>Ga0180438_10010644_pt1 | contig 11252 bp, 8 predicted proteins | sample SS_ome_12_FD_132455 | JGI IMG/M metagenome (GOLD analysis project Ga0180438, IMG submission 132455) | Hypersaline lake sediment archaeal communities from the Salton Sea, California, USA - SS_3_D_2 metaG | ecosystem: Environmental > Aquatic > Non-marine Saline and Alkaline > Hypersaline >...
AATACCTCGAGGTCGCGTCGAACGGGAACCTCGAACGGTTCAACGCCTACTCGATGATGGAAGACCCGATGACCAGCTGCGGCTGCTTCGAGTGCATCACCGCGATCCTCCCGGAGACGAACGGCGTGATGATCGTCAATCGCGAGTTCGAGGGGATGACGCCGGTCGGGATGAGCTTCTCGACGATGGCAGGTCAGATTGGCGGCGGGATCCAGACCCCGGGGTTCATCGGGATGGGGAAGCTGTACATCTCCAGCAAGAAGTTCATCTCCGCCGACGGGGGGATCGAGCGCGTCGTCTGGATGCCGAAGATCCTCAAAGAGGAGATCCGCGATCGACTCGAGGAGCGGTTCAAGGAGCTCGGGCAGTCCGATCTGCTCGACAAGATCGCCACCGAAGAGGACGCCATGACGAGCGAGGAGCTCTTGGCGTATCTGGAGAAGGTCGGTCATCCGGTTCTCGCGATGGAACCGATGATGTGAGGAGGGACGGGGACACGATGGCGAAGGTAACCGGTATCGATATCTACAAGTTGCTCCCGAAGACCAACTGCGGCGACTGCAACTTCCCGACGTGCATGGCATTCGCGATGCAGGTCGCCGCAAAGAAGGCGGCGCTCGATCAGTGCCCGCACGTCTCTTCCGAGGCCCAGTCCGCCCTTGGCAACGCGCAGGCCCCTCCGATGCGTACCGTGAAGATCGGCGTTGGGGAGAAGGAGCTGACGATCGGTGGAGAGACGGTCCTGTTCCGCCACGAAGAGAAGTTCCACCATCCGACCGGGGTGGCCGTTCGTGTCTCCGCTGCTCTGCCGGACGCGGAGATCGATGCGCGGCTGGAAGCGATTTCGAAGCTCCACTTCCTTCGCGTCGGCGAGGAGATCGGCGTGGACCTCATCGCCGTCGAAGCTGACGGAGCCGGCGGCGACCGGTTTCGGGCGGTCGTCGGGCGCGTCAGCGGCGGGTCCGATCTCCCGCTGATCCTTCTCTGTGAGGACGCCGGGGCCCTCAATTCCGCCCTCGACGGCGTCGCCGCGAACCGGCCGCTGATTGGACCAGCGACCGAGGTGGACTGGCAGGCAATCGCCGAGATCGCAGCGGCAAAGAAGCTTCCCGTCCTCGTCCGATCCGAATCGCTCGTGGGCCTCGCCGGCTTGGTCGAGAACCTCAAGGAGAAGGGAATTGAGGATCTGGTCCTTCAACCGGCTGCTACGGATCTCGTGGGAACGCTCACGCAGCTGGTCCAGCTTCGACGCCTGTCACTCGAGAAGGTCTTCCGGCCGCTCGGCTACCCAACGTGTGTCACCGTGGCCGGTGAAACGCCCGCCGACCAATCGGTCGCCGCCGGGACGGCCGTTTGCCGCTACGCGGGGATCGTGATCACCGGCGCGGCGGCCCCTGAGGAAATCCTCCCGATCCTGACGATTCGCCAGAACATCTACACCGATCCGCAGGTCCCAAACGCGATCGAGGCGAAGCTCTACGAGATCGGAAGCCCCGGGGCGGACGCTCCCGTGATCCTCACGACGAACTTCGCACTGACGTACTTCACGGTGGCCGGCGAGGTGGAGAACAGCAAGGTCCCGGCGTTCATCAGCGTCGTCGACACCGAGGGGCTCGGCGTTCTCAACGCTTACGCCGATGACAAGCTGACCGCCGAGGGTATCGTCAAGACCGTCATGGCGCAGGGCGTGATGGACCGCGTGAGCCACAACAAGCTGATCATCCCGGGCCTGGTCGCCGTGCTGCGAATGGAGATTCAGGAGGAATCGGGGTGGGAGGTGATCGTCGGTCCGGAGGACGCCGCCGGGATACCGCACTTCCTCAAGACGGAGTGGGGCGTCTAGCCGACGACTGATGGAAACGGTCCGCGTCAGATTCGAGCCGGAGGGGAAGACAGTCGAGGTCAGTCGGGGAGCGACGCTCCTCGACGCCGCCCGTGCGGCGGGGGCCTTCGTCGCGTCGATCTGCGGCGGAGACGGCATCTGCGGTCGCTGTCGCGTTCAGATCCTCTCTGGAACGGTCGACGCCGAGCCAACCGCTCTGCTCACCCGTGAGGAGATCCGTGACGGATTCGTCCTCGCGTGTCAGACCCGCGTCACGGACGAAACCGTCGTCGCCATTCCGCCGGAGTCACGGGGAGCCGGGGCTCAGATCCTCGTCGATGAGGCCGCCGATCGATTCCGCGCGCTGACGCCCGCGCTCGGCGGCGCACAGGAATACCCGCACGCCCCGATCGTCTCCAAGCTGTGCGTCGAGATCTCCCCACCGACGTTGCAGGACTACCTGGGCTGCCAGGAGCGGCTGTATCGTGAGATCCGTCGCCGCGTCGACGCCCCGAGGATGCAAATGGGCTTGAAGGTCCTGCAGTCGCTCCCGCGACAGCATCGAGACGGGAAATGGAGGATCACGGCCACGCTCGGGGATCGCGGCGAGACGACCGAGGTGATCCAGGTCGAGGAGGGCGATCGAACCGACGCGTCCTACGGGATCGTTGTCGACGTCGGTACGTCGACGGTCGTCGCCCATCTGGTCGACCTGATCTCTTCGAAGACGCTCGATGCCGAGGCGTGCTACAACTCGCAGATTCCCTACGGCGCGGAGGTGACCCGGCGGATCATCCACGCCGAACGCGAAGGAGCCGGACCGCTTCGGGATGCGGTCGTCGGAGACATCAACAACCTGATCAACACGCTCGTCACCCGGTCCAGCGTCGAACTCCACGACGTGATCGCCTGCTTCGCGTCAGGGAACACCACGATGCTGCACTTCCTCCTCGGGCTCGACACGGCGCACATCCGCAAGTCGCCGTACGTCCCCACCGCAACGAACCCTCCGCCGGTCCGCGCCGCGGAGGTGGGGATCCGGATCAACCCTCGCGGCATCCTCTACGCGATGCCGGCGATCGGAGGCTGGGTCGGCGGCGACATCACCGCCGGGATTCTCGCCACGGGGTTGGCGGACACGGCCCATCTGACGATGCTGATCGATGTCGGGACGAACGGAGAGATCGTCCTCGGGAACAACGACTGGATGCTGGCGTGCGCCACATCGGCCGGTCCGGCATTCGAAGGAACCGGGGTCAAGTCCGGCATGCGGGCCTCCCGCGGCGCGATCGAGCGCGTTGCCTTCGCCGATGACGGGTCGATCGACCTCCAAACCATCGGCGATGCAGCGCCTCACGGGATCTGTGGTTCGGGGCTGATCGACGCGATCGCCGGCCTGTTTGAGGCTGGCGTCATCGATCGCTCCGGACGTCTCCTGTCGGATCGCTCTTCTCGCGTCCGCGAGGTCGGCGGACAGAGAGAGTTCGTCCTCGCTGCGGCCGCGGAAGCGGGCGCAGACGCAGACATCGTCATCACCCAACCCGACATCGAGAACGTCCTCCGCGCGAAGGCGGCGATCTACGCCGGCGCCAAGATCCTGCTCGAATCGACCCAACACCGCTTCGACGACATTCACCGACTGCTGATCGCCGGAGGATTCGGCAACTACCTCGACGGCCGAAAGGCGATCCTGCTGGGAATGATCCCCGACGTCCCGGTGGAGCGGATTCGTTTCGTCGGCAACACCTCCGTGATCGGCGCGAAGACGGCCCTTCTGTCACGCGCAGCGTTTGCGCGCAGCGCACAGATCGCACGGAGCGCCACGTACTACGATCTGATCACGTACCCGGACTACTACGAGGAATTCATGTCGGCCAAGTTCCTGCCGCACACCGACCTGGGGCTGTTCCCGACGGTTGCGGACGCCGTGGCCGCCTCGACGACACCCGAGAACGAGCGGACGGCCCGATGAGCCTAACGATCGCCGTCGCGGGAAAGGGAGGGACGGGGAAGACCACGCTCTCAGCGCTGATGATTCGATCGCTCCGTGAGCGTGGCTTGACGCCGATCCTCGCGGTCGACGCTGACCCGAACGCAAACCTCGGTGAAGCCCTCGGTCTGACCGCCGATCTGTCCATCGGGCGACTGCAATCCGAAACGCTGAAGCAAATCCACAGCCTGCCGGCCGGGGTGCCGCTCAGCCGGCACTTGGAGTACGAACTCCATCAGGCGATCGTCGAGGGGGAGGGCGTCGACCTGCTGATGATGGGACACGGCGAGGGTCCGGGCTGCTACTGCGCCGTCAACCACATCCTCAGGCGCTATCTCGAATCGCTTCGCTCGTCGTACCGCTGCACGATCCTCGACAACGAGGCGGGGATGGAGCACCTGTCCCGCCGGGTTTCCCACGGCATCGATCTCTTGCTCGTCGTCAGCGACGCCAGCCCGACGGCCCTCCGTTCCGCCGGCCGGATCGCGCGAATGGCCGATGACCTCGAGCTGGACATCGGGCGACGTTGCCTCGTGCTGACCGGCCTGCGCGAGGAGCTGCCCGACCGCGCGACCGCCGAACTGAAGAGGACGGGGCTCGAAGTCGTTGGGAGGATCCCGTTCGACGAGGAGATCGCCGAATTGAGGCTGTCCGATCGCCCGATCGGCGAGCTCTCTTCGGAGGCCGTCTCACTGATCGAGGTATCCGAGATGCTGGATAGGCTGCTGCAAAAGGAGGAAGCCGCGTGACCGTTGAGATCCCCGATGTTAAGAAGAGCTGGCCGCATGCGATCAACGCTGTGACGATCGGTGCCACGTCCGCCGAGGGCGGGACGCGGACGTCGACCGTCTCCGTTGGAGGCGAGACGGCGCTCCCCTTCTACCACTTCGAGGGGGCGATGCCGAACAAGCCCGTCGTGGCGATGGAGGTATGGGACGTCCCGGCCGACGACTGGCCCGACACGGTGCGGGAGCCGTTCGCCGACGTCCTCAGCGATCCGGGCGCGTGGGCGAAGAAGTGCGCCGACGAGTTCGGCGCCGAGATGATCTGCCTTCGCCTCAAAGGATGCGATCCGAACGGCGCGAACCGCTCGCCCGACGAGGCTGCCACCACAGCGCGGCAGGTCGCCGGAGCGGTCGGCGTCCCGCTGATCGTCTGGGGCTGCGGGAGCGACGACAAGGACAACGAGGTCTTCCCGGTCGTCGCCGAGGCGCTCTCCGGGGAGAACTGCCTCCTGGGGACGATCACAGAGGACAACTACAAGACGTTGACGGCCCTCGGCACGGCCTACGGGCACAAGCTGATCGCCGAGTCGCCGGTCGATATCAACATGGCGAAGCAGGTCAACATCCTCGCTCTCGACGTCGGGTTCCCATCGGAGAACATCCTGATCTACCCGAGCACCGGCGCCCTCGGGTACGGTCTCGAGTACGTCTACTCGATCATGGAGCGGCTCCGGATCGCCGGGCTCAAGGGGGACAAGGTCGTGGCGATGCCGATGCTCTGCGACATCGGGGTCGAGGCGTGGGGGGTGAAGGAGGCCAAGGCTCCGGAAAGCGAGGTTCCCGGTTGGGGGGACGTGAAGGCCCGCGGCCCGATATGGGAGGCGTCGACGGCGATCGCCTACCTCCTCGCCGGCGCCGACGTCCTCATCATGCGCCACCCCAAGGCAGTGCGATTGACGAAGCAGGCCATCGGCCGCTTGATGGGAGGTGGTGCCGGATGATCCTCATCGGAGAGCGGATCAACGCCGGGTTCAAGGACATCGCGAACGCCATCCGGACGAAGGATCCGACCGCAGTGCAGAAGTGGGCCGTGGCGCAGGCCGAGGCCGGAGCGACCTATCTTGACGTCAACATCGGCGCCGCGTCGCGCGACCCGGTGGACATGGCCTGGCTGGTGGAGACGGTGCAGAAGGCCGTCTCAACGAGAATCTCGGTCGACAGCACGAAGATCGAGGCGATCGAGGCCGGGCTGGATGTCATCGACGGCCGTGGCGTGCTGATCAACTCGACGACTGCCGATCCCGGCAAGCTGGAGAAGCTCGTCCCGCTGGCCGTGAAGCACAACGCGACCCTCCTCGGCCTGGCGATGGACGAGCGCGGCAGCCCGCAGGACGTCGAGCGCCGGGTCGAGAACGGGGCGATGGTTTTCATGGCGGCGATGGAGGGGGGACTCCCTCCCGACCGGATCGTCCTGGACCCGATCCTGATGCCGATCAAGTTCATGCAGGAGCAGGTGCCGAACGTCCTCGAGGCGATCTCCCAGTACACGAACCTGTCGGATCCGCCGCCGCACATCTCGGTTGGACTGTCGAACATCGGGTCGAAGACGACCGAGCGCGGCCGAATCGTCCGCACGTTCCTCGTCATGGCCATGGCTCGCGGCCTCGACGCGGCGATCTGCAACGTTTGCGACGAGGAGACGATCGCCGCTGTGGCAACGGCCGAGCTGATGCTGAACAAGGAGATCTACAGCGATTCGTACATCCGCGCGTTCCTGATGCGTCAGGGATCATGAAGGAGGAGACGGTGACGAACGAAAGACCACGAAGTATCGACAGGGCCTCGCTCGACGTCCTCGAAGCCGACGCCGGGCAGCACGAGACCGCGTGGGACCGGCTGGATGCGATGCAGCCCCAGTGCAAGTTCGGAGGCGAGGGAGTCTGCTGCCGGATCTGCAGCATGGGCCCGTGTCGGATCATTCCCGGGAAGGCGGATCGCGGGGTCTGTGGGGCCGACGTCGACACGATCGCCGCACGGAACCTCGTGCGGATGATCGCCTCCGGCGCGGCCGCGCACTCCGATCACGGCCGGGACGTCGCGCACGCCCTCCTTCTTGCCGCCAGAGACGCGTCGAGTGACTACGAGATCAAGGACCCGGCGAAGCTCCGTCAGGTGGCGAGCGCATACCGGATCGGTCAGAACGGAGGATCGGATCGAGAGATCGCCGTCACGCTCGCCGAGAGAGCACTCGCCAATTTCGGCCAGCAGCAGGGAGAACTCGAGCTCGCCTTCCGCGCGCCGGCGAAGCGTGTCGAGCGCTGGCAGAAGGCGGGAGTCGTCCCGCGCGGCATCGACCGAGAGATCGTCGAGATCATGCACCGGACCCACATGGGCGTCGACACCGACTACAAGAACATCATCCGGCAGGGAATCCGCTGCTCGCTCGCCGACGGATGGGGCGGCTCGATGATCGCGACGGAGCTGCAAGACGTTCTGTTCGGCACCCCCTCCCCGATTCGAGGGAAGGTCAATCTGGGGGTTCTCGACGAGGCGCAGGTGAATCTCGTCGTCCACGGCCACGAACCGGTCCTGTCGGAGATGGCCGTTGCGGCGGCGCAGGATCCCGAGCTGCTGAAGCTGGCCGCCGACGCAGGGGCGATCGGGATCAACATCTCCGGCATCTGTTGCACCGCCAACGAGATCCTGATGCGCCATGGGGTCCCAATCGCCGGCAATTTCCTCCAGCAGGAGCTGGCCGTCATGACCGGGGCGGTGGACCTGATGATGGTCGACGTGCAGTGCATCATGCCCGCGCTGGCTGACCTCGTCAATCACTACCACACCAAACTGGTCACGACGTCGCCCAAGGCGAAGTTCCCCGGGGTGGAGCACGTTGAATTCAGCGAGGAACGGGCGCTGGATGTCGCGAAGACCATTGTTCGCATGGCGATCGAGAACTTCGGGCGCCGTGACCGGAAACCGTTCATCCCGGATGAGACGATGGATCTGATTGGAGGGTTCACGGCGGAGTCGGTGTTCAGCTTCCTCGGGGGGACCTATCGGTCGACGTACCGTCCGTTGAACGACGCGATCATCGACGGGCGTCTGCGCGGCGCCGCCGGCGTCGTCGGCTGCAACAACCCCAAGATCACCCACGACTGGGCCCACGTCGAGATGGCAAAGGAGCTGATCAAGAACGACGTGCTGGTCGTCACGACCGGCTGCTCGGCGATCGCCGATGCGAAGCACGGGCTTCTCCGGCCGGAGGTCGCATTCGAGCTCGCCGGTGACGGCCTCAAGGAGATCTGCGAGACGGTCGGGATTCCACCGGTTCTGCACGTCGGTTCGTGCGTGGACAACTCCCGAATCCTGATGGTCCTTACCAACATGGTCAACGAAGGTGGGCTTGGGGACGACATCTCCGATCTGCCGGTCGCCGGAGCGGCGCCGGAATGGATGAGCGAGAAGGCCGTCTCGATCGGGTTCTACTTCGTCGCATCCGGTGTGTATACGACGCTCGGCATGCCGTTCCCGGTCGAGGGATCCGAGAACCTTACCCGCTACCTCACCGACGAAATCGAGCGGGACGTCGGGGGAAAGTTCGCCTTCGAGCCGGATCCGATCAGGTCCGCCCACCTGATGATCGAACATATCGATGCGAAGCGGGCAGCGCTGAAGCTGCGAGAGGTGATGTACGCCTGACGCGCAGATTGCACAGGCGACGGGCTGAGGAAGAACGGACAGAAGAGGCAAGGAGGCAGTGTGGCAGGGAGAGTCCCATCCGATCTTGAGATTGCACAGGCGGCGAAGCCGAAGCCGATCACGCAGATTGCAGCGGAGCTCGGCATCCTCGAAGACGAGCTCGATCCCCACGGGAAGCTGAAGGCGAAGGTGAGGCTTTCGATCCTAGACCGACTCGCCGATCGACCGAGCGGGAAGTACATCGACGTGACTGCGATCACGCCGACACCGCTCGGCGAAGGCAAGTCGACGACGATGGTCGGGCTGACCCAGGCGCTCGGCACGGTGCACCGCAAGAACGTGATCTGTTGCATCCGGCAGCCGAGCATGGGGCCGACGTTCAACATCAAGGGAGGCGCCGCGGGGGGTGGCTACTCGCAGGTGGTCCCGATGGAGGATTTCAACCTCCACCTGACCGGCGACATCCACGCGATCAGCGTCGCCCACAACCTCGTGGCGGCGGCGCTCGACACGAGGCTGTTTCACGAGAGCCGCCAGAGCGACGAAGCGCTCGCTCGGCGCGGCATCACGCGCCTCGACATCGATCCGGAAACGATCACCTGGCGTCGCGTCGTCGACATCTGCGATCGCACCCTGCGCGAGATCCAAGTTGGGTTCAACGACAACACGCTGCAGGACGGTTCCCCCAGTCCGGTCTTCCCGCGGAAGACCGGCTTTGACATCACCGTTTCATCGGAGATCATGGCCGTGCTTGCACTGGCCACGTCGCTCGAGGACATGCGCGAGCGGTTTGGGAAGATGGTCGTCGGCCTCAACAGGAAGGGCGAGCCGGTAACCGTCGAGCAGCTCGGCGTCGCCGGAGCAGTGACGGTGTTGATGAAGGAGGCCCTGATGCCGACGCTGATGCAGACGCTCGAGGGGCAGCCGGCGTTCGTTCACGCCGGCCCGTTCGCCAACATCGCCCACGGGAACAGCTCGATCATCGCCGACAAGATCGCCGTCAAGCTCGGCGACTACGTCGTCACCGAGAGCGGATTCGGCGCCGACATCGGGATGGAGAAGTTCTTCGACATCAAGTGCCGCTACTCAGGTCTGATCCCGAACGCCGTGGTCCTCGTGGCGACCGTTCGGGCGCTGAAGATGCACGGCGGCGGTCCCGCGGTCAGGCCGGGCGCGCCGCTCGACGAGGCGTACACTCGGGAGAACCTGCCGCTGCTCGAGAAGGGGCTCTGTAACCTCGGAGCGCACATCAGGAACGCGCTCAAGTTCGGGATTCCGGTCGTCGTCGCCGTCAACGCCTTCAAGGACGACACGCCGGGGGAACTGGAGATGATCCGTGACTACGCCGTCGCCCAAGGAGCCGAAGACTCCGTGGTGACGACCCACTGGGCCGACGGCGGAGCAGGGGCGGCCCAGCTGGCCGAAGCGGTCGTGGCGGCGTGCGAGAAGCCGTCGAACTTCGAGTTTCTGTACCCTCTCGAATGGTCGATCAAGCAGAAGATCGAAAAGATCGCGATCGACATCTACGGAGCCGGCGACGTCTCCTACGAGCCGCTCGCCGAGAAGCAGATCGCCGACTACGAGCGCGCCGGCTTCGGAAGCCTGCCGATCTGCATGGCGAAGACCCACCTCTCCCTGTCACACGATCCCAACCTGAAGGGCGCGCCGACCGGGTTCACGGTTCCGGTCCGCGAAGTCCGCGCCAGCGTCGGTGCCGGGTTCATCTACCCGCTGATCGGGACGATGAGCACGATGCCCGGACTCGCCACCCATCCGGCGTTCATGAGCATCGACGTCGACGAGAACGGCGAGATCACCGGCCTGTTCTAGCCGTTTGGGTATCAAGGCAACGCCATGGAGGACTCCGTGAAGGCGGACAGTGGGCTCGCCGGGCTTGAGGCGCACGCGGGCCAGCCCGGCGACCTGATCGAAGTCCTGCACCACGTGCAGGAAGGTCTAGGCTACATCCCGATCGAGATGCAGGAGCGGATCGCCGAGTTCCTCGGCGTACCGATTTCCCACGTCTTTGGAGTGGTCACCTTCTACCACTTCTTCTCCATGCATCCCCAGGGCGACCATCCGATCAAGGCCTGCCTCGGCACCGCATGCTACGTGCGCGGAGCACGGAAGCGAGTACTCGGCGCCATCAAGGAGATCCTGGGGATCGTCCCTGGCGAGACGACGCCGGACAGGAAGTTCAGCCTGAGCATGGTCCGTTGCCTCGGAGCCTGTGGACTCGCTCCCGCCGTGATGATCGACGACAAGGTTGTGGGGCGCCTCACTGCGGCGCGGCTCAGAAGCATCCTTCGCGAGTACTGACAATGGGAGCGCAGGGATGAATCAGACTCGGTTGCAGGCACTGAGGGAGAGGGTGCACGCCGACATCAGCATCCGCTGGAGCGGGAAGGATACGACGGGTCGGCCCGACGTTCTCGTCTGCACGGGAGGCGGCTGCATCTCATCCGGAGCGCTCGCCGTGCGAGATGCGCTGAAGGAGTCCATCGCCGCGTCCGGCCTCACCGCCGCCCACCGCGTCGTCGAGGTCGGTTGTATCGGGTTGTGCGGGCTCGGTCCGCTTGTCGTCGTCGCTCCGGAGGCGACGCTCTACAGCCGAGTCAGCCCCGAGGACGTAGACCGGATCGTGGCCGAGCATCTCATCGATGGGCACCTCGTCCAGGATCTCCTCGTCGAGATCGACGCGTTCGGCCATCGCGCGCAGACGATCCACGAGATCCCGTTCCTCAACAAGCAGACCCGCGTTGCCCTTCGCAACATGGGACTGATCGATCCTGGATCGATCGGGGAGTACATCGCGCGAGACGGCTACGCTGCCTTGGCCCGCGTGCTGGCGGAGGACGCGCCCGCAAGAGTCATCGACGAGGTCAAGCGGTCCGGCCTTCGCGGACGCGGCGGCGGCGGCTTTCCCACCGGGATGAAGTGGGAGCTCACGCGCAGTGCACCCGGCGATGAGAAGTTCGTCGTGTGCAATGCCGACGAAGGGGATCCCGGCGCG
>Ga0180438_10010646_pt1 | contig 11251 bp, 6 predicted proteins | sample SS_ome_12_FD_132455 | JGI IMG/M metagenome (GOLD analysis project Ga0180438, IMG submission 132455) | Hypersaline lake sediment archaeal communities from the Salton Sea, California, USA - SS_3_D_2 metaG | ecosystem: Environmental > Aquatic > Non-marine Saline and Alkaline > Hypersaline >...
AAACACATGGGAGCTGTATAATCTGGGGAAGGACCGCTGCGAAATGAATGATCTGGCGTCCAGGTTTCCGGAGAAGGCGGGGATGCTGGCGGAGGAATGGAGGGCGATTGCAGAGGGATTCCGGACAGACCTTATGTGAAGGGCGGATGGACGATGATTTCAGTGTGCACCTCCTGGGGGATACCCGCCAGCCACGCACAGATTCTATTAAGGAGGTTGATCTCTGACGTCTTTTTGCCGGGGGGTCGAAACTGCAAAGTCAGGGAGCTCAACGAAGCCATCGACGGTAATCGACCATTTGACGCCAATTATATGGAAGGTGATGCTCATGCGCACTTCCCGTGATTGAAGGTTCTCAACCGATTACTCACAGGTAATGCACAGTGCTATTATAGGACGCTTTTCGCAAGGCTTTTTTTGTTTGCGGTGTACTCTTTTGGGATGTATCCGGTCAGGTTGGTTGGTCGGATTGGAAGTTGACAATTAGCGGCGGATAGCCGATAGTGTATGCAGGCATTTATAGCGTGGAGTGTATAGCTGATGCCGGATTGTGGAGTCGGCTTATGATTGAGGCTTTTGGTGCGAAAGTTATCGGGGACGTGGGGAACGTGGGTCGGTTTTCGAGGTTTGTCTGGCAATCGGTTCTGGCGTCTTTGGGGAGCGTTTTGCGGAGCCGGACGTACCCGCTGATATGGACACAGATGGATATCATCGGTGTTCGGAGCGTACCGGTTATAATGATAACAGGGGCGTTCGTGGGAATGACACTTGCGATCCAGGCTTACGACCAGTTAGCAGGTATGGGTCTTGAGGAGCATCTGGGCGTTTTGATAAATATTTCGGTGGTGAAGGAGTTGGGGCCGGTGCTGGCGGCGGTTATGCTTGCAGGTCGCGTGGGAGGCGCTTTGACGGCGGAGCTTGGAACCATGAAGGTTACCGAGCAGATTGAAGCGGTCAAGAGCATGGGGACGGACCCGATGTGGTATCTTGTTGCTCCGCGTGTACTGGCTTGCCTTTTGCTGACTCCTTTTCTAATTGTATACGCGGACCTGATGGGCATAATCGGGGGAGCGTTTGTGAGCATCGGTCTTAAGGCGATAAACAGCGAGGCTTACTGGAGTTTCAGCGCGGCGGGCGTGCAGTTGTGGGATCTCTCGATCGGCGTGGTGAAGGGTTTTTTCTTCGGCGGGGCCATAGCGGCGATAAGCTGTTACAAGGGCTTTACGTGCAGGGAAGGAGCCCACGGTGTCGGTCAGGCCTGCACGGAGGCTTTCGTATCGAGTTTCATATGCATACTTGCGATTAATTTCGTATTGGCAGTGGTTTTTAAGGCGATTTACAACGCGATTTGGACTGCTGAACCTCTACTTTGACGGTTCGTAAACTCAATTGGATAACAATTCACAGGCACAATACTGCCGGCAGAGGACGTGAGTGTGAAAAGAGAAGACGGGACAAACGAGTCGCAGGTAAACGGCGACGGGATAATTGTCCTTAAGAACATCACAAAGAAGTTCGATGACAGGGTCGTACTTCACGAGGTATCTCTTGCGATAGAGCAAGGCAAGACGACGGTTGTAATCGGGCCGAGCGGATGCGGCAAGACGGTATTGATAAAACATCTGATAGTCCTGCTTAGACCGAGTTCAGGTGAAATTTATTTCAAGAATCAGCGAATCGACACACTTGGCGAGCGAGAGCTGAACAGAATACGCACGAATTACGGTTTTCTGTTCCAGGGCGGCGCTTTGTTCGACAGCCTGACGGTTGCGGAAAACATCATTTTCCCGATACGTCAGCATTACAAGGTAACGGAGCGCAGCGGGATAGACGAGCTTGTGAAGACAAAACTGGCTATGGTCGGTCTTGACGGATTTCAGAGCTATTTCCCCGCGAATCTTTCAGGCGGTCAGCGTAAGCGTGTGGCTTTGGCGCGTGCAATTGCGTTGAATCCGGAGGTAGTACTTTACGATGAGCCGACGACGGGTCTTGACCCGATTCGGTCGGACATAATCAATGAGCTGATTTTGAAGCTTCAACGGGGTCTGGGGCTGACAAGCGTTGTGGTCACGCACGATATGACCAGCGCATATAAGATAGCGGACCGAATAGTGATGCTTCACCACGGCAAGATAATCGCCGACGGCGACGCCGAATATATTCGCAATCATCCATCGGATATTGTTCAGCAGTTTATCAACGGTCGTGTGGGCGAAGAAGACCTTGCCGCGCTTCGGACGAGCGGGACCCTTTCGAACTGCAAATTTCTGGCCGACGATCTCTAAGGAAGGGGGAATGAACCGAGGATGAACGAGACGCCGGAGAAAATTGCGTGTGATTTGGCAGGAGCTGTGCGGGGGGAGGTTTATGGGGACATGCTTCACCGTGCCGCGTACAGCAGCGACGCAAGCATCTATCGAATAGTTCCAAAATGTGTTGTCTCGCCTCGTGATGCCGAGGACGTACGAGCGGTAGTTGATTACGCCGGCCGCGAAGGGATAGCGGTGGTTGCACGCGGCGCCGGGACCGGTGTTGCGGGCGAGTCATTAGGCGGGGGGGTAGTGCTTTGCATGACGCGGCATATGAACAGTATTATCAGCGTGGCCGATGACGGGAGCAGCGTAGTTTGCGAGTCGGGCGTTGTTCTGGATGATCTAAACAGGCGGCTGGCTGATTACGGCAGAAAGATCGGGCCGGACCCGTCCAGCGGAAATCGGGCGACAGTCGGCGGAAGTGCAGCGAACAACGCGACGGGCCCGCACTTTCTTGCATACGGTTACATGGCGGACCACGTGGAAAGCATCGAGGCGGTGCTGGCCGACGGCAGCGTGGTCGAGTTCAGGAATGATTTCGATCCCGACGGAGGCGGCGATGAGAGGGTCTCATCGATCGCGAAAAGGTGCCTGAGGCTTCTCGGTGACAATCAGGGGATTATCGAAAAGGCCCTTCCGAAGACAAGACGTAACAGAAGCGGGTACAATGTGGCGGGTATCTGCCATGGCGGTAGAATCGATATGGCCCGGCTTCTGACGGGTTCGGAAGGAACGTTGTGCATTTTTACAAAGATCCGGCTTGGAACGGTCGAAGTCGCCGCGGTAAAGGCGCTGGTTCAGTTCGAGTTCGACACGCTCGAGCAGATGGCCAAAGCCGTGCCGATAATAGTCGCAAAGGGGGCGACGACGTGCGAGGTGATGGACAAGTTTCTGATTGACATGGCGATTGACGCACTGCCTGAATATCGTGACATACTGCCGAGCACAGCGGCGGCGGTTTTGCTGGTGGAGCACACAGGCAACACCCAGCAGGAGGCACGGAGAAAAATAGAAAAAACGGTTGCAGCGGTCGGTACGACAGCAAGCGGGCACAGGATGTTTTTCGATCGCGGCGAGCAGGAGCGTCTCTGGAAATCGCGCAGGGACGCAGGTCCTCTGGTTCACAGGAAGAGGGGCCGCAAACACCCTGCGGAATTCATGGAAGACACCTCGGTGCCCAACGAGCGGCTGGGGGAATATATAGCGGGCCTTGAGGAGGTAGCGAAGCGCTACGATTTGACGATGTCTTATTACGGTCATGCCGGTGACGGTGTTCTTCATCTTCGGCCTTATCTTGATTTGAGCGAGCCGACCGACGTTGAGAAGATGCGTTCGATAGCAAACGACGTGTATTCGCTGGCGTGGTCGTTAGGCGGTACGATCAGCGGGGAACACGGGGACGGACTTGCGAGGGCGGCGTTTGTGAAACGGCAGTACGGTGATGAATTCTACGGTCTCCTTTGCGAGATAAAGAAAATATTCGACCCTGACGGTGTGATGAATCCCGGTAAGATCATCAATGACGACGCAGACGTTATGGTGAAGAACCTGCGTGCCGATTGCAGGTTTTTACCGGACAGGGTCGAGAGCGACCTGCATTTCGACGAGGACGAACTTCGTTTCGAGGTCGAGCAATGCTACGGGTGCGGGGCGTGTTTGACGCGAGATTCCGATCTTCGGATGTGTCCTGTGTTTCGGGCGGTCGGTGAGGAATTAGCCAGCTCGCGTGCGAAGGCTAACATACTTCATTTCTGGATGACGGGTCAGTTGGACGAGGATGAGTTTGAGTCGGGCGAGTTTGGGAGGTTCCTGGATATGTGCGTCCACTGCAAGGTTTGCTCGGTGGAGTGCCCGTCGGGGATTGATATTTCGAAGCTAATGACTCAGGCCCGAGGGCAGTATGTGAAACGGCGAGGAATGGAACGCGCGGAGCTTGCGCTGAGTCGGAACCGATATCTGAGTAAACTGGGCAGCTTGTTTTCTCCGATTTCAAGCTTTGTCTTGCGGCTGGAGGTTTCGAGGTGGGTGCTTGAGAAGGTGCTGGGGCTTGACAGAAGACGGACCGTGCCGAAATTCGAGCGAGGCTCTTTTCTGGAGGCGGGGCGCAAATTCCTCGCAGAGCAGGATCGGTTGGAAAGCTGCGTGGACAAGGTTGCGTACTTCGTGGATACTTACGTCAACAGCAACGACCACGAACTGGGCTTTGCGGTTCTGCGGGTGCTGCGACATAACAATGTTGAAGTGATTTTGCCGGAGCAGCTTCCTGCACCGCTTCCTGCGATGGTTTACGGCGACATCGAATCGGCGCGGAAGGATTTGTCTTTCACTGTCAAGCACCTGGCCGAAGCAGTTCGTCAGGGATACAAGGTTGTGTGCTCGGAACCGAGCGCGGCCCTTTGCCTGAGAGAGGAGCTTTGTTACTATGTCAACGGCAGTGACAGCCGGCTTGTTTCGGAGAATACTTTCGAGTTGATGAGCTATCTTCTGAGTTTGCACAAGGCCGGGAAATTAAAGGCAGCGGCCAGCACCGGGCAACGTGAGTTTGTTTATCACAGCCCGTGTCATTTGCGTGTTTCCGGCGATGACGGTGCGAGTGTGGAACTGCTGAAGGAGCTTTGTTCGGTTTCGGCACCGGATATTGGCGCCGGGTGCTGCGGACTGGCGGGGACGTTCGGTATGAAGAAGAAGAACTACGATTTGTCGATGCAAATCGCCGACGGGCTGAAAGAGGCGCTCGAGGCATCATCGGCGGGTGAAGTGCTGACCGAATGCAGCGCGTGCAGGATGCAGATCGGTCACATAAGCGATAAGCGGGTGATTCACCCGATCAAGGTGTTGGCCCAGGCTTATGCAGTTGATTAGTGCCGAATCAGAAATAACGAATTGAATGCTCATTTGACGGGGGATATTATGGTCGGCGAAGAGAAAGGCCTGAAACGAGCGGTGCTGTGGGACAGCGGCCAAGACAAGAAGGTCCGGTGCAAGCTGTGCAACTGGCGGTGTGTGATTTCGGAAGGCAAGTCAGGTCGGTGCTTTGTCCGGCAGAATATTGACGGGGTGCTTTATTCTCTGAATTACTACAAGGTGTGTGCGGCGAATGCGGACCCAATCGAGAAGAAACCGTTGTTTCATTTTCAGCCCGGGACGGACAGCTTTTCGATCGCGTGCGTGGGATGTAATTTTCGTTGTGAGTTCTGCCAGAACTGGCACATAAGCCAGATGGCGTGCGAGGAGCATCGGATCAACGGAGAGAGGATAAGCCCTGAGAAAATAGTGGGCGCGGCGATTCGCAGCGGATGCAGCGGTATGGCTTATACGTATACGGAACCAACGATTTTTATGGAATTGTGCGTCGATTGCGGCCGGTTGGCGAAGGAAAAAGGGCTGACGAATGTTTTTGTCAGCAACGGGTATATGACTCGGGAGGCGATAGATTTTGCGCGGGATTGGCTGAACGGCATCAATATCGATCTGAAGGCGTTTAACGAGGATTATTACAAAAGGCTTTGCAAGGCGAGGCTGGAGCCGGTGCTGGATAGTATCCGGTACATAGCGAAGGAGACCGGCATCTGGCTCGAGATAACGACGCTGCTTATTCCGAATGAGAACGACAGCGATGAGGAGCTTAAGAGGCTTACCGAGTTTATCGTCACCGAGGCGGGGGCGGATGTTCCGTGGCACATCAGCAGATTTCATCCGATGTACAAGTATCTGGATTCTTATCCGACGCCTACTGAGACGCTCGAGCGCGCGTGCGAGATAGGCAAGGAAGCGGGGCTGCACTATATTTATCTTGGGAACGTGCCCGGCGCCAGAGGTGAGAGCACGTTCTGTTACAACTGCGGCGAACTGCTTATCGAGCGTGTCGGGTACAGGATTATCAGCAATTCGATACGGGAACAAAAGTGTCCGAAGTGCGGGACGCGCATTGCGGGTTTCGAACTTTAGTAATTCCTCCGCCGCAGAGACACAAATAAAAAGTGACCCCCGGCGGTGGGTTAAGGCACGGCGAGCATCTTTCTGAGTATGGCGAGGTTTACGATGTCTTCTCTGTTATACTCCAGCAAGGTGTTGAGGGCGTGTGTGTCGCCATAATTTTTGTATCGCCACCAGAGCTGGACGGCCATGTGTCCGTTGACCTCCGCCAGTTTCCTTTTTATGGCGAGCTTTTTTTCGACGGCTTTTAGTCCGCCTTTGAGGTCGTTTTTCCAGCAGTTGTACATCAGGTCGGTGTGTGTGAAAAGCAGTTTGAGGTTGGGGCCGAGCTTTTGCTTTATAAAGGGCAGGTCGAATCGGCTGCCGTTATAGGTGTAAATCTCGTCGACGCCTTTGAGGCAGTTGAGCAGTCTGTTTACGGTCAGATTTGTTTCGAGAAGCTGGAGGACATCAATGACTCGTTCTTTTTCGAGGGCTATACCGATAACCGTCAGGTCGGCGTAATGTCTGCTCAGGCCGGTGGTTTCGATGTCGAGATAAGCTCGAAGCTTCATTATGTGTTTCAGTTTATTTGTACTATTGGGTTAACGTTTGAAAATTCATCGCGGCTGAGAAGGGCCTGTCGTGTCGTAGGCTATATAGTCGATTGCGGCCTCAGCCTTTTGCGTGGCGAGGCCCCAGGTTATGTATGAGCCGCGCGCAGGCGGGGCCCAGTCGATTCTGAGGTCCACAAGGCCGATGCCGAGGAACCTGCCGTCGCGATAAATCTGGGCGACGGTGTCATCACGAACGGCGAGCCTGTAGGCGTGAACTCCGCTGAAGTTGTCGAGGCCTTCGGCAATTTTGATAAACTTTTTGTCGTACCAGTAGTAGACGCCTGTTCTGGTTATCGAGACGCGGTACTGATTGACGGTAAGCGTGCCGCCTCTGGCGAATACGGCGAGTTCGAAACCGTGCTCGCCGCTGCTTTTTGCGACCTGGACGGCGACCTCGGCCGCGAAGCCCTTCTGTGCGTCGGCCTCGTGAAACCGGCTGGCACGCTCGTTGGACCAGTGCGGCTGGACTTTGGCGGCTCGGAGAGGTTTGATCTTTATGAGCCCGCCGGGCAGTTGTTCGAGTGCGGGTGGGTGGGGTTCGTCGCGGATAGCAATGTTACTGTGCCAGGGTGGTTTCGCCTTCGAGGGCAGTTGCGAGGCATTGTAAACGTACGGCAGTTCGGTTCGAACGGGCAATATTCTTGCGGCTGCGGGCTGCAGCAACTCCGGCGGAGTTTGCTTGAGCCATGCAAGGTTGAATTCGTAGTGGTTTACGCTGCTGATAAGGTGGACGAGGCCGTCGACTGACTGGCAGACGGAAAGGTAGCCCTGCGGCTCGGCATTGCTTGCGTTCATCAGGATGGGCGCACCGTCGATAGTGAGGGCCTTGTGGTCGGGTTTGCAGTCGGTAACAATTTGGCGGACGGGCCATGTCCAGCCGTCGTCGAAAGACAGGGCGGCGAAAAGCTTTGACTTGTATCGCGGGGGGACAATTCCGTCGGGGACAGGCTCGGGATTGTTGATGTCGGCGGCGAAGGACGCGAAGAAGAGGGGGCCCTGCTTGAGGCGGAGCAGGACGGCCCGCTGGCCACCGCTTATCGGTGGGAAGGGACTTGCGCTGTAGTTCCATGTTTTGCCCATGTCGTCTGAGATGCTCCTTGGCATCCAGCCGTTATAGTTTTCGCGGCTTCGGCCCAGGGCCATCAATCGACCGTCCTCAAGTTCGACAATACCGGCGTGTATGCCGCTGATGTTTCCGCCGGGCTCAGTCCATGTCAGGCCGTCGTCGCGGCTGTACCAGATGGTTGAGCAGCCTAAGATTCTGGCCCTGCCTCTTCGATAGACGGGCACATCGGTATCGGCGCCGAAAACGATGGCGCCGTTTTTCATTCTAAAGACGGGTTCTCCGACCATGTTCCGGAAGGCGTGCTCGGGCGCAATGAGGCGTGCTTTCGACCAGTTGGCGCCGCTATCATTCGATGTGCGCATGATAATCGCCAGAGGGCTCCATTTACCGGCGACTCCGAGTCCGTTGAAGTGGTAGATGGTTCCGCGGCCGTCATTCCACAGCGCGGGGCAGTGGTCGTTTCGGTCAGGTGTGTCCCAGAAGAGGGATGCCTGCTGCCAGGAGTCGGTTCGGTATTTTCTTCTGGAGGCGGCCACGGCCAGTTCGCGTCCGCGCTCCTCGACGCAGGTATACCAAATAGCGAGCAGGTCGCCGTTCGGGCACTGTACAACGGCCGGGTCGTGGTTGTGATGTGAGAAGACGGGCCCGTTCGAGCCTTTGGGTATTATGACATAAGGGCGCGGGCCTTTGAAGTAAGGTATTTCGGGGTCGGGGCCATTTGCCACATCCGGGGGGATTGACTGTAGGACATTGAGCCGATGCGACTGCGGAGGGGGCGCCGGCAGCGGTTTGGTCTTCGGCGTTTCGCCCGTCACCACGCGCAGCCCGATGAGCCAGTGCTTGTTTTCCGGCAGCGTGGCCATACGGTTGGCCGAGCGAAGATAATAGAGATTTGTGCCGTGGCTGCCGCCTCTTGTGACCTTGAAATTGCCGTCGTGATACCCGACGGGGTCAAGCTGGTCGCCGGGTATATATGGGCCGTACCAGTCGAGGCACCACTCCTCGACATTTCCATGCATGTCGAAAAGCCCCCAGGCATTTGCGGGTGTCCTGGCGACCGTTAGGGGCACGATGTCTCTCGGCTGGGTGAAGGTGGTGCGTCGCGCGTTCTTATGAAAGGTTTGGGGAAGTGAATCGCCGGTCGAAAAGAGCGTTTCTGTTCCGGCGCGGCAGGCGTATTCCCACTCGGCTTCTGTTGGCAGGCGATAAGGCCGGCCTTCTTTTTCGCTTAGCCAGTCGCAAAAGGCGACAGCGTCGTGCCAGCTTACGAAAACTACCGCTTCGTCGTCGGCCTTCGAGAAGCCGTTTTTTCCGCGAAGGCGGCGGTGCGAGGGATCGAATCTTTCGTATTGGGCGTTTGTGAGTTCGCACGCGGCCATGTAAAAGGGGCGGGTTATGGTGACACGATGGGCCGGATGCTCGTCGAAGTCACCATTTCGCACGTGGTCGGTGGTGATTACGAACCTGTCGGGGTCGCCCTTTGGAAAAGCCTTCAGCAGGTCCTCATGTTTGGGGTAGCTGAGATTTTTGGTCAGTTCGTATGGAATCGTTCTATTGCTTTTGTCCGTGAGAATCGAGGACGGCTCTAATCCTTGTCGTGCGGTCTTCGTCCGTTCGAGTTCGGGAATAGTTGCGTTGTATTCGGCCGCGGTGTGCCACAAGACTTCGGGAGGAATCGGGACGCCGCCTCGATGGTTTACCCAGTTCCAGACAAGGCTTGCGGCACGTTGCGCAGACCAGCCCGGTGTTTGCGGAGAGTATTCCAGAACCACGTGGACCATATGGCCTTCGGTCATCGGGACCTGGCCGCCTATTTGCGTGTTTCCGTTTGTCGTATCGACAATCAACCTGCCGGCTACAGTAAGGCCGATGCCGCTTTTCTCATTTGCGGTAAACGTGACCAGACCGGTTTGAGGGGCCTTTAGGAATCCCCGCCATCGCCCGGAACGCAAGCCGCCGGCGGCCCAATCGGCGGTCGAGTCGAAATTGATTTCTTCGAGCCGGTCCTGCTTTTGCGGGCCGGTCATATCGCCGGTGTACAGGACCCCGAACAGACCTGCTCTGTAACCTTGCCAGCCGGCGCCAGGTGTAAGCTCCGAGGGCTTATACTGCGAGAGCCCTCGCTGCATGGTGGGGATTTTGTCCGGTGCGGGTGTGCTGTCGGCGCCCATTGTAAACGACCCGGGTTCGATACGAATCATCCTCATGCCGACGGAGTTGACAAATTCGGCACCGGCGCAGAGATGGACACCGAGCAGCGCCGAGAACAACTCGCCCGCCACGATTGTGCACATTAAAATTCGATACTTCATCTTTATGCCTCCTAACCCGGCGTAGCCGGAACCAAAGAGGGTAAGGGAAAAGGCTGACCCCTTTACCGAAACCACCTTCTGCCGTTAAACATCCGTTTGATTCGCATGACCGCAATCACCCTGCCCACCCTCTTTCGAGGGAGGGTGATTGCTTCCTCTGTTACTAAAGAGCTTCGCTGCCGCCGCCGTGTTGGTCAAACGCCGCGCCAAATAAAAACCGATTTGGCATGCCGTTTGAAGGGCCCCTGGGTTTATCAACTTCGAATCATCCATATGCTATCAAAGTTGGCTCTTCTGCCAAAAGTGCGCCGGGTATTGCGGTAGTTGTAAATACTTGACGTATCGGTTACTTACGCTTCTCTTGCGATATTTCAATACATAAAAGAAGGAGCAAGCCAACGCCTCGGGAGCATTGTATACTAAAATGGCCCGGCTTGAAAGCCCATAAAGTCGTCGCGGTCAAAGAAATGGACGGCCAACCGGTCGCAGAAATGGCGACTATTCCAAACCGTTTGTCTTGCTGTGGCAATCACAGGCAGGCTAAGCCATTTTGCAGCCTGATGCGGAATCTGTTCCGTATTAATCTTTGCTCTCCGACACATCTCGAATTCCAATTCTCCGCGTGTACAATAAGTTGTTGATTTGACAAGTGTTATGAAATGCCGGTCATGGTTTGGCTGAATGTCGTATGAACGAATGTGCCGTAGCGGTTAACCGAAGCAATAAACCTGTGCTTCCGGCTTCACAAAGACTTACTGCGACGAAACTTATGCGAAAATCCCCAAGTTTGAGAAAGGGACGTCATTGACCCTAACAATAGTACCCGTTATTATTACAATAACCGCTGGTTCCGGCCCGCCGGGAAGACCCGTACAAGCGGCCTAACGCAGCGCTGGTACATTTACGGCAATTATATCGACGAGGTCCTCAGGATGAGCGATAGCAGCGGCAACGATTACTACTACCTCCACGACCACCTTTTCAGCCCGGCCGTGCTCGTCGAGGACAACGGAACCGTCGTTCAGCGCT
>Ga0180438_10010647_pt1 | contig 11251 bp, 18 predicted proteins | sample SS_ome_12_FD_132455 | JGI IMG/M metagenome (GOLD analysis project Ga0180438, IMG submission 132455) | Hypersaline lake sediment archaeal communities from the Salton Sea, California, USA - SS_3_D_2 metaG | ecosystem: Environmental > Aquatic > Non-marine Saline and Alkaline > Hypersaline >...
GATTTAAGTGTTTTGAAGAGTATAGTTGGTACTCATTGAGAGATAGATAAACTTAAAAAATATACTATCCTTCTCTATGCTGCCCCGTTTTTAATTCCAATTACTAAGCTAAATGATGCTTAAAATAGGTTTAGATAAGTTAGACATTCAAATCATCCAGTTAATTGGAGGAGAAGTAATGATTGATGGAAAACTCCTTCGGGAACGTAAAAAAAAGAAATTAAAAAAACCTAAGTTCCGAAAACAGGAAAGTTGGCGCTACAAACGAGTTAAAAAATCTTGGAGGAGACCAAGTGGAATTGACTCAAGAATGCGTCAAAAAAAGAAAGGGCTTCCAAAATCTGTGAATGTAGGCTACAAAGGACCGAAGGAAACTCGAAATCTTCATCCTTTAGGATACAGGGAAGTTCTTGTTCACAATCCAAATGAATTAGGTATGATTAATCCTGATGAGGAAATTGTAAGAATTGCCCATACAGTTGGTGCAAGAAAAAGATCACAAATTATAGATAACGCAGAAAACCTAGGTATCTATGTTCTCAATCCACAAGTACCTTTAGAACTTGCTGAACTTTCAGAAACGGAAAGATTTGAAGACATTGAATTAGAAGATTTCGAATTAGAAGATTTTGAGGAAGAAATCTAGGATTAGAAACACTATTCCTCAAGATCAGAATTGAAGAGGTTATCTATAGGACTTACAATATTTCAAAATTATGAACCGTGAAAAACCTAGTTCACGGATGTGCTGAAAATGGATCTGAAAAATCAAAAAGAACTTGCAGCGGACATACTTAAAGTAGGTATTTCAAGAGTCTGGATCGACCCAACACGCCTTGAAGAAGTTTCAATGGCAATCCGTCGTGAAGATATAAGGAGATTGATTCACGATGGCTTTGTTAAAAAGAAGCCAGAGACAGGTATAAGTCATGGTCGAGCTAAAAAGAAGCATAAAAAAAAGAAACTCGGTCGCAAACGTGGATACGGAAGTCGTGCGGGTAGAAAAACTGCAAGATTGCCTAGAAAACGTAGATGGATCCAAAAAATTCGCCCAATCAGGCGACATCTCAAAAAGCTGCGTGCTCGGAGGATGATCACATCTTCAACGTATCGCTTGTTGTATCGAAAAGCAAAAGGCAACAGTTTTCGCAGCAAAGCACATCTGGACACATGGATAGAAGATCATGATTTATATCGGCGGTGAATTAAATGAGAGGTCACGGACCAAGATATAGAGTAGTTTTCCGAAGACGAAGAGAAGGAAAAACAAATTATCTTCTTCGACGAAAATTATTACTTTCTAATCGGCTTCGTTTCGTAATTAGAAGATCTAATCGTTATATTACAGTTCAAATTCTTAAACCTCATCTGGATGGGGATCGTGTTATTGTTTCCGCTCATTCTAAAGAATTGCAGGAAAACTTTGATTGGAAAGGTAATTGTGGAAATATACCTGCAACATATCTTACAGGATTACTGGCAGGTTTTCGCGCAACAAAAGCGGGATTAGAAAATGCTGTTTTAGATATTGGGATTGTTGCCCCAATTAAAGGTGCTAAAATCTTTGCAGCACTGAAAGGTGCATTAGACGCTGGACTTTCAATACCACATAGTGAAGATGTCTTACCAGATGAATCGCGTATACGAGGAGAAGACATAGCAAACTACGCACAGCTACTATCGGAGGCTGAGAAAGATGAAGACAAAAAACAGACTCAGGTTTTCACATTAGTAGCAAAAAGAGGATTACAACCCCAAAATCTTCCAGAACATTTTGATGAAATTAAGAACAAAATAGTAAATTCTTTTGACAAGGAGGCTAATTAGATATGTCCAGAGGTAGACGTAGAAAACCTAGAAGGCAGGAAAAAGATCCTACCGAAGGCTGGATACCTAGAACACGAGTAGGGCGATGGGTGCAGGAAGGAAAAATAACATCAGTTGATGAGTTATTTAAACTGAGTTTACCCATCAAAGAGTCTCAAATAATCGATACTCTACTTCCTAAGCTACAAGAGGAAGTTCTTGATATTAATCTCGTTCAAAAACAAACAGATGCTGGTGAAAAAAGTCGATTCAAAGCAACAGTTGTTGTTGGGAATAAAGATGGATATGTTGGAATAGGCACTGCGAAAGCTAAAGAAATTGGTCCTGCCATACGAAAGGCTATCCTTGTAGCAAAACTTAATATCATCCCAATAAGGCGTTCATGTGGGAGTTGGGAATGCGCATGTGGATTAGGGCATACTATTCCCTTTAAAGTGACGGGAAAGGCTGGAAGTGTTCAAGTAAATTTGTTTCCAGCACCCAAAGGTACAGGATTGGCAATTGGTGAAGTTGGAAAAACTATGTTGCGATTGGGAGGCATAGAAGATGTTTGGTGTAAAGCACGAGGTAACACTCGCACGACAGTCAATTATGCATATGCAGTTTATGATGCTTTACGAGAAACCAACAAGATTATGACTCCACAAGATTGGGCTTGAGGCTGATGTAAGTGGAAGAAAGAAAACGATTAGCAGTTATCCGGATGAGAGGCAGGGTAAATGTAAGAAAAACCACAGAGGACACACTACAAATGCTTAAACTGTTTCGTAGGTTTAACTGCGTTATCATAGATGACCGCCCTTCATATCAAGGTATGTTGCAAAAAATTAAAGACTGGGCAACATGGGGCGAAATAGATTCAGACACAGTTGAACTTCTGTTAACAAAGAGAGGCGAAATGTCTGAAACCAAAAAGAAGATCACAGATGACCTTATCAAAAGAAAAACGTCTTTTTCATCTGTTTCTGAATTTGCACAGTCTGTTTGTGGTTTTAAAGCCGAATTTTCGGATTTACCTTCATTAAAAAAAGTGTATCGTTTACACCCTCCCAGAAAAGGACTTAAGGATATTAAAGCGTCCTTTACAGAAGGAGGAGATCTTGGATATAGAGGAGTGGCGATCAACGCACTCATACAGAAGATGATATAATTCTAATAGGAAGAACTAAAATTGATTCGAAAAAGGCGTAAAACAAGAAAATACCGAGGATCACGCGTCCATGGATTTGGAAGGGTTGGTCAGCATAGAAAAGCAGGCATGAGAGGCGGCAAGGGCTGGGCAGGTAAAAATAAACATCTTAAGTCAGGTTTAACTGAAGCTGAAAGAGCAACAATAGGTTCTTTTGGTTTCAAGAGACCGGCTAAATTGAGAAAACCTGACAAATCTATCAATATTAGTAAATTAGAAGAATTAATTGAGACTTTTCCAGAAGATACTGAAGGTGTTCAGTTTAGTGATCAAACCGTAGACATTGATGTGACAAAATTCGGATATGATAAAATCCTGGGTGGAGGCAAAATTACCAAAGTAATGAATGTAAAGGCCTATAGTTTTTCAGAAAAAGCAATAGAAAAAATAGAGGCAGTAGGGGGTAAGGTCGTCCCTATTGTAGAAGAATAAAGCAAAACAATCCGTAAATATTAGGTGAAAATCGTTGGCAGGTACATTTTTGCGTGTTTTCTCTCCGCTATCGAGAGTCATACCTGAGGTTGGAAAACCAGAACGGGATGTTTCTTTCAAGGAAAAGGCGGTATATACTGTACTTTGTCTTCTTCTTTATCTCATTATGGCTCAAATTCCTCTATATGGACTTCCACAGAATATTGGTCCGGACCCATTTTTTTGGATGAGAACTATTCTTGCGAGTTCTAGAGGTACACTCATGGAGTTAGGGATCGGCCCAATAGTCACTGCAGGTCTAGTGATGCAGTTATTATCTGGCAGTCAGATCATTGACGTAGACTTCTCGAATCCAGAAGACCGTTCTCTATTTACTGCTGCTCAAAAAGTGTTAAGTGTTATAATGACAGTGTTTCAAGCGTTAGCATATCTTATTGGAGGTGCGTTTGGAACCTTAACCATCGATATCACAATTCTTATATTTATTCAACTTATAGCTGCCGGTATAGTCCTCATGCTAATGGACGAATTATTGCAGAAAGGATGGGGTCTCGGCTCAGGAATTTCTCTCTTCATTGCTGCTGGTGTAGCCGAACAGGTAGCATGGAACTCTTTAGGACTTGTAATTTCAGATGACGGTAAATATCATGGTGCGCTCATAGCTCTTGGACAATATATTGCTGAAGGAGATGCCATGACCGCATTTAATCGTCCAGGCAGCCTTCCAGATATGACAGGATTCATTGCCACAGTAATTGTGTTTGTTATCGTTATTTACATGCAGGCTATTCGCATAGAAGTACCACTTACGTATGCCAAATATCGTGGTTTTAAAGGAAGATATCCTATCAAATTCTTTTACGCTTCAAATATTCCTGTTATTCTTGCAGCGGCTTTCTTCGCTAATGTGTACCTTGTTGGGCAGTTATTATGGTCACGTTACAATAAGAGCAACTCTAACTTCTGGTACAATTTGATTGGTACTTTCGAGTCGACAGATGCAGGATTGAATCCTATAGGAGGTCTTGTCTACTATTTGACGCCTCCACGAGGCCTTGAAGTGGTGACAGCGGATCCCTTGAGGGCTGTAATTTATCTATTAGTATTGATTGTTGCGTGTGCCATTTTCAGCGTTACTTGGATCGAGGTAGGCGGTATGGCTCCAAAAGACGTGGCAAGGCAACTTATCAATGCAGGAATGATGGTTCCCGGGTTTCGCCGTTCACCTAAAATACTCGAAAAATTACTGCAACGATACATCGGTCCCGCCTCTATATGGGGTGGTGTAGCAATTGCGCTAATAGCCGCTTTTGCCGACTATCTTGGTGCACTTGGTACAGGCATGGGGATTCTGTTAGCTACAATGATAGTATCACAATATTATGAGATCATAGCTAAAGAGCGATTAGCAGATATACATCCATCCCTCAGAGACTTCTTAGGATTCGGATGATTTAACGGAGCGATAATTCATGAGTGTGGCTAGTAAACGCATTATCATCGTTACTGGGATTCCTGGAGTTGGGAAAACAACGGTCTTGAATAAAGCGGTGGATATTGCTAGACAAGAGTATACCGTAGAGATCGTAAATTACGGATCTGTGATGTTTGACGCGGCAGTACATTCAGGATTTGTGGAAAACAGAGACCAAATGCGATTGCTCCCCCCTGAAAAACAACGGGAAATTCAAAAGAAAGCGGCAGAGATCATAGCAAAAAAAGCAGCACAGGGAAAGCTATTAATAGTCGATACACATATGCTCATTTCAACCCCAGAAGGTTATCTAGCTGGATTACCCGAATGGGTTATCACTAAACTTAAACCAGATGTAATAGTACTTGTTGAAGCAGAACCAGAGTCTATATTTAGTAGACGTTCAAAGGATGAAAGCAGAACTCGTGATCAAGAATCTATAATAGAAATCAACATTCATCAAAACCTATGCCGGGCAGCTGCAATTTCAATTGCAGTTTTGACAGGCACAACTGTAAAAATTGTAAATAATAAAGAAGATATGGTTGATAAGACTGCAGAAGAATTTGCAGTCGTATTACGAGGTGTAAAGTAAATGCAATGGTGGAACTTTCTAAGACCATTCTATTTGTGGTTATATAACGTTGGTATAGGACAGCGTCCAGGCTCCACTCTATTTATTCTATCGTTGTCCATTCTACTCTCCATAGTGATTAGCGTTGTTAGTCGCTTAGTAATGGACATGGACAAGCTTAATCGCTACCAGAAGGAAATCTCAACTTGGAATAAAGCAAAGGCTGAAGCCCAAAAAACCGCGAACAAGCGACTCTATCGAAAGGTGAAACGTAAAGAAAGTTATATACAGAAGATTCAAAGCAAAGTAATGATGGAAAGGTTTAAGCCAATGTTCATTTACATGCCAGGGTTCTTTGCGCTTTTCTGGATAATAAATGGCTTCTTCAATGGTTACTTACCACTTATTGCGGGTGAAGAAGCTAAATACGTAGTAGTACTTCCGTTTACTTTTCCAATTGAGTTCTTTGGGACGAATTTAGGGCCAGAAAACCTTTATCACTTACTCTTCGTGTGGTGGTACGCCATGACCAGTTTTGCATTTGGTGCAATAGTCCAGAGGCTCTTTGGTATAAATATCGGTATGGGTGGAATGAGCGCATTTCAGACAAAGTGAATTAATGGTTATTATTGACGAGTTAAATGTAACTAAAAGCAGTTAAAAGTAGGTGAAAAACAAGATGCCAGCACCACGTTATCGTACTCGGTTAATTAAAAAACGAAAAATGAAATTGCCAGGTGGTCGTTCAACGACACATTATAAGAAGAAAAAAGTGAGAAAAGGTAAGTGTGCAAACTGTGGAAAATTGTTATCAGGTGTTCCTCGACTGTCCCCCTCAGAAATAAGAAAGTTGCCAAAGACGCAGCGCCGTCCTGAAAGACCTTATGGCGGGCACCTTTGTCCTCAATGCCTGCAAGAACTCACAAAGCAGGCGGCAAGAATTTAGCAACATTTTTTTAAACAGATTTCTTTTTCTTATATTGGTGAATAGTTTGCCCCAAAATAAGGGTCTTACAATAGCGATTTCTGGAACAGCTGGTGCTGGAAAATCCACTTTTGCCAAACACATTGCGGAAGCCTTTGAATTAGAACATATCTCTGCGGGGAAAATCTTTAGGCAAATGGCTCAACAAAGAGAAATGGATTTAAGCACTTTTAGCACATTTGCAGAGAATAATATTCATGTTGACAAAGAGATTGATGAAAGAAGTATAGATGCAGCAAAAAAAGGAAATGTTGTGTTAGATGGACATTTGACTGCGTGGATGTGTAAAGATTTTGTTGATCTTAACATCTTTGTGACCGCACCATTAGAAGTACGTGTTGAAAGAATTGCTCAAAGAGACGGAGATCCTTATGAATACGCTTTGGTCGAAACGACAAAGCGTGAAACAAGCGAAATAAAGAGGTACAAAAAAATTTATAATATTGACATTCAAGATCTCAGCATCTTCGATATCATCCTTAATACTGACAAATGGTCAATTGATTCAATAACAAATATCTTAAAAACAACAATACAAGAATTTATAGGAGGTGAAAAATGAAATGCCTGCGATAGAAATTGGACGAATTTGCGTAAAAACGGCTGGGAGAGAAGTTGGAAGAAAATGTGTGATCACAGATATTGTTGACCCAAAAACTGTGGAAATAACTGGTCCTAAAGAATTAAACGGTGTAAAAAGACGACGTGCATCAATACGACACATCGAACCAACAACAGAAAGAATTGAAATCGGACGAGGATCAGATGATGAAGCAGTTCTTAAGGCAATTGAGGCTGCAGGGATGACTGATGCATTAAAAGAACGGGTTAAAATCGTTCTGCCCTAATTTTTAATTTTATTTATTTCATTGTAATGAAAATAACTTTTTGGGATTTCCAAAAATGAGAAGGTGAAAAAATGGAAAGAGGCCGCCTACCTAGTGACGTGCGGGGAGAGTTAATCACTAAAGCACAGGAGGCGACAAACCCTGAATGGGGTTATAAGCCTGCTGAACGTCCTATTGAAGAGCATTTAGCCTTTGGAATAATCAATTTAGATAAACCTGCTGGACCAACAAGTCATGAAGTTGTAGCATGGGTCAAAAGAATCCTGGAATTAAAGAAAGCAGGACACGGAGGGACTCTAGAGTTCTGTAATACAATTTACGGAACAGAGTAATCCTGGAGTGACTGGTATTCTCCCGATCGCCTTGGAACGTGCTACAAAAGTTGTTCAAAGTTGGCTTCCTGCTGGAAAAGAGTACATCTGCATAATGCGTCTTCACAAAGAAGTAGATCACGAAAAAATTGAGGCGATATGTCAAGAGTTTACAGGCCCACTTTATCAACGTCCTCCACTAAGATCTTCTGTAAAAAGACGCTTAAGAATCCGTAGAGTATATTATACAAATGTATTAGAAATTTTAGGAACAAATGTGCTCATTCGAGTCGGTTGTGAAGCAGGATTCTACATGAGGAAGTTGGTGCATGATATTGGCGAAGTGTTGGGCACGGGGGCTCATATGTTAGAGCTAAGAAGAACGCGTGCAGGTCCATTCAAGGAGGATGACACTTTTGTTACACTTCTTGAAGTAAACGATGCATATCACTATTGGAAAGAGGATGGAAATGAACAGTATCTGCGTAAGGTAATACAACCTGTGGAAGAAGGCTTAGTTCACCTTCCAAAACTGGTGATTCGAGATTCTGCAGTTGATGCAATATGCCATGGGGCAAAATTAACGGCGCCTGGTGTATTACAGTTAAGTGATAATATCAAACCAGGTGCTACTGTAGCTATATTTACTCAGAAAGGCGAAGCAATTGGTATTGCTGAGGCAACTATGTTAAGTAAAGAGATTCTTGAAATAGATCATGGCGTAGTTGCTCTAACAAAGAAAGTTATAATGCCACGCTCTACATATCCAGAGTGGAAAGCATTTAAAAAATAGTGGAAGATAAGATTCCTGAGAAAAATGCCAAAGCCATATTCATCTAAAATGCCCACATCCTCGTTAAAAACGAAAACAATTTCTGTTTATCTACGAGGTAGATTGTTTGAGTTCGTTTCTGCTCCAGATGTTTTTTCACAATCCAAAATTGACAAAGGCACGCAATTGCTTATTGAAAAAATGGATTTAACCAACTCGGACAGGGTTTTAGATCTTGGTTGTGGAATAGGAGTAATTGGCATTGTAGCTGCTGCTTCAATGATATCCCCTAACAGTCAAGTAGTTCTAACAGACATTAATAGACGAGCTATTAATCTTACGAAGAGTAATCTCAAAAAGAATTACATTAAAAATGCAGAGGCTAGATGGGGCGACTTTTATGAGCCTGTAAAAGGAGATAAGGAAACATTCGACGTTATTGTGACAAATCCTCCAGTTTCAAGTGGAATGAAGACTATCTTCCAGATTATTGAAGAGGCTCCTCTTTATCTTACATCGCAAGGCTCCCTTCAGTTAGTCATAAGAAGGGGACACAATAGAGTATATGAAAAATTGAATACTGTATTTAATACGGTCTTAGAAATTGGAAAAAAGGCAGGATATCATGTATATAAGTCATCAATGTAGTTATATAATTTTTAATTCGTACAGGGGGCTTTAGCCCCTAGCCTATAAATATTTAAACAAAGGTGCCTTCTAGAAACCAATCGATTTCGGGTATCCAATGCTGATTATGCCGGGGTATCTTAGCCTGGTAGGGAGCAGATGTAAGCGTCACTCATTGCAGCTCATGCCTGGAAACCAGATCTGAGAGCCTGTGCTCCATTGGAGCTCGAGGGTTCAAATCCCTCCCCCGGCGCCATTCTAATTCTCTTTAAAAAATAAAAAAAACGTTACGTCAACTATTGTCATTTTTTAAAACATAAGAATGGAAATGCGATTTCCCTTTTCGAAGAAGTGTTTATAGAGTGGTATTAATTAGAAAACACACATTCTTAAACGCGTCTTCCACGACGACCGCCTGGGCGTCTAGTTCCATCATGAGGAACTGGTGTGACTTCTTCAATTCTGCCAATCCGCATGCCTGCACGAGCTAGGGCACGGATTGCTGCTTGTGCGCCTGGACCTGGTGTTTTTGCGCCATGACCACCCGGTGCCCTTACAGTTATATGAAGGGCTGAAATACCCTTATCTCTTGCTTCATTTGCAGCCCTAAAAGCGGCTTGCATGGCAGCGTAAGGACTGCTTTCTTCTCGATCTGCCTTAACGATCATACCTCCGCTATATCGCGCAATAGTTTCAGCACCAGTAAGATCCGTTATATGAACAATCGTATCATTATAAGAAGAATAAATATGGGCAACGCCCCATTTCTGTTCTTGTCTTTGACTCATAAAATTAACCTCAAGAAAAATTATTTTTATTCAGCTGATTCAGGAATTGGTGTAGATGGACGTTCTGGGTGATTATCTTCCATATACGGACTCGAAGATGCATACGTTAACTCTTTTGCTTCTTCCTTAAGCAATAGACGACTTGGAGAAGTTATTTTTTGACCTCGTAGTGCTATGTGACCATGAATAAGAAGTTGTCTCGCATGATGAATAGATTTTGCAAAGCCTTGTCTAAAAACTATAGTTTGAAGGCGACGTTTTAAAAGATCTTCAGTTGTTAAACTAAGGACATCATCAATAACTGCCTCTGTTTGAATCAATCCAAGGCGTTCTAATCTTGATAATAGTTCCTTTTCCACTTTCTCTCTTTTATCGGTTTCTAGAATAGCTAAAATTTGCCTAGTTTGCCCCCTAATCTTCCTCAGATACGCCTCATGCCGTAGGTATTCCTTCTTATTACGAAGACCATACTTACCGACTAATTCGAGCTCTATAGCCATTCGATTTTTTTCCCACGGCTGAAAGGGTTTCTTATACTTTTTCTTAGGTTTTTTAGGATCGCCCATTTGACATCACCTTTATCTGCCGCCTCTTTTCTTCAAGCGCACTCCAACAACTCTGCCTTTCCGCCCAGTAGTCCTCGTTCTTTGTCCTCTCACTTTTAGTCCTTGCGAATGTCGTATACCTTTATATGTTTTGAGTTTCATCAGTAAATCAATATCAGTTTTTGTCATCAGTCTTAGTCGAGCGCCTAATAAATGTAAATCTTCGCCAGTGTGTGGATCCTTTTGACGATTTAATAACCATTTTGGAATACCATTACTTGAGGGATCTGTAATGATATCTTCAAGTTTTTTCACATCACGATCGCTAAGAAAACCAACTCTTGAAGTTTGGTCCATATCAGCTACATGCAATATTGCATGGGACAGCCGAATATCAACACCTGGAATATCAGTTAAGCCCATGTCTAACCGTTTATTTCCATCAATATCTGTACCTATTATACGAAGAATATGTCTGAAAGATGATGACAATAACGACACCTTGTTCTCTTTTAGGAATATTGTCCCTTTAGAATTATTCTGTAATTAAGAACTTATCTATAACCTAAATATTAAGGGAGAATTTGTTATGTACTTGACTATTTAACACTTTCGTTATGAAGTCATCTTATAGGTATGCAAGCAGAAATGCTTGCTTTTTGAGGAGTCATTCAGAACATACAGTGAGTTTTTTATTATATCTTGTGCATCAACTCTGAAAATAGACCTAGACTCGGAAGATTTGAAACTGAAATTACAGATTCATAATTGTGATACAAAGTATTTGTAGATATTCAAGAAAACGCCCAATACATTGGATTTGAAAAGATGTCAAGATAAGATGGTAACATGATCTCCGGAAAAGAGTATTTTAGACAA
>Ga0180438_10010648_pt1 | contig 11250 bp, 10 predicted proteins | sample SS_ome_12_FD_132455 | JGI IMG/M metagenome (GOLD analysis project Ga0180438, IMG submission 132455) | Hypersaline lake sediment archaeal communities from the Salton Sea, California, USA - SS_3_D_2 metaG | ecosystem: Environmental > Aquatic > Non-marine Saline and Alkaline > Hypersaline >...
CAGTCCGCCGCGGGAACTACCAGCGCTCAAACTTCTGCCCGCGCACCCACAGCATCCGATCCACGTAAGCTGCCTCCAGTCCCGACGCTTGGGCAAGTTTGTCCACCTCTGTAAAACAAGTGAAATCGTCAATATCCTCCACGGGCGTCAGACCGTGGCGAAAGAGGGCACGCTTTGCGTGGACGTTTGGTTTTGAATAGGTCGCGAGTCCCACTTCCTTGAGAAAATCACAGGCTATCGCGTTGCCCATCCAGGGGATGTGATTTGACAACAAGCAGACTACACTCCAACGCTCAACAACGGGCGTGCTTGAAATCGCAAACGGCTGCAGGAATGAGTAGAACGAGCCAAAGTCGCGTTCAATCTGAAGGAAGAACTTCGCCGCCGAGATGCAACCGCGAAGCTTGCCCTTGTGCTTGACTATGCCGGGCACTTGCGAGAGTTCCTGGACAGTCCAGTTCGAAACAACGACTGGATCCAAAATCACGAAAGCCTTTTCAAGCGCTCGCCAATAGGCATCGACCGTCCGGACCGCCATACGTCCGTTCAGAATGCACCCCACGACCTTGCCGTAGAAGAACGAAAGGGGCTGTGAAGGAAGAATGGCAACCCGCTCCTCCATGCGCTCGATGTACCACTCAAGTCTGTCCTGCTCGTCGGTAGCGAGTTCCTCAAGTTCTCGTCGTAGTTGACCAACCAGATTGCCCAAGCGTGCCTGCTCAACCTTAGAAAGCTTCACCTTTGATGTACTCCTTTCCTATCCGGTCGGCCGACAAGATCCCAACACCCTTCTAGACCCGTCCCAAGGGTGAGTAACAGGGCACAGATGGACGCTGACTCACGGCGACTTCTTGTCTTATCCACAGAAATCCGCGTGAATCCGCATCTGGAATTCGATTCGTCAGCCAGTCAGCCTTTCCTACAGTGGATCGACACAGCGAGGCAATTTCAACTCTCTTGGGACTAAAACTACCCTGCCTCGAGATGGCAGCGCGAGAGTCTACTGCAACTTTAGTATTATCCTAACCCAGAATCGGCGCTTGTGTGTTTCGCTTTCGTTACAGAAGCGTTTCGACTCGATGGAAATGAAAGAAGCACGTCTCAATACTCGCACGTCCAAGGGACCCAACGCGCCAGCGTGTTGACATCCCTATCACTGTGTGATATGGTTACCGACGAACTGCCGCCGCCAGTGAAGTTGCTGGCAAAGCCAGTAGCAAGCATCCAGACCCCTTTAAGGAAGCCAAATATGGACACAATTCGCGCATTCATCGCTATTCCCCTTCCCCAGCCGCTCCTGGATAGTCTGACCAGCGTCCAGCGCCAACTGGAGAAACAAATCCCTCCCCGCAGCGTGCGCTGGGTGCGGGTGGAAGGCATCCACTTGACCCTCAAGTTCCTGGGAGACACCCCCACCGAGAAGGTACCCGACATCAAGCGTGCGCTCTCTGCCGTGGCCCGACATGCACCGGCTTGCACGTTCACCGCCGGAGAACTGGGCTGTTTTCCTAACCACCGTCGTCCGCGAGTTATCTGGGTCGGCGTACAGGAGCCGACGGGGCGACTGGCGGCACTGCAGGCGGCGGTCGAAGAAGTCATGGCGCCCCTCGGTTATCCACCCGAGGGGCGCGGCTTCACACCCCATCTGACGCTCGGCCGGGTCGGCCGTCGCGCGCGCCGCAGCGATATCACACAGGTTGGCGAAGTCGTCGTCAGAACAACGGTGGGATCGCTGGCTGAGGTGACAGCCGATCATTTCGCCCTGATCCGCAGCATACTTAAGCCCACAGGGGCGGAGTACGTGCCACTGGAGGACTTTTCTATGTACAGGAGAAACGGCTGATGGGGACCACGATCGCCGTCATCGGTGGTTCAGCGCCGACCCCGGAGGAGGCTGCAACGGCCGAGGCCGTCGGCCGGGCGCTGGCCCAAGCGGGCGCGGTGCTCATCTGCGGTGGACGCGGCGGTGTTATGGAGGCCGCGTGCCGGGGAGCCAAAGCCGCTGGAGGGATCACCATCGGCATCCTTCCCGGGACTGACCGGCGCGAGGCCAACCCCTTCGTCGACATCCCCATCGTCACCGGCATCGGCGTGGCACGCAACGCGATCATCACCCGCACCGCCCAGGCGGTCGTGGCCGTGGGAGGTAGTTACGGCACCTTGAGCGAGATTGCGTTGGCGCTGGCGTTCGGCGTACCGGTCGTGGGACTGGGAACGTGGGAGATGCAGCGCGAGGGACATCCGCCCGTTCCTATTACCTACGCTGCCACACCGGAGGAAGCGATCGCGTTTGCAATAGATATGGCGCATCAGAGGCAGTGACCCGGCAATGACAAGAGCCCAGCCGGTGCTGGGCTCTTATGGCTCTCCGGTTGACACTCAACGCATTGCTCGATCGCTGGCCTGATGCACCGCTACGATTCCGTCCCCCTCGCATCTTCGACGACCACGCTCGTTTCCTCCGCCTTCGGCCTACGCTCTCTGCGCGGGCGGAAGGGTGCGCTCAGTCCCAGAAAGACCAGAAAACCGACCAGGAAAGCCAGCAGCCCGACGGCCCCGATCCCCGCCAGTTGGGCGATCAGTTGGCCCAGGCCATCGACGACGAAGCCCTCGGCCGGCAGGAAACCAGTTACACCCTGCCCGGCAACGGTGCGATACTCCTCCATCCCCACGCCGTTCCACCCCTGTCCCCAGCGCCCGTCGGCGAAGAAAGCGACCATCAGGGTGCCCCACAGGCCCCCCACGGTGCCCAACGCCACTGTCGCCGTCCCATCAGGCAACCGCAGCACCCGCTCCACCACGTAGACACCCAGTGGCAGCAGCAACCCGGCCAACGCACCCGTCACCAGCGCTGCCCATGGGGGCACGAACGGAGCACCGGCCGAGATGGCGATGAACCCAACCGCCGCCCCACGCGCCGACATCAGTGCGTCGGCGTGGCCCACCGTGATCCAGCAGTAGACCTGCGAGGCAAGGATCGCCCCTGCACCAGCCAGCAGCCCATTGACCGCAATCTGGGGCAGGTTAAGCTGTGCTCCGGCCACGTGGAAGGGGACAGACAACGACCAGCCCAACCAACCCAGCCCGAACAGCAGCGCCCCCAGGTTGGCCAACAGGGGAAAATGGGCCGGAGGCATCTGCTCCGGCTGTCCAGGCTCAGCGGAGGGCAGATGCTGGCCCAATCCGAGCAAGGCCCCCAGCGCAGCCATCCCTCCCAGCAGGTAGACCACACTGGAACCAGCGTGATCCACAAACCCGTGCCCCCGCTCTAGCGTGATGCCCAGATGAGCCAGCCAACCTCCCCCCCAGGCCCAGCAAGCCGCCAGAGGGAAAAGCACCGCTGCCACCACAAGCCCGCCGACGGCCACCTGCCAGCCACGCGCCCGGTCAGCCACGCTCAATACCAACAACAGCACCGCCGTCGCCACCAGCGGCAGGTACGTCACGAACAACGCCAGCGCCTCCGGTGTGGCCACCCCGCCGGCCATGAAGAATCCCGCCAGGCCAATCAAGCCCCAACCCAGTTCTCCCTCACCGGCGAAGAGCCGCACCAACCCTGTCAGCCCCGGCAGGTCGCTCATAAGTCCTGCACCGCCCAAGTGAAAGGCAAAACCTACAGCAAAGTAACCCAGCGCCGCCAGGGCCAATGCCAGCGCGCCCATCGTCGTCGACTGGCGCGCCCGCTGCGGTTCCATCCCGCCCCACGCCAGCAGGAACAGCCCCGCCGGGATCAGATAGCCCAACAATGCAGGAAGCCAGGTCTCAATTGCCATGTTTTTTCCTTTCGGATAGAATAGGTAGAGTGAGCCAATCTTACCAGACTCCACTGTTTTCGCCAAGTGCAAACCACGCGCGATGAATGACGAACCACTGCGGCTCCTGGCCGACGGCATGCTGGGCAAGCTGGCGAAGTGGCTGCGGCTGCTCGGCTACGACACCGCCTACGACAACACCGCCACCGATCCCGAACTGGCGCGTCGTGCTCGCGCCGAGGGGCGGGTACTGCTCACCCGCGACCGCGAACTGGCTACACGCCGGGGCCTGCGCACGCTGCTGATCCGGTCTCAAATGCTGGAGGAACAAATACGGGAGGTCCGGGACGGTATTGGTCCCCCACCCCACCCGGCGCTGTCTCGCTGTGCCGTGTGCAACAGCGTGCTGACGCGTGTCTCTCCCGCCCAGGTCGTCGACCAGGTGCCCCCTTACGTGTTGAGAACCCAGGGCGAATTCCACCGCTGCCCCGGCTGTGGGCGCGTCTACTGGCCGGGCACTCACTTCCACGCCATGCGCGCACAGATGACGGATTTCACCTCGCAGGAGCCTGACGATGCCTGACTGCCCCCGATGTGGCAACCCCGTCGAACTTGAAGCGGACGGATGTCCCCACTGTGGCTTTGTCTTCAGAAGTCGGCCCGGGATCGATGCAGGAGCCATTTCGGGCCAGCTTGAGTTAAGGACAGAGCCAGAGCCAGAGCCACTCAACGATAGGACCTGCCCCCACTGTGGCACCCGAATCTACGTCGGTGACCCTACCTGCGCAACTTGCGGGCAACCGCTCTGCCCACGCTGCGGCGCGGCTGTGGCCGAGGACGCCGAAACGTGCCCCGGCTGCGGCCTGGCGCTTACCTTTACCTGCCCGGGATGTGGCATTGATCTCCTGTCTGGAGCAGAGATCTGCCCCGATTGTGGACTCATCTTTGCCCGCCGCTGTCTCGCCTGCGGCGAGCACCTCTATCGTGCCCCCGATCACTGCCCGCGGTGCTCTCAACCGGTGACACACCAGGAGCGCAGAACCGCCCGAAGCATATCTCGACGCGTTGGTACGATGCTCGTCCGATGGTCGATCTGCCCGGTTTGCGGGACCAGAACCATGCCATCGAAAGGGCCGTGCCCCCAGTGCGGGACGCGCCTGTGTCCCCAATGCAACCTGATGCTCCTCCCCGAGGAGAGCTCCTGCCCACGCTGCGGGTCTGAGCTCAGTGCTGCCTGTCCACGCTGTGGCGCCGGTATCACGGATGGCGCGCCGGAGTGCCCAGCCTGCGGACAACCCCTGTGCCCAGACTGCGGGGCAGCCGTCGAAGAGAACGATACCATCTGCGCAGCCTGCGGCGCAGAACTGGCACTGATCTGCTCGGATTGCGGCGGTGAGGTCAGCCCAGGCGACGCCGTCTGCCCACATTGCGGGGCTCCCTTCATCTCAAGTGCATAGCATCGTGCATCATGCGCCACAAAGCAGCGGTTCTTCGCCTCACGCTGCAGGCTTTACGTTTTGCTCTTATGCGGTATAATCCAGCGAGATGTAAGGGAGCAGAACACTTATGGAACAAGGATTCAGGGAAACAGATTCAGCGAAATCTGCAACTTCCACACCCCTGGTGATCATAGCTCAATTGCGGCGGCATCTGGCCGACCTGATGCGCATCGACGAGCACACGGTTGTGAGACCACCCGATGCGGTGATCGCTTTTCGGGGCCAGGTATACGGCGACACGGAAACTGCTTTTCAACACATGACGCAGCGGCTCGCCACCTGCGGCTACACTGCGTCTCTCCGCGACCACGCCGGTGGGGGCCACGAGGTCGTTGCCGTCAAAGGAGTAACGCAGCGCAAACCAGGCCGGACGTGGCTCAACGTCGTGCTGTTCCTGACGACGTTGTTCAGCGTGCTCTACATCGGGGCTTCATACGCCCTTCAGGATGCGGGTGTGATCGACGCCGAGAGCCTAAATGCATTGACTCCGCTGACTCACCTGCACTGGGGCATCCCTTTCGCAGGCACATTGCTGGGCATCTTGCTGGCCCACGAGCTGAGCCATTACTTCGTCGCTCGGCGATATGGCTCACCGGTCAGCCTGCCCTTCTTCATCCCCATGCCGTACAGCCTCATGGGTACGATGGGTGCAGTTATCGTCCAGAAAGCACCGATGCGCGACCGCAAGGCGTTGTTCGACATCGGGGTTGCCGGTCCGCTGGGCGGGTTGATCGTCGCCATTCCCCTGTTGATCCTGGGACTGGCACTTTCCAGCGTTGGCCAGCCTCCTCCTGACATCGAAGTTGCCTTGCAGGAAGGCAATTCGCTGCTTTACGCAGCGATCAAATATCTGGTGTTCGGAAAGTGGCTCCCCAGCAACGGGGAGGATGTGTGGCTACATCCGGTTGCCTTCGCCGCCTGGGCCGGACTGCTCGTCACGATGATCAACCTGATTCCGGTGGGCCAATTGGACGGTGGCCACATCACCTACGCACTCCTGGGCCGCCGGGCCTGGCGCCTGGGCTACGTCGCCATCGCTGCGATGATCGCGTGGGGGGGATGGCTGCTCGTGAGTGGCAACGAGGCGGGTGGGTTCTGGCTGACGTGGGGCTTCTTGAACCTGATGCTAAATCCCCGTCATCCACCGCCGCTCAACGACACCACCAAGCTGGACGCGCGACGGATCGCCCTCGGGCTGTTTACGCTGGCGATTTTCATCTTGACGTTCATGCCTGCGCCACTGCGGCAGGTTCAACTGTAGAAGTGAGGGACGGTCAATGATATACGGCGTTGAGATCAAAGAGCTGATCACCCACACAGACGAGCGGGGCTTCTTCCGCGAGGTCATACGGGCCAGCGACTCAATCTTCCCAGAAGGTTTCGGTCAATGGAGCCACACGGTGTCTTACCAAGGCGTCGCCAAGGGCTGGCACGTGCACCAGAAGCAGGTAGATTGGTGGTACGTGGCGGTGGGCACGATCAAAGCGGCCCTCTACGACACTCGGCCTGACTCGCCCACCCACGGCGAGATACAGGAATTGCTGATGGGGGAAGGCCAACCGCCGGTTGTGCTAAGAATCCCACCCGGTGTGGCCCACGGCTACCGGGTGCTGAACGGACCAGCGCACGTCTTCTACATCGTGTCGTGCGAATACGATGGCACTGACGAAGGCCGCATACCCCACGACGACCCCGAGATCGGCTACGACTGGACAGCAGGCCCAGAGATCACGTAACGTACAGTCACGCTTCAGTTGACCGCTTTCGGAAGAACGTTGGGACCTGATCCGAACTGCATCGCCGCTAGCTCTCGCCGTTGACCGTCAATGGGCCCTCTGCTGGCTGCTGCGCACGTTCACCCAGAAGCCGGGATTTCCTGTACGCCGCCCAGATGGCCTTGGACAATACCGTACGCATACTCCCCTTCTCCAACTGGTAGATGGCCTCGGCGCTGGTACCACCGGGCGAAGTCACCATATTCCGCAGTTGGGCCAGATGGAGATCCGATTGCTGGGCCATCCTGGCGGAGCCAAGTACCGTCTGTACGACGAGCAACCGCGCCTGGCGACGGGAGAACCCCAGGTGCACGGCTGCATCGACCATGGCTTCCATCAACAAGAACACATAGGTCGGACCCGTTCCACTGACGGCGGTGGCCATATCTAGATCGTCCTCTTGGCCAGCGTACATCTCCAGCCCCATCGTCTGCAATATGGCCTGCGCCTGAGCCCGCTGAGCCTCGGTAACCGCCGGCGCGGCGGTCCACACAGCCATCCCCTCCTCAATCTGGGCCGGCGTATTGGGCATGACCCGCACAACAGCCGCGTGATTCAGCCCACTGCTGATCGTGCTGATCGGCATCCCAGCGACGATCGAAAACACCAGTGCCGCGGGTTTGACGTGTCCCCGCAACTCAGGCAACACGCGCGGTAGTACCTGAGGCTTGACCGCCAGAATGACGACGTCGGCCTCGCTCGCAGCGGCGACGTTGTCGGTGGTAGTATGCACACCGTAGAGATCCTGCAGTTCCTTTCCTCGCTCTATCAGTGGATCGCTGGCAATGATCCGTCCCGGTGCCACCCCGCCGGCACCTCTCAGCGCGTGAATGATAGCTCCGGCCATCGTCCCACTGCCGATAAAAGCCAGCGTCAGTCCCTTCAGTTCGTCACTACTCATATCCAAGAGTTTCTCCTAATCATAGCGGATGCGGAACAAACCGCGCAGGATTGTACCGCAAACGGATAAAAGGGCAAGAGTGGGAAAAGATGGAGAAAAATAATCAGCACCACACGGTGATCTCTGACGCGCCAGGCTCCGTCAACTCGATCACCAGCCCCCCACCCTCTGATCGCCAGTGGCCGTATGGCCGGCGGTCGACCGTCACGCGTCGGGCAGAGAGCCAGCGATTCAGGATCACTATCGACGGGGAGGGAAGTGGGCCGGCGATGCTCAACTGCAGTGCAGCCGCGGCCGCGTCGACGGTATAGGAAATCTCAACCGGTGATGTATCCTCGTCGTGAAGCGTGAAGTGTCCGCCAGAACCCGGATAGATGTCAAGCACCAATCCCGCGCCCACCGCCTGGTCGGTATGGTCTACCTCAGGCCCCATCGGGATGATCGCACCGCGTCGGATGAATAGGGGTAGGATCTCCAGCGGCGCAGGATAGTTCAGCCAACTCGGCCCCTCGTGAATCTCCCGGCTCCAATAGTCCACCCATTCCCCAACAGGGAGGTACACCATACGACGCCGAGCGCCTCGCTCCAGCACGGGCGCGACCAGGAAACTATCACCGAACAGATACTCAGTGTCCAGATGCCGCACGTTGGGGTCATTCGAATACTTGAGCACGAGCGCCCGCGTGACCGGCAGCCCGGTCTGCGCAGCCTGAACCGCGGTGGAGTAGATATAGGGCAGCAACCGATATCGTAGCTTGGCATAACGACGGAATATGGCTTCCGCATCCTCGCCAAATTCCCACGGTTCGCGGGGAGTCGTGCCGTGGCAGCGACTGTGCGAGCTGAAAAGACCAAACTGTGCCCATCGGACGTAAAGCTCAGGATCAGGCTGCCCGGCGAAGCCCCCGATATCGTGGCCGTAGAAGGGAATACCCGACAGACCGATGCTAAGCGCAGCCCGGAGTTGATTGGCCATGGAGGGGAAATCCGTCAGCGAATCCCCCCCCCAGCAAGTGGGCACGCGTTGCGAACCGGCCCACCCTGAGCGACCCCAGACCAGCCCACGGCCGGTCACTTCCTCAGTGACTTCAAACACGGCGCGATTGTACAGCAGTGGGTACAGATTGTGCACCTCGCGTCCACTCATCCCGTTGTGATACACGCCGTCCTCCGGCGCAGCCTCGCCAAAATCGGTCTTGAAGACAGCCACTCCCTGGTCCAACAAAGGGCGATGGAGAGACTGCCACCACGTGACCGCCTCCGGGTTGGTGAAATCGACGACAGCCACCGGTGGGACGACGTCAGCCCATGCGCGGGTCAGGTACGGCTCGCCGTGCTCGTCCTTCACGAAGTAACCACGCTGGCGCCCCTGCTGAAAGGGAGGAGCGCTCTCAGCCACGTACGGGTTCTCCCACAGGCACAGCCGCAGTCCGCGCGCGTGTAGTTCCTCGATCATACCGGCCGGATCCGGGAAACGGCCCTCATCCCACTGCAAGCCACACCAGTTCGCCGGGTCCCCCATCCACCACGGATCGATGTGGACCACATCGCAGGGAATATCGTGCGTTCGCAGTCCCTCGGCCACGTGCTCGACCTCGGCACGATCCTGATAGCCACACCGGGACATCCACAACCCGAAGGACCAGCGGGGCGGGACCGGCGCATAGCCGGTGAGCTCACAGTAATGGCGCAGAATCGCCACTGGATCGGGTCCGTAGATGATAAACACGTCCAGTTGAGGCCCCTCGTGGGTGAAACCGTGGGCCAGGAGCGAGACGGTCGCCAGATCGAACGTGACGCGAAAGGTGGTATTGACGAACAGGCCATATCCGTGAGTGGACCAGAAGAAAGGGATGTTCTTGTACGTGGCGTGATGCGAGATACCGAAGGCGTCGGTGGCCCAAAGCTCATGATGTTGGCCGACTCGGTTGATCCGGGAAAATTGCTCGCCCAGGCCGTACAAGTCCTCATTGGGAGCCAACTCGAAAGTCTCGTGCATCTGTAGCCGATCGCTCTCGGCGTCGCGCAGGAAGCCCAGGTCGGTCACCGTGGGAGTCTCGTCATGCGAACCGCGGCGCTGAGCCTCGCTCGCCTCCTGACAGATGGTCTCACCGTTGGCATCCATCAAGCAGAAGCGCCACGGATCACGAGATACGTCGACCCGCAGGGAGCAGGTCGCCAGTTCCAGGTGATCGGAGGCCTCCGACACCAGAAACGGGACAGGCTCCCACTCCTCACGCACGAGGAGATGACGGCGGGCAGGCCCGAGCTTCCCCGGCTCCATGCGCAACCGCAACACCTCGGGCAGTACAAAATCGAACGCGACTTCGACCGGGGTACCCGCATCGCCCTCGGCACGCAGCCGGACACCGTGCGGCGTGCGCTCGAAGTCACGCCAACGCACTACACGCTCATATTCGGGAACGGATGTGATCGGTTCCATCAGTCATACCTACCTGGCAGTGCTAGTATCTGCCGCTAGTATCCCGCAAATCTTGAATTTGGGCAAGTGGGGGAAATTGAAAGCTCAGCGCAGCGCGCCGTTTGCATCTCGGAAGTCGGCGATCGCTTTCGCTGCATCCTGCTGCGTGCGCCACTGTCCAAAATGCTGCCCTTTGCCCGTCAACCGCTCCAAAAGGACACGCGTCCGCTCATCCAGGCTCCCAGGGGGCGAATCGGCCCAGGGAGTGCCCGCCAATGGCATGAATGCGTGGCTGTGAATTCTGGCTCCCATCGCCGCCAGTTCCTCAACCACCTTCAACGTCTGCCTTCTGTCCTCCGCCATCTCCCCAGGCATTCCGAAGATGAAGTCCACATTGGCGATAAGGCCAGCATCCAACGTAATCCGGACCGCCCGATAGATATCGTCCACCGTATGACCACGATGCGCCAGATTCAGCATACGCTGGCTCCCGGATTGGGCACCGATAAGAACGTTGTCATTGGTAGCGAAGTGACGTACGAGCTCAATCGCCTCCCGGCTCACCGAATCAGGTCGCGCCTCCGATGGAAATGACCCCAGGTAGGTGTGCTCCTTTCCGACGACCGCGTTCACCCCCTTCAACATCTCGGCCAACAGGTCGAGGCGCAGGTGCCTGCCATCCGAGCCATAGGCAAACGCATCCGGCGTGATGAAGCGTATCTCCGGCCGTTCGTGTCGCCTGGACACCTCGGCCCACCTGACGATGCCGTCCACGCTCCGATGTCGCATCCGCCCACCGAACAGGAAGCTAGTCTGGCAGTATCTGCACGCCCAGGGACAACCACGCGTGATCTCTATCGAGGAGAACAGGTTGAACTGCTCGGCAAAAGGAGGAAAATCG
>Ga0180438_10010649_pt1 | contig 11250 bp, 10 predicted proteins | sample SS_ome_12_FD_132455 | JGI IMG/M metagenome (GOLD analysis project Ga0180438, IMG submission 132455) | Hypersaline lake sediment archaeal communities from the Salton Sea, California, USA - SS_3_D_2 metaG | ecosystem: Environmental > Aquatic > Non-marine Saline and Alkaline > Hypersaline >...
ATCCGTCGACAGATTCCCTGACAGAGACTTCCAGCGCATCAAGAGAGGCCGCTCCTTCATCGGCGTAACGTATCGAGAGGCCTACAGGACGGTTCTGGAGATAGGCACAGGCCTGGCAGGCTTTGGCGTGGGGAACGGCGACAAGACTCTCGTGATCTGCGACAACCGTCCGGAATGGATACTGGTCAACCTGGCTCTGCAAGGACTAGGCGCCCCGGACGTCCCTCGCGACTCGGCTGTTCCGTTGCCTGAGCTCGAAGGCATTCTGGACGATTCCAAGCCGAGATTCCTGATAGTCGAAGATGAGAAGATCTTGGACAGGATCGATCCCGTGACCAGCAATTTCCCCTCCGTCGCCGGTATCATCGTCATGGACGGGATTACCAAGGCAAGGCAAAACGTGTACTCCCTCGACGAAGTGCTCACGGAGGGCAGGACTCAGCTGGCGCAGGGCGACAACTCGTTGCCAGAGGCCGCCAAGAGAGTGTCACCAGACGACATATCAACCATCGTCTACACATCGGGAACTCAGGGCATCCCCAAAGGGACCATCCTGACTCACGCCAATTTCGCCTACCTGTTCGAGGTCGTTCCCCCACTCCTTGATCTCACGGAAGACGACCGTGTCCTGAGCTTCTTACCTCCCTGGCACCTCTTCGAAAGGGCCATAGACTACATCGTCTTTGCCATGGGCGCGTCGATGTCGTACACCACGCCCAGAGATGTCCTGCGAGATCTTGCCCTGGAAAAGCCGACTTTCTTCGCCTCCGTACCCAGAGTCTGGACGGCCCTGTACGAAAGGGCGTCCAAACAGATCCGGCGTCAAAGACCACCACTCGACCGTCTCTTGCCAGGCCTGGTGGAGAAGGCCATCATCTATAAGAAAGCCGTCAACGCGAGAAACGGCAGGTACCCGTACCCCGAGGTCAGGTCAGCAAACAAGACGAAGGTCATGAGAGACATCGCCTCCAACTTCCTCGCCTTCCGGCTAGCCGATCTCCTCGTCTTCTCCAGGCTCCGTAAGATGCTGGGGGGCGAACTCAGAGGCGCGGTGTTCGGGGGAGGCCACCTTCCGGAGCACGTTGAAGACTTTCTCGATGCAGCAGGGCTGGAAGTCCTCGAGGCCTATGGGATGACCGAGGCATCCCCTGTGCTCACCATCCGGCTTTTCGGCGGGACGCTGTACACAGCGGGCAAGCCCATACCAGGGACCGAGATCCAGATCCTCGACAAGTATCTTAATCCTGTGGAGCCAGGAACACAGGGCGTGATCTATGCCAGGGGTCCCCAGATTATGAAGGGCTACACGAGTCTGGAACTCACCAGCAGGGTGCTCTCGCCATCCTCCGATGGGCAAGAACTGAAGTGGTACAACACCGGAGATTTCGGTGTGATAACTCCCACCGGTGATTTGAAGATCCTGGGCAGAGTAGGGGATGACTTCAAACTTCTCAATGGCGAGTGGGTAACCCCTCAGCCCCTCGAGGACATGATCCGCACGAGCGAGTACGTGGACGAAGTGATGCTCGTGGGAGCAGATCAGAAGTTCGTTGGCGCCCTGATATTCCCCGAATGGGACAACCTCGAAAGATACGCACGTGAGCGAGGCATCGATCACCCAGCAGGAGACCAGGAGGCCAGACGCCGCGCACTGTCACAGAACAAGACTGTGCGAGAGTTGATCGGCGCTGAGGTAAGGGAAAGGGTGTCCCACGAAAAGGGGATCAGACCCTGGGAAGAGGTCGTGAAGTTCGCCATCATTCCTCAGGAGCTGCGGGCAGGCATCGAACTCACGGCCACCATCAAGCTCAGAAAACACTTCATAAGGGAGGAGTACGCCCAGGTAGTGGAAGACCTGTATCGATAGGCCGTTGGAGGTCGTCGCCAGGCTCCAGGATGACAAGAACCTGCTGAGTCGGGGCACAGTACCATCTATTGGACGACCGCGGAATGACCGTTCGCTTCGTGAGCTGTGGCATCCGACGGTGGTAGAATGAGGGATTCAAGTTACCGGACCCAGCGGAGGTGAAGAGTGAGCAAGCCCCAAAGGAAAGCCCCCAGCATCCGCAGGCGCCGTGCGCGTTTGCGACGACTGGTCAGCGAACTATTCGCGGAACGCTCCTTGATCATCGCCTCCAACCGCGGGCCCGTTACATTCAACGAATCCCGATCTGGCAGAGTGCGAGCCACCCGGGGCACCGGTGGCATGGTCAGCGCGGTTAGTGCCATCAGCCGATTCGCGAATCCCATTTGGATCTGCAGTCCGATGACGTCAGCGGATCGAAAGATGGCCCTTCAGCACCCTGGGGAACTAATCCCCTATTCCACGAAGGATTACGACTTCCGCGTCCGCTTCGTGCTTTCAGACGAGGAGTCCTACCAAGAGTACTACCTGACTGTGAGCAACCCTCTGCTGTGGTTCCTCCAGCACTACATGTGGGACCTTGTGCGCGACCCCACCTTCGGCCCCGACGTCTGGTCGGCATGGAAGAATTACCAGCAAGTCAACCAGGCGTTCGCCGAAACCATCGCCGCCCAGGCGGCAAGCGGCCGAGAACGGGCCATAGTCATACTCCAGGACTACCACCTGTACCTCTGTCCGGGAGCGCTGGCCCCCTTGATGCCCGAGGGCAGCCTACTGTCCCAGTTCATCCACACCCCCTTCCCCGGCCCCGACTATTGGATGGTTCTGCCCCCCACGATCCGTGAGCAAATACTGGCCAGCCTCTGCTGCAACGACGTGCTGGGCTTTCATACCAGGCGCTACGCACTGAGCTTCTTGCGAACCTGCGAAAGCTTGCTGCCTGGTGCCAGGGTGGACTACTCAGCGCTCACGGTGAGCAGAGCTGGCAAGACCTTGTTCGTTCGAGCTTACCCCATCTCGATCGATGTGAGATCCCTCCGTAGACTGGCCAAGGCCCGCAGGACTCGCGAAGAACGCGAGCATCTGCTGAGGCGCCTTGGTGACCAAACCATCGTCAGAGTTGACCGCATCGACCCCAGCAAGAACATCGTCCGTGGGTTCAAGGCTCTCGATCTGTTATTCGAGCGCCATCCAGATCATCTTGGACACGTACGTATGCTGGCCCTGCTCGTGCCCTCACGTCTGGGAATCGAGGAGTACCGCAAGTACCTGGACGAGGTCATAGTATCGGCCCAACGACTCAACCTCAAGTATGGGGATCGCGCGTGGGAACCCGTCAAGCTCATCGTGGGAGAGGACCGTGCCCGTGCCATCGCCGCCATGCAGCTCTACGACGTCCTCCTGGTGAACCCCATCATCGACGGGATGAACCTGGTGGCCAAGGAAGGTCCGGTGGTGAATGAGCGGGACGGGGTCCTGGTCATGTCCGAGGGTGCTGGAGCATCTGAGGAACTGGCGGGGGGCGCTCTGGTCGTCTCCCCCTATGATGTGGTGCAGACAGCAGAGTCTCTGCATCGAGCACTCACCATGTCTCCCGAGGAGAGAGCGAAGCGGGCGACCGAGCTGCGCAGCAGCGTGGAGCAGCAAACGGTTGGCGACTGGCTTTACGATCAATTGGTGGATCTCTCGCAGATCCTGCCGGAGTAGAGGCTCCAAACCAGAATGCATCACACCGACGCCCTTGCGTACCTTCTCTCCGTACAGCCCCTTGCCTTGGCCACCGACTTCGATGGCACCATCAGCGAGATTGCCCCCAGCCCCGAGCAAGCCGTAATATCCCCCAGGTGCCGCAACCTGCTGGCCGAGTTCGCCCAGAGGCTACCGCTGGTCGCGGTACTATCTGGCAGATCGGCGGCTGAAGCGCAGCGGCTCGTAGACCTCCCCAGAATCCTCTATCTGGGCAACCACGGGCTGGAGCGGTCGCAGGATGGCACCACCCTCGTCGATCCGTCTGTATCTGGAGATCTCGCGCTCATCGCCTCGGTTCTCGAGGCAGCGCGCGGGGAGCTGAACCTGCCTGGGCTGCACTTCGAGGAAAAGGGCTCCGGAGCTTCGATCCATTATCGCCTAGCCCGCGATCCAGTAGTTGCCAGAGACCGAATAGTCTCGGTGCTCCAGGACTTGACCACTGGGACAGAACTGAAAGTCGTGGAAGGTCGTCGCGTGGTCGAATTGAGGCCCTCCGTGCACATCAACAAGGGCACCGCCCTCTTCGACTTGCTAACAGAGTACCCCGTCAGGGGCGCCATCTATGCAGGTGACGATCGAACGGATATAGATGCCTTCGCAGGTCTGCACCGCTGGCAGCACCGCACGGGTGGGCGATCGCTGGCCGTGGCCGTTGCCTCGTCAGAGATGCCGGGAGACTTGCGGAAAACAGCGGATCTAGCCGTTGAGGGGGTGGAAGGCTGGGCAGATCTCATGGACGTACTGATGGCCAAACTGGATGCTGGCGATGTCTCTTAGCGGCAGAGACTCCCGTTCTCCACAGCGAGTATCGCTCTCAGAGAAGATCAACCGGGAGAGAAGACAGTACGAGAGAGAGGGTACAGTATTTGAGCGCCTCAACCTGGCTGCCTTGGGTTCCCGCCGCCTGGGAACCGGCGGCACGAGCGCATGGCCAGCATTTCATTGGCCCAGGTGTCCCAATAGGAGCACAAATGGCTTTAGCAGGGAATCGACACCTATCGTATCGTTGTCTCGTCCGAGGCCAGCGTGTGGCATGCGCAGCCGAGCGGGATCACAGCTGAAGACGGCGAGGAAGTCCCGCACTCTGTGTCCTGCGTCCCGGACCCGACAGAGGAAGATAATTGGGAAGTCTGATAGCTACACTGCGGATGAGGAGCACTGATATGGGAAGACGCTTCAACTGGCAGATCGCATTGGGCATGGCCCTCGTTGCCCTCTCCGCCCTCGTCTACTACGTACACTTCCTGATTTTCAGAGACGCGCACCACATATTCATCTACATGATCGGGGATATTGCGTTCGTGTTCATCGAAGTTCTTATGGTCACGTTGATCATCCACGGAGTCCTGAGTTTGAGAGAGAAGCGCGCTATCATGGACAAGCTGAACATGGTGATTGGCGCCTTCTTCAGCGAGGTGGGCACCAACCTATTGAGGGTGTTCTCCAACATGGATCCTGATTCCGCCCCACTGAGACGCGGACTAATCCTCTCCCAGGAGACCTCCGAGAGCGATTTCTCCTCGCTGCGGCAGAGCCTCAAAACCCACGACTACGCGGTGAGCACCGACCACAACGCTCTGGAAGAGCTCCAAGGCTTCTTGGTGGGCAGGCGCAATTTCTTGTTACGGCTGCTGGAGAACCCGAACCTGTTGGAGCACGAGTCGTTTTCGGATCTGCTCTGGGCCGTGTTCCATCTCACTGAAGAGCTCGCCCACCGGCAGGACGTGCAAAGGCTCCCCGAGACGGACTACGAGCATCTTGCAGGTGACGTAGCGAGGGTCTACGGGCTATTGGCCACGGAGTGGCTGGCCTACATGAAGCATCTCCGAGACAACTACCCTTACCTCTTTTCCTTGGCCATGAGAACCAATCCTTTCGACCCTACCGCCTCGCCAGAGGTAGTGTGAGCACGCCGCTGGAGTCGAACAAGGGGGACACCATGAAGAGAATCTACCGCTCACAGACGGACAGAATGGTGGCTGGCATCTGTGGCGGCTTGGGGGAGCTGTACGACGTTGACCCTACGCTGATCAGGTTGGGTCTCGTGTTCGTGGGATTGGCGACGGCAATCATGCCTCTGCTGATCGCCTACATCATCGGGGCCATCATTATCCCCGTGGGCCCGCCGCCCGAAGATTAGCGGGGTTCACCGGCGGGGCGGTACACCCATTGAGGTTGGGTCAACCTCGGTGCACTCCTCTCACTCCCACTCTCCGTGGGAGCACCTCCGGACGAGGGCGCAGCAGTCCGCCCCGCGATCCCGGCTCTCCAAAGCGGCGTACGAAGTCCTACATTAGCTTCTGCAACTGCACGTGGCCACGCAGGGCCCCGCAGAACCTGCTCTTGCTTCCACAGTAAGTGGGGCACACGATGCCGCGGCCGCACTGGTGTCTATGTCGCAAGCGCCGTCTGCGCGCCCGTGGGCCAACGCCCATTCGCGACTCAGCTGAGCCTCGGCTGTCTCCACCTGCATCTCTGTATAGCGATCCTGGTGTGCCAGTACGTGACTTAGCCTATGCATGATCTTCCTCCCATACGCCCCGGCATGGCCGCTGCTTGGCTTTCACAGAACCCGCCTCCTCCACCGCTCCAGATAGCCAAGTCAGGGGCTGTCGGGCCACAAATGTCCGGGTCGCAGACCTACTGCTGAAGCCTCGGCTTCCTAGCCCGAACCTTGATACTATCGATGGTCAGTCCACCGCTCTGCTGTGGCGCGGAGGAGCAACAAGCGCTCCCCAGGAATGCAGGTGTCGCGTCAACCCGGTCTACCACAGCAACGTCGTCAAAGCCCGCCTTCTTGAAGAGGTCCAGGTATTCCGCCTCCTCCAGAGTGCCACCCAGGCACTGGGCCCATGCTGAAAGGTCCTTTCTCAGCTCGTCAGGCAGCCCAGCAGACACCAGGTCGGAGATAAGCATCTGCCCGCCGGGTCTCAGCACCCGGTATGCCTCCTGGAACACCCTCTCTTTGTCAGGAGAGAGGTTGACCACGCAGTTGGAGATGATCCAATCTACGCTCTCATCATCCACCGGCATATTCTCCATCTCCCCCAGACGGAACTCCACGATATGCGCCAACCCGGCCCGCTCGGCGTTCTCCCTCGCCTTGCGGATCATCTCAGGTGTCATATCCAAGCCGATGACCTTACCAGAGTCGCCGACCCGGCGACCAGCGAGAATGACGTCCAGCCCGAGACCGCTGCCCAAATCGAGAACCACCTCTTTCTCACGAATGTCAGCAAAAGCTAGGGGATCCCCGCAGCCCAGAGACGCGATTTGTGGATCACCCTGGACTGCGTAGAGTTCCTGCTCGGAGCAGTCGGAACTCTGCTCTTCGACCTGCGCAGGGCCACAGCAGTCAGTCGGCCCACACGAACAGGAGCAGGGATCCAACCCCTGCGCCCGCGCGCCATAGTACGTTCTTACAGCTTCCTTGACCTGTTCCTGTCGAGATTCGTCCACAATGCCACCTCCTCAGATCACTGCCAGAGTATCGTTCAACTTTCGAAGTAGAATGCTGAGCTGCTGCAGCTCTTCTGAACCGAGACCCCCGCAGCAGTCCTCGAAGATCATCTCCAGAGCGGGAGTCGCCCGCTCCAGTTCCCTGCCCTTGCCAGTCAACCGGACAAGTAGACTCCTTCGGTCCTCAGGGTTCGACTCACGAGTGACCAGCCCTTTCCTCTCCAGGGTGTCGACCACTCCTGTGATCGTAGACGGAGAGCAACAGCAGGCCGACGCCAGCTCGTTGAACTGACGTCCATCCTTCTGCCACAGCAGGTTGAGGACCGAATACTGTGACGGGGTGAGCTCTGCTTCCACTATCTCCCTTCTCTGAAGCCGTGTCAGCTTCTTGGCGACAAGGTCCACCAGGCGATAGACCTCTGCCACCGAGCCTGACTCATACTCTGCTTCGGGCAAGTCGCAGTGGTCTCCGTTCACTTGGCGGCTCCTTCCTCCAGAAGTGGGTTCATCGGTGTTCGGATTATCGTGGCCCGTATCATGCGACTACCACTTATTAGGTACCGTATCATTCGCTACCTAATATTATCCAGAACGCTCTCCTGTGTCAAGTCTCCTCGACGGGCAAGAGGTCATTCCAGCGCCCCTCTTCGCCATCTCACGGGCAGTTATCCCACTTTTCCACAGTTTTTCGCACTCTTCCGCTACTTTCCTCGAATAGTTCAGCTCATGCTAGGCGGCTGAGTATGGCCGGCAGAGCACCTCCAGGCCGGGTGGAGGACGTCCGGCTACAGCTACTGCCACGACAGGTGATCTGGAAACCCCTCTCACAACGGCGCGCACTGCAAGGGGCGCAGGCAGGATGAGAAGAAGGCTTCCCATTTGTCAGACGCGGGAACGCAACCGACCTGTGGCCTCGTGGCAGCACTTCACCGGGGCGCGAGGAGACACTACCCTGTCGCGAAAGCGAATCGCACGGGGGTTCTTGGCGCTTCAGGGCCGGGAACCGCAGTTCGGCACGCCCAACGCGGCTTCGAAGAGAGACGCGACCAGAGAGGCACCGTCGCCAGGCCCTCTATGTGCGACGCGCCTGTGGTCTAGTGCTATTGGTAGCGACCGAAAACCAGGCAAGCGTTCTGGCCACCGAACCCGAAGGAGTTCTTGAGTGCGAGGTCCACCTTGGCTTCGCGGGCGACGTTCGGCACGCAGTCCAGATCGCACTCGGGGTCTGGGTTCTCCCAATTGGTCGTGGGGTGCAATATGCCTTCCTTGATGGTCATGATGGTAGCCACCGCCTCTACCGCGCCCCCCGCGCCCATCAAATGGCCCAGCATGGACTTGCTGGCATTGACCGGTATCTTGTAGGCGTGGGAGCCCATCACCTTCTTGATGGCCACCACCTCGGCCGGATCGCCGATGGGCGTGGCGGTGGCGTGGGCGTTGATGTACTGTATGTCCTCGGGCGCCAACCCAGCGTCCTCAATGGCTCGATTCATGGCCAACGCAGAACCCGTCCCTTCCGGATCCGGAGCACTAACGTGGTAGGCATCCGATGACACGCCATAGCCCAGAACCTCGGCATGAATTCGTGCCCCCCGAGCCAGGGCGTACTCCAGATCTTCCAGCACAAGAATGCCGCTGCCCTCAGAGGAGACGAAACCGTCGCGCTCTGCGTCGAAGGGACGCGAGGCCCTTTCCGGCTCATCGTTGCGTCTCGAGACAGCCCGCATCGCGCATATCCCAGCTAGAGCCAGCTCGCAGACGGTCGACTCTGTGCCGCCAGCAAGCACCACTTTCGCCAATCCATCCCGAATGGCCCGCGCTCCCTCTCCGATCCCCTGGGTCCCGGACGCACACGCCGCGATCACTGTGGACGTGTATCCTTTGATACCGTAAGCGCACCCCACGTGATGGGCAGCGGCGTTGGGCATCATGCTGGGTATGAAGAGTGGCGGCACCCGCCGTACACCTTTGTTGAGCAAGGTGAGGTGCACTTTCTGGCCCTCCACCAGACCGCCACCTATTCCAGTGCCCAGGACGACACCAACTTCTTCGGCAGTGTCCTCGTCCACTACCAAGTCGGCGTCTTCCACAGCCATTTGGGCCGCGGCTACAGCCAACTGGCTGAAGCGGCTCGTGCGCTTGGCCTCTTTCTCGTCCATGTAGTTCCCAGGATCGAAGCCCTTCGCCTGCCCCATGATCTGAACTGGAAAGGGCGAGGGGTCGAAAACCTCGATACGGGAGATACCGGATCGCCCTTCGATCAAGCCTTCCCAGGTCTCCTTAACGCTGAGCCCCAACGGCGTGATGGCTCCCATCCCAGTGACCACCACCCTCTTCCTGCTCTCCCTCGTCATACTCGCCGCCTCCTACCCATACTTGTCCAACGCCCCTGCGCACTGTAGGCCTGCCTCCCGCCTATGATACACACAGACGTCACCCGGGAGGCATCTGGAGATAGCCGGTCTCCATGTTCTCGAATCCGCCCAACCACTGGCGACAGCCAGATCATGCCCCACCCACTACTTGCGCACCAAGAAGATGGGGACGTATATGTCACTGTCGATCAGGTGTCCATGATTGCCCAGTCGTCCCTCTTCATTCACCTCGTGCATCCCATGATCTGCGAAGATGATCGCCAGGGTACCCTGAGGCAACAATTCGACAATCCTTCCCACGGCTTCGTCCTCTTCCTGTATTATCACTCTCTCTTCCCCGGCTCCAGGGCCGTAGCTGTGCCCGGCGTCATCGATGCCATGGAAATGCACGAAGAGGAGGTCAGGCGCTTCGTCAGATAGTACTCCGAGCGCTTTGGTGAACACATTGTCGTCAGTGCTGCCGTTGCCATCGAGGTCAGCAGATAGCTGCAATTCTGCATTCCGCAACGCGAATGAGAGACTCTCTCCTTCGACGGCCACTACCTTCAGACCGGCGGACGCAGCTACATCGAAGAGAGTCTCCGTCCCAGTCTTACGAATGCCCCTCGTGTCCACACCGTGCACCGAGGGAGGGGCACCCGTGAGCAGTGAAGCGGTGGATACCGAGGTGATCGGAGGGTATGTCGTCAGGGCCAGCAAGGGTTCTCCCATCATCTCGAGGCGAGGAATCAGCCCCTCCGCGAGAGCCTCAGTGTATCGAACATAGCCAAAGCCGTCCATGAAGATCAACGCCACCCGCTCTGCCTCTGCCACGTCCAACGGAGTGCCCGTGGCCTGAGATGGCAGCGGAAGCCCCAGGGCAACACACGCCGTAGGTGCAATGTCCGTGATTGATGCCGCGACCTGCGGCAACAGTGTAGACGGCTCAACCTTGACCCGAGATGCCTGCAACCGGTTCTCCCCTATGAGGAGACTACCATCGCGAAACCACCACGCACGATCCGCGACCAATCTCCACTCGAACCTAGACTCGTCCACGCCATCTTCGTTCACCACCCGCACAGTATCGACAGCAGTGTGTCCGGCGGAGACAAGCACGCGTTCGAGGGGTATGGCCTGTTGGCCCTGCACCGGCTCGGCGAATTCCTCTAAGCCACTAAGAACGGCGGAATCGACGTGGAACGCGCTGCCGTCCGGTCTGGACAGGGAGACCTCCCAAGAGGGACCACACCCGACCAGGCACACTACCACAACCAGCGCGTGCACGATCAAGACCCTTCGCCGAGTCTTCGTTGTGCTTGTCATTAACTACCTCTTGCCGAGCAGAGTCCCGGTGGAGACGAGCCCACCATGCCACTCATCCGGGCTGCCTGACTCCTGTACTCTCTTGAATCCAATGACCTTTGTCCGGGGTGGCTCACTTCCACGTTCAAGAAAGCCTGCGGGCATACAGCCCGCAGGCAAGAGCAATCAACCGGCTTTGCCAGCACCGCACAGCAGGGCTATGCCATGGGCGCGGCGACGTTCTCGACCTTCTTCACCCCAGGAACCAGCTCCTTTAGGGTCTTCTCAACACCCATCTGTATCGTCATGGTAGAGAATGGACAGCCAGCGCACGCACCCAGGAGCTTAACCTGGACAACGCCGTCATCGGTCACATCGATCAGCTCGATGTCGCCGCCGTCCCTCTTCAGGTACTCCCGGACCTTCACCAACGCCTTCTCGACTTCCTCACGCATGATTCTCTCACCTTTCCCTCTACAGGTCTAGCCACAGTTAGGTCGCTGCATGCCGTGCAACGTA
>Ga0180438_10010650_pt1 | contig 11250 bp, 8 predicted proteins | sample SS_ome_12_FD_132455 | JGI IMG/M metagenome (GOLD analysis project Ga0180438, IMG submission 132455) | Hypersaline lake sediment archaeal communities from the Salton Sea, California, USA - SS_3_D_2 metaG | ecosystem: Environmental > Aquatic > Non-marine Saline and Alkaline > Hypersaline >...
AACGGCAGAATCCAAGCGGAATCGAGAGGTGAAGCCGGCCTCTTCTACGCCTGCCAAACCCTTGAACAGCTCCTCGAGGACGCACGCGATACCGGCGCCTCCATCCCGGCCTGCCGAATAACCGATTTTCCCGCCCTCACTTATCGATCCATTCACATCGATGTCAAGCATCACCTGGATACGATGAAATACTACTATGACAGCATCGATCGCCTGGCCCGCTATAAGATAAACGCCGTAATCTTCGAATTCGAGGATAAGCTGCGCTACCGGCGGCGTCCGCTGGTAGGGGCGCCGCAGGCCATCAGCATCGATGAGATGAAGGCGCTGACACATTACGCTCGGAGGCGGTATGTGGAAATCAGCCCCCTCGTGCAGGGACTCGGACATGCCACCTTTATCCTCAAACATGAGGAATACGCCCATCTCCGGGAGGAATCGGAGAGCCGGTGGGCGTTCTGCCCTTGTGATGAAGGCACGTACGAGGTCCTGTTCGACCTTTATCTGGACGCCTTCGAGGCCACACCGGGAAGCCGTTATCTTCATGTCGGGGGGGATGAGGTCGGGGAGATCGGCCGCTGTCCCCGCTGCAAGCCCCGGGCGGATAAGGAAGGAAAACTGGCTCTCAACCTCTATTGGCTCAATCGAGTCTGCGAGTTCGCTCAACAGCACGGCCGCATTCCGATATTCTGGGACGACATGATTTTCAAGTATGCCGGAGTCTGGGAGACCATGGGGAATGACCTTGAGCACGAAGAGGTCACCCGGCTCTGGGAGGAGGGAGAGCCGATCCTGGACAGCGTCCTCGAGCAGTATCCGAAAAACTGTATATACATGCGCTGGAATTACACCCCGGCCCGCCAGGAAGGAAATATCCGGGCTCTGGAGTGGTTCAAGAAACGAGGCCTGAAGGCCTGGATCGCCACGGCTGCCCAGAATGTCCATCCCCTTTTCCCTCAGGATGACAGAGTCGACATCATCCAGAGCTTCATAAAGCTGGCGGATGAGAAGGAAATCGACGGGATGCTCTGCACGGCCTGGGACGATTCCTCTCCCCACATGGAAACCTATTGGAGAGGATTGATCGCTTCGGGTGAATTCAGCTGGAATCCTGCGGGGCGGTCTCTGGAGGAATATGAAGAAGCCTACCTCCAGCGGGAATTAGGCCCCGAGTGTGTTGATGCCAACCGGTTGTATGCAGAACTATTTCAGGCGGTGTCTTTCTGGAATGGGGCTTTGTGCGGGAAGGGGAATCGTGTGCAGATCCAGGAACTCTTGGATCTTCCGGATTTTGATGACCCAGGAGCATGGAGCCGGAATCATGAAGAATTGCTCAAAACCGCCGCAAGAGAGGCGGAAAAGTATCCGCGGCTCAAAGAGCAGCTCGAAGGGCTCCGGCATAAGGCCCGCCGCAATCGATATCACATCGAACTGCTGTCCGCAATAAACGAATTTCAGGTGACATCGGCTCACTTGCTTCTGGCTTTGAAAGAATGCGACATGCCTGACAGGACAAAACAGGCCCAAGGAATGGAAAGAGTGCGGAATGTTCTCGATGCATTCGACATCGCATGGAATAAGCTCATCGTCGTATATAGCAGAACACGTTTCCCTGCTTATCCGGAGGGATATGTCCGGGATCGATATTTCCATATGGCCAGCCGGACGGAGGACCTGACTTGGATGATCGAAGTGGATCTAAATTTTCACAAAAAAATCATAGATTGGATGAGAAGTTCGACCTGATATCCAGGTTTGCCGCCTCCTCCCGCGTCACTTATCCGAACACAGAGATCTTTCCCTGAACCACATTGTGTTCAGTCTGAAGCTGAACGGTATAGGAGCCCGCCGGGACACGCGATCCGTAATCATCCCGGCCATCCCAGATCATCGAATAATGTCCTTCTTTTAGGCGGCGGGAAAGGAGCTTGCTGACTCGCTGTCTCCGAGAATCAACTATTTGAAGCTTTGCATAAACAGCCAAGGGGAGGCTGAATTCGATTTCTGCTGGCCCAGAACGCGAAGAAACGACTCCGCTTAGACGGAGATGAGGTGAAGGCGGATGATGCCCTGAAGCACCCTCTATATTCCCGATCCAGTCAATTTGAGTCTGAAAAGTATCGGCAGGCTTGTATTTTTTTATAAATCCATCGAGCTTCGGCCCATCAACATGGATGTTCTCCTCATTAAAATTTCCGAGGCCGCCATTCCCGCACCATCCCAAATATGGAAGGTGATGGGGATCAAAGCCCATCAGCTTGATCCCGATGGCGTCGACGGCAATACAATCCGTCCCCGCCAGCGCCACCCGATGCTCGACGGCCGTCCCCCTCACCGGCCCATTTCCTTCCATACCTTCAAATCCGTCGAGGACGGCAAGGTCAGGAATAAGCCTATCTGCCACATAGAACATATTCTTGGTCAGAATCTCACCCTCTTCTGGAACAATTCTTCCCCCGTGCATCTTAACCTTATCCGAGCTTTTTGAACCAGCCAACCTTAAGGGCGAGGCCATGATCATGTTCTTGGTCGTTAATGTCGCAACAACCGTGTCATGGGTTTTGGGCAGGCTAAGCGAGATGATATAATTACTCTTATCCAATAATGTCTTAATGAAGCGAACATCGGCCTTCGAATTATCACTCTGCAAGATATTGCCTATCTTGACAGTAGGCTCAGCATTGAGGTCGACCAGCCGCACACTATATTCTTTCGTCAAAACTTGGTAGCCATACACATCGAAACAATGCAGAGCATCTCCACTGGCCGGCGATTCGGCTATGATAATGGGTCGATCGGTAATCTGTTTCAGAACATCAAGAACCCCCCTGGCGGCATCGACATGGGAAGCGCACAAGGCCGTCCTGCTCGTGACAAAATTGGGTTTTATGATGATCTGTCGATTTCCCACGCCGGCCCTGATTTTATCTTCCAGCGGCGAGAGAACGTCGTATATCATCTGGCGGCGGTCGGATCCAGTCCTGAAATATACGGTACTTGAAGGAGGCTTAAGGGGACGCGCTATCCCTTGGTGCCGGAAAAAAGAGAAGCCGCCGGTAAGGCCGGCCGATCCGACAAGAATATCCCTTAAAAACTTCCGTCGGCTTGTATACATTTTTATGCTCCTTACAAATTATTCAGCCTTTTGATCTCGATAATGATGAATAAAGGAAGTCTATCCAATGTCCTACAAATCCCCAAACCTATTCAATCTTTCTTCGTATCTCCGCTTCGCCCTTTTTAACATCTCTTGGAAACGGTTGTCTTCACGCAGGCTGTCATAGAAAGGACTGTGCAATAAAGAAAAGTAAGAGCAGTCATGATGCTCAAAATCTTTCTTCATCTCATCTTCGATATATTGAATCGCTTCATCTTTCATTCCCAGCAGAGAGTAGACAGCTCCGTTTTTCCAAAGGGCAAGAGCCTTTTCTTTTTCTCCTCTTGCTGCCAACACCAAAGATTTATGACGCTGAGTGGTTGAAAACCGAGGATGAACTCTCTCGGCTTTTGTAAGCCATTCTTCGGCTTCGTGATATTTTCTCATCTTAATAAGGAGCAAACTCTTATCGAGAATAATCCAAATACCATCGGTTTCAACCTCATACGCTTTCCCAATAGAAATTTCGGCTTTTTCCATTTCCCCGATGTCCATAAAACACCTGGCAAGAAGAGAATAATAGTAAAGGAAAAAAGGATCCAGTTCTATAGCCCTTGAGCAATGTTTAATCGCTTTCCGAAATAATCCAATTTGCCTGAATAGGCGGGCTACCAGATAGATGACTGAAGAAATATTGCTGTTAATAGAAATAGCCTTCTTAAAACTCTGATAGGCCTTGTCATAATCACCTTTTATATAATGAACCCAGGCCAGGGCTGCATTCGAGCACAAAAGATTTGGTTCCAGTTCATACGATTTTTGACAATTCTTTATGACCTGATCAAGATCGTCCTCGTCTCGAGTTACGGTATAATGATTTTGGAAAGCAAATCCCGTACCACAATAGGCGTAGGCATAATTAGGGTCGATTTCCATGGCTTTCCTGAACATCTTCAACGCGGCCTGAAAATCCGCTTCCTTAAAAGATATCGCATGCTTACTGTTTGTAAAATACCATCCTCTCAAGCAATAGTCATAAGCTTCAATTTTGCTTGGACGGCTGGTCTTGATAGCCGTTTCAATAGAGTCAACCGTGAGTTTTTCTCTCATTAATGCATCCGCTATGGATCTGGATACATCTTCTTGAACTTCAAAAATTCGTTCGAGCTTCCGGTCATATTTGTCTGACCAAAGATGAAATCCATCTTCCACATTAATCAGTTGGGCGCTGATACGAATGTTATTCTCTTCTTTCCGTATGCTTCCTTCCAATATGGTTGCCACCCCCAACTCCTGCCCGATCTCTCTGATGTCTTTCTCCGTATTCTTATAGCGCATGACTGAGGTCCGGGAAATCACCTTCAAATCCGCGAGCTTGGAGAGTTTCAATATGATCTCGTCCGTCATCCCATCACAGAAATACTCCTGATCTCTCTGAGAACTCAAATCCACAAAGGGGAGCACGGCAATAGAGTTTTTCCATCTTATTTCGCCGGTTGTCTCGGCGGTCGGTCTCTGTTCAGAAAAAATCCTCCCGGTAGGTGAAATCCCTTGGTCGAGATTTTTCAATTCAGAAAGAAGCTGATCTGCATCCTGATATCTCTCCTCTTTTTCTTTGTTCATGCATCGCAATATCACCCGGCTGAGATCCTCAGAGATATGGCTGTTTAGATCTCTGGGATCCGGGGGCTCTTCACTCTTGTGTTTCACGGCAATACTTAAAGATGTCTCCCCATCGAACGGGACTCGCCCTGTCACCATCTCGTACAGAATCACTCCCAGCGAATAAATATCTGACCTCCGGTCAACTTCCTTCCCTTCTACTTGCTCTGGACTCATATACTCTGGTGTGCCGACTATCACTCCGGCGCCGGTTATCCCTTCAGCCTTGATGGACCGGGCTATCCCGAAGTCCATGATCCGGGCATGGCCAAGTTTGTCGATCATGATATTCGAAGGCTTCAAGTCACGGTGTATAACACCTAACCTATGGGCTTCCAAAAGCCCATCGCATATCTGTTTGGCTATGCTAATGGCGGTCCCCACCGCAAGTTGTCCTGTTTGTCTGATCAATACCTTCAAGTCTTGACCTGAAACATACTCCATGGTAATGAAACGGGTTCCCTTGTATTCGCCCAGATGATACATACGACCCACGTTCTTATGCACAATCTTACGAGCGAGTTTGAGTTCGTTACTGAATCTCTCTAAGCTCCTCATATCGGCGCCTACTTCAGGTTTTAGGAGCTTTAAAGCCACCTCTTCATTTATTTTTTTATCGACGACGCGATATACACTGCCCATACCCCCTCTTCCCAATTCCTCGATGATTTCATACCTGCCGGCGAACAAAGTCCCGCGGGTGAGCAAATCAGTAGGGGTTTCGAGGGTTTTGGTGAAGGAAGGTTGCGCGCCTTCCGGATGGGTTATGTTAGCGCCGCACTCACCGCAGAACTTTGCTGTATCTGCATTGTCGGTCTCGCACTTCGGGCATTTCATGTACCGGTTTCCCCTTGTTCGGCAAGAATAGGATATAAATTCTTGGCTGGGTATGTCAATCGCTGGGATCAGGTGTCATCTCCACGCAATTATATCCGTCGCCGGACCGATTTGGTAAAATTCATCCAGTACCGATTTTATCTTGAGCGTTCCTGATTCGAGCAGGGAATAGACAAACGGCCACGAGAAAGGAGATGAAAATGTCCGATATCGGCATAATCGCAGAAGAAAAATCGCGGAAACTTGTGCTTCCCGAGCCGGGAGATCGCTTCAATGATGTCGAGGAGACGATCTATCGCCGGAGAAGCGTGAGATTCTACGAGAAGCAACAGGTGCCCGTGTATCTGATTCGACGCATCCTGGAAGCCGGAAGATTCGCACCCTCCGCAGGCAACGCTCAGACATGGAAATTCGTGGTTGTGCATCAAAGCCTGCGCAGCCGCCTGCCTCGAAGTGGTCGACAAGAAATGCCGGATGGTCGAGGAACGACCCTTCTGCATGTCCTGTGGAGACTGTGGGGCTATCTGTCCGGAAAAAGCTGTCGAGTTCGTCAACTTCATTAAGTTCAAGAGGTTTTTCAGGTATCTTGACCGGGGCGAGCCCGAGTGGCCGAGGAGATTTTAAATTCTGGAACCACACTTCGGGCATTTCGTATGCCGGTTTCCCCTTGCCAGAGGGGGAAGAGCCCGGGACTATCTCTTAAAAGACAATAATGAGTGTTCCGAATTTGGCTGTAACGGAACATGAACGCTTTGACGATATTATCTTCAGGAAGGATCACTCAGTATTTCCGACGGAATAGAGAAATGCACTTTTAACTTATTGACTTGACTTCATTTGCCTCTACCAAGCTGTCAATGTTCAATGGTATTCCCTTTTCAGGATCAAGTATCAGAGAAATGTTATCTTTTTTGCATTTGGTTTCGCAGATCCCACAACCAAAACATCTTTCCGCAACAATATTATACTTCTTTCTTTTTTTACCGTTATCCGAAAAAAAACTCATTTCTATGGCATCGAATTGACAATATTTTGAGCATTCACCGCAACCGCTACAGTCTTCTCCGGAAATGGCTCGATATCCCGATGGAAGAATTGTTTTCATCTTGTATTCGTTCATGAATTTGATTCCTAAACAGCAGCAGCTACAACAGTTACAGATTGCATAAAAGCGATCCAGCAATGCGGTTTTAAACCATGCCGTATGCACATGCCCCCTATCATCCTCCTCTTTGAGGATTCTTATGGCTTCCTCTTGACTTATTCTTCGAGACCGAAATGGTTGAAACATGCGGACCAAATCAACAAAAGGCTCGCCGACAACCAAACACACATCACTGGGCTGGCACGAATCCTTTTTTTGCCCTCGGCACGCGCATTCATAGGCCACGATGTTATGAGGATTGTTAAGTATAATGTCTTTTGCATATTTATAAGGAAGCACTTGATCGAGGTTTCTGAGTTCAATATTCGTGTTGATGGTAATAAATTTGGCCGCGTCATCCAAACGAACGACCTTGCTATGATAAGTTTCGCTTATGTGGTTGCGAAACCATTTGGAATTAATTTTTACGAATAATCTCAAGACTCTCAAGTAAGATACTGTTGCTATATAGGACAAATTATGAGCTAGAGTGATAGGATTGAATTTCGCTTCTTTGATGTTATACAGGAAAGACTTTATGAGGGGCATATTATTCTCCTTAGTTAATGAAATCCCGTCAGTCTTAATCCCAACCAGTAATCCAAATCCGGATTATTTGACTGACACATCGGGCATTCATCTGCCGGTTTCCCCTTGTATTGCGGGACTAGGATATAAATTCTTGGCAGACGATGTCAATTCATAAAAATAGAAGGCTACTGGGAGGAAAGCTCCATATATTTCACTGACATTTTTGATCGTCAGCTATTGAGGGAATAATAGACATTACAATACCGATAATCATCCTGCCATGGAGTCTCAACGGAACCTCAGTACGGTTGTGCTGTGTAGATGGCTCCCTGCACCAACCCGCCGCGTTCGTCGAGTGGGCCGTCTGCATTACGGAAGTTGATCGCCATATCGTCGCCGCCCTGGACCGGCCAGGTGCGGTAGACGCCAAAGTGCAGGACCGCCACGGTTCCGCCTGACGTGCCGCTCTGAGCAATGAACTCGCCCTGCGCCACCCGATCTCCGACTTCAGGCAGGATGCTGTCTTGTACCAGGTGGGCGTAGAACGCCGTCGTGCCGTCGCTGTGCTCTATAAACATGTGGTTATGGTGGGCGGGATCCGTATCGTTGTCTGCGAAGTGCTCGGTCACACGCCGTACGATGCCTGCACGCGCCGCGGTGACCGGATCGCCAAAGGGAATGGTGAAGTCGTAGGCGAGTTGGTTGTCGTTGCGGTGATTCTGCGGGCCGCAATAGGTCTGCAGCAGCGGATACGACGCGCCGACGGGATAGGGTAGGATGTATTCCGAGTCCGCCGGGATCCCGAACACGGCCCGCGCCAGGCATTGCTGCCGGTCGGGTTGATCCAAGGCTAAATCAGGCGCTGAGGGACTGTCACTGCACGCGAAGAGGCCCATGAGATACAGAAAAGCCGCTAGGCATTTAATGGCGGTTGTGGTAAGCGGCCGCGGAGAATGGGGCATTGGAACCAGACAATCATATATTAGAATATTTTACTCGAATAATCCAGCCGTCCTCTCCCCTTCATCCTCCACTTCAGGGAGGCCGGATTCAGAGTCCATCCAGACGAAAACAGCGCAGCTTTATTTTGTCCGAATGCAGGGGAGTTTCAGCAGTGCTTCACTTCGCCTGTGCTTTTTTTGGCATCAGATACCAGAGGACAATTGCCACGAGAAACAGCGCAGCCACATCGCCCAATAGATTCGCCCGCTCAGTTTCATCAACGATAGCTTGAACCAGCATGATGCCGCCGTGGACAAGGCTCGACCAGACCGTGAACCAAATCAGGCTTGCATGTTTTAAGGGATCTTTCGCTACAAGGATGAGAAACACGCCCAAGGTCGCATAGATGCCCATAATCATTTGTTCATATTCTGGCTGCCTCGGTGTCCATCCCCAACCCTCAGGCCAGATCCACATCATCATCGCATAAACCCCAAAAATGAAAATAATTCCAAACAGAAAAAGCGCAACTTTCAAATACTTGAGTTTTGCTTCTTGTTGCATGGTAGTTCTCCTTACTTGTCTATTATACTTTATTCCCATATGATTAGTCGAGATTGTATTTGCACAAACCGGGATATCAGCTCCAAGTGTGCCGGTTGCCCGCGGAGGACTAAAAGGCTGGGATCGACATTCTTCCAGAGGTCGAGGAATTTCCCTCAAATTTCTCGATCGTTTTGGCTTCCAGCTAATACTAAATTCCAGCAGGACTTTGATGTAGCTCTGGAACTTGACTATTTCGGACAAAATACATTTAAGGATCTATTTTTTCAAATTGGGAAATCCCAGTAATGTAGGACAACATTTGATTCGATCTATGGTCTTGGTGATATCATGAGTTGCCCGAATTTGCATAGCGGTAAGATTAAGATAGAGTTTACGCCTTTATATACTCAAAAATATCCGTCATAGCAATTTGATTCAACTTCATCATTTCCTTCTCGAAACAATGATCAGAACTATCTCCATAAAGAATGGAACCTGTATACTGAAATCTGTTTTTATCTGCCCAATATCTTTTTGTTAAAAACAGAGCCGCAATATCAGAGCGTTTTAAGATAATTTTTCTCTGAATGTTTGAAACGACCTTATAGGAATCAAGGTCTTGGATCATACCTTCGTGTGCTTGACAAATTAATATTTTTCTCTTTTTTCTCTTATCAAGTTTGATTTGATCGAGCTTCCTATTTATTTTTCTTGACAATGTCTTTGCTTTTACCTCAGGAGAAGATTCCTCTTTCTCTATTTGTTTTTCCTCTTTACATTTCCAAACAAAAATCCTATGTGTTCTTTCCCCAGGTTTTACTTCTCCCCTTCTTATACTATCCAGATCACTAGCATGATAGGTTGAGATGTTTATGCCCCAGTCTGCATCTCCATACAATTTGATTTCTCCTGGGAGTTTGGGGAAATCCTCGTCTTTTGCTTCGGAACTAATGTCCTCAATGATTATTGAAGCAGAAGAGATGTCGGATTTAATGATATCCACTCCATCAGATCTTTGAATAAGCGTGATCAACTCTCTTCCAATTATTTTCCTTTTCTGAGCATTGATTCTTTCCTTTAGTCTAATGGAAACTCTTTTTTTCCCCTTGATTGATTTTAATGCCTCAAAAGCAGAATCTATCACGTATTGCATTTCTTTAGAAGAGTCTTTTGATCTAAATCTTGGCACGAAACACTCTGCCACATATTCATTCCCACATAATTCAAAAGAAATATCCCCCTTCCTTTTACTATCTAAAACCGGTTCAAATTCCAGATTCGAAACTCCAAGCAGAGAAAATCTAAATGCATAAGCAACCTGCAGAAGTCCTGTGCTGAAATCATCTTTAATGATTTTGATAACATCTTCAAAGTTTTTCAATCTGCACGCTTTTTTTAAATATAAAGCTAGCTCTAGCAAATTAACTACACTGGCTTCATCTCCAATTGACAAATAGTTACCAATAGGATGAGTTTTAAATGGCAAAATTGGCTCTGATCTATTGATTTTCTTAGAAATGCTTTCAAGCCATGTGTTTCCGAAAGCTCCCTCAATAATGTGAATTGCCTCATCAATAAAAGCGATTGGCAATTTTAGTTTCTTAGCCAACGCATATGCCTGACTATGAAAGAGTTGAAAAACATCATTCATATTTTTATCATAAATGATATCCCATCAAATTGATATACACTCCAGGGGGAGCTAAAAGCACAACGATCGTGAAATCTATGTAATAAGAAGAAGCTTCAATTCAAGATTATTAATTCCAGGATTTGAATACAGGAGGACTCTTATTTCTTCAGCTCAGATAACGCAGAATTTAGATATGTTTTTAATTTTTCAAATGTTGATTTTTTAAGATAACCATAAATACTGGGCGGCTTAGATCTACTTTTTATCTGCTCTATATTAGAGGAATAATTGTCAAAGAAGATCATTGTATTTTCAAATCTTTCAGAATCAAAAACATCCAGATTAGCTAATAACATTTCGTATACATACCACGCAGTCTTTATTTCATTCAATTTTGTCTCACTGAAAAATACTTTGTCATCTTCTTCTTTGGTTGGATTTAATCTTTCATTCAATTTATCGAGATGATATACACATACTTTCTTTATTTGTTTCTTCCTTTTTCGATAAAAATATCTATCAAGCATCAAAGTTATTACTATAGTAAAGGAAGCGACAAGAAGACCGACAATTACTCCTATTAAAATGGAGGTCTGGTTTTCCTTAATAATATCAATCATCATTTTATTATTTTATCATCATAGCATTTCAGGCTGAACTTATATTTGGTATATACGGAAATCCAGATTCCTCTCAGCCTTAAACACACTTCTTTTCTCTACTGCTTTCAAGATCTATTCTAGGGTCGCCTGATAAACTTAAAAATCTGCAATAACTTATTGATAATGCAATAAATATATGATAGGTTGACGAGGAAACTCAAGTCCCAAATGCAAGGTTTTGACTGCAACCCCCTCA
>Ga0180438_10010652_pt1 | contig 11249 bp, 12 predicted proteins | sample SS_ome_12_FD_132455 | JGI IMG/M metagenome (GOLD analysis project Ga0180438, IMG submission 132455) | Hypersaline lake sediment archaeal communities from the Salton Sea, California, USA - SS_3_D_2 metaG | ecosystem: Environmental > Aquatic > Non-marine Saline and Alkaline > Hypersaline >...
AACTGTCCCCGTCGCGCTAATGCGAAATAAGTAAACTGTCCCCACCTGCTTATAACCTGCAGTCCGGCTTCCGGTTCTGCGCCTGTGCCTGGTTATAGAGCCCCAGGGCGCGTGACATTCGTGCGTTGAGATCATTGATTCGCGTAGAGCTGGATGGATGCGTCGACAGGAACTCCGGCGCCTGGCCACCGGCCTTTGCCATGTTTTGCCAGAGCTTCACGCTCTCGCGCGGATCGAAACCCGACTCGGCCATCAGGTCCAGCCCGATCAGGTCGGCTTCCGACTCGTGAGTCCTGCTGAACGGCAGAATGACACCGTATTGCACGCCCAGGCCGAGACCGGCGAGTATCAATGCTTTCTGGTCGTCGCTGGCGCTGCTCGTACCCAGCGCGATGGCTGCGATCGACATGCCCGCCTGCGCCGCGAGCTGTTCCGAAACCCGTTCGTTGCTGTGCCGCGCCAGCACGTGCGCGAGTTCATGTCCCATCACGGTAGCCACCTGGTGCTGGTTGACCGCAACTTTCAGCAAGCCCTCGTAGACACCAATCTTGTTGCCGGGCAACGCAAATGCGTTGGCCTGGTCATCAGCGAACACGCGCACTTCCCACATAGCAGGATCATTGTCTTCATCGAGCTGTGGAATGATCGCATTGGCGATGCATTGCACGTAGGCGCGCAACTTCGCGTCGCTGGTCTCGGGCGTGTCCTTCTTGATCTGTTCAAAGCTTTGCACGCCCATGCTGTCGACCTGCTCGTCGGGCAGCAGCTTGAGCTGGCTGCGGCCTTCTGGCGAGGTCGCGCAGGCTGAAAGTACGCTGGCCATGCAAGCGCAGACCAGAACGGAAAACGCGGTATTGAATGCCTTCGATAGCTTCATAGTCTTGTTACCCTGTCAGGCATTTTCGATCTGCCGAATCCTGTCGAGTATTGCCTGCGCATGTCCTTCTGCGCCGACCCCGTATATCGCGTCTTCGAGCAGACCCTCTTTATTGATGATAAAGGTCGAGCGCACAATGCCCATTTTCTTCTCGCCGTTCTTTTCCTTTTCCTGCCACACGCCGTAGGCGTTGCACAACTCACCGCCGGTATCGGCAAGCAGCTTGATGTCCAGGCCGTACTTGCCTACGAACGCCTGGTGGCTTTCACAGGAATCCTTGCTCACACCGAGCACCACGGTGCCGAGTTTGGCAAACTCCGCTGCGAGCCCAGTGAACTCCCGCGCCTCGATTGTACAGCCAGGGGTATCGTCTTTCGGGTAGAAATACAGGACGACGTTGTTTTTGTTCGCGTAGTCAGAAAGAGTCACCGTGTGGCCATCCTGGTCAGGAACGCTGAAACCAGGTGCGACCTGTTTTGCCTGCAACATGTTATTTACCCGCACTTGAAGCGGCTCCGGTTTGTCATCGACATCTTCGTATACCCGGTCCGAGTACCGTGGCGAACATATCGCCAGAAACACCAGGTCATCAGTACCCGTATTGGTTATGCGCTGGCGGCACATCGGCGGGATCAGCACGACATCGCCGACTGCAACATCAGTTGGCTGCAATGCGCCGATTTCGACGCGGCCGCAGCCGGCTAGGATAACATAACGCTCGACTGTTCCGTCGAGCCGATGCCATCGTGTTGTCTTTCCCGGCTCCAGGCGCGCACGCGCGATGGATACATCAGGATCATCCGTCGAGTTCGAGACCTCGATGATATAGCAGCCTTCCGAGGTATAGAACTCCCCGCCGGGATTCAGTCGTTTAACGGTTTCTTTCATGGCTCTATCCGCAACCAGTGTGAATCCCGGCACCTACACGACCACCGCATCGGTAGATCACGGCTTCGCCTGACCCACCCTACAAATAATTCTTCAACTGCCTGTCGTGCAACCTGGACAGCAACAGCAACGCCGCGACGGCCCCCAGCAGTGCGTAGCCCATGTCGGACTGGGTGTCCCATTCGTAGCCCTGCGTACCCAGAAACGCTTCCGCGGCCTGCTCGCTCACGAGCGCCACCCACCACTCGAGCAGCTCGTAAAACGCACTGAATGCCAGTACGAAACAGACGATGAAGAAGTTGCGCCAGTGTTTGCCATTGACGATATCCTGCCTGATCATCAGTTCGCGCGCTATCATGGCCGGCACGAAGCCCTGCATGATATGCCCGACCTTGTCATAGTTGTTGCGCCCGGAACCGAGCCAGTCCTTCAGGTCGTTGAACAGCGGGACCTCGGCATAGGTGTAGTGTCCCCCTACCAGCAGCACGATCGCATGCAGCAGAATCAGCACGTACAACAGTCCGGTCAGGCGGAACGACCGGTAGGTGGCCGCGAGTACAACGGCACCGATAATTACCGGAAACACTTCGAGAAACCAGGTTGGCCGGTCTCTGGGTTCTATCGCGGACCAGATGAACACTGCCGCCAGTATTGCGACCCAGGTTATCTGCTTAAACACAGGCAGGGATCTTTTGCATCTATGAACATTTCTTGTGGTAGGCGAATACGAAACCGACGACCACGGAAATCACGAGCGCCGCCACTGCCACCAGCAACAGCTGCAGGAAGCCCCCCTGAACAAACAGGCTGGTTTCCGCACCCGCCAGCGCCCAGGTTATCAGGGTGGCAAATACCACGCTCACGGCGTTCGCGACAAAGGACCTGTCAATCACGATATGACTGAAGAACGAAGTGATGGTAGCGATGACAAGTACCAGTTCCATATCTGCTGTCGATCCGGACGACGCGGTTGCTCAGGTTCTATATGATGCCATTTATAGGCGCCAACCGAAACAACCGGTATTTCAGCATTCGGTAATGCTGACTGCAAGCCCGCCCAGGGCGGTTTCCTTGAACTTTTCCGACATTTCGATACCGGTCTGCTTCATCGCCGCGATGCAGCTGTCCAGCGGCATGAAGTGCCGGCCGCTGCCGCGTATGGCCAGCGAAGCCGCGGTGTAGGCCTTGATGGCACCGAAGCCGTTGCGCTCGATGCAGGGCACCTGCACCAGGCCGTTTACCGGGTCGCATGTCATGCCAAGATGATGTTCCAGCGCGATCTCGGCTGCATTCTCGATCTCCCCGGCCGTACCGCCGCGTACCGCGCACAGACCGGCGGCCGCCATCGCGGACGCGGAGCCGACCTCGCCCTGGCAGCCGACCTCGGCGCCCGAGATTGAACTGCGATGCTTGATCAAGCCGCCTATCGCGCCTGCCGTTAGCAGGAACTCGCGCACCTGCGCCGCCGTGCCGCCCTCGTGGATTACGTAGTAATACAGCACCGCAGGTATGACGCCGGCGGCGCCATTGGTCGGTGCGGTCACCACCATGTGCCCGGCCGCATTCTCCTCATTGACCGCCATCGCATAAGCGCACAGCCAGTCATTCAGATTCGCCTCGTCGGGCCTGTCACGCAGTTGCAGATGCAATGAACGGGCCCGCCTGGGCAGCTCGAGTCCGCCGGGCAGGACGCCCTCGGTGTCCAGGCCCTGGCCGATGCAATCCTGCATTGCCTGCCAGATAGCATCAAGCCCGGCATCCAGTTCCTGCTCCGGAATATAGGCAAGCTCATTGATGCGCTTCATCGCCGCAATGGACAAACCGCTGCTGCTGGACATTTCCAGCATTGAATGTGCGGAATCAAAGGGGTAGGGACAGGACGCAGCAGACTCCATTTTCAGCGGCGCGACCAGGCTGTCGATCTCGGCCGGCGTGGTAATGAAGCCGCCGCCGATCGAGAAATAGGTTTCCGTATCGAGCAGCCGGCCGGACGCATCCAGGAGCTGGAACACGATGCCGTTGGGATGCTGCGGCAGGGTCTCCTGCCGGTCAAAAACGATATCGTCGGCTGGACTGAATGCAATGTTTTGCCCGTGATCCAGCGCCAGTGCCTGTTCCGACCAGATCCGCCCGACCAGCGCATCGACATCAGTTCCGGCCAGGTTCGCAGGCGTGTAACCGTGCAGACCCAGCGCCACGGCGCGATCTGTGCCATGGCCTTTGCCGGTATAGGCAAGGGACCCCTTGAGGATACAGCGCACGCCTGCAACAGTACGCTCTCCACGTTTTTCCAGCCCGCTTTTACAGCGCTCGAGAAATGCCCCCGCTGCAATCATCGGTCCCATCGTATGCGAGCTGGATGGCCCGATCCCGATCTTGAACAGCTCAAGTGCGCTGATAAACATGTATTACCTCTCGAATAAGCCGGCCCGTGAATACGATCCTGCGACAACCGGTCATCCTGTATTATGCCCCAGCGGCTGCCGTGCTCGAAAGCGGCAGCGCACTGGAGGGCGTCCGTGCTCTCGAAGCGGGACCCGGTGACGCCAGCGCTGAACATTCGCAGGTTAATGCTTCTTGCTTACACGCACCACCCCGTCATTCAACATGCGTGCGGCAGTTTTACCTTATAATATGTGGTTATATGGATTAGAATACATTGTCCCCCCCCGGACCCATGCTGGAAGCACCGCCACGGCCATCGCAAATGAGGACCGGCGGCATGCAGGCTGTAAAGCCTGAAGCCGGACACAGATACCATTCCAGTGATGTATCTAACTGCAAAACAAACCTCGCTGTACGAAACATTGGTAATCGCCCGAGATGAATGACCACACGGCAAATGTAGACCTCACACTCACTGCGGTAGAGCCCGTCGGCGGCTTTCAGATGCAGGGCATGATGATGCGCTACAGCCAGTTCATGCCCCGGCTGTTCAACTGGTGCAAGTCACTGGGATTCGAGCCCGGCAAGATCATGCCTTCGCGTGCGTTCTGCTCCGATGAGAGCCAGGGCTATCCCATCATATTGATGACCAAACATTTTGGAACCTTCCCGTTCAACCACGGGCGGGTCGGGGGCGTCGTTGCTACGGGCAGGCACGGCCCGCACGCCGCCCACGGCCAGGACATGGTAATCGTTCAGGCCAACCATGTAGGCTACGATCCGGAAAAAAAGGCTTTTGGAGTCTACCGCCGAGCGCAAACCACGCATGGAGAATGCACCCCAAGCTGCGGCAAGATTCACAACGTCATTTCCTGGTACAAAAATGAATACGGGTTCGCGCGACATAACATCCTGCTGCACAATGACAACGGGAGAAGAATCGTCGTCATAGACAACCAGCTGATGCGCGAGGACAGGGATGAAGGATTGTTTTTGCGTCTCGACAAGTTCATCGCCACTGATGCAGACGGGCAACACGCACCTTTAAAAATCCTGAGCACGGCAAAAGTATTCAGGCCCGCGGGCAGCCTTGTCGAACGTGTCGGTGAAGGCTCATTTAACGGCATTACACCCAAGCCTATTGGTACAAAACTGTCGTCTGACATGTTTTACTTCGAAAGAAATATCCCGCGTCTTGAGGAAGGAACGCATCACATCGAGCGCAATATGATCGGGCACATGCCGCGGATCGTTACCGCAGCGTCGCCAGTGCTGACAGCCGCACAAATCAACACCCAGATCGAGTTCGACCGCACCTTTCGCACGATCGTGAAAGATCAGGACTACAAGGGCAAGAAGGTTCTTTTCATCGCCGGACTGAATATCGACATCTCACCTGAAAGCAACCAGCTGTTTCCATTGACGAAGTTCGTACCCTGGGCCGCTTACGTGCAGGACCGTGACGGCTTCTACTACACCCTGGAACAAGAAGAACTGGTGCAGATGCTGGCGCAGCAAAGTACGGACAATACCGACCAGATTGACCTGGAACAGGCCATTCAGGCCATGACCGAAACCGACGAGATCACGCTGGATATCTAGATCCCTGCGCAGGTTCCCGGCCAGCCGGTTACGCAACAACCTCTTCCAGCATCAGCAGCGAAGCGAGCAGCATTCCTGCAACCGTTACCACCTTCCAGGCAGCACCCCGCAGGGTCCTGGCTCTGTCGCCGAGTGATGACAACCAGTCACCGGCCCGCGAGTGCACGGCACCCGCATAACCGGGCATCTGTGCTTCCTGTCCCTGCTGCTCCGGCCGAAAGACCGGGTAGTACATCTGCGTACGAGGATTGACTTTTTCCGCACTCAGCCGGATTGCGTGCTTCGGGTTGCGGGCACGGCATGCAACGATGCCATCGACGATCGATGATGCATCCGTGACGGCAAACATCGAATCACCCCATTGCTGCCATTGCGCACGCGCAGTGTTGCCGGCAGCCGGCCCGATATGCTCGATACGCAGTATCCAGTCATACATCAGGCTGTCTTCGACGAGCTTTTTTACCCCGGCGACAGACGGCAATTCCAGGAGCGATGCCCTTGTCGGATTTAAAAACATGATCGTGTTCTCCTTTCGCTGCACGCGGTTGGCAGTGATTCTTATAATAGCCGTCGATGGCGGCTTCGCTGTTTCAAGCCGGATCCTCTCTGCAACTGCAGCAAGAAGGCGAACCCGTTCAAGCCTGTATTCTTCCCGCGTTTTCGATCCTGTAAAACCCAGAAAAAACGCGGCTATTGCTCTGGCCCTGCTGCGTCCACCGGGTCGTTCGACTCCGATGTCTCGGCGGGAGCCGAGGAGCGGCCGTAAATGGCCCTTTCCAGCGCGACCGTGAGCCGGTCGGTTATGTGGTCCGCCGGTATCTGCTGCAAGACGCCGAGCTTTTCCAGCCGCTCGCGCGGCTGCCCTTCGGCTCCGACAACAAACACATCACGCCCGGCATGAATCATGTCGAGCATGGTTTCTTCAAGCACGAGTGCCGACGAGACGCCCAGATGCACGACGTCCTTCAGGTCGATCACGAGCGCCTGGCGCCCCTCCACGAGCGAATTCTTGCGGCTGATTGCGCGCGAAACCCCGAATAGCATGTTGCCACGCAGGTGAAGCAACAGGACTTTACCGGCAGCCGTTTCCAGCAGGTCGTGCTGGTAGGGCGAGAGCTCAAGGTCCGTTTCGTCAGGGTCGGTCACGGCCTTGACATCATCTTCCTGCAGTTCCGAAAGGCGTGTAATCGTCATCACATTGGCCACGAACAGGCCGATACCGACTGCAACTATCAGGTCGACGAATACCGTCAGCGCGATGACACCGTAGGTGATGAGCGCGCCCCTGCCCGAAAGTTGGTGGGCGCGCTTGAGGAAACGCCAGTCGATAATATCGATGCCGACCTTGAGTGCGATACCTGCCAGCACCGCTAGCGGAATGGCTGCGGTCAGGTCAGCTGCCCACATCACGACAACGATCAGTATGGCTGCCCTGACAAGGCCGGCAAGCGCGGTTCTTGCTCCCGACTGGATGCTGACCACGGTACCCATGGTTGCCCCCGCCCCCGGCAGCCCGCCAAAGAGCCCCGACATAACATTGCCGATGCCCTGGCCGATCAGCTCCTTGTCGGAATTGTGCTGCTTGCGCGTGAGGCTGTCCGCGATAACCGAGGTCAGCAAGGCGTCGATGCAGCCGAGCAAGCCGAGCACGATGGCGTCGACCAGTATGATCTGCCACTGCTCGATGCTGAATACCGGCGGCTGGAATTCGGGCATTCCCATGGGTATTTCGCCAATTCGACGAATCTCCTCGGAGTGCAGCAGCAGAATAGAAATCAGCGTGCCGATGATCAGGGCGATCAGCTGGGGCGGCACGTAACGCTTGAAACGCACCGGCATCAGGAACAGTATCGCTATGGTAACAAGCGCAAGGGCGGTCTCTTCCAGCCGGATGCCCGCGGCCAGCGCCGGCAGCTGCTCGAGAATGGCCAGCACGCCACCCGCGGGCGACGGCTGTCCCAGCAGGGGACCGATTTGCAGAATGATCAGGATGATGCCGATCCCCGACATGAAACCTGAAACCACGCCGTAGGGCATCAGGGTAACGTACTTGCCCAGGCGCAGCGCGCCGAACAGGATCTGGAACATGCCCGCCAGGACCACCACCGTGAATGCCATGGCCATGCCGTTCGCAGGATCCGAAGCAATCAGCTTGGCGATGACAGCGGTGAAAATCACCGTCATCGGCCCGGTCGGTTCGGAAATCAGTGTCGGCGATCCGCCGAACAATGCGGCAAACAGGCCGACCAGAATTGCCCCGTACAGGCCGGCTTCGGCGCCGGCGCCGGAAGCAACGCCGAAGGCCAGCGCCATCGGCAACGCAATCACCGCGGCCGTGATGCCGCCGAAGACGTCACCGCGAATGTTGTTGAAGCCTATCTCGTTAAATACACGCACGACAACCGAGTCTACCCGCACCAGCTTTAAACGCAAACGCAAACCATTGAGAAACCCACACGGGATTGTTGACCCGGACGGGCGTGATTACAAATCGATTCTGGTAATGCCAACCATAGCCGGGCGTCGATGGCTGCTGAAAACGCCTTGTTATTTCTTCGGAGAAGCTTTCTTCCTGCGTGCAGGCGCCTTCTTGTCATCCTTTAAAAGGTGCTTCAATGCAGGCCACATCTTTTGTACGCGCTTGCGAATATTGGGTTCATTGCCAATGGCGAACTCGAGGAAAGTTCGCGCGACCAGCGACAGCTCCTTGCCCTTGGGGTAGACGAGATTCCAGTGACGCAGGATCGGAAAGCCTTCGACGTCCAGTACAGCTACCGCGCCTTCGGTACCTTCCAGCGACAGGGTATGCAGGGACAGCACCGACAAGCCGAGACCGGCGGCAATGGCGTGCTTGATGGCCTCGTTACTGCCGAGTTCCATGCGCACGTTGGGGCGCAAGCCCTTGGCGTCGAAGGTACGGAAGGTGACGTCACGGATGCCGGACCCGGGCTCCCTGACGATGAAAGGTTCTTTGGCGATGTCCGACAACGGGATACTCTTTCTGCCGACCAGCGGATGATTACGCGCCGCCATGACCACCAGCGGATTCAGTGCGAATGTATGTGATTCAATCTCGATATCGCCATCAGGCGACTCGCCCATGATGTAGAGGTCATCCTCGTTGGCGAGCATGCGTTCGATGATGCTCTCGCGGTTGGTCACCTTCAGCGCCAGATCAATGCCCGGGTATAGCTTGCTGAAGCCTCCGAGTATGTCCGGTGCGAGATACTTTGCAGTTGTCACGACCCCCATGCGCAAACGACCGCGCTTCAATCCCTTGAGGTCAGAGACCTTCATTTCCAGGTTGGCCAGCGATTCGAACATCGACCGGCATGCATCATACAGTTCGAGCCCTGCCTCGGTCGGCTCGACATTGCGGCCGACATGTTCGAACAGCGGCAAGCCGATAGCATCGGTCAGCTTGCGGATCTGCATGGAAACCGTGGGCTGGGTCAGGAACAGCTCCTCCGCTGCGCGCGTGAAACTCCCGAGCCTGACAATCGCTTCGAACACTTGCAGCTGGCGCAGGGTTGCGTGCCGTATCAGGTAATCCGGCATCGCCGCACGCGGCGTATAGCTGCTGCCATCGGGAGTACGGGTAGGTTTCATTGTATCTGCCCTGTCGCCGGAGCCAGGCTGTCAGCGCCGGTCCGGGCTCGACTGGAACCCGGTTGTCATTGTGTTACTGATTCACCCAGCGGTTGCTCGAACTTGTCGGGACTCAGCACCGCAACATCCGAGACGAAAACCGTAAGGTGTTCTCCCTCGTTGATCAATACCTCGACATCGTCCAGCATGGCGGACATGCGCCCCTGCGGCACAATCACGTGGAACTTGATGCTGGTATCAACATCCAGCTCGCCCGTAATCTCGCCACTGGAGCCGGCACCATGTGCTTTCACAATGGTATAACCGCTCGCACCGCGGTCGCGCACGATTGCAACCAGGCGTTTTTCCAGCGTATCGGTGGTAATGATGGTCAGCAACTTTTGCGGAAACAACCTGTGCATGGCCCTTATCTCCTGTTGTCAGTGGGTGGCTGTGCCTGTGTCGTGCAGACTGCATCGCCCCCTGCAGTGGCAGCGCTATGGGTCTTTGCCGTAACCATCAGGACCGTGTTGAGCTCTGCTCGAATCAGCGGATCGACAATTATTATCATTTCGCTGGCACCTCGAACGGATCAGGGCCTGTGCGCACAGGTGACGCATTTATAATTGTGAATTTATTAGCCCTAATTTATATTAATTTATCTATATGTCAATCCGTTCAATCCGGCCAGACCAGGCGGGCGCCCTGATAGGAGTCAGCTGCAGCCTGGCGGCGACCCTGGTACGAATCGTCGGCACCCCTGCGGCGCCCCTGGTACGGGTCGACGGCACGCCCGCGCGGTTTGGCGGCAGCTGGCCGTGATTTCGCAGGCGTGCTGCCCTCGGCCGATGCAGCCGGAGCTTTACCGGCGGCCGGCGCGCTCTTTTTCTGCACCTTCTTGCCTGGCGGCGCAGTCTTCGCCTTGCTTTTCCTGGGCGCTGGATTTTTCGTGGCCGTATCCTTGCTCATGCGCATGCTGTCGATGAGCTGGCTCTTGGCCTTGTCTGGGCTTGTCATTGTTATATTACCTCTCTTATGAGTGAATCTAGTTCTGCTGCCGCATCGGCGCCACGTTTGCCTATATCGAATACGCTTTTGCCTTCCAGCGCACTGTTGCGGTAGACGGCACGCCGGCGAACCGCGGTATCCGCAATCGGAAGTGCAATCTCGCTGAGCACATCACGTACGAGCTTGGACAGCGTGGTGCGCGCTTCGAGCTGATTGATAACCAGCATTGCCTTCAACCCGGGATTGACCTCGCGTGCCTCGTTGATCGCTTTTTCGATATGCACTGTTGCCCACAGGTCCACGGGTGACGGTTGCACCGGGATCAGGGCAAGATCGACAAATTCCAGTGCTGCGAGTGTTTGCGATGCGTGTACAGATGGCGGACAGTCGATCAGTATGTATTCATTTTTCTTGGCATACTGCCTGGCCTGCTCGCGCAACGAGAACGTCGGCGCATAGACCGGAAAACTGACATTGTCGCCGGCGATGGCCCGCCATTGCAGTGATGACCCCTGTGGATCGGCATCGATTACCACGATGCTGTGTTTGCGTGAAATACCGGCAGCCAGATTGACAGTCAGCGTGGTTTTACCCGCGCCGCCCTTGTTACCCACAATCGCAATGATCGGCATACCCGAGCGACTCAGCAGGTTTGTTCGGCAAGGATATCGAGTTGCTCGGCAAAACTGCGCTGTGCAATGCCCAGTTCTTCCTCGCCTTCTTCGACATGGATGGTGACATTGACATAATCACGCCCGAATCCCATGTCGGGATAGAATCCTTCTTTTTCAGATAGTTCGGCAGCCTTGTCGAGAAAATCTCTCAATGTGCTGTAGTCTTTGAATTCGTAGCGCCTTTCGAGACGGACCGGACGCTTTCGCTCTTCCCACTGTTGACTCAT
>Ga0180438_10010653_pt1 | contig 11249 bp, 8 predicted proteins | sample SS_ome_12_FD_132455 | JGI IMG/M metagenome (GOLD analysis project Ga0180438, IMG submission 132455) | Hypersaline lake sediment archaeal communities from the Salton Sea, California, USA - SS_3_D_2 metaG | ecosystem: Environmental > Aquatic > Non-marine Saline and Alkaline > Hypersaline >...
CCGGACGGCGCCCGCCGCATCGCCGTGCTGGACGAGGTAGACTACGTGTCGGGGGCGTCGACTGGCGCCATACCGGCTGCGGCCTTTGCGCTGAATCGCACGGAGACGTGTCCGGAAACGGTCCGCTTCGCGCATTGGCCCGACTGTTTCAACGCGAACCTGACTGGCCGGGTTATGAGGCACGAACTCATGCGCCCGGATCGCATCCTGCGCGACGTCGTGCTCGGGCCGAACGTAGGCCCTGCCGTAACCGGGGCCATGGCCGCGGCCTTTTTCGACGGCAACGCGCATTGCCCCGCAAGCGGACTGACGTTTGGCGATTTGCCGCAGACCCCCGTTTTGTTGGTCGGCGCGACCGTCGTGAATGACCCGGCCGTGCCGTTTATCCACACCCGGCTGCCGTATCGGTACTGCATCGACACCTATCCCCACACGACTTGGGGCATAGGCGTACAGACCTTCGAGAGTTTTCATGCCGACCCCATGACCTACGCGCTCGGCCAGGCGGCATACAACAGTTCGTCGTTCCCCGGCTATATGCGATCCGGCCTGATGGCCGTGCGTGCAGACCAGGCATGGGTGTTTGAAGGGCTCGAGGGAGCGGCCCGCGAACGCCTCGAGCGCGCGCGGCATCAACCCGGATACGGCGGCGTTTACGAACTGAAAGACGGCGGCCTCGTCGACAACCGGGCCATCGCGCCGATAGACCGCATCTTCGACGCCGTGGCTTCCCGCGGCGGCTGGGAATCACGGCCGCTCTTGATCGCGCTCGACGCGGGCTACCTGGATATACGTCAACCGGAGAAGGGGGCAAACCTGCTCGGCAAAGGCTGGTCAAGCGAAGTCTACGCCGTAATGCGCGCGTCGTGGCAAACCGGCCAATACGCCTATGAACGGCTTTTCGACAAGAACGTTGCCGACGGCGTTTACGCACACGCGCGGTTCCGGCTTACGGCATGGACACGATACCTGACGGGGACGGTCCCAAGCGAGCAAAGCGAGCCGGGACTGTCCCCGTTTTCACGCCCTTCAGAAGGCCATAGCGAGCCGGGGCCGTCCCCGTTTCCCCCTTCACCCGAAGCCGACTACCTCCGCAAGCTCTGCCGCCAAGCCCCGGCCATAGGAACGCCTTCACGATTGCTTGAAGCCCTGCGCGGCATCGGCACCACGCTCACCGACCTAAGTGAGCGGCAGATGGACGCGTTGCGCGTCGCGGCCGAATTCGCCGTCTGGCACGAAAAAGACGCGCTCATCGCATGGGCCTCGGCCATTTATGATGGCGCCCCGGCCAGGTTCGCACCGTCAGGATAGCATCGTCCCGGAGCCGGGCGCCTTGGGCCGCGTTTGGGAGAGTTCAGTCCGTCACGACCGCGCCTGCGGCTGGGCGATGTCCCCAAACGACAATTTGAAGGGAATCACTGCGGCGTGTATTGACTACTCGCCACATCCATTGCTATAACGTATCACCGCAGTTGGTCGCCTTATCCGCGTTCAATCCGGCGGCCCAATGCCGTGACGGGAGAGTCACATGCGCCAAAACGTACGCTTCTATCTGCTGATTCTGTTATTCGTCGTTATCGTGGCCGGCGCCTGGCGGCTCCTTGGCGAGCGCGATGCGACCGACGACGCGGCTTCCGGCGAGTCCGCCCCACGCCGCGTCGAAGTGCAGCAAATTGACGCCAACACATACGAGATTATGGTCGCGCCGGCAGATGACATAGGGAAACCCGCAGACGATGCCCCGGTTGCGCCAACGCCCGAAGACCCCGAGACGCCGAAGACGACGCCGGGGTCCGTTTCAGGGACGGTTGTACACGACGTAACCGGTGAGCCTTTATTCCCGGTGGACGTCGTGGTCCAGTCCCAGGCCGATAAAAACAGAACCTACCGGGAGACAACCGACGCCCAGGGCCGGTTCATGATTCAAGGCCTTTCCAAAGGCGAATACAGCATCCGTATCGACGACAAAACCTATTCCTCCCGCGGCAGAATTATCTTCACCGTGCTCGAAGGCGTCGAAACTCCCGGCCTGCGCCTCCGCGCAATCAAGTATGTGGGCGACGCACCTAAACCGGACGAGGGTGCCACCAACCTGCTGCGGCAGCAATGATAGCCATGAAAACACGTATCCGCAGATGCGCGGCCGTGCGCCGACGCTTGCCGCTGCGCCTTCGATCCGGCCGCCAACGACCAAACGTGCTGCGGGTGAGCCGCAACGGCCCGGCCCCGGCCGTAGCGGACAGGAAAACGCTCGGTAAGGGAGAAGGGGTTTGTGTGCGTGAGCCGCACGGAAACAGGAACACGCCTCGGGGCGCAGTTCATCTTGTGTTTCGTTAGCCTCTTGGCCGAGGCGCAATACGCGGATGACCCTGCGTTCGTTTCCCCCGAACCGCAAGGCGTCGGCGATCCGGCCTATGTGTGGCGGGAAGCGACAATTTACCGCGACGCATGGGGGACGCCGCACGTCTACGCGGATAATTTCCGCGCCTTGGCGTTCGCCTTCGGCTATGCGCAAGCAGACGATCATCTTGAGGCAATGCTATCGGCGTACTGGATTGCCACGGGCAGGGCCGCCGCCGTCTTCGGTGAGACCTATGCGGACTCGGACGCGTTCTCGCTGATGATGGGCCACGGCGAACTCGCTGCCGAGGCGCTCGCCAACGCCGACCTGTTGACGCGCGACTTGTGTGAAGGTTTCGCCGAAGGCGTAAACAGTTGGCTCGTCCGCCATCCCAAACGCGTCCCTGAATGGGCCGACGGCGTCCATCCCGCGGATGTCCTGGCGCTATGGCATTGCTACCTCACGAGCCTGGCACCGTTTGACCTCCCCGGCGCGTACCGGCGGCATCCGTTGACCCCGTCGGCCAACGCCTGGGCCATCGGGCCGCCCCGTTCCCAGACCGGCGAAGCCATCTTAGTCATCAACCCGCATCAAGCGCACGACGGGCCGTTTCGGTGGTACGAAGCCCATCTCGTAACGGCGGACATGAACGTGGCCGGGGCCACCTTGTTCGGGCTGCCGGTCATTCTGCAGGGGCACAACGATGCGTTGGGGTGGGCGCTCGCTCCCAACAAACCGGATTTTGCCGACATGTACCTCGAACCCCAAATCCAACTGCCCGACCCTCGGAGACTCGGGGACCTTAGCCGGCAGGAAATGAGCGAACTGGCCTGGTTCACCGAAGCCATGACGGAAACCAGGACCTACTTCGTCAAGACCCCTTCCGGTTTCGACGAACGTGAAGTCCGCTACTGTCAAACACCCCGCGGCCCCGTCATCGGGCAGCAAGGCGGCCGGTTCTGCTCCTATTTGATCGGCGGCTACCGCGATTTCGGCGGGCTCTCCCAGCTTGTGGAGATGGCCGGCGCACAAGATCTCGATCAGTTCATCGAGGCGCTCGAACGTCATCAACTCCCGTGTTTCCACATCGTGTACGCAGACCGCGACGGCAATATCTTGTATCGCTACAATGCCAAACTAGGCGCAAAGCGAATGGTTCCTTTGCCTGGCGCAACCGTCCGCGGTGAGGCGGATCCCGAGCCTATCTCGTACTACGATTGGACCCAGCCGCTGCCCGGCGAAGACCTCCGGCTCACCTGGGGCGACCCCATCCCCGCTTCCGCGCTGCCGACCATCCTCAACCCCCCGGCCGGCTATGTGCAGGCTTGCGAAACGCTGCCATGGAACGTCTCGGACGACCTCGAGTGCCGCCCCGAAGACTGGCCCGAATGGATCTTTCAAGACCGCGACAGTCTTCGCGCCCAACGCGTCCGAAGCCTCCTGCGCACCGGCGCCCGCTCATCCCATGAAATGCAATCCATGCTATACGACGTTGTCGTACCCGCCGCCGTGGACGCGGTCCCGAGATTGCTTGAAACAGCCGACGCCTATCCGGAACTCGTCCTCGACAGTCATCCGGACGTGCCCGAGGCGTTGGACCTCCTTGACCAATGGAACTACGTAGCAGACACGGACAGCGTAGGGATGACGCTTTTCCATCTATGGTGGAACGCATTCCGTTCCCTGGCGGCGCCCACGTTCGACAAAGAACCGAACGACGCAGCCCTCGTTGCGCAGTTGTCCGAGGCGGCGCCCGGAATCCAGGAACTCGCGCTCGAGGCCGTGGCCGATGTGGCACGAGCCATGCGAAACGAGTTCCCGAGCTTGATCGTGCCCTGGGGCGACGTCCATACGCTCCGACGCGGCGAGCGCGACGCCCCCGTGGCCGGCGCGTCTTCCGGCGAACCGATCTTTCTCACGTCGGACTGGGACTATGTTGACGGGAAATGGCCCGCGACCCACGGATACGGTTTCGCGATGGTGGTCGCCTTTGGCGAAACGCCCGAGGCCGTCACCATGGTGCCGTTCGGCGCCTCGGAAAACCCCCGCTCGCCCCATTACGCCGACCAACTGGACCTCATGCTCGAGCGACGGTTCAAGTTTACGCGGTTCCGCCGCGAAGAGGTGCAGCGCCACGCGGCAAGTGCGTATGGGCAGGTGCTTCACCTCCGGACGAAGGGGGCGGACGCCTTGTTCGTGCTCCATACGCCGGAGCCTGTATCCGCGCGCATGACGAGTTCTGCCGAAGCCCCGCAACCCCTTCCTCCCGGCGCGGCTACGTTTACCGTCTACATGAAGCCCGAATACGAGCCGCAAGTCGCCTTCCTCGACCTTGAGATCGAGATCTTCGTCCCTGAAGTGGTGTGCGCCCCGGAAGATCTGAGTCTGCTGGCGGTCCACGCTTGGGAACAGACCGGCGGTTGGGCTCCCCTGCCGTTGCAGGAGACACATCTCGATGAGGGCATACTGCGCGCGTATGATGACGCCACACGGACATACGCCGTGCTCGGGCCAGCGACCGTGCGTAAATCGACCGTCGCGCCGGAAACGTTCCTGACCGGCATCGCGGAGCGCCCTACAGACCTCGAACCGCCCACCGACCCGTCAAGCCCCCCGAGCGCACCGGAACCTTTGCTCGGAGTTGTAGCCGGGCGCGAAACGGCGCCCACACCGCAACCCGAACCCCTCGAGTTCGAGGCAGATGCCGTTGCCCCGGATATCGAAACCATCGCCGAGAAGCCTGACGTGTCCGAACCCGAGGCGGAACAAGTCGAGGCCGCCGTTTTTTCAAGCGAAAAACTCCGCACGTGGAAAGAAACCGGCCAAGCGGAACTCCAAGAACGAATCGCGAGCCCGGAAGAACGGCCTTCGCCAGAGATCCTTGAGGAACCGGATCTCCCAGAGCTCCGTACGTTGACCTGGGGGAACTCTTTCGCACTGCGCTCCCCGGACATCGACGGAACGTTGCGGATCACGAGCAAGAAGGCCGTCGGCCTGCGACTTGTGGCATTGGCCGAGGCGCCCGCGCCTTTGCCGAACGGATTGGCCGCCTTCACCACCTTCGTGGTCATACGATGCTCTTCCCTAAAGGCCCTGCTCCACACTCAGATCGACCTCGCGGTACCCCCCGGTGTGTGCGCTGAGGAGCACCTGTCCAAGTTGGCGCTCTACACATACAGTGTCCGGCGCGGCTGGCATCCCATCGAGGGCCAAACGACCGTCGAAAACGGACAACGGTTCCAGGCGTTGGCCCTGGACGAGAACCCGCCGCGACCCCGTTCGCGCTCACCCGTAAAGCAGATTCAGGAACAGATCGCCTTGCTCCCGCCCGATGGACGCAGACACATCTTTGTTGTTCTCGGCCCAAAGGAATGCCTACATCAATCTCGGTGAGAAAGATCCGTTCTGACTTCCGTTCAGTCCTTCAAGATCATTCCGAGGTTGTCCAGACGGTATGCACGGCGATGTAGGTCAAGGCTGCCGTAAGGGCGTCCGGGTGCAGCGGCGAGGGTTCTTGGGCAGACCCGTTTCGTTCGCCCTCGTAAAGGGCGTTTAAGACGGCCGTCTCGAGGTGTGGTCTCAGCATCGCGAGCTTGTCGGGATTCTCTTGCCACAGTACGGCGAGGTTGCAGATGGCGCTTGCCGCAGCTTCACCGCGCAGCGTCGTCAAGGCCGCGACGCACTCCGCGGCGCGTGCCTCCCAGCTCGCCGAACCGGGTGCATTCGGCACGCGCACGTGAATGGGCCACGGAGGGAGGAGCCGCCAGTTCCCCTCTTCGTCCACACACCGGTGACGAATCAGCGCCCGGAGTTCGAGTTCCCGTTTGTCCCAATCAGGACGGGGATGACCCAGCGCCTTGGCCATGTCGCGGGCGCTGTTCACACCGAGGTACACGGCGAGCAAGGTGGCATCGGATTGTGTGTCGCGCCATACCTCCGGGTCAAACGAATGGAGCGGCGCGCCGGTTCTCCGGTCGGACCAGTGGACGAGAAACGCACCGGCCAAATCTACCCCGGGCCAGACCCGTTCCAGGTAGGCACCGCGGGCCGTCGGTTCGAGGAACGCGCTATGCTGCCAGAACGACCACAGTGTCCAGGCAACGCCCGCGATGTCGAGAACCGCGTTTGGAACGCTCTCGACACCGTTGGCGAAAGTCGCTGCGGGCAACGACCCCGCCGGGCTCCCGGGGTTGCCCTCGCGGCGGATCGTCTCGAGATAAAACTGGATGTGGCGCTCGGCCAGGTCATGGCGCCCGGCCAAATCCAGCGCATAGGTGACCCAAGCGCCGTGGCGGGGCCAGTCCATAGCACGAGGCGGCTGCGTCGTAGGCGCCCGCACGACGGCCGCCGAATCGCTATCCATGCACTGCGCAATCGTCAACAGGCTTCGGTTGCACGCCGCGAGCATGTTGGGCGGCGCCGCCGCGGGGAGTTGCGCGCGATCAAGCCACGCGTGCCAATACTCCTCGCTCTCGGCATACAGCGCGTCGAAACCCAGTTTCTTGGCGCGCGCGAGGACGGCGTCAACCGCTGACCGATTCTCGCCGAACGCCACAAATACGGTGGCCTCGTATGCGTTGTCGGCGGCCCGCGGAACGCCCGAGAACGCGATGGCCGAGTTGCATTGTCCGACAGCGCCGGCTCGGTTGGCCAAGGCGCCGCGGTCGGCGTGCGAGAAAGCACACGTCGCTTCCCCGTCCTCCCCACACTGGTACGCGGCCACTGGCCCCACGCCCGCATAGCCTATCCACACACCGTTCCGCAGAAGCTTGGAATCACCGTGCGCGGGTCTTTCCTCGTCAAGAAGCCACCGCCGCGCGTTCTCCCAGTCTCGGGAGCCGGGATATCGCGGCCGGAAATGATATATGGTTGCCGCGGCGGCATCGGCAAACGCCGCGAAGTCGTTCGAGCCGTCCAACAACCAATCGGCCACCGGTAGCTCCGGCACGAGACGGGTGCACGGCGAGAAATTGGCGAACCAGTAAAGGGTCGGCGCAGCCTCGAGTCCCCAGACCTCGATGTGCGTCACCAGCAGATCGTCGCGCGGATGAACGAAGAGCGTTTGCGCAGCGCCTACCGGACGGTTCGCCAGCGACGAGACGGTTTCGATGACAGCGGATTCGGCCGTCCCATAGCGTTGCCGGTGTGCCCACGCGGCTTCCGACAGCCAGAGGGTCTCGCCACCGCCACGCAAGCCCCACATCAGCCCGTGCCACGGTTCGGTAGACGTTGTGGGCAACGCACGAGAACGGCGGTCGTAGCGGAGCTGATCGTGATAGCTTGGGCTTGGCCACTTACACGCGCTGACGCGCCCGCTAGGAGTCAAGCATACGGTAAGGCGACCGTTCCCGGCTGCGGCACTGGCCTCGGCAAGGTCGCGCGGCGTTCCCGCAACCCCGTGCCACGAAGCCGCCCACGCGGGCGCACAAATCAGATAACACGCCAGCAGACTTGCCGGCCTCATTGCCCGACCTCCGATTCGATACGGGCCAGTCGCCCTTCAAATGCGACGCCACCCTTGTCCGTCCGTCCGTGGATCTCCATCATCCCAAGCGTCGCCGTCAGTTCGGCCAAGGGAACGAACTCGAATTCGACGTCCTCGAGGTCTTTGCCGGCAAAAAGCTCGAGTTCCCCCGCACGACACAGCAGCCGAGCGGCCAGTTGGCCGACCTGCCGCCAGTCGACCCGAACCATGATGTCCGCTTCAACCGCCTCACCTGCCGCCAGTCTCCCGGCAAGTTGCGCCATAAGGGGTTCATTGCTCGTAACGAACCAGTCGTTGTCATGGCTGCCCAGGCAAAGCGCCAGGCGCTCACCCAATATGGGGGTAACCGACCCCGGGAATCCGTCCCACTCGTATGGAAACGCCTCTGTCACGGCCTCGAGGGGCGCCAACGGATGCGCCCCGCGGGGCGGAGCGACCCCGCGAAGAATCAGCGCGATCTCAGGGACGGGCAGAGACTCCGAAGTGGCCAGGGGGAAGAGCGCCAACGAGCACTCGTCGCTCGGCTCGTCCCACCCGGCCGGCAGCGCGTCAAGTCCCCACCGTTGCGCCAACAGGAACGCGAAATGCCGCGAGCGTTCGTAGCCCGGCAGAAGCGTACAGAATCCGTCGCAGGCCGCCAGGACGGCCGAGAGGTCCCGCCACGCCGAAGCCGACAGTTCAATCAAGGGCTGTTTGGGCCAGGCATTGGGCAAGGTCAGACCCGTGCGCCGCCGCGACACTTCAACGGCCGACCACCCGTGAACGGGCAAACCGTCTGCCGCACAAAGGTGGATCTCCGTCTCTGGGGGACCCGAAACATACACGTGGACTTCATCGGCATTCGGGGCATAGCCCAGGGCCGGGCGCCGCGCCGCAAGCGACGCAAGTACGTAGGCCCGCGATTCGGAAATGATCAGAAACCCGTCGCGCCACGCGTATAAGAAATCGCCGAAACGGTACATGCCTTCCTCGGCCGCCTCGACGCCCAGAAACCGGCGGAGCAGGTGTACGGCGCGCAGTAAAAGCCCGGGGCGCACACACAGCCCCGAGCCCGTTTCTCCGGTTGCAGCAAGCAACCGGTTGCCCAGCCACAAACGCCATCGAACGGGTGTGGGCCTGATGCCCGCGGCGTTCCGTATGGCCACTTCGAGTCGCCGGAATTGAATGGGTGGGCGCGCCGTTGCCTGACGCCCAACGTCGCAATGAACGGCCTTTTCCCAAAACGCGGCGAAATCACTCGCCGCGACGACCAGCTTCGCGTCCGCCGGACAAAAACCCTCGGCCGACGAGGACTTCAAGGAAAGGTCGAAATGAACGGAGACAAGGCACGCGACCACAACAAGCGCCAGCGTCATCCGCCTCAACGCCCGGTTGCGCCTCTTTGGGGTCGCGACGCCCAATGCGCGGCTACGAAACACCGGCGCACACAAGGGAAACGAGGCGTTTCGGCTTGCCTTTCACGCGGACAGCCACACTGTCAGTCCTCGGATTCCCAAACCGCGTCTTTCTCCTTTTCGCGGCCGGCCTCAAGGGATCTGAGCTTGTCTGCCAGTTCCGACTGCACCGTGTTGCGCTCCTCGGCCGAGCCCGCCGCCGCGATCTTCGATTCGTAGGCCAGCTTCTGCTCAGCGACTCTTGCTTCATATTTTGCGTCAATATCGGCAATACGTTTTCGTTGGGCATCGCTCAACTTCTTGGCCGGCCCGTGGGATTTCTCGAGCCGCGCCATGGCCAGTTCATAAGCGCTTTTCATAGCGCATTCCTCCTAATGACACGGACTTGCCGCGCCCGAAAGCGCCGCACCAAGCCCAGCAACATCGAACCGCGCACGTGCCCCGGCCTTGCCAACCCGGGCGCCCGGCTCGCTAGACGGAAAACTCGTCCTCGACAATGCTCGATATGAACCGCTCAATCGACACTGGGTAATAACGGCTGTTCGGCGTTAGGATCACCCCCGTGGTGATGTCCTCTTTCCGTTCGAGTTCGTCGAGCACGCCCTGCAGCACGTGATCGACGTCCGCCGAAACATGGCAGACTTGGATGTACTCCGACTTGCATTCGATGGGCCGGCCCCGGAAACCCAGAAATCCAAAGATGCGCCCCGTCAGCCCCTTGTCAGTATTCTCTTCGCCGAATATCTCCTCATATCGGGGCTCGCAGTGGGAGGGTCGGATTACGAATCGCGGCGATACGTGCACTTTTCCGCGGACTTCGGTCGTTTGACGGTCGGGCTCGAACGAAGCGCCCAGGCACACGTAAGGCAATTCGTGGTAGCCGGATATGATGCCATAGGTGGGCCGCCGCAGAATTTCGGTGCGCTCAAAGATTTCGCGCATTTCGTCTGAACTGAGTGCCATCGCTTCCTGAACCTTTTCCGAAGCGGATCGTAAGCGCGCGCTTCACGGCCTCTCTCCTAAAGTTTATCCAAAGTGCACCGTTGGAGCAAACCCGACGTTCCTGCCGCGTGCTGCGCGCTTCACTGCCCTGCTCGGCACGGATCTTCGTGACCCGGATAACGCTTCCCTGCCGTACCATATGATACTCAACGTCCACCGTTTCGCCCGCCGCCGTGCGCGCCCAACTCTCCTCGTCTACGGGCACCATGTCGGACAAAGTGCGCCCGTCTTCCGTATGGACGCCAATCTCGATGTAGTACGCTGCGCGGGGAGTTCCTTCGTCTTTGACGATCTTTCTTACCACAGTTCCTTGGCCGCGGCGGAGGGTCGGCTGGCGGCGTGCGTTGAAGGGGTCCACGGCATGGAACACAAAAAGGACCACCGCGGCCCCCAACAACCCGACGTATATCGCCAACAGCCGTTGCCTCGGATCGAGCGATCGGCGCCCGCGCAGGCCGCTCGCAAATCGTCCGTGGGTGCCGCTGGCATACTCGCGAAAATCTTGGCGCACATACTTTCTGGGCACGGCACGACCTCCCTAAAGGGTGTAACATAGTGCTGAAGACCGGTGCAACCAGGGGATTTGTCAGGGAGTAGGAAGTAGACAAGAGGATAAGGGCGAGCGCACTCGGCCAATCGGCGTTGGCCGGTCTCATGAGCCAACTTATTGACTTAGAATAACTTACAGCGTGCGTACCACGAAAACACCGGGCATTTCGCCTTCCCTGTGGAATGATGGAATACCTCGTCGAAGCATAGGTTCGCGTAAGGCTTGCCCCACGAGAATTGTGCCGGCGGGTCATCGCCAGATAGCTCCAGGGGGCCTGAGACGGCCAGGGCCTCGTCTCCCAATCTCCCAGCCATTTTCCGCGAGATTTTCCTCACGAGGCAACCAATCGGCTGCGAATACATCGCTCACCCTGAGGCCGGTCGTCGCCTTGACACCGCGCCTGGGTTTATAGGATGATCGGGGAGTCTTTTCAGGCACAGGGAGGGGAGCGGCTCGTGAACATCTTCATCGCCGGAG
>Ga0180438_10010656_pt1 | contig 11245 bp, 11 predicted proteins | sample SS_ome_12_FD_132455 | JGI IMG/M metagenome (GOLD analysis project Ga0180438, IMG submission 132455) | Hypersaline lake sediment archaeal communities from the Salton Sea, California, USA - SS_3_D_2 metaG | ecosystem: Environmental > Aquatic > Non-marine Saline and Alkaline > Hypersaline >...
AATAGAGAAGCGCAACGAGGTGAAATACTCAGACCTTGAAAAAACGATTTTGGATTTGATGTACTTATGGCACACGAACAACATGCCAAATCACAAAATCAAGGCAGGAATTCTCAAATATTTTAAATTAAGTTCAATTGATACAATAAAAAAATATATTTTGCATTATCCAGACAGCATACAACTATTAGTGGACGAGGTCCTTGCGGGCGTATTAACTTAAATTAACTTACTTTTTTCCCAAAAGGGTATCTAAAGCGTCATTACTACTTCCTTCTTGTCGGGACTTTTCTTAAACTTCCGCAATAATTTTGAGAATTTAAGCGGTTTTCCCACGTAATCTAATTCGGCCAATGCTTGATCTTGATACTCGTGGAAAAGATCGGTTGAGAGCTTTTCCCAATCTCGGCAAATTTCCAGCGTTTTCATATCGCTCCTCAAGAGAGAATCGTGTGAAATTATCCTTTGGAATTGAGCAGCGAACTCCTCAACGACTTGTGGATCAGCACCTTCGAGGATGTCCCTCACGAACTCGTCAGCTGCGTACCAATCTGCCACTCGTTGAAAATCGCGATGTATTTGCGTGAGTAAAACATTTCGCGGCCCCTCCCATAATTCCATGATCAAGGCATCCCGATGGAATCGAGAGAAATCAATGAAATCTTCCATGATCCCGTGTCCGCCAAAAAACGAAATTGCTTTCCGAATCTCTGCAGGGGCATCGTCTGCCACGACTATCTTTTGCAGCATTACGAGTTCTCTTAACCTAAACCGCCTCTTCCGTTCGTCAAGGTCGTCAATTCTTTCTAATTCTCGTATCCCGCTGATGAGTTGTTCGTTAAAATGGATGTACTCTGAATAAACTTTAAACGCTCCCGCTGTGGTTCTCATTGCGTGATGATTGAGGTCGTTAATTTGATTAATCATGAGGGGGAAAGAAGAGATCGGCACGCCAAAAGCAGTTCTGAATTGCGAATATAAAATTGCTTCTCGTGCGACTTTCAATCCTCCTGAGGCCATGCCTATAGCAATGTGAAGCCTTGACAAGGAAAGGACGATTCCCACTATGTCCGCGAGTCCTTTCTCTAAAGGGCCGATCGGGTAAGCGACAGCACCGTTATAAGTGATCTCAGCCGTTGGTAATTCGGCAGTTCCGAGCTTCTGCTTTAACCTGTCAATCGTGTAAGAATTTCTAATTTCTCGCTTTTTATTTCCAGGAAGCCAGGCAGGGACCGCAAACGCAGCAACTCTTGTAGACGATGGGACGTTTTTTGGTTTAGCGGTCACTATGGAATAGTCTGCTTGCATTGCCGAGCAAAAGAATTTTTGTCCGTATAAGCGCCAGCAATTTGAAACGCCATCAAGCCCTTCTTTTTCTTCGAAAACGGCTTCAACAAGATTTGAGGGAACGTCGCTCCCACCTTGGATTTCAGTCACGAACTGCGACCCCAATCCATATCCCCCAACGCCATCCCGAATAGACGCTAATACATCGCGAGCTCCGGGATCAAGTTCGTTTTCGTATTTCTGGAGTAATTCTACAGCACCATGGGTACACGCAATGGGGCACATTACTCCTGATTCGCCATTTTGGTACAGCAAAAGCATTTTCACGAATTTACTCCAGGCACTATTTCTGCTGGGATCAAATAATCCAAGGTCAAAAACCTCCCGTTCTAACGTTTCGGTTTCTGCGCATCTTTTTATCCGGTCAATACGGTGGTTGTACGCGTCGTAATGCTGGATGAGCGTGCATTTCACGCGATTTTCGAGCCTATTTGCCTCTTTAGCAAGATCCTTGAATCGATAGGAAACAGTATCTGAAAGTTCTCGCAATTCAGAGTCTATTTTTTCGAATTCACTGGCGGGGACGTATTTTTTCACTAACGCTTGAAAAAATTCGTCGTCTCGATAATAATTAAAGCTATCTTTTACGAAAATATAATCATCAAACGAATAGGGATTATCCCTATTTCCTTCTTGTTCGCTCATTTTGATCATTTATTAGATTTTCATGTTATATTTTGATTAAACAATAATAGTAAGTAAATAGTGTTTTTAAATGATGTGAGTACGCGAATTACACGCACTTTTTAGGCATGAAGATTTCCTTAGTAGATTAATATAGGATTTATTAATTAATGAGCTACAATTTTTCTATTATTTGCTTATCTCTTTCCATGCGTTCCTGTCTTTCCTTATCCGATCGATTTCTTTGAGAATGAGTTGGATATCCGTTAAATAGTGAGGAATTTCATTATTGATATAAATCTTTTTTGAGAACAGGAAATACTCTGACCACAATGCATCATACTTCTTGCGTTCTTCTTCAGATTTTGCATTAGATATTTTTTTTAGGATTTTTGACATGTTATTTAAGACATCTCTTAAATCCAATGCAAATCCTTGAAATTCTGACAATCTATCTCCCGTTTTCTTCTCCAGCTGTCTTTCTAACCCTTCTATGAATAGCATTATAATTGACTCAACATCACTCGTGGAAATTGCATGAATAATGGAAGCAAGAAGCGTGGAATCTTCGAAGAGTATCGAGTTCAACTTGATTTGCGTTTTCCAAGAATCTAAATCGATGCTTTCGAAAGAAGTTATTTTTTCAATAAGATTATTTAAAGATTCTATGAAATATTCAGCGTTATTATTAATTCCGTCCAAAATGGCCTTTTTTATTTCATGAGCAATTGAATCCGATGAACTAAAAAATTTTTGATTGAACATGTCAAAAATATATATCAACTTGTCCCATCCTTTCTTATTTTTACCAACTTGCCCTCCATGTTTTTCAACATGATATTTTCTCTGCTCATTTATTGTAGAACTATTTTTTGAAAAAGCAATCATAAAAGTATCAAATTTACTTGTAGAGTTTCTTATGGCAGTAATTACTAATGCCTTGAATTTATCAATTATTTTGTCAAGAAATTTTAATTCCTCTTCTAAATAGTTCAATTCTTCAGGAGTTTCTATAAAATTCTTGAGAGATTCAAATAATTCTCGGAAGTCATCTACGTGAGTTTGAAGGACTTCGAAAAGTATATCGTGGATGAACTTAATCCTTGGGATTCTCTTTATCTCTTTATCCTTGCTTTCTTTGTCTCTTTTAAGTTTTTTCGGCTTTTTTGACTCTATTTTTGGTTCTTCCACATTGTAATCAGATAGAGATTTTATTTAACTTTTTTGTAGAAATGTTATTAATACTAGAAAACAGGATAGAATTTACCCTAAACACCCCAAATTCGAGGTTTTTTTTCGATTTAAAAATAAAAAATGATGAAATGATACTGCGATACTTAGTATTTTTCTAGAAGTTCTTGCTTTCTATATTTTAGACTATCGAATTCGTTATTCTGTTCAAAGAAAAAATCAAAAGGATCCTTAACATCATCTAACAAGGGTTTTGAATAAAGGGTATCATACATGTATTTACCTTTTGCTGTGATTTCTACGAATTCACCATTCTTTTGTAGCAATATCCCTTGCTTGATAAGATTATTAATTACTAAACCAATACCTTTTTCTTTAAATAAATAAAGCCCAAAATGAGAAAATTCCGTATAAATTTCGTCTCCTTTTGTGAGTGACTCTTGAAATAAAGCATTTAAAATCTCATTAGTGAACTCTCCATGTTTATTATCAAAAAGAACGGTAAGAATCCATTTTGTTACATATTCATTAAAGTTTTCTTCGTAAGCCATTTGAAATCTTTCAAATTCAATATCCTCTTCTTCACCTGCGATAAATTCTTTGAAAATCTCAACGATTTCTTTACCAATAAAGAAACAAATAATTAGAGCGATAATTGGATCCAAATAAAAGAGAAATGAAGCGCCTATTGTTCTTCCATAATCAGAAAATAAAGCCCCTATTATTATACCAATAGAAATATATATATTGACTTTTGAATCTATCGCACTTGCAACTAAAGAGGAATTCCTACTTCTTTTTCCAACAAAATTTTTCAATGCTCTCATGTAGGTATTTAAAAAAACAGATGTCATGGCTATTATAATGATTATAAATGAATTTGCAATCGGCTCGGGACCAAGTATTAAGGATATAATTGAACTATATATGAGTGAACCTGCCGCAAGAGTCATTAAACTAATTAGTATGATATTAACAAGTTTTTCTTTACGGAATTTGATACCGATACCAATTAATAATATAGCAATACAATCAAGAAAATTCTCTAAGCCCTCTGCCATTAATGATTCAGAACTAGATAATCCAATAACTATTTTTAGAAGACTTAATAGAAACAGTCCCATGAACGATCTTATAAGAACGCTATTACTAGTTAAGATCTTATTAAATTTATGTACTTGATCATGAAGTGTAGCGTTCCAGATAGTTTCTTGTTTTTGCCCTTCAGGACTCAATTTAACAACCCCATCCTTTATATCAGCTAAACGAAGCCCACATAGATGATATATGCTAGAAGCGGAAGTTTCTTCATCAAAAAACATGTTTGGTATGAAAATATTAAATATACCTTTTATTCGATTTTTCAATTCAAAAAATGGCAAGCCTTCTTGGTTTGATCTTTTTAAATGTTCCATTGCAGCGTACTCAACTCTATTTATTGGGAATAAATTTGATTTTCTCCTATGGAATGCTACAGCAACAATCCTAATGAGAGGATTAATGGATAATAACATTAGGATACTTAAAGCTAAGAAGAAAATAAAAACACTAAGAGGATTAAATCCAAGATATTCTCCACCTTTCGCCATGTAATCTGAAAGAAAAAATAAATTCACGTAAAGAAAAATAAGGCCAAACATGATCCAAGGAGTTAAGAGATATCTCAAAACTTTTTTGACATGAAATTGCTTAAAGAATTCATTTAGTGCTCTCCTAATAAAAGGAGCAATAAAGAAAAGACCGAAATAAGTTATTAAAAAACTATAAAAAAAAGTGCTTATTAATATAATTTCGATAATGGATGCGATTGCTGATATTAATATGTAAATTATGATGACTTTTTTATAATTTAGCCTCCCACTCTTTCCAATATCCATGATTGTATCGCGTGTCTAAACCTAAAAATTGGATTATTAAAAAAAATTAATCCATTTTACTATTTAACTAATTCTTTGGAACCAATTTAGAAAAAATAATATTTGGCCAAAAGGGTCTTCTCCTATAAATTAGCGCCCCAGTAAGGAAACCAAGGCGAAACTCCATTTTCCATTATGAAAACAATATTGAACAAGAGAACGGGAATTACGCTTAAAATCAACGCTAAAAAGATGGGATAATTAAGTATCTTTATCTTTTTTATCCCTATAACTATGATTGAGATAAGAGAAAAGGTTGCTGATAATACCAATAGAAGAAATCCAGACTCGCCTTCGATTGCGGCGTAACCATTTATAACAGCTATTCCTATGGCTCCAAATATTACCAAAAATGCTTCGTCTCCCATGATTTTTTCGTGCTTGCTTGCTATGTACTCGGCTACTACAGCTACTACTAAATATCCAAAATACGTCACGTGTATTGACATGTGACCAAACCATTCGTCCAGGTACCAAGCAAGGAGTGCCATCATGTCCAAACTCACTCCATTATATGTTTCACCAATGACATAACCTTTTGAAGCATCGATCATGTTTACTTCTTCTACTAATAAGTGTAGGGCGTGTCCCATGCTATTTATACAGACTAATACGAGAACAGAGATTTCCATGATCCAGACTGAAATTACGATCTTCCTGTTATTTTTTTCTATTTTATTGATTATTAATTTCATTAAGATTAGATATACAATTCCAAATACTGGGCCTAAAAATACAATTTGAGCGATTTTATTCAAAGGAACCGAAACGAAATACGCATCGCTTCCCTCTCTAGGTCTTACGATAAATTGAAACTCACCTTCTACCACCCATCGAGTAACTACAAGAAACACTAACAGGGTAAACAAGAATATTAATAAAAACCAGATATATCCTTGATATTTTCTCGGATCTTTTTTAAATTTCACCATTTTCGCTCAACTTTCATGTAATTGTACACTATTTTTTGATATATACTGATATGTCGTCATATTTAAAAGTATTAGTAAAAAGAGACTTTTAATTTTTTATCATTTAAATATTCGGGCCGATTGTCGTATAAATCGTTCCAAAATTCATTTTCCGAACGGGAGCCTCTTGCATTTCGGTCCATTTTGTTCCATCCCATCGAAAAATCTTGTTTGAATGTGGATTCCGGGAACGAATGTCAATATCTTCGTCTATCGTCCCTAAAAATCGCCAAAGATACTTTTGACTCCCGCGAGTTCCTCCGTGATGCCAGCTTCCGGGTAATTCTGCCCCGAATTGCCATGTATCAGAGTCGTAATTATAGACTAAATATTGCTTTTTGACGGGACCTTTATAATTTTCAGCGTTTGGATTATAAAATTCTTCGTTTATGTTCCATCCGCCTATAAAATGGAGTTCATTGCGCCATTTGTCTCCAGAGCCGTCGGTCGTGGGAATTGGGCATGGCTTCACTACTTCCCATACATCGGTTTTAGGATTATACCGCTGGTTTAACGAACCTTCGTATGTATTCTGCTCAGGCTTATTTCCCGTATTTCCTGTCGAATAATAGATCCACCCATCGTGATATGAGGGTAGGGGGAATGATTGCGTGAAAGAAGCGTCCGCAACATCTATCTTCCACGTGTCGTTCAATAGATCGTACCTCCAGTTCCAATTGACGCGGCTGAATGGTCCTTGTTCGTCGTCGCCTCCAAATAAATATACATAATGATCATCAACCACCGGGTAAAATTTTCCTAACTTGCTGCGTGGTTTTGGCATCCTATTATAGAATTCCCACGTATCCTCCTCTATATCATACACTTGCACGACATCGCAGCACCCCGAATGAGGTTTCGTTTTACCGCCAAAGCAAAAAATCTTATTGTTGAAAAAAGTCCAACCCGCACCCTGAACGGGATGAATCATTGGAGACAATTGCCCGTTTTCGCTGCTATACCATTCATTCGCTTCAATATTGTATACAGTTGTATCTCCTACCACGTGTTTATTTTCCACTTTTCCGCCAATAGCCCACAAGAATTCTCCTCTTGTTAACTTCATTGTTTTTCTCGCGATATTTTCATATTAAGTTAATTATTATGATATAGTTCAACCATTATTTTTTCAAGAACTCCAATATGTCCTTGTACACTTGTTCCCTATTAGCCATTGAGAGATTATGACCATATCTTTCATACAGGATCAGCTCAGCGTTAGGGATTCCCTCAGCGGTCGCACGAACGTCGTCAGCCGTGTAGCCAATGTCTAATTCCCCGCTCACCACCAAGGTGGGTGCTTTAATCTCCTTTAACCTGTCCTTGAAATTCATCTCCCGATCTGCTCGAATTTCGGTCAAGAAATCCTGTGGATGCTTAACTTCTCCCATCACCTTTTTTCCGAGTAATCGGGTGAAAAATTTTGCAATGCTTAGCTTGATACGAGAGGAAAAAATGAAATCCAAAATTGCCGCTAATGATTTACCGTATTTTTCTTGTTCAAAATATTCTGCTGAATTTCTCTCAAGTTCTACTCCTTTCTCGCTCAATCGATAAGCTGAAGAGATGATGACCAGTTTTTGAACGACATCGGGATGGTCGGCGGCTAAATAGTGAGCAATTTGGCCTCCTGTTGATACCCCCATCACATCAACGGACTTGTTAAACTCCCTTCGGATCATGCCTGCGTAGTCATCTGCCATGTCTTTGAAAGTATAATCCTCGGGCACGTTTGGCCTGCGTCCCACTAGGTATAAAGTATAGTCGTTTGTAAAAAATTCTGCTGATTTTACGAATAACTTTAATTGGATACCTGAGGGTGGTTCGTGCGTGAAAGATAATGCGTCAATATTGAGTAAAATGTTAGGTTTATCACCCATTCGCGCATAGCTAAGCCCATCTTCAAAAAAGCCTGTTTCTACGCCGTGCTTTTCCTTTACTTTTTTATCCTTATCCTTCGACATTGTGTACTCCACGTACTATAAGCTAGTTTCATACTATTGTAATAATAGTATTGTTTCTATTTTAAAGTATTCACGACATATTCCTATATAGTAATGCTGACAAATAAAAAAAATTTTAATAATACATGAACATAATTGCAATACGCATGTATTACCTAATTAAATATAAAATCGTTTTGACATTCATTCATAAATTTATATCAGTAAATCTTTTGTTTTAGTGATAGTAGATAAACTTTTAATGATAATGATAAATTATCTAATAATTATTAGAAACATGAATTTAAACAAATGTTATATACATATTGATGAGAACATAAATGGTAAAGGAAGAAAAAGAGTATTCTCGCGTAATGGAATTGGAAAGTAGAAAACTCGCTACTGATGTTAATAGAGACGAAGTAATTAGAACGCAAAAACAAGTAGGCAATCAGAATGATATAATTGCGGAAAATATTCAAAGCAAGTTAAAAAGAAACAATATTAAATCATTCGATTTTGTGGGAGCAATCGGAGCCGGAAAAACGTTTTTATTGGAACGTTTAAGTGAAAAGCTTGTACCTGAGAACAACGTATTAGTAATCTGTGGAGATATCACAACAAGGGTGGATGCTGATCGCATCCAAAAAAAGGAAGCCGATACAATTCAGATAAATACTGGGCGTGAATGCGCATTAAACGCCTATCATATTGATAAGATAATAAAGAATGTTGAGCTTCAGAAATATAATATAGTTTTTGTAGAGAATGTTGGAAACCTGATTTGTCCCTCAGAATTTATCTTAGGAATGGATAAACGCATTACCGTTGTGTCAACCACTGAAGGAGAATGGGTTATCGAAAAGCATCCCTTATTGTTTAAAATGTCTGATATTGCAATCATAAATAAAATAGACCTTGCTGAAAGATTAGGCACGAATATAGATAAAATGATTGCTGATGCTAAGAAGATAAACCCCAATATAAAAGTGGTGTTAACAAGTGCCAAAACAGGTGAAGGTGTTGATGAATTAATGAGAGAAATGGGTTTATAAAAGCATTAGGGTTTGATTTTTTTTATTATAAACTGAAAAATACAAAACCACGATAATCTTGATAAAAATGAAAGAAAATTTAAAGAAAATATCGGAATTAATTAAAAAGAAAGATGAAATTAATAAGAAAGAATTTGAGAATACATTAACAAATTTTTTGCACAATCACGTCAAGAAGAATCATGTAGATGAATATATTGGGGGTTTTCCTTCTATCATTGAGCCCGTAGTCTTTGGTAAAAATGTAACCCTTGGAGAAGATGTATTATTAGGTCCTAATGTTTATATTGGAGATAACTCAGAAATCGGAGATTATAATGAAATTTCTAATACAATTATCTTAGATAGTGTAAAACTAGGAGAAATCTTTAAGCTGGACAAATGTATCATCGCAAGCGATAGCAAATTGAACTTTACTAGTTTAAATGTTAACAATTGTATTATCGAGGGTAAAACAAGTTCTAACGACACTCTGGATAAAAAATCCTTTGAATGATGTATTCACTCAACAGTTATTTCAACAAATGTGATCGTATATTTCGATTAATTGATTAGTAACAAAACAACCAGTACTATTAAATCCCTTGTAACGCTAGTGAACAAAGTATAAAAGAACATGAGAGATTTAACTTAACATTAATACGAATTATATTCTTAGATCAGGATATGACTTGAATGAGGTGTTAAATAGAAACATGAAAGAATTAGAACATGAGATAAGGAACATTTTAAAAAAAAACATGTGGCTCGTTCTATCCACTGTTGACGATAAACATCAGCCACATAGTGCTGTAGTAGTGTATCAGAGCGATGGACGCGTGCTGTATGTTACTACTGGCGTAAATACGAGAAAAGTAAAAGATATTCAAAAAAACAAGAAAGTATCGATCACGATTCCGATTAGGAAGAATTTTCTCCATAAAATCGTCCCGGCACCTCCTGCGGAATTACATTTTAATGCTACAGCTGAACTTGTTCCAAGAGAAGACGAGCATGCGAGGGAAGTGTTTAAAAAGTTTTTGAAACATGAAAATGAAGAACAATTAAGTCAAGATAGTATTTGGATAAAAATAACTCCTTCGAACGTGATTTCCACCTATGGCGTGGGTGTTAAATTGTTTGCAATGAGGAATCCTGAAAAAGCCCGTAATATTGTTCGTTTAACATCGAATACTTAGATTCATGCTTGTAAAAACACTTTAACCAAATTATAATAAAATTAAAAAATGATTAAAAATGAAGAGGAAATCTTATAATGGCTGCAATAATTAATTTTTTTTTACTTTTAATTTCGCTCTTTCTGTTTTCCTTTCTCTACATATTAAGCATTCAACCCGCGAAACGATCCGAAAAACGAGGGGAGAAGGCCTGGGAAGAATGCAAGAAGTTACGAAGTATTTCTGGTTTCTTTGAAATAATATCGTTAATAAACATAATTCTTTGGATTTGGTTTCCGCTTCCATTAGTGAACGCGTGGATTATTAGCCAGAATATTTTGGTGGGCGTGATCGTGGCAATATGTATCATGATTCCTTGCTTGATAATGATGTTTAAAGGAATTGTTGATGCGGGTTCTGAAACGCTCACTCCATCAAAAGAAACTGAAATGTATGGGGGGATTTACCAGTATATCAGGCATCCACAATCTGCAGGTGAATTCCCTATATTTATTGCAATGGGATTTCTGGTGAACTCTTGGTTTCTTGTTGTCTTGATGAGCATCTACATCATGATATATGTTCCAATAATGGTAAATTACGAAGAAAAAGATCTCGTTCGTCGTTTTGGGGATAAGTATATAGAATATCAGAATCAAACAGGAGCAATATTTCCTAAATTTAGAAAATGAATCATTATTAATTCAATCCTACACTTACTTAACCAAAATAATAATTTCTTTTTCTTTTAGACCACGTGATTAATGTGAAAAAAGTCGACATCCAGGTATTTATCGTTGAGAACGATCCAAATAAATGTGCGAAATGTTGTAAGACGATTAACGTTATCGATAGGATGCTGGATGCGTTTCCCGAATTTAGAGATCAAGTCGACATACATTATATAGAAGACTCTTCGGATGATTCTGAAAATAAATATAGTGAATTCCTTAGACCCGTGGTGGTCATAAACAACACTATTTTTTCTTATGGTCACGTTCCTATAATTAAGAAATTGAGTAGAGAAGTAATAAGCATATT
>Ga0180438_10010658_pt1 | contig 11243 bp, 9 predicted proteins | sample SS_ome_12_FD_132455 | JGI IMG/M metagenome (GOLD analysis project Ga0180438, IMG submission 132455) | Hypersaline lake sediment archaeal communities from the Salton Sea, California, USA - SS_3_D_2 metaG | ecosystem: Environmental > Aquatic > Non-marine Saline and Alkaline > Hypersaline >...
CGGCAGTTGTCGCAGTGGGCGCAGGCCGCCGTGCCCTTCTCGCCGAAGTAGTCGAGGATCTCCTGCTGCCGGCAGCGGCTGCTCATGGCGTAGCGGCTCACGAGGTTGAGTTTCTCGTATTCGGCCGCCTTGAGCCGCTCGATCGCCTCGAAGTCGATCTCCAGCTTGTCCTGGGGGACGTCGCGTTGGAGCATGCGAACGGCCCGGCCGCGGAAGGGCGGCACGTAGGTCACCGCCTCGAGCTGGTTCAACTCCCGCAGCGCGGCGGCCAGCGACGTCAGATCGAGCTCGGCCGCCTCGGCTAGCTCGTGGGGGTGAAAGTAGACCATCTCCTGCCGCCGCGTGCCGACGAGCTTCTCGATTTCCCGCATCACGCGGCGGCGGACGGCCGCCCTGGGCGGAAGCAGCTCGACCAGCGTGGGCAGGTCGCTGTCCAGGCGCACCGCCGCGCGGTTGTCGGAAGCCTGGAGCCGCTCGATCACTCCGGCCGACTCGAGAAGCTGCTCGCACGTGCCTATGCCTTCGGCCCCGATCGGCAGGCCCAGGCACTCCTTGATCTCCTGCTGGGTGAGCTCGACCGGATCGGACTTCTGGTTGCGGAGGAAGTCGTAGACTCGGGCGACGTTCTCGCGGCCCGGGTAGGCGCTTTCGATAAAGAACTCCTGGATGAAGCGGTCGCCGGCGTTGTAAAGCATGAGGCAGCGGGAGGGCTTGCCGTCGCGGCCTGCCCGCCCCGCTTCCTGGTAGTACGCTTCGAGCGAGCCCGGCATGTTGTAGTGGACGACGAAGCGGACGTCGGGCTTGTCGATGCCCATTCCGAACGCGGTGGTGGCGGCGACGATCTCCACGCCGCCGTCCATGAACGCCTCTTGCGCCCGGCGGCGCTCGTCGGGCATCAGGCCGGCGTGATATGCCGCGGCTTGCCGGCCGAGCCGCGCGCGGACCAGCTCGGCCACTTCCTCCGTCCGTTTGCGGCTGGAGGCGTAGATGATGCCGCAGCCGGGCGTCTCGCGCAAGCATTCGGCGAGCATCTCCTGTTTCTGCCGCTCGGTCCGCGGGAAGCTGACCTGGTAGAAGAGATTCTCGCGGGCGAAGCCGGTGATGAACGTCCGCGGGTCGCGAAGGCGAAGCTGCTCGACGATGTCGCGGCGGACGGCGTCGGTGGCGGTGGCCGTCAGGGCGATCGTGGTGGGATTGCCCAAAAGGCGGCGGAAGTTGCCCAGCCGGGCGTAGTCGGGGCGGAAGTCGTGCCCCCACTCGCTGATGCAGTGGGCCTCGTCGACCGCCAGCAGCTCGAGCCGCACGCTGCGGACCGCCTCGAGAAAACGCGAGCTGCGAAAGCGTTCGGGCACGACGTAGACCAGCCGGTACTGCCCGGCGGCCATCGCGTCCAAGCGCCGCCGCTGCTCGGCCAGCGGCAGGAGGCTGTTGACGTAGGTGACCGGCAGCCGTAGCGCCGTGAGCTGATCGACCTGGTTTTTCATCAGGGCGATCAGCGGCGAGACAACCAGCGTCAGGCCGTCGAACATCACCGCCGGGAGCTGGTAGCAGAGGCTCTTTCCGCCGCCGGTGGGCATCACCGACAAACAGTCCCGCCCGGACAGCACCGTGCGGATCACCTCTTCCTGCCCAGGCCGGAACTGCCTGAGCCCGAAGCGGCCCAGGAAAGATTCCGGATTCGCGTGCCCTATGCCTTCCATCACTCTCGCGCGCGGCGGGTCGGCGTTGGAGCCTTTGTCTCTTCGGCGAAAGGCCGCATTATACTACTCCGGCGGGGCCAGGCATAGGAGTCGCGGCGAGGGGTGAAGACCGAGAAGTGCTGCTTGGGATCACTTCGGCAAAGTGGTACGATGGGGCGGCCGGCGCGCCGTCGGCCGCTGGACGAATTGCCGAAGTGTTGGTTGCATTGCCACGATGAGTTCCCATGCCGACTACTCAGGGCATCGCGGCGCGGTGGGCGTGATTGAGCAAGAAGGACGCTTGCTCGTCATCCGCCGCTCACGCTCGGTCGTTGCGCCGGGAGCGTATTGCTTTCCCGGCGGGGGAATCGAGCCCGGTGAGACGGAACAGGAGGCACTGCGGCGCGAGATCCGTGAGGAGCTGGGCGTAGACGTGCAGCCGGTGAGGCGGATCTGGCAGAGTGTCACCCCCTGGCACGTAGGGCTGGCGTGGTGGCTTTGTGAATTGGACGACGGCGGCGAACCGGCCCCCAACCCGGTCGAAGTCGAGTCAGTCCGCTGGTGCACGCTCGACGAAATGGCCCGCCTGCCCGGGCTGCTGGAAAGCAACCGGCACTTCCTCGACGCCCTGGCCGACGGCCGGATCAACTGGAAACTCAGTGGATAGTGGCTGGCGACGGTGACTGCCCCGGACGCTGTAAGTGTCCGGGGCACTAAATGGCACTCAGCTCGAACTCGGCAGCTTTCCTTCGGTCGCCAGCTTGTCGGCCGCCCAGACGGCCAGCTTCTCGCGGGCGATCTTGGCGTTGTGGCGGATGTCGACGGGCAGCGCCGGGTGGAGCAGGAAATGCTCGATCCGTTCGGTGAGCGGATTGGCTTTGCCCAGCTTGCGGACCTCGGCGATCAGGGCATCACGGTGGGCATCGCTTCGCGGCATCCGATCTGCTAGCGGCTCGAGCACGATCACCGGCAATTGCCGACCGGCCTCAGGGCCGTGCCCGAGCGGGCCTACGCCCACCAGGGCGCTGCGAAAGACGGCCGGGTGCTGGTTGAAGATCGCCTCGCAGCAAATCGTGTACATCGGCCCCTCGGCGGTGAGCACGCGATGGACCATCCGCCCGCAAAACCAGAACCGCCCCTCATGGTCGAAATACCCCAAATCGCCCATTCGGTGCCAGAAGCCGTCGCCGTCGCGGATCTTGCCCAGGGCGTTGGCAGAAAAAGGGGTCAGAAATGTTTTTTTCTCAGAAAATCGTTCTGACCCCTTTTTCCCCGTTCCCCTTCCTGTCTCGGTGACGTACCGTCGCGTGACGACGGGCCCGCGGACGATCAGCTCGCCGATTTCGCCCGCCGGGAGGGGCTCGGCATCGGCGAGCTCCGCAATCGGGCCGTCGACCGCGCGGATCACCTTCCATTCGATCTGCGGGAACTTGCGTCCAACGCACACACCGGCGCCCCGGCGCGTCTCGGCCGCCGTCCGGTCGAGCACTTCCGTGGCCGAGATCGAGGCCACCGGCAGGGCCTCGGTCGCCCCGTAAGGCGTGTGCACGTCGCCTTCGGGATGGATGCTCGCCTTCATCCGCTCGAGCACGTCGATCGGCACCGGCGCGCCGGCCGACATCACGCGGCGGACCGTGTCGAGCCGGATGCCCTTCTGTCGGCAGTATCGGCCCACTCGGTTCCAGATCGCCGGCGAGCCGAACGCCTGAGTGACGCTGCAATCGCGGACCACCTCGACGATTTTCGCCGGATCGACCAGCGCGGGTCGCGAGGGATCCACGTCGGGGATCACGGCCGTTGCACCCATCGCGCAGTTGAACAGGCCGAAGAGCGGGAAGCAGGGCAGATCGACTTCGCCCCGCTGAATGCCGTAGAAGTCGCGGATTTCGTCCACCTGGGTGTCGAAATTGCCGTGCGTGTATTCCACGCCCTTGGGCGGCCCGGTGCCGCCCGAGGTGAAGATGATCGCCGCCGGGTCGTCGCGGCGGGCGGCGGCGGTAGCGGGCGGCCCGTGCGGTTGCCGACGCAGCCCCTCGAGCGTAGCCCCGCCCCAAAACAGCCGCCGGCCCACGGTCACGTTGAAACTCGCGCGGGGAAACCGCTTTCGCAAGAGCGTCCGGATCGCCTGCGCCAGGGGAATGGCCACGAACCCTTGCGGCTCGGCCTCTTCCAGGCAGCGGATCAGGTTCCAACGGCCCATGCCGGGATCGATCAGAATCGCCACCGCCGCGGCCTTGAAGAGGCCAAACACCAGCGAGATGAAGTCGATGCCCGGCCGGACCAGCAGGGCGAGCCGCACGCCGGGCGTGACGCCGATCTGCCGCAGCCCCGCCGCGATCCGGTCGCTGTCTTCGTCCAGTTGGCGGAAGGTGACGTGCCGATACTGCCGCCTCCCGTGCCGGTCGTAGCCGAGCGGCTCGACCACGGCGATCGCGTCCGGCATGGCCGCCGCCTGGACCGCAAGCCGGCGGGCGACGTTGAGCGACGCGGAGAGTGACGGGTTCTCGGGCACCCGGGCGGCCCTTTCAACTGGCACGACAAACGGCCGGCACGGTCACTTCAGTTCCTTTCACGCCGATGTTGCGAGACTGCAGGGGCGGACCGCCATGGCCGAAGAAGCACGCCGACGGCGGCCTCCAACCTACCGGCGCTAGGGAGGATTGTCCACTCAAACTGGAGTGCGAACGCAACCGGGCCGGGCTATTCGGCGGTCGCCGCCGCCTCGCCCTTGCGAAACACGCCCACCCAGTAGCAGCGGCCGCTGGAAGAACGCTGGAACCCCCAACCGCACCGCGTGGAGTTGCTCAAGACCCAGGCGCGATGCCCCGAAGAGCCTATCCACCCCGAGAAACAGGCAGAGACGGTCGGATAACCCTGCGCGATGATCTGCTCCCCGCCGCCGTGGCCGAAAGACCGCGTACTGGCCATGTGGTTCGCCCAGCGTTGGGCGATCCGGCAGCACTCCTCGCAGAGTTGGATCTGCCGGCCGCCCCGGCGGCGGACCGCCTCCTCATGCATTTGCTGGATGGTCGGATGCTCCGAGAGGAGTTCCGGCGTCGCGTTTTGGTCGGGCTCGGCTACGAGAAAGATGGTCGTCAATAGCAGTGCGGTCACGGCAGGCTCCTGTTGCGAAAACGGCCAATTGACCGGACCCCAGAAAGCGGCGTCCCACCGTGCGAGAGGCGATCGCCGCCTGCCGCCGTGGAACAATCCTGGGGGTCCTGGTAAACATTGCGAATCGGCTAATATAGACGATTCGGGCCGTTTGGCTAGAGCCCTGCCGGTTTGGGGTTACGATTTCGATCACCTGGGCGGCCAGCGACCTTGGCGGCATTTGAGGGGGCAGGACGCCCCCACCGATCCGTCGACGAAGACTTCGTGGTCCGCCAGCTTGCTCTATTTGGACGCCGGTATGCTCGCGGCACATAACCCTCGCTTGCGCTTCGGGTTAGTATCCGGCGATGAAGAAGACGGGCTAGTAAGTGAGCCCAGCGCGGAGAAGCAATGCGTCGGAAAGCGGCACCTCGCCCGGCGCGCGGTCGAAGTGGAGACGGCGGCTGAAGACGTAGCCGATCTCGATGCGTCGGTCGAGCCCGCCGATCGCTTTCCGCTCCAGCCCCAGCAGCAGGCGCCAGTCGCGGTAGTTCATCTCGTCGTTGAGACCGGCCCCGCGGCGGACCGCCCACGTGTCATTGCCGAACTCGCCCGCCACGTAGATCCAGTCCTGCACCTGCTCGGTGCAAGCACGTCGCCAATAGAAGCGGCGGGCGATTTTTGGGCTGGGAAAGACCGCTTCGACGGAGAGGTCGGGGTGGGGTTTCCAGATCAGCCCCCCGATCGGGATCACGTCGGTGTCGTACGTGTCGATGTAGGCGGCCCCGAGGACAATTTTGGTGGTCGGCGTCCAGTCCCACATGACGGCCCCGTGCCCGGTGACGCGGAAGGCTTCGTCGGCGCCCTGCTCGAAATCGCTGAACGCCCCGAGCGTGACGGCCAGCTCGGCACCCAGTCGCGGGTTGATCCGGCCGAGCGAGCGGAACTGCGCGTAGGCGTCGTACACGCGCGCCGGCATGTCGGGAACGGTCGGGCCGTCGAGATAGTGCACGGCGAACCCCGGCGTGATCAACAGCGGCCACTTCCGCGACGGAATCGGCAGGGCGAGGATCGTCTTGATCTCCAAATCGGAAACGCCCATCTCATCGCCGTCGCCGCCGGTGATCCACTCGTAGGAGAAAAGGAGCTTCTGGAAGAAGCCGTCGCGGGCGTCAGGCGGCCGGTCGGGGTCGGGCGGGGCCGGCTGGCTGAAGGCGGGCAGCGGCAGCTCGATGGGCGGCAACTCCGCCGGAGAGCCTGCGCGAGAGGCCATTGCCGTCGTGTACCCCGCCGCCGAGGCAGGATCGGCGCTGCCGTACTTCCCGCCGGACTCCCACGGCGCCGGCCGGGTGGCGGCCGCAGGGTACGGTTCCGATGGGGGCATCACCGCCGGCAAGCGAACCACCTGGCCAAACAGCGGCGCGCCGGCCGTGTAACAGCCCAGCAGGGCCGCCCAGAGACAGATGCTGCGAGCAGTCATTCTGACAATCACCAAGCCAGTGCGCCGCGGAGGTACACGTTGCTGTTGGGAGTGAACTGGGGAGTGACGGCGAACGGAGGACCGGGCACCGGGATGGCGTCCCGGGAGTACAGCTCTCGCTCGAAGGCGAGCCCCACCTCGAATACCCCGCTGATGCCGCTGAAGCGGTCGAATTCCACCCCCAAGGCGACCCGATAGTCGTTGTAGTCGATTTCGATCGGCTCGCCCATTTGGGCAAAAGGTGGTGGCACAAACAAGGGGTCGTACACGATGTCTTTGATGGTCCAGGAGCCGCCGCCGTACTCGCCCCGGAGGTAGAGCCACCAGTCGGTGTTGCCGTAGGTCGTGAGGCGCTTGGCCACCTTCGGGTTGGGAAAGAGGATCTCCAAGCGGAGATCGGCGTGGGGCGTCCAAATGACGCCGCCGGCCGGGAGCAGCTTGATCCGCTCCCGATCCAAGTACATAATGCCGCCTTTGAGCTGGAAGCTGGGCGAGAACGACAGCACCACCAGCCCGTGCCCCGTGACGCGAATGCTCTCGCCGGTCACCTTGTCGAAATCGGAATAGATTCCGATGCGGGCACCCAACTCGGCGCCGAAGACCGGCGTGACCTGCGGGTTCCAGGCGGCATCGAGATAGGCCGAGTAGGTCTGTGGGGGCATGCCGAATCGGATTTCGGGGCCGGTGATCGGCCCGCTCCAAAGCTGCAGGCCGAAGCCGGGCGTAATCAACAACGGCGAGTCGAGGTTGCCGAAGAAGGGAACTCCGAACGTGGCACCGAAATCGAACGCGCTCAGGGCAAGCTCTTCGACCCCATTTCCCGGAATCCAAACGTAGTCCGCCCGCATCTGCTGGAGCAGCCGCTGCATCTTGGCGTAGGTGCTTTCCGGATAAGGGCTGAGCCCCGGCAGGGTGGGATCGGTGGGAAGCAGGGTTGGTGGCTGGCTGCCGGGCACGCCGTAAGGGTCCCATGCCGGCGCCGGCTGGATGTTGCCCTGGAACGTGGCGCCTGGCCCCGGTGTCACCTGCGGACCGTAGCCCGGCGGCGGCGTGTAGTTCGGAAGCGGTGGAGAAGAGTACGTCGACGGCGGCGGCGTGGAATAATTGGGGGCAGCGGGCGGGCTGTAGGCCGGCGGCGGGGTCGAGCCGTACGTCGACGGCGGCGGGGACCACGCGGGCGCCGGGCCGCCGCTGTAAGCCGGTGCCGACGTGCTGTAAGTCGCTCCGGCGCCGGATGTGATGCCGCCGCTCGAGCTGCTTGCCGGCGGTGCAGCAACGTTGGTGGGAATAGCCGTGGGGAATTGAATCCGCTGGCCAAAAACCGGCCACGGCCAGAGGGCCAACAGGACGGCGATTGCGCCGCACGACCATCTTGCGGGGCTCACCAGGAATCCCCTCTCCGCGTGAAAGCCAGAACGCCGAAGCGACGAGGCTCCGACCAGGGCAGAGGTGAATAGCAGGGACGGTAAGCCGGGTCAATAGCGGTTCCCATTTTCCCCGCCTGTAGAGGGGTCGTCCGGGTCGGCGGCAGAAGAAGAAATCGGACGGATTCGCCTGGCATTCGTGGGTACCTCGCACTCCTTGCTTCGTCCACTGGCTCGGGGCCGGGTCGATGTCGGCCCTGCCGGCCGACCCCCAGGTATCCGGCCCGCCCGTAATGCACTAAAATGCTCGCTTGTCGGGACGTGACGAGACGGCGGCGGCAGCCCGCCCGAAGCGCTCGGGGGGCAATATCGGGATGTATGTGACCGCCGCCCGACTCGCGGCGAAAACGGGGAACAACGTGCAAGTGGATGGTCAGCCTGAACTTATACCGCTCGGCACGGCGGCCGACGGAGGTCCGCTCGTCGTTCGGCTTCCGCTGGAGGCGATGGATCCCGCGATCACGTCGATCCAGCCGGGGGGTGGGGTCTGCATGCAGATCGAGCTGGCCTGGGGGCGGTTGCGTCGCTGGTACCTGAAGGTTTTCCGCCGCCGCTACGTGGCACGGATGCGGGAGCGTCGCAAGGGCGATGAGAACGGCTGCCCGTTCGTGCCCCTTGACCCCCGCGACACGAAGTTTTTCCGCAACCAGGGCGGCTACTACTGGGACGAGAGGGACGATCCGTTCGCTTGGCGCGGGCGGTTGCCGTTTGCCCGCTGTGGGCTGGCCGAGTTGCTGCTTCTGGCCGGAGGCGCGTTCGTGCTGAGCGGCGTGCTGGTCTGGCTCTACGCCCCGGTCGCTTGGGTCCCCGCCCTGGTGGGCTTTTTTTTCCTCTGGTTTTTCCGCGACCCGAAGCGAATCCCTCCCAGCGGGGCAGGCCAGGTCGTCGCCCCGGCAGACGGGCTGGTGGTGGCGGTCGAAGAGGTCGAATTCGACCCGTTCATCGGCGGCCCCGCGGTGGTGATCGGGATTTTTCTCTCGATCTTCAACGTGCACGTCAACCGTTCGCCGACGGCGGCACGGGTGATCGGGCTGAGTTACCTGCCGGGCAAGTTCCTCAACGCGCTTCGGCCGGCCTCGGCCCGCGAGAACGAGCAGATGGTGGTCCGCCTGGAAGAGAACGAGCCGCCGTACCGGCGGATGATCGTGCGGCAGATCGCCGGCGCGATCGCGCGGCGGATCGTTTGCCGGGTCCGGCCCGGGGACGAGTTGCAGCGCGGCGGGCAATTTGGCATGATCAAGCTGGGGTCGCGAACGGAGCTGGTTTTGCCGCGAGAGCCGGGGTTGTCGGTTGAAGTCCGCAAAGGGCAGAAGGTCCGGGCCGGGCTGTCGCTGATGGCACGCTACGAAACGGTGCGTCGATGAGACCGCGAGTGCCGCGAAAAGAAAGAGTCTTCGCCGTCGTGCCGACGCTGCTCACGCTGGGCAACGCCGTCTGCGGATTCGGCAGCATCACGTTTGCGACGAAGGTCGGTCCGGGTGTGGCCGAGGGGAATCATCTGCTCGTGGCGGCGCTGCTGCTGCTGGCCGCGATGGTTTTCGACATGCTCGACGGCCACGCGGCGCGGTGGGCCAAGATGACCAGCCATTTCGGCGCCCAGTTGGACAGCCTTTGCGACGCGATCAGCTTCGGCGTGGCGCCGGCTTTCCTCATGCTCAAGTTCCCGCAGGTGCATTCCCTCTATCATCCGCGGCTGCTTTGGGTGGTCGCCTTGCTGTACGTGCTCTGCGCGGTGATGCGGCTGGCGCGGTTCAACGTGGAGACGGGCGAGGAGGACTCGCACCAGACGTTCAGCGGCCTGCCCTCGCCGGCGGCGGCGGGAACGATCGCCTCGCTGGTGATCGCCGTGCCGGGGCTGGAGCAGTTGGCCGACGTCTCCGCCTCTCCGGCGTCGCAGACGATCGGCGGCTGGCTGATGGGCGCGATCGCGCTGGGGATGCCGCTCGTCACGCTTGGTCTGGCCTGCCTGATGGTGTCGCGCATCCGCTACCCTCACGTCTTCAACCAGCTTTTCCGCGGACGCCGCAACTTTCGCCACCTCCTGCAATTGGTCTTCGCCGCGGCTGCGATCTTGCTGGTCCACGAGCTGGCCGTCCCACTGATCTTCCTTTACTTCGTTCTGGGCTCTCCGCTGCGGGCGTTGTGGACGGAGTTTGTTTCGCGCCGGCTGCCGAGGGCGGACCGGCAGCCGAGCGGCGAAAGTCGGACGTAGCGTGAACATGGAGAGAGCGATGAAACCCGACATGAAGAAGGCTCGCTCGCACGAAAGCAAGATCTACTGGGAGCTGTCCCACTTTTACGAGCCCATCTTCACCAAAATGCTGGGGCCGCGGATCTGCGGAACAATCGAATCGCTGGAAATGCCGGCCGGTTCCGAAGTGCTCGAGGTCGGGGTGGGCACGGGGCTTTCGCTGGCTGCCTATCCCCGCGACGTCCGCGTGACGGCGATCGACATCGCCCCGGAAATGCTCGCCCAGGCCCAACGGAAGATCGACGAGAACGGCTGGCGGCACGTCCGGCTGCTGGAGATGGACGCGCTGGACCTGGAATTCCCCGACGCCTATTTCGACTTCGTGATGGCGTTCCACATCGTCAGCGTCGTGCCCGACACCGAGCGGCTGTTGAATGAAATCGCCAGGGTGACCAGGCCGGGCGGCACGGTGGTGATCATCAACCATTTCCGCAGCGAGCAGAAGTGGCTCGGTCCGTTGGTGGACATGCTCGATCCGATCACCCGTCGCCTGGGATGGCGAACCACGCTGCGGTATTCGGACGTGGTCCACTCCGGTCCGCTCCGCGTGGAGCAGCGTTTCAAGACGTCGCCCCACTCGCTGTTCACGGTGGTGTTGGCGACGCGGCCCGACGGCAGCCTCGCCGACTCCCAGCCTGCCGAGGTGCTCTCGCAACGTTAGCCCTCTGGGGGCCGGGAAGCCTCAGCGACGGCAGCGATAGACCAGCGCCGGCGGCAAGTTCCTCCAGGCCGTCGGGCTTCGCTCGACGCGGGAAAAGTGGCGGTCGAGGTTCTTGCGGAATCGCCGCGCCGCCGGCAGGAGCAGCCCCTGAAGGTAGGCGAAGGTCGCAAACTGCCCGCCCGGCCTGAGCACGGCCATAATCCCGCCGAGGATCGCCGCCTGCTGCTCTTCGCCGAAGACCGCCCACGGCAACCCACACACGATGGCATCGACCTGGTCGATCCCGTCGCGGCGGCAGACCGCCTCGACGTCAACCACGCTGTCTTGGTGAACGCGGATGTCGGGGTAGCGACTGCTGAGCGTGGCGGCAAACTGCGAGTTGATCTCAATGGCCAGGAAGCGGCAGGCGGGATGGATCCGCTCGCGAATCCGCCCTGTAAAGGCCCCCGTGCCCGGCCCATACTCAATCACCGCCCGCACGTTCGGCCAATCGATCCACTGGAGCATCTTCTCCGCCAGGTCGGGCGAGCTGGGAGCGATCGCCCCGACGGAGGAGGGCCTCCGGAGGAATTCCGAGAGAAAGCTCACTTTCTCCGCCAGCGACATGGCAAGCACTTCCTGACCGAGGATATCGGATGCCAAGACATCGGCAACC
>Ga0180438_10010659_pt1 | contig 11242 bp, 7 predicted proteins | sample SS_ome_12_FD_132455 | JGI IMG/M metagenome (GOLD analysis project Ga0180438, IMG submission 132455) | Hypersaline lake sediment archaeal communities from the Salton Sea, California, USA - SS_3_D_2 metaG | ecosystem: Environmental > Aquatic > Non-marine Saline and Alkaline > Hypersaline >...
ATCGCCTCACGCCAACTCGTTCGCCACGGGAACGGCAGACTCGACGTCGACGCCCTTCTCGCGGTGCTCCTCGTCGTAGTAGATGGAAAGCGAGGGGCCATCTGGCCTGGCTCGATGCCGGCCCACGTACCTGTAGACCTCCGCAAGGAGGGCTCCACAGTCCGTATAGGTGGGGACCACATCTCGTATAGAGGCTACTTTCATAGCAGGCACCTTCTTGAGCACCACTTCTTGGGTGGACATCGTTCCCTCCTGCTCGATTTGCCTTAGTCGCCATACGACCCGGTCCAGTCTCGCTTGCTCTTCCTTGACCCGGCCTTTGACCTCCGCTTGTTTCAAGCGTAGCATGCCCCGCATCTGCTCCGCGGGCAAGTCGCCGTCAAGCAGTTCGCCGATCTGGGCCAGGGACAGTCCTAGGTCCTTCAAGGCCAGGATACGATTGAGCCGGGGCAGCTGCTCGGCTGAGTAGTAGCGGTATTGGGTGAACTTGTCCACCTCCGCCGGCTTGAGGAGTCCTAGCTCGTCGTAGTAACGCAGCGTCTTTACCGGCACCTGGCTCAGCCTGGAGAATTCGCCTATTCTGAACATCCTTTCGGTTCCTCGAGGGCATCACAGGTCGGGCCACCTATGTCGGAGCTCGGTTCGTATTGGGTGTCAGGGGCACGGCAGGCTGTGCCCCTGCTTGGCCGCGATCACCTGGATCAGTGACCTGAGGGGGGAAACGCTCAGCTGCTCTACGCCTTCTGCACGGGGAACTGGAGTTCCGTCACAAACTCCGACGGCTCACAGTCCGCGCCGTGACCCTTGACGTAGATCTCCCGGTTGGGACCCGCGATGCGGTAGCCATGGGCCTCAATCCAGCCCAGCAGACGACCGTATGCCTCGCTCAGCCCTTCGTAGCTCCCTTCAAGCGTCAGGCAGGCCATCTTTTCAACTCCCGGGAGCTCGCGGACCTTCACCCGATCCCCTGAGGGCGCCTGGCCCGCTATGGGCACAGCGGACTCGACATCTATGTCCCTATCCTTATACCCCTCGTCATAGTACAGGGCGAAGGCGGGGCCAGCGGGGGCGACCCCGTTCTTGCCCAGGTGGGCGAAGATCTCACCGAAGTGCGCGCCCATGTCTTCGTAGCCGGGGACAACCTCGCGTACCGAGGCTATGGTCATGGGCTCCACCTTCTTGAGTACGATTTCTGAGATTGGCATACCTTCCTCCGTTCTCTCCGCTCTTTCTATGAGTGGACACTGTCCCCTGAATGTGCGCTTTGAAGGCCCTCGTGACCATTATACACCCTCCAGCGACTGGAGAGTCAAGACCTTGGTGATCGGAGCTTCGATGATTTAAGGTTTGGGAGAGGGAGGACTTGTGTACCCTGCCGGGGCGTTCCGCAGCGCGGAAAGGGCGTTGAGTCGCCCACGTCCGCCGCAAATCAGACCCTTGCCAGCGGGGCGACCGCTCGACGAGATGAAGCGCCCGCTCAGCGAACGCCCCTGGACGACTCCTATCTCTTCATGCCGGTCTCTTGATGCCAACGTTTGCCGGAGCATGCCAGCTGTGATAGACTTCGGCAGATAATGGGGGTGGTGCAGTGTTTGTTTTGTTTGTCATCAAAGAGATAGACAATGAGCCCCACGGCATTCTGAGGATCTCGGCCCTTCTCAAGGAGGCTGGGCATAGAACCGAAATGGTCGTGGCTACCGAAGAGGATCCCGTCGAGGCCGCCCTTCGAGTGAAGCCGGACGTGGTGGCCTATAGCGTTTATACCGGTACCCAGCGATACTATCTCGACGTGAACAGGCGTATCAGAGATCGGTTGGACGTCTTTTCCATCATGGGCGGGCCTCATCCTACCTTTTTCCCTGAGGTCATCGAAGAAGAGGGTGTGGATGGCATCTGTATCGGTGAAGGCGAGTACGCCACGCTGGACCTACTGAACGCCCTGGAGAATGGCGATCCCACGGAGGAGATTCCCAATTGGTGGATCAAGTCCAATGGGGACGTCAAGCGCAACCCCCTGAGGCCGCTGGTCACAGACCTGGACGAACTGCCGTTCCCCGACAGGGAGCTGCTCTATCGAGCCCATCCCCTCAGCGGTCAGAGGAAGCTGAAACCCTTCATCACGGGGCGGGGTTGCCCCTACAACTGTTCCTTCTGCTTCAACGAGGCCTACTCCCAGCTGTACCAGGGAAAGGGACGCAGGACCCGGCGGCGCAGCGTGGAAAACGTGATCCGCGAGCTGAAAGAGGTGCGGGAGACACACCCTCTGTCTTTCGTGCTCTTCCTGGACGACACGTTCATCATCAACAGGAAATGGCTCGAAAGACTCGCCGAACGGTACAAAGAGGAAATCGGGTTGCCTTTCTGGTGCCAGGTGCGTCCAAACCTGGTCACAGAGGAGAAAGTAGCTCTGTTCAAAGACATGGGCTGTGTCAGCGTGAGCTTCGGCCTGGAGACGGCTAACGATCAGCTGCGCTACGAGGTTCTCAACCGTCACGTGACGAGGGAGCAGATATTGAAGGCTTGTCGTATCCTGCGCGAGCACGGCATCAAGTACTCCACCAACAACATGCTGGGACTGCCCAAGGGCGGCCTAGCCACTGATCTGGAGACTCTGGACTTGAACATCGAGTGCCGGGCAGACTACGTGAACGTCTTCCTGTACCAACCGTATCCGAAGACCAGGTTGGGAGAGATGGCCCTGCGCGAGGGGCTGATGACCGGAACCTTCGATGATCTGAGCGGTTCGGTGACCGAGGACACCGTGATCAGGTTCGAGAGCGAGTCGGAGAAGCGCCAGATCGAGAACTTGCAGAAACTCATGAGCGTCACGGCGGAGTTCCCATTTCTCAGACCTCTGGTCGTTCGGCTGATCAAGCTGCCCCCCAATGTGTTGTTCTGGCTGGCGTACAAGGGCTGGAAGGGGTATGCCATCAGCCAGCGTATCTATCCCGTGAAGATGACTCTCAAGGAGTGGTTCAGCGCACTTCTACAGTTCATGCGTATCAGGACCCAGTAACTGGGAGGAGGCCGTCGATGGTAGTGTGGAACTGCGCGATGAAGAAGCTGGCCATCAGGCTCTCGGTTTGCGCACTGGTCGTTCTGGCGGCACTGCCCATCCCCGCTGACCCGGTGGGCGCACAAGGCGAGACCAGTCTCGTCTGGGAGGGCAGGCTGATCAGCGACATCAGCGACCTCAACGTGGGAGGCACGATCATCCGCGTCTCTATCAAGAGCCTGGCTGGCGTGCCCATTGAGGTCTCTTCGACGCACGGAGGATGGAGTACGATCCTGAAAAGCGGATCCAAAGCGGAGTTGGGTCCGTACTCCGCTGAGTTCGCTGGTCTATCGCCGGGGCGGTACACGGTCACTCCCCACGGGCTTGGCGCCTCGGTGACGGTCGACGCCGATGGCACGGATATCATCGTGGTGGAGTTCGTACAGGTCCGAAAGCAGGTCGCGCCCACTCCACCTCCTCCGGCACCCTCGCGATGGGAGGCTGAGGTCATCGCCGTGACCCACAACCTGGACCTGGCGGGGAGTGTGTTGAGGGTTTCCGTGGTGGGCAAGGTGGGGCTGCCCGTGGAGGTGGCCTCAGTGGGCAACTGGAAGACCATTGGCTACACGGGGACCAAGCCTGAGTATGGCGACTACGTAGCCGAATTCGCTGCCCTGACGCAGGGTGACTATTTCATCAGACCTGAGGGTGTGGACACGGAGCTGCGGCTCTACCTCGATGGGCGGAGCTTCGTCTTCGTGGAGTTCAGAGAGCGTGAGGGGTACACACCTCCACCACCGCCTCCAGCTCCAGCTGCGCCCACATCCACTGCTACCCCTGCTCCACCACCGCCGCCTTCGCCGGCTCCACCAGTGGCCACAGTGACGGCTGCGCCCCCTGTTGCGACGGGAACGCCCTCCGCTGCCCCGTCTCCTGCGCCCACACCGGTAACGGTGTGGAAGGGGGAGGTGGTCCGTAACACGAGCAAGGAACAGTACGCTGGCTACCTGTCCAGCATCCAGGTGGTGGTAGAGGGGATGAAGGGACTTCCCGTCGACGTGAAGGCGGGAGGATGGATGGCCACAGCTGTCACCGGCACCAAACCAGAGTGTGGCGATTTCTGCCTGGAGTTCGGAGGTTTGTCCCCCAGCCTGTACACCATCATGCCGAGGGGACTGGGGTCTAGCGTGGACGTGGTCGTGGAAGGCGGTGGACTGGCACTGGTGAAATTCACCTCGCAGCTGGTTGTGCCTTCCGCACCGGCGCCGGCGGTCCCTTCGCCGCCGACCGGTGCGCCCACTGTCTCTGCCCCCACGCAGGTGGTGACCTCGCCGTCGCCTTTGCCTCAGCCCACGGCCACGGCCGTCCCGCAGATGGTCTGGGCGGCCCGAACACTCTGGAACACCAGCGGCCCGGCGCCAACAGGGGGCTTCTTCTCCGCCATCCAGGTGTCTGTGATGGGCGTGAAAGGTCTGCCGGTGGAGATCAGATCGGGCGGCTGGAACTCCACCGCTCTCACTGGTACTAAGCCTGACTGCGGCGATTTCTGCCTGGAGTTCGCCGGACTATCTGGCAGCAGCTACGTGATCACTCCGCAGGGCTTGGGCGTGGATCACGTGGTGACGGTGGACGGTGACGGCTTCGCCGTGGTCGAGTTCTACCAGATGCCTGCCCAACCAAAGCCGGAAGTCTGGGCGGCCAGGGTAACGGAGAGCGTGCCGGGGAGCGGAACGAGAGGCTATTTCGCTGCCATCCAGGTCGTCGTAGAGGGCAAGAAGTGGCTGCCGGTGGAGATCAAGGCTGGAGGGTGGAGCGCCTCAGAGCTTACGGGGACCAAACCTGCATGCGGCGGCTACTGCCTGGAGTTCGGGGGTCTGGCGCCCGGTACCTACGTTGTTATTCCCCAGGGGTTGGGCGTGAGCATGCCTGTCACCGTTGACGAGGGAGGGTTCGCCGTCGTCGAATTCTACCGTAGCTGACGAGGCGGGACGGAGGTTAGCCATCTCGCGCCGCTTTGTTGCTCTCTGGAAGGCAGGGCCGGCTCTGTGGACGGGCGTAGCTGTGCTCCTTTGTTCGCTGGTCCTCTATCTTGTCACCCTCGACAACGGACTGGAGCCCTGGCAGCTGGGCGGCGGGGACCTGATCACCCATCAAAACGCGCAGGCGCAGCTGCGTTTCGCCAACGCCCCGGGATATCCCCTGTACACGGTTCTGGGCTGGCTCTGGTTCCAGGTGGGCAGGACTACACTCTGGCCTGTCTTCAACCCGACGGAGATTCTCTCTCTCTACTCCACAATCTGGGGCTTGAGCGCGCTGGTCGCGCTCTACATACTCCTGATGCAGATTACGAACCGCAACTGGGCTGTGGCTGGCCTGACCACGTTCTTCTACGCCACCACCTTCTTCTTCTGGTACTACTCCATCGCCTCGGAGGAGTACACAGCGGCCGTCCTCCAGACGGGTTTGATGATCCTCTTGGCCTTGCGCTGGGATAGGACCAGGGAGGACAAGTATCTGCTCTGGCTGGCGCTGATGGTCGGGCTGGCCCTGGCCAATCTGGTCACTGTGCTGCTCGCTGTGCCGGCTTTGGTCTTCTTCATTGTCAAAGCGGAACCTGGCCTCGTACGGCGGTGGCGTCTGCTGGCCAAGTCGGCTTTGCTGGCTCTGCTGCCCCTACTCAGCTACGCTTACGTGTACGTGCGTGGCGCCCAGCACCCGGAATGGCGAGGTGAGGGCGAGTGGACGTCGGCGATGGACTGGTTCCTCGACTTCTTGACCATCAGCCAGGGAAGGGGCGAGCTGTCCTGGTCCCTCGGTGGCTGGGGGCCGGAGCCGCTCAACCACGTCTTTGCGGAGCTGACCGTGGTGGGCCTGGTGGCTGGCCTGGTGGGGATCGCCTTCCTGGGCCGGCGCCGGGGCGGTCTATTGTACGGCATCATCCTGGGGTATGTGCCCTTCATCTATCTGGATCGCTTCGGCAACTGGTTTCAAGTAGTGATGCCGTTGTACTTCATTGGGGCCGTGGGCGTTGGCGTGCTGGCCGATCGGGCCTGGCGCAGGTTTCAAGGGTGGGCCCGAGCCGTGGTAGTCCTGGGTCTGGTGGTTTTGACAATCAACCGCCTGTGGGTTAACTTCCCCCTGGCCGACCAGAGGGACAAACCGGTGGACACCGCGCTGGAGGCGGGCCGGGCGATCCTGGCGGATCAGCCGCCTCAGGGCGCGATCATCAGCGGTAGCTACGAGGAGAATCTCTCTCTGGACTACCTGACCGAGGTCTGGGGAGAGCGCCAGGACGTGCAAGTGGTGATCACCGACGATTTCCTGGAGTTGTGGGGGGCGGGACAGGAGAACCTCTTCTTGACCAGGCACGCAGCCGCTTTCGTGCTGCCTCAGCTGGGTGAGAGGCCCTTCCTCTCTTCGGCGGGGTTACAGTTGATCGCCGTGAGACAGGGGCCGGCTCAGGAACTACCCGCGACGTACCAGAGGGTGGAAACCACTGTCGGGGATGGTCTGGCCTTCTTGGGGTACGAGCGTTTGCCCTCGGAAGAGGGCTTGCATCTAGCCCTCTTGTGGCAGGCGGCGGAGGTGCCGCAGAGGGACTACGCCGTTTCTGTGCGGCCTTTGGATGACGGGGAGCTTCTGTTCCAGGGAGGCGAGCTGATCCAGGAGGACCACGCGCACCCCGTATGGGGCTACTACCCGATGTCCCGTTGGACGAAGGGTGAGATCGTACGCGATGATTATCTGGTAGCTGTCCCCGAGGGAGTGGGGTACGACGGGGCGGCGGTGGTCGTCTACGGGGTTTCGGACGACGGTTTCGAGGATCTGGGAGCGGTCTATCTGGAGTTTGGAGCCTCTCCCTGACGGGGTGAGCCAGATGTGCGGGAGATTCACACTCCGGTGCACTGTACGTTGGACATGGGTGGCGGATTCTCCGGCTCACTGAGGTGGTCGTAGCTTATGGGTGTATCAAGATTGCGAGGAGTTCCCAGGGTATTGAGGTCCGGGCGGTGGGACCTCAACTACTTGTGGGTGCTCTTGCTCACTGTGCCCGCGGTGCTGCCCCTTTTCCATAGGGGGTATCTGGACTCTCACGATGGATTGTTTCACCTCTACCGTCTGGCGGCGCTGGACGAAGCCTTACAGGCCGGGGTCTTCTACCCACGGTTGTTTCCCGATTTCGCCTTCGGCTACGGCCACGCTGTGCTGAACTACTACAGCCCCCTGACCTACTTCGTGGCGCAGGCGTTTCACTTGCTGGGAGCAGGATACATCCTCTCCATCAAGTTGACCTTCGCCGCCGGTCTCTTCTTGGGGGCGGTGTTCATGTATCTCTTCGCCAGTGAGATCGTGGGGCGCTTCCCTGCCCTGGTGGCGGCGGGGATCTACACCTACTTTCCCTACCACTTGGCCGATACCTATCTCCGAGGCGCTCTGGCCGAGGCCTTCGCCTTCGTTTTCTTGCCCTTGTGCCTGTGGGCCATGCACAGGGTTTTGATCCGGGCGGGGGCAAGGGATGTTCTCGTGCTGAGCTTAAGCTTCGCCGGGCTGGTTTTGACCCACAACCTGACTGCTCTGATCTTTACGCCTGTACTACTGGGGTACATGGTCCTGTTGTGGTTTCTCACCCGTCGGGGCAGGGCGGTGCTCCTGTCGGTGGTTTCACTGGTCGCGGGCATTCTCCTGGACGCCTTCTACTGGCTGCCGGTCCTCGCGGAGACACAATTTGTGGGGCTAGCGGCCAACATCGGAGCGCCGGGATACCAGCGGCACCTGGCTTCCATATTCGATTTCATCACTACCTCTCCCATCTTCAGATATTGGCCTGATCTGGGAGGGGGCGTCGATAACGCCTTCTATCCCCTGGGCCTGATCTACGCGCTGTTGATCGTGGGCGGCGTGGCAGCCCTGGTGTGGCAGGTCTCGAGACCGGCTGCGGAGCGATCGGCCTCGCGGGGGAGACGATGGCACCTGGCCTTCTTCCTCTTGGTGACCGGGGTTTCCATCCTGATGACGCTCACCTGGTCTCTGCCGCTGTGGAGGTTGGGCCAGCCATTGCTGGCCGCTCTCCAGTACCCCTGGCGTTTCTTGTCCATCACCTCTTTGGGCGTGGCCGTGGTCATCGGGTCGCTGTTTGCCCTGGGAGAAGGAGAGCGCGTTGGGGGACGGCGGAGATGGCTGCCCTATGGGCTGGGAGTGGGTCTGCTCTTGGCCATCATAGTCTACGGCCTGGCCGACCTTCCTGCGGAGATGTTGCCGCTGGAAGACGACCAGGTCACGGCACAGAGGATGTGGGAGGAGGACTTCGCCGCCCGGCAGATAGGGGCCACCTGGACGGCGGAGTACGTGCCCATCTGGGTGGAAGCCGACCGGTCCGTGGTGGGGCTGCCGCCGCCTGACCTGGTGCCGTCGGAGCCCAAAGAGCTGTTGCCCGAGGAGATACCCCAGGTGTCACTGGGCGGGCAGGGGCTGCAAACCTGGCAGATGAGGGTCAGCTCTGCCGAGCCCTTCGCCCTGCGTTTCCACACCTTCTACTTCCCGGGCTGGAGAGTTTACCTCGATGGCCAGGAGACTGCTGTGTATCCCTCCGGGGACCTGGCTTTGCTCTCGGTGGACGTCCCCCAGGGAGAGCACGACGTCCTGGTTCGTTTCGAGGATACCCCTCCCCGGTTGGTAGGAAGCCTGGTCTCCCTGTTCACGGCCTTGGGGCTGATGGGGGTTACCGTGTTGCGTTGGCGGTGGAAGGCGGTGATCTTGCTCTGCGTCGTCGCCACTCTTCTGGCGGGCCTGGTGGGCTGGCACGTCCGTCCCTTCAGGTTCAGCGTCCATCCCCAGCAGATGGAGGTCAATCTGGAGAATCAGGTCAAGCTGCTGGGCTACAGCCTGGATAGAGAGACCTATCGACCCGGCGACACGATGCATCTGACCCTCCACTGGCTGGGCTTGCAGGAGATGAGCCAGAACTACAAGGTCTTCGTGCACTTCACGGGTGAGGGTTCGACCACCATGTGGGCCCAGCACGACGGAGATCCCGTGGGAGGCTTCACGCCCACCACCCGCTGGCTGGCCGGAGAGGTGGTGACCGACCGGTATGCGCTGTATATTCCACCCGGGGCGCCTCCGGGCACGTACAAGCTGTTCACGGGGATGTACGAGTGGGAGACGGTGCGCAATCTGACCATCTTGACGCCCGGGGCGGCCTCACCAAACGACAGGATACTGCTCGGAGAAGTGGAGGTCGTCGGTAGGTGAAAAGAGGACGGGGTGCAGGCCGCTGGCTCGAGGCCGCGGTGCGGAACAACCAGACCCTGGTGGTGATCCTGGTCCTGTTCTGCCTGCTGGCCACGTCGTACAGCGTGATCGTGCCTCTGGGAGAGGCGCCGGACGAGGTGCCTCACTTCACCTACATCCGTTACGTCGCACAGCACGGCCGCCTTCCCGTAGGGGCCGAGGAGCACGAAGGGTTCCAGCCACCCCTCTACTATCTCCTGGGTGCGGCCACGACCTTCTGGATGGACACCAGCGAGTTCGTGATCAGAGCAAACGGGGACTACTCCTTCACCGATGATCTGCCCCCCTTCAACCTCCTGCTGCACACCACGCAGGAGTCGTTTTTCTACCGAGGCTGGGCCCTGGCCTGGCACTTGCTCCGGATGCTGTCTGTCTTGATGGGAGCGACCACGGTGTGGGCCACGTACTGGATCGCCCGGGAGGTCTTCCCCCGGGAGAAATACATCGCCGTCGGCGCAGCGGCCTTCAACGCCTTTCTGCCGCAATTCCTCTTCATCAGCGGGGTGATCAACAACGACAACCTGGCCGCCTGCCTCTCCGCTCTGATGCTGCTGGTCACCGTCAAGATCCTGAGGGGCGCACGGAAGCATCGCCACTTCCTGCTCCTGGGGACCTTGACCGCCCTGGGGGTGATGGCCAAGGCCAGCCTGATCAACTTCTACGCCATCGTCTTGCTCGTGATCGCCATCGTACTGTGGCAGGAGGAGAGAGGGCTGCGACTCTCGCTGCGCCGTGGGTTGGCGCTGGGGCTGCTCAGCGGGGTTCCGTTCCTGGTTCTGGCTGGCTGGTGGTTCGTGCGCAACCAGATACTGTACGGCGACCCCCTGGGCTGGGGGCTGGTGCTGGCGGCCAACGCCTTGCGGGAGGCGCCCCTCACGCTGGCGGACATCCAGTGGCTGATCTGGGGGCTGTATCGCTCCTTCTGGTACCGGTGGATCGGCATCGAGTTGGAGTTAGGGTTCTACGCCCTGCTGGCTATCCCTTGCCTGTTGGCCCTGGCGGGTCTGCTGACCCTTTTCTGGCGCAGGGAGAGACTGGGGCCGGGGTCTCCCTTGATCCTCTCCGTGCTGGGCCTGTACTTCCTGATGGTCTCAGGCTCTTTGATCCCCTGGACGGCCACGGTGTTGGGCACCGACCAGGCGCGGCTCCTCTACCCGGCGCTCCCGGTGATCGTGCTCTTCATGTTCCTGGGCTGGGCGCAGCTGGTTCCGCGAAAATGGGATGACTATCTGGCCTACGGAGTGGGCGGGGCTATGCTCCTCTTCGCTATCGTGGTGCCGTTGCGTTATACCAGACCCACCTACGCCCCACCGCCGGTCCTCACCAGGGAGGATCTGGTCCAAGTGGACAACTTCGTGGACATCAACTTCGGGGACAAGATCAAGCTGGTGGGTTACGAGCTGAACGGGGAGCAGTGGTTTCCCGGTGACGATCTGTACGTCACCATGTACTGGGAGGCCTTGGAGGACCTGGATGAGGACCTGTGGCTCCTCTTCCGGCTGGTGCATCGCAGGGGGTACGACCTCACTTTCAAAGATGGCTGCCCTTCTGGCGGGAAGTACACAACCGACCACTGGAGGAAGGGGGACATCATCCCCTCGGTGCATCGCCTCAGAATCCCCGACGATGCGGATGACCACAACTACCGGTTGACTCTCTCCATGCACCCCTTCGAGAGTGAGGAGTGGCTACCCATCCTCGACGAGCAGGGCCGGGACACAGGCGACATCGTGATCTTGACGCTGATACCGGTGGTCTCCCCATAGAGACTGAAGGAGTAGAGCGATGAGGAGAACGGCTGGCATCTACGCCATCGTGGTGGGCCTGTTGATGTTTGGCCAGTGGGCCATGTTCCTAGCCACGGGCAACGTCCCCGAATTGCAGACGGAGCCCATACGCATCGCCTTCCATCTGGCGGGGGAGTTCACCACCGCAGGTCTGCTGGTGGTGGGCGGG
>Ga0180438_10010660_pt1 | contig 11241 bp, 5 predicted proteins | sample SS_ome_12_FD_132455 | JGI IMG/M metagenome (GOLD analysis project Ga0180438, IMG submission 132455) | Hypersaline lake sediment archaeal communities from the Salton Sea, California, USA - SS_3_D_2 metaG | ecosystem: Environmental > Aquatic > Non-marine Saline and Alkaline > Hypersaline >...
CATAGCCCCAGCGGGTGTAGCCGCCCATGAAGTCCGCCTGGCCGAAGTTGTCGATGAAAAGGACCTCGTCGTCGGTTCTTGCGATGCGGTTGTTGATGCCGGCGGCGTACTTTCGCGCGGCCTCTTCCACGTTGAAGTCCGCCTCGACGCTTCGGTCGTTGGGGAGTTGATCGATGGCCTGGACGATTTCCTCGGGCCGTGTGATCTTCTGTCTCCCGCCGGGCAGGTGCTCGTGGAGCGGGCGCCCCTGCTCCAGGTTCCTGTGGCCCTCGCTCGGGAAGTACCACTGCGGGACCAGATTGATCCCACAGCGGCGCAGGTATTCGAAGAACACGCCCTCGCGGTCGGACCAGTAGTCGCGCCCGGCGGCCCGGCTCATGTAGGACGAACTGGTCATCCAGCAGTAGTTGATGCACGGCTCGCCGACATGCTGCCGCATCAGCGTCGCCAATGCTACCTCTCGGCCTTTCATTGGAATTCCTTCCGGTCGATAAGCTCCGCGATGCGCGGCGGCGTCAGCTCGCGCAGGCCGTCCACCACGAGGTGAGCGCGCTTTGCAAGTTCCTCGCGCGAGGCCGTGCCTGTTATGGTCACCGCGGCCATGCCCGCCCGCCGCGCCGCCTCGACGCCGGAGACGGCGTCCTCGACGACTGCGCAGCGTCGCGGCTCGATGCCCAGCTTCGCCGCGGCCGCCAGGAACACCTCCGGGTGCGGCTTGCCGTGTGTCACTTCCATGCCGTTGACTGTCGCGTCGATCATCTCGGCGTTGGGTAGGCGCTTCATGACGGCCTCGACGTTCTCCGGCGGCCCGGACGAGCCGACCGCCAGCTTGAAGCCCGCCTCGGCAAGTGCGGCCAGCAGGTCGCCCGCACCGTCCATCTCGGGAAAGTCGGCCAGGATGATCTCGCGGTACAGGGCTTCCTTCTCGGCGTCCCAGGCGGCCGTTTCCTGCTCGCCGACCTTCCACATCGTTTCTATGATCTCGCGGCTCGTCCGGCCGAACGTGGCGGCGAATTGCTGCTGCGTGATCGACAGGCCGTGCGCGCGGGCAAGCCGCCGCCAGGATTCAAAATGCGCCCGGTAGCTGTCAACCAGCACGCCGTCCATGTCGAATATGACGCCTCTGTCGGCCACTGTCGCTGTCTCGCAAGCGGGGGTTCAGGAGGATAACAGCGCGCCGGCCTGTCAGCAAGCGAGGTTGAGGCCCTTGCCTCAAAACCTTTGACAGGCGGAGGCTGGGAGGTAGTATTGTGTGCCCGCAGGGCGCAGACCTGCGGCGAGCAAGCCATGAAGATATCGCTTAACTGGCTTACGGATTACGTTGACCTGCCCGCGGGCAAGTCAGGTTCTGCCATGCCGGCCGGCGAGCTGGCCGAGCTTTTTACGCGCATCGGCCTGCCATGCGACGGCGTCGTCGAGACCGCCAGCGACGTTGTCTTCGATCTGGAGATCACATCAAACCGTCCGGATCTGCTTGGCCACATTGGCGTTGCGCGAGAGCTGGCGGCTGCCACGGGCGCGGCTTTTCGCCCGCCGGTGGTCGGCAAGCTGCCGACGCGCGGCAAGGCGGCGGACCTGACGAGCGTCGAGGTCGCCGACGCCGAGCTGTGCCCGCGTTACACGGCCCGGCTGATTCGCGGCGTGAAGGTGGCCGCGAGCCCGCGATGGCTGACGGAGCGGCTGGAGGCGGTGGGCCTGCGCGGCATAAACAACATCGTGGACGTCACCAACTACGTCCTGATGGAATACTCGCAGCCGCTGCACGCCTTCGATTATGACAAGCTCGCAGAGAAAAGGATCGTCGTCCGCCGCGCCCGCCCGGGCGAGACGATGGTCAGCATCGACGGCACGAGGTGCCGCCTCGACGAGAAGATGCTCGTCATCGCCGACGCGCAAAAGGCGGTGGCCATAGCGGGCGTAATGGGCGGCCTGGATACCGAGGTGGGTGAGGCCACCACGGACGTGCTGATCGAGTCGGCCCAGTTCGATCCGCTGACGACCCGCCGCACGTCGCGCAAGCTCGGCATACTCAGCGAGAGCAACTATCGTTTCGAGCGGGGGGTCGACCCTGTCGGCGTTGACGAGGCGTCGCTGCGGGCATGCAAGATGATCATTGACCTGGCCGGTGGCCAACTGGCCGAGGGCGTCTGCGACGTCTGGGCCGAGCCTTTCAAGCCGCGGGAAGTGTCGATGCGTCCACAGCGCTGCAACTCGCTGCTGGCCGCGGCAGTGCCGCCCGAACGGCAGATGGCGATCCTCGGCGCGCTTGGGCTTTCGCCGCGGATGAAGGACCGGCGGATCATCTGCACCATTCCGTCGTATCGGTCCGATCTGGTCCGCGAGGTCGATCTCATCGAGGAGATATCCCGCCTCGAGGGGTTTGACAAGATTCCCGTGGCCGATCGCGTGTCTCACCCGGTGGCGCCGGAGGGCCACGCGCAGCGCGTACGCCGGGCCGTCGGGCAGGCGCTTTCGGCCGCCGGCTTCGACGAGGCCATGACGTTCTCGTTCATTGATCGGGCCGAGGCGGAGCTGTTCGGCTGCGACGAGTGCGTGGACGTCGATTCATCCGTGCGGAAGACCAACAACGTCCTTCGCCCGACGCTTCTGCCAAGCCTGCTGCGGGCCTGTAAGACGAACCAGGACGTCGGCAACGCGGAGGTCAGCCTTTACGAACTGGCCAGCGTCTTTCCGTTTTCCGGCAAGGGCAGGCTGCCCGGCGAGCACGTGGAGCTGGGCTTGGCCGGCACCGACGACCTGCGCCGGCTGCGTGGCGCGATGGAGGCTGTGTTCGCTGCGGTCGCCCCGTCCGCCGAGCCTGCAATAAGCCCAGCCGACGTGGCCGGGCTCGACGCCGCCGCCGCCGGGCGGGTGATGCTCAACGGCAAGGCAATCGGGGCAGTCGGGCTGATCTCCCAGGACGTGCAGCAGTATTACGGGCTCGAGCGGCCGGTGGCGGCAGCGTTCGTGTCGTTCGATGAGCTGCTTGCGGCGGCGAGCCCCAAGAAGGTTTACCGGCCTGTGCCGCGATTCCCGGCTGTGCGGCGGGACCTGTCCGTCATCGTTGATGAATCGGTTACCTGGAGCGAGCTGAAGTCGGCCATCGACGCCGTCGCCCAGCCGCTGCGGGTCGCCACTGAATACGTGACCACCTACAGGGGCGCTCAGGCCGGCGCCGGGAAAAAGAGCGTAACCGTCACTTTAGTTTACCGTAGGGCGGAGGGCACGCTTCGCAGCGAGCAGGTGGATGAGCAGGTTGCCGCCGTAATGTCTACCCTGGCCCGGCAGCTCAAGGCTGAGTTTCGAACCTGACGGGCGGCCGAGATCTGACATTTCCATAAAAAATCCCGCGGCGCGCTTCCGGTGCTGGCAGGGGGATTTGGCGCTGTCGCGACGTTGGCTCAAGGAATCCGGCTGGGCGTCCGATAGTTTGTGTGGTATATTATCCTGTGGAGAAAATTGCCTCTGCCGTGTCCGGCAGCTGGCCCTAGCGAAAAGAACCGACAATCCCATTATTGGGAGGCGAACTCGCGGGCGCCGATGGTGTCCGGTAAGCCACCCACTTAATAGTAATGGGTTCTTGAAGCTTGGGCTTCACCGGCACATGCGGAGGCTTTTTTTCTCCCTTGCCTGTGGGGAGCACTTGCGCTAGGCGCCTTTGATGGCTTCGCGGAGCGTGCGGAGGAGGGTTTCGACCTCGAACGGCTTGTAGACCAGACCCGCAAAGTTGAAATCACTTAGAACGTCTAAGGTGTCCTCGTCTGCATAACTGCTTGTCAGGATGACCTTTGTGTCATTTCGAGTTTCGCGTATCCCCTGAAGGGCGTCTGCCGCCTCGCTGGGGGGCGTTGCCGTATCGAACAGAACCGCCTGAATGTCGTCAGCGTGTTGCCTGAACAGCTCCAAGCCCGCCCGGCCGTTGGAGGCAGTCAGAACGCGAAAGCCGGCCCTCTGGAGTATAGTCTTGGCGGCCTCACGCATGCCGGCGTAAGTATCGACGATCAGAACCGTTGCCCCCGTGGGCTTGGCCAGCGGCGGCCCGGTCGGCGAGACGGGGGCCGCGGCGCTAACCGGCAGCAGCGCCCTGAAGGTGGCTCCCTTGCCCGGTTCGCTGTGTGTTTCGATCGTTCCTCCGTGTTCGCTGACGATGCTGAGAGAGGCGGTCAATCCCAGGCCTCGTCCGGCCGACTTGGTCGTGAAAAGCGGCTCAAAGACACGCTCCATGGTCCGGCTGTCCATCCCGCCGCCGGTGTCTGAGACTTCCAGAAAGGCGTATCGGCCGGCTCTGAGCCTTCTGCCGGGCGGGCGCCTGCTTGCGTCGCTGCCCTTGATTTCCACCGTTCCCGTGCGGACCGTTATCTGCCCCTTCTGCGTGCCGATGGCCTCGACTGCGTTGATGATCAGGTTCATTACCACCTGGCGGATCTGATGAGGCCTGGCCTCCACGGCAGGCAGGTCGGCGGCAAGCAGTAGCCGCAACGAGACGTTACTGGGGATCAGGACCTCCATCAAGCGCGCCTGCTGGCGGGCCAGATCGTTGATGTCGACGGCTTCGGCTGCGGGCTGGCCGGTGTCCGAACAGTTGAGCATCCGGTCGGCCAGCTCGGAGGCCCGCAGGGCGGTCTGCTTGAGTTTCTCAACGCTTTGCCGCGGCGAGGAAGGCTCCGCCAGTTCGGCCAGCAGGATGTCGGCGTAGCCCAGTATGCCGACCAGCAGGTTCTTGATGTCGTGGGCCATTCCGGCGGCCGTGACGGCGAAGCTCTCCGCATCGCGCGCGAAGTGAAGCTGCCTCTGGAGCTCGCGGCTCTGTTCCTGTCGGCTGGCTTGCTCCGCAGCATTCTCCAGGAAGAGCAACGCCAGTTCGTCCGGGCCGATCCGCACCGGGGAGGTGGACAGGACGAACGTAGCTTCTTTCACGCCCTCGTCCGTGCGGACGGGTATTGAGACTTCGCGGCGGTCGATTGGCTTGCTTTTGCTGAGGGTGTCGAGCACTGCCTGGCGCAGCGGGCATTTGCGGCACCTGCCGGCATGCCCGCAGCGCTTCGGCTCCCCGACAGCTTGAGCGCATCGCAGCACTTCGGCCCAGTGCTGGCCTTGGGCTTGCTCTCGTGACAAGCCGGCCCAATCGATCGTCGCGACCCCCGCGCTCCGCACGAGGCCTTGGCTGTCAATGAGCAGCAACATCGCACGAGGTCGCAGCCCATGCGGTTTCTTGGACAGAAGGCCGTGTTCTCGGCTCTTCAGTGTCACAAGGGATTCCCCGGCGGGAGCTACTTGCCGCGAGCGGTTGCGATTCCCCGTTCGGGACGGCCTGGCCGCCCCGTTCGCCCCACGCGGGCAAACTGACCTTTTCCCGGCCAATAATTATACTCCCTGCCGGGCGCGGCGGTTATGTTCCTGCCTTTGGCGGTCTATAATACGAACGAGACGGCAACCATGCAGGAACGGAAGTCCCTTGTTGCTTTGGACTTCGAATAGCGGGTACCAGCCAATGATCTATCCCGAACGCATACAGCCGCTCAACAAAAAGCCTTTCGGCCGCGGGGACTTCGTCGTCTATTGGATGCAGGCCTCCCAGCGGGCCGAGTGCAATCACGCCCTGGAATATGCCGTCGGGCGCGCCAACGACGCAAATCAGCCTCTCGTGGCGGTTTTCGCCCTGATGGACGATTACCCCGAGGCCAATGAGCGGCATTACGCTTTCATGCTCGAGGGCCTGGCCGAGACGAAGGCCCGCCTCGAGCGTCGCGGCGTGCAGCTTGCCGTCAGGCGCGGGCACCCGCCCGAGGTCGCTGCCGAGATGGCGGGGCGGGCATCCCTGTTGGTCGCCGACCGCGGCTACCTGAGGCACCAGCGCCGGTGGCGGCGCGACGTGGCGGCCGCCGCGCCGTGCCGCGTCGTCCAGGTGGAGACGGACGTGGTGGTGCCCGTGGAGGCTGCCAGCGGCAAGCAGGAGTACGCGGCCCGGACCATACGCCCCAAGCTTCATCGCGAATGGAAGAAATATCTGGTGGCGCCCAAGCGCGGCAAGCTGAAACGCGATTCGCTGGCTTTGAAACTTGGCTCAATCGACCTCGGCGATGTTGAAAAGGTCCTCGCCTCGCTGAACGTGGATCGCAGCGTCGGCCGGAGCAGTCACTATCTCGGCGGGGCGAGCCGGGCCAGGAAGCTCCTGCGTAGTTTCATCTCCGAGAAGCTTCGCTACTACGGCGAGACGCGCAACGACCCCAGTCTGGACATACAATCCCACATGAGCCCGTACCTGCATTTCGGGCAGATTTCGCCCCTGGAGATCGCACTTGAGATTCGGCGGGCACGCGGGCACGGCCGCCAGAATAAGGACGCCTACCTGGAGGAGCTGCTCGTCAGGCGCGAGCTGGCGATGAACTTCGTGTATTACAGCAAGCGCTACGACTCCTATTCCTGTCTGCCGTCTTGGGCGAGGACGACACTGAAGATTCATCGCCGTGACAAGCGCCCGCACCGGTATTCTCGGCTGCAGTTGGAGGCCTGTCAGACCCACGACCCTTATTGGAACGCCGCGATGCGGGAGATGGTCGCAACGGGCAAGATGCACAACTACATGCGAATGTACTGGGGCAAGAAGATAATCGAATGGACGGCCTCGCCGCAGGCGGCGTTCCGGCTGATGCTGGAGCTGAACAACAGGTATTTCATCGACGGGCGCGACCCGGCAAGCTACACGAACGTCGCCTGGTGCTTCGGCCTGCACGACCGGCCGTGGGCGCGGCGCCCTATCTTCGGCACTGTCAGATACATGGCTGCGGCGGGGCTTGAAAGCAAGTTTCACATCGACGATTACGTTCGCAAGGTTGAAGCCCTCTGCCGGGCCCATTGCCCGCCGCCGCTCGTCAAAACGAGGCGGATAAAGCTTGAAAAACACCCCCGGCCGTCAGCATAATGTGCCTTCGTTTTGGGAGTTGCGCCCCGCAGGGAGGACTGGAAAAATGCTTAGGGGTTCGCAAGCTAAGGCAGCAGTGACGGCATGAGAGTTTACGTCGGCATAGACATCGGAGCGATAAGTGCGACCGCGGCCTTCCTGGCCGACGGCGACGCCGCGCTCGACCGGAACGTCGACGGCTTTCGGCGCATCGACGGCCACCTCGGGGCCGGCCGCGACCTGTACGTCAGCGAATATCGGCGGACCCGCGGCAAGCCGGTGGCCGCCGCCACGGCGCTGCTGGAGCAGGTTGTCGCGGCCGTGGGCGCGGGAAATGTCGCCGGCATGTGCCTGACCGGCGGCGCTTCCAGGCTGGCCGCCGCAAAGCTCGGCGCCGGTGTCGTCAACGAATTCAAGGCCGTCGCGGCGGGTCTTTGGGCCGTTGGGATTGAGGTCCGCAGCGTCTTCGAGATGGGCGGCGAGGCCTCGAAGTATCTCAGGCTGGCCGCAGCCGGTGACGGCGAGCCCTACGGCATAGTCGATTACGCCACTAACGGCGACTGTGCGGCCGGAACGGGCGCCTTCATAGACCAGCAGGCCGGGCGGCTAAAATACAATGTGGAGGACATCGGACGGATCGTCCTGGCCACGCAGCGCGCCGCACAGGTCGCCGGCAGGTGCAGTGTCTTCGCCAAGAGCGACATGATTCACGCCCAGCAGAAGGGCTACACGCCGGACGAGGTGCTTGGCGGGCTGTGCAACGCCGTGGCGAGGAACTTCAAGACGGCCGTCGTGCGGTCGCATCCCGTCGAGCCGCCGGTCGCGTTCATCGGGGGGCTTGCGGCCAACGCCGCCGTCGTCCGGTCAATCCGCGAGACGTTCGACCTGGACGAGGCGGAGTTGCTCGTGCCGGAGGCGTTCGCGCACGTCCCGGCGATCGGCTCGGCCGTGCTGGCGTCTCGCGCCGCGCGCGCCGCGGATCTCTCACGGCTCGGCGAGCTTAAGGCGGCCAGCGACACAGCCGGCGGCAGGCTCCCCACTCAGGAACCGCTGAGCATGGAAAGAGTGGTCCTGCTGAGGGACAGGGTTGAGCCTTACGAAGCGCCGATAGATCAGCGGCTGATTGACGCGTATCTCGGCATTGACATCGGCAGCGTATCGACGAACGTGGTGGCCATCGACGCCGACGGGCGGGTGGTGACGGAAATCTACACCGCGACGGACGGTCGGCCCATCGAGGTCGTCGGCGCGGCGATGAAGGACGTGCAGCGGCAGTGGGGCGGCCGAATGCGCATCCGCGGAGTCGGAACGACCGGCTCGGGGCGCGAACTGATAGGCGAGCTCGTCGGCGCCGACACCATCAACGACGAAATCACGTGCCACAAGACCGGCGCCACCTTCGTCGGGCGGACCATGCTCGCCGGGCGCGTGCCCGATACCATCTTCGAGATCGGCGGGCAGGACTCCAAGTACATCTCCCTCGACGGCGGCGTGGTTGTTGACTTCACCATGAACGAGGCATGCGCGGCCGGCACGGGCAGCTTCCTCGAAGAGCGGGCGGAGGAGCTGGAAATCGCCATCAAGGGCGAATTTGCGCGGCTCGCTCTTGCCAGCAAGACCCCGATTCGCCTGGGCGAGCGGTGCACGGTCTTCATGGAGCGCGACGTAAACAGCTATCTCCAGAAGGGCGCCTCGAAGGCCGACCTTGTGGCCGGGCTGGCGTACTCGGTGGTCTACAACTACATCAACCGCGTGGTGCGCGGGCGCAGGATCGGCGACTGCATCTTTTTCCAGGGCGGCACGGCCTATAACGACGCGGTGGCGGCGGCGATGGCGGCCGTCACGGGCAAGGAAATAATCGTCCCGCCTTACAACGGCGTGATCGGCGCGATAGGAGCCGCGCTTCTGGCCCGCGACAAAATGAACGCCAAGGCGCACCGGGCGGATTCGAACGAGGGCGTTTACGTCTCGGAACGCGACGGCCAGCCCGCGGCAGGCGCGGTGCGCTCCCGCTTCCGCGGCTACGACATCGGCAAGGTCAAGTACTCGTTGCGGGAATTCACGTGCAAGGGCTGCGCGAACGCCTGCCAGATACAGGAATTCGACGTCGAGGGCGAGAAGACCTACTGGGGCGACAAGTGCTCCGACCGCTATCGCAAGCGCGCCAAGGCCGACCGCAAGCCGGTCATAGAGGACCTCTTCGCCCTGCGGGAAAAGCTGCTGCTGGACGAGGCGCACCTGGGCGATCACGGCGAGGATGCGCTGAGCGTCGGCATCCCCATGACGATGTTCGCGATCGACCACCTGCCTTTCTGGCGGACGCTTCTGACGCGATGCGGATACCGCGTGGTGCTGAGCAGTCCGACCAACAAGAAGGTCGTCCAGGCCGGGCTCGACAGCGTGGTCGCCGAGCCGTGCTTCCCGCTGATCGTCGCTCACGGGCACGTCGTGGACCTTGTCGAGAAAGGCGTGGATTACATACTGCTGCCCAACGTGGTGTCGATGGAGACGCGCTGGCAGCACACGAATTCGTATCTGTGCCCGTGGCACCAGACGCTTCCGTTCGTCTGCCGGCGCGCGCCGGCCCTGGAGGCGCACTCGATCAAGTTCCTGACCCCCACTCTCCGTTTCCGCGAGGGGCGCAGGCGCGTGACCGCGGCCTTGCAGAAATTCTTTCATCCGCTCGGCGTTGGTCGGAAGGATGTCGCCGACGCCGTGGCGGCCGCTTACCAGGCCCAGAACAGGTTCGAGACGCTTCGCCTCGAGGCCGGCCGGCAGGCACTGGCCGTGCTGGACCGGACGGGCGAGCCGGGTGTCGTCATCGTCGGCAGGCCTTACAACATCCATGACGCCGGCGTGAACCTTTCGGTGGCCCGCAAGCTGCGGGATTACTACGGCGTAAACTGCCTGCCGATGGATTTCCTCGACCTGGAAGGTATCGACGTCCGCGACGTGAACGAAAGCATGTACTGGCACCTGGGCGGGCGACTGCTCGCCGCGGCCAAGGTCGTCGGCGCGCATGAGAACCTGCACATACTGCACATCACGAATTTCAAATGCGGGCCGGACTCGTTCCTCAAGCACTTCATCCGCACCGCTTCCGGCAAGCCCTTCCTGACGCTCCAGTTTGATGGCCACAGCAACGACGCCGGCATCATGACACGCTGCGAGGCATACCTCGATTCAAAGGGCATACTAAGGCCCTGGCGAAAAGAGGAATTTGCCGCGGCCCCGGCGTAGCAGCCGGCCCTGCGCTTGTGCCTTGCGGCCCGGCGGGCTTGGCTTATAATCGGTTGGCAGCGATACGCGGGCGTAGCTCAATGGCTAGAGCTCCAGCCTTCCAAGCTGGTTGTTGAGGGTTCGAGTCCCTTCGCCCGCTTTATCACGGCCAAGTGGCGGTTTGCCGGGACGAAGCCGGATTTTTCCGGCCATGACGCTGCTGCTTCAAGGACGCGCCTCCCACGGGCGGGATGGCCGCTCCCCTTGAACCTGGAAGTGGCGCCTCATTGGGCGGCTTTGACGGGCCGAGGCCGTGTCAGCGGGATTATTGAATGGCTGCGGCCGGGTTGTCTGGTATAATCCCTGGTGCTGCGATTCGTCTTGGGGCAGCAAAAGGTGCCGGCTTTCATTGGCGGCTGCAAGTTCCCGTTCACAGGTAAAGCACACGTTGCCCGACGGTCCGAGTCAGTCGGTGCCGGGCGAGTGACATTTGGGGAGTCCGAGACATGAGGCGAGTTCTTGTTGCCCTCGTGGCCCTGGCGGTCGCGTCGCAAGTCTGTTTCGCTGACAAGGTTGTCCTTCGCGACGGCAGGAGCTTCACGGGCAGGATTGTCGAGCGGACCGACGCACAGGTTGTCTTTGAGGTGCAGAAGTACGGCGGGAAGATGAAGTACAAGATGACCTTCGCCCGGGCGGATATAGCATCGTTGACCGAAGGTGCGGTTAAGGAAGAGCCGCCGAAGCCGGATGCGGCCGCGAAGGGCGGCCCGCTCTCCCTGCCGGCTGAGCCCAAGTGCCCGCCGATCGTCAGCCACAACGGCCCGACGTACTACGTCGTTCCGCTCAAGGGCGTCGTCGGCGAAACGGTCGTGGCGAGCGTCCTGGAGAAATCATTCGCCGATGCCGTCAATCGCAAGCCGACGGTGGTCATTCTTGTGATTGACTCGCCGGGCGGCTCCGTGGGCGAGGTCGATAAGATACTCGAGGTGATCCGAAGCCACGCCCGGAAGCTGCGCCTGGTGGTCTACGTGCGGAACAGCGCTCTTTCGGCGGCGGCGATCACGGCGATGGCGGTCAAGGAAATCTATATGCATCCTTCTGGCATCATAGGGGCAGCGACC
>Ga0180438_10010662_pt1 | contig 11240 bp, 6 predicted proteins | sample SS_ome_12_FD_132455 | JGI IMG/M metagenome (GOLD analysis project Ga0180438, IMG submission 132455) | Hypersaline lake sediment archaeal communities from the Salton Sea, California, USA - SS_3_D_2 metaG | ecosystem: Environmental > Aquatic > Non-marine Saline and Alkaline > Hypersaline >...
CGCAGACAGCCAAGTGCGCACGTTCGACCGCCTGGTGCTCCACGCTGGGGCGCAGGATCACCCGGTCTCTTATCGGTGGAACTGGACGCTTCTGCGCAATCAGTTGCTCACCAGCCTGGTGTCTCAACTGGGTGGTTGCGTTGCCCACAGCCGACCGGTTCTGCTATTCATCAACGGCGAACTGTGGGGAGTCTACCACATCCGCGAGCGCATAGATGACCGTTTCCTGACGGATCACTACGGCATCGAGGCGGCCGATTTTCTGAGGTCGCCGGGACATTCTCAGGATCAGGATATCCTCATGGGGACCCGCGAGAGCTGGGATCAACTGATGCGGTTCATTGGCTCTCACGATCTATCGGACCCGGCGGATCTTGCTCACGTTCAAAGTCAGGTCGATATCGCGAACCTGATTGACTATACCATCATTCAGATCTATGCGGCGAACGCCAACTGGTCACGCCGTGATGTGTATCAGTTTCGGCCTCGCGTGCAAGGGGGACGCTGGCGTTGGATGTTTGAGGACAGCGATAGAAGTCTCGGGGCGAATCCACGCAGTCACGTTGACCTGGATCTTGTGACTTGTCTAGAGGATCAGGGCGATCCCGAAACGGATGGGTGCGATACGCTCCTGCTACGCAAGTTGTTGGAGAATCGGGGCTTTGCAGAGCGCTTTCTCGCCCGCGCTGCCGATCTGCTCAACACGGCGCTCTCGCCCTCCTCGGTCATCGCTCGCATCGATGCCCTGGCTGCCGGGCTTGCGCCCGACGTCGCCTACGAGACAATGCGCTGGCCGAGCGCCGTCAGTTGGGAGGCCAACGTGGAGCAGTTGAGAGATTTCGCTCGGCATCGGCCAGACTTTGTCCGCAGCCAGATCGTCAGGGCCTTCAAGCTAGACGGAACGGTGAAATTGACCCTCAATCCGCCTGCCAACGGGGCGGGATGGGTTGCCGTCAATGGATCGGTCGTGCAAGACCTGCCCTGGCAGGGCATCTATTTCGAGGGCATACCGTTCCGGGTGACGGCCGTGCCAGCACCGGGTTATCGCTTCGTGGGTTGGGCGCCGTCTCACCTCCCGCAGACTTCGACTATCACACTGACGCTCGACGCTGCCCAGACGCTAACGCCCAGCTTCGTGATCAGCGAGGAGGGGTCTCGTCCAGGCGATGTGCTCTTCACCCGGTACCGCGCTGACGGCAACGGCCACATCGACGGGACCTGGTTTGAGTTGGAGGTGATACGTCCCGACGGTGTCGATCTGCGCGGCTGGCGCGTGACTGACAACGACACCAGGACTGCAATGGACGAGGGCTCGCTGATCTTTACGGATAACCCAGCCTTCGCCAATGTGCCCCAGGGCACGATTATCTGGATCAACGTCGCCCGAACCGGTGACGCCCATATCCCCCAGGACGATTTGGACACCTGGGATCGGGCGATGGTGCTATATGCTGGCAATGGCAATCTGGACTCTGAAACCGACCCCGGGTTCAACCTGGGGCCGGATGACAATCTCGTGTTACTGGCTCCCGGTCTCACCGGGGCATTCGGCGATGACCAGGGCATCGCCTTTATGGCCGAAAGCGCCGCCGTCACACCAGCCTCCTTCGGAGTGCTGGCCGACGGCGTGCTGCCTACCAAATAGGAGGTGCTATGGGTAACTTACTCGATCTCACAACCCCTGCTCCGCTGTCGCTCACGACCTTGGTGATCAACATGTTGTTGGCCATTCTGCTCTCCATCCTGCTGGCGTGGTTCTACACGGAGTATGGCAGATCCCTGTCGAATCGCGCCAGGTTCGCGCAGACGCTGCCGGTGCTGGCCCTGACGACCGTGCTGATCATCTCTGTCGTCAAATCCTCTCTGGCGCTGTCGCTGGGCCTGGTCGGCGCTCTCTCGATCGTCCGTTTCCGAGCGGCCATCAAGGAGCCGGAGGAACTGCTCTATCTGTTCATAGCCATGGCCATTGGACTGGGGCTGGGTGCCGATCAACGTCTGCCCACCATCGTGGCCATGGTGGTGATTCTAGGCTATTTGCTCGCTCGCGCGTTTGTCACGCCCCGTTCGCTGAAGAGCAATCTCTACATGAACGTGCTGACCCCATCCTCCGACAATGCCTTCGCTCGGATCAACGAGCTACTGCTCAAGCACGTCAAAATGGCCGATCTGCGCAGGCTGGATCGGACGGGACCAACCCTTCAGGCGACGTACCTGATCGCCTGTCCTAATGACGAGGTTTTGGTCTCCTTGATGGACGATATGAGCGCCGGATTCCCAGAATGCGAATTCAGCTTTGTCGAGCAGGATAACACTCTAGGTGGGTGACGCCCGAGATCCATCCACAGCAGCCCGTACAGCTCTTCAAGGTCCCGATATCAGTTGTCGTTTAAGATGCCGTACGCCTCTTGCTCTGTGAGCAAGAGGATGAAACTTCTGTTGCCACTGGCCCTGGGCCTGATGCTTGCCTTTGGGTTATGCAGCGCAGTTGTCGCCCAGGCCTCGCTCACACTCCCCCTCCGCATTAACGTGGGTGACGACAAGGCCTATACCGACCAACGAGGGCGCGTCTACCTGCCCGATCAGGAGTGGACAGAGGAGACGCAAGCTGGTTACATCGGTGGTTACACAGTCTACGGCAGGTTCCCTGTTGGGGGCACCCCTGACAGGCTCATGTATGAAAACCAGCGCCGCGACTGGCAGGAGTATCGCTTCAGCGGCATTCCCAATGGGGATTACCTGGTCACCCTCCATTTCGCCGAAATCGCCGTCTTGGACGAGCACGGCCCCTCGTATACCGTGTTCAGCGTGGCCATCGAGGACGAGACCGTGCTGGATGAACTGAACAACTTTGCCGAGGTTGGGGGCAACTATGCGCTGGTCCGGCGTTTTGCCGTGACAGTGACCGATGGCGAGTTGAATGTGACCTCTACGCCGGTTTTTGGCGAGTCCCGATTGGCGGCGATTGAGGTGGCGGAGCGCTCTCGTGAACCTGTTGCGCCTGCCATACCCGCTGATCTCACGGCCATCGGCAGCTACAACGCGGTCCTCCTCGATTGGGCGGACAACCCAGACGACGACCTGGGCGGCTACCATATCTATCGGGCTGACTCGCCCGCTGGCACAACCACGCGCCTCACCACTGAACCGATCTATGTCTCCCGATATCAGGACGTCGTGACCACGCCCACCTCGCCTACCACTATCGTGTCAGCGCGATCGATGTGGATGGCCACGAAAGCGAACTTTCGGCTCACCGATCCGCTGCTGACCCGCGTGCTGAATGTCCCGCAATTTCGCGCGTACTATTGCCACCGCCTGGCCGAGTTTATGAACACGATCTTTTCCGATGCGGCGATGTATTCCCTACTATCTGCCAGGGTACCGGCCGCCGCCTCTGCTGATCAACGAGTTTATGGCGGACAATGGGATGGTGCTGGAGGACCCCGATGAGCCAGGGGAGTTTCCGGACTGGATCGAGCTCTGCAATTATGGCTCCGAACCGGTGGATCTGGGCGGCAAGTATCTTACCGATGACCTGAACGATCCGCGTAAGTTCCGGATCCCCGATGGCCTGTTCATCTCGGCTGGTGGTTGCGTCCTGTTTTATGCTGACAATGCGCCGGAACGGGGACCGTTACACACCAACTTCAAGCTGGACGGACTTGGCGATAGTATCGGTCTGTTCGACAGCGACAGGATGGGTAACCAGCCGATCGATTGGCGCACCTTTGGTTGGCAGACCGTCGGCGTGTCGGAGCGTCGCTATCCGGCCGGCGGAGACATTTGGATTCCCTGCCGGACGCCAACCCCAGGCAGGCTGGATGTGCTCGCCGTCTACCTTCCGCCCATGCTCAAGCGCACGATGAATTAGTACCAATTGCCGCACCGGCCTGGAAGAGCACCTTGACCTAAATGACAGTCGACCACACCTGATACCCGACGGCACCCGCATCCGGAATCGTCACGCTGCAAGCGTGACCTACGGTTGTTCTAGTGCCGCCTGTTCACGGCGGCGCACTTGGCCGCGCAGGGCGGAACAGGACGCGGTCCACGACGGGTTGCCCCTCAGAGTTCAGAACGGCGCATCGTTCGCCGGTCAGCGGGTCGTAGAGGCCCAGCTCGAGGGTGTAGGGACCGGTGGGCGCATCAGGTGAGAGCGCAAAGCGGTGTGCCTGGATGAAGCGATCGCCAGCCTGCAACGTGAGCGGGTCTACCCACAGACCATCGTCGTTTGCCAGCGGCGCTCCGTCGGGGGTGAGTAGGTGGGTGAAGACGGCCAGCCGCGGCCCGGAATAGACGCCCGGCGGAGGGGGGTTAGCCACGATGGGCATAGGGGGCAAGTCGAGCGGGGAGGCGACGCGCCACGCGGTAAGCAGGGTCCCCTCCCGACCAGGTGCCAGCGAGCCCTCCTCCATCCAGTAAGCGTCGACCAGTTCCAGGCCGTTGGAGAAGCGGGCCGGGAGATCGGGGTCTGGGGCCACGCTCGGCGGGTCGTTCCGGAGATCGGAGAACGCGGGCAGCGTGTGAAGCCTAAGGTGGGTGAAGATGGCTTCCGGCGGATCGCGTCTGGCCTCCAAGAAGCCGTCCACCGGTGGAGCGGGGTGGGGCCAGGAGGTGAGCAGCACCGTCGCAGGATCCTCCCCCGCGACCCAGACCAGGGCGCGCTCGGGGTTGAACAGGCGCACGGCGACGTTCTCGCGCTGGATGTCCACCTCCAACGCCAGGCGATCCCAAGGGCCAAGGAGGGCGCTGGAGATGGCGGCGTCGGTGGTCTCTGGGTGCGCGTCCAGGTGATGGGCGGCCTCGCGATAATCGGCGCGGTAGAGCAGACGGACCATGTCCTCCTGTGACCAGGAGGAAAAGTAGTCACGGAGGTCACGGCTGGCGTTGGTTGCCAGGAAGAGAACGATCAACGACAGGGGAAGGATGACCAGTGGCCGGCGAGCACCTGAAGGCTCTGCGGCGTGGGACCTGAGCCAGCGAACCGCTTCGGACAGCGCGAGGGCGGGCAGGATGTAGGCGACGGGCTGGGCGAGGATGGTGTGGCTCAGGCTGGCGGCAGGCGTGCTGACGAAGGCGGGGAGTAGGCCAGATCCCAGCCAGAGGAGCAGGAAGGAATAGCGTGGCTGCCGCCAGCGAAGCAGGCAGAGAGCGGCCCCGGCCCACAGCAGCGTTCCCCCGAGCGGGTTGAACAGGGGGCGATCGGGGATGTTGTACAGCCACTCTGGGTCGCCGGTAGTGTGAAACATCCCCAGCGTTTTCACGATATTCTCCAGCAGGGGGCGAGGGTTGCCGGTCCGCAGCTCCCGCAGCGGTACGGCCAGTTCGGCCAGCCGGGCGTCGGCTCCTATGCCCTGGGCCGCGGCTTCGCTGCTTCCTCGGGCGATGGCCACGCCCAGGGGCGCGGCCAGCACGGCCATGATCCCCAGCGCCACTAGCAGGCCGCGCCAGTGACGGCTGAATAGCCCGCGGCGAGTCCGTGCCAGGTAGGCGAAGAACAACAGGAGCAGCACGGGCAGCAGGCGGGCGGCGGGGTAGGTGTAGAGGCTCGCGCCCAGCAAAAGACCAAGCAACGCCGAATCGCCGAATGCCAGGTTTCTGGACCCCCCGGGTCGTTGATTCCCACGCTCCTGGTCGAGCGAGCGCCACAAGGCGTAGAAGACCGCCAGAGCGAGGGGGGGCAGGCTGATGTGGCGGAGCCCAATGCGGCTGTACATCAGCGACCAGAAGGACATCGCCAGCGCCAGCGACGCGAGCACGGCCGTCGAGCGCCCGAACAGGCGACGGGTTAGCGTGTAGGCCAGGGCAATGGAGAGGGTGCCAAAGGCGACGGACAGGAGTTGCCCGCTCAGGACGTTAAAGCCCAGCATCGCGTGGACACCGGCGTGCAGATAGTGGTAGAGCGGCTCGTGGCCGGATGCCCCGGTGAAGTAGAGCGGAAAGTGACCCCTAAGCAGCTCGCCGGAGAGCGCGTGGATGTTGATCAGCGCGTCATCGCGCCAGCCGGGAGGCACGGTCTCCAAGCAACAGAGACGCAGACCCCAGGTGAGCAGGAGCAGCACAACGGCGAACGCCCATTCCCACTGGCGACCTGCGACCTGCGACCTGCGAGTAGCCCGTCGCTTCATTATCTCGTGACACTCAACGGCTGTATGAGGATGCGATCGTCCACCGCGATGCCATCGACGATAACCGGCAGGCGTGCCAGGTCTGCGCGGGTGTACATGCCTAGCTCCAGGCGGTGGGGACCGGGTGGTGCATCGGCGTCTATCTGAAAGCGATGGAGCTGCACGAAGGCGTCGTCGGAGCGCCAGTTCCAAGCAGGTGCATCCAGCCGGTCCTCCTGACCGATTATGGTATCAGCGGCGTCGAGCACGTGGGCGAATAGGACGGCCGCATACCCGTACTCGGTAGCAGGGGGCGCCCCCAGAGCGGCCGGATCGAGGATGCGCCATACGGTGACCAGCGTCTCTGTCTCGCCGGGATCAACGCCCGATGTGGGCAGCTCGTATGCGAGGAGCTCTACCGCTCCACCCACGTTCACCGGCAGGCTGAGAGATTCGCCGCCAGCCATCGTCGCCTCCGTCGGCGCGGTCATAAAGCGGGAGAGCGCGTCCTTTGGGCGCCATTCAAAGACGTCGAAGAAAGGGTCGACGTCGTCGGGCTGCAGATCGACCCGCTCGATGAGCTCCAGGTCCAATCGCTGGGCAAAGTACGCGTCGAAGGGCGTGTTCGACGGCACGATCAGCAGGCTACGAGGCGCGTGTGGGAACACGATCGATCGCCGGGCGTCGCACCAACGGAGTGCTAGGTCCTCGCGGTGGAGACGCATGTCGGCGATGAAGGGGTCGAGCGGCAGATCCGGAAATGGGGATGAGAGCGTCACGTCGCCGTGGTACTCGGTGTCGTTCAGATAGTCGGTGATGGCGGCCAGGTTGTGGAAGTAGGCCGCTCGGGTCTCGGGCGCCTCCCCCCAGCGGACGAAATAGTCATACCCGGTCGATGCGGCGACGACGGCCAGCCACGCCACGCAAGCGGCGGCCAACGCCCTCACCCAGCGTGGTCCGAACCGTGCGGCCACAAAGCGCCCGACCTCGGCGGCACACAGAGCGGGAAGGGCCATTATCGGCGCCTCGGCAACCTTGCTGTGCAGCACGCTGGTATACGCGCCCAGCACGAGGGTGGGCAGCATGCCTGTCACCAGCCACATCAGGACGAAAGCGTAGGTGCGTATCCGCCAGCGCCATAGACACAGCGCGATGCCGCCGTAGAACAAGAGGCTGACCACGGGATCAAAGATGGGGCGGCCTGGCAGGTTGTACGTGACCAGGGGATCACCCTCGAAGCTGAAGGTGCCCAGTCCACTGAGGACGTTGGCCCACAACGGTCTCAGGTCACCTTGGGCTGCCGCCTGCAATGGCCCAGATAACGTCGATGTACGGCCCCAGGCACCGGGGTCGAGCAGGTGCGGGGCGGCGAGCAGCCCGGCGACAATCAACGCGCCAGCAAACCACAGGCCGTGACGTCGGAAGCGTGGGCGATCGAAGCACGCCAGATAGACAAAGAGCAGGCCAAACGCTACCGCAGCCGAGCGTGCAGCCTCGTAGACGTAGAGGGACCCAGCCAGCAGGAGGGCGAAGAGTCCCCAGGCCCACCGACGTCTTCTCTCCCTATCATCTCCTATGCCCAGCGCCAGCCACAAGAAGTAGGCGGCGCTGGTGAACAGCGCCGGCGCTGGCTGTGAGTTGAGGGCGAAGCGGCTGTCACATACCGTCCAGAACGAGACGGCCACCAAGGTAGCGCTGCCCAGCCCCGTCGCCAGGCCGAAGGAGCGCCGCGCCCACAGGTACGTGAAGAGCAGCAATACCATGCCAAAGAACGCGGAGTGGAGACGCAGTGCCAGATCGTTCAGCCCGAAGAGCTTCATAAAGACGGCGCCGGAGAACATCGGAAACGGCTCGTAGGCATAGCCGTAGGGCACCTTGACCGGAGAACGTGTGCCACGATAGACGGCCGCCATAAAGTGGCCCGTGTCGGCCTCGTCGTGGGTCATTCCAGGCGGGATGTCGTCCAGTCGGTAGAGACGGAGAAAAGTGGCCACCAAGAGGATGATGATCAACAACCAATTGGCGATTGAGGATTGAGAACCGGATATCAGGGATTTCCGGTTGGGGGCTTGGGGCCTGATCATCTGCTCCTGACCTCCACCGGTTCCAAGAGGATAGAATCGCCGACCGTGGCGTCGTCCACCACCACCGGCAGCCGGATCCCGTCCACCAGCCCGTACATCCCTATCGCGATCTGATACTCGCCCGGCGGTGCGTCGGCAGCGACGGGGATGCTGTAGGGATCGGCGATGATCGTGTCGGGAGTCCATGTAGTGGTTGGCGCTTGCCCGTTGACCGGCTCGTTGTCCTGCTGCCCCCAGAGAAAGTTGCCGGTGGTGGTGTTGTAGGCGTCGCCCAGCAGGTGTGTGAACACCTTGTAGCGGATCTGGACAGGTTCGACGGCCCGCCAGTAGAGGGTCAGTTCCACAGTCTCGCCCGGTTCCACGATGGTGCGGGGCAGATCGTATCCCAGGAGCAAGATCTGTTCTCCCAGGTGGAGATCGAGCCGACGGGCGATATCTCCTTCGTCCACATCGTCAGGCCGGGTCGTCGCGGCGGACGCGCGGCGGATCAGCGTAAAGCGCCCCACTTCAACTTCTGGTCCTTCGTCCACCTGCACTGCGATCCGGTAATCCCCACCGGGCAGGTCGGCGGTCAGCGGCAGAGCGACGTGCTGACGGGTGGGGGTACTTGAGGCGGCTCTTGGCGCAGGGACGGCCGTTTCTTTCCGAACACCCGGTTCGCTGCCCGAGAGCAATCGCACGGTCCCCCCTGCCTCCGACGGGGGATCCCAATACAGGAACACATGGGCTGTGTCGCCACTCAGGTAGCGCGGCAGCGACACGTCGGCGCCTACCAGTCTTGCACCAGGTGCCACTTCCGGATCCCAGGTCCTGGATCCCGAGTCCCGAATCCCGAAATCGGGGGCCAGATCGTGGAGGTGCTGGGCCCGTTCCGAGGACCGAGCGTAGAGTCGTAGGGTACTCTCCCCGAAATGCCATGTCTCGGCGGCGACAGCCCGGGCCTCCAGCCAGGCGCTCACGCTGCTGCGAGGGTCATTCCGCTGTGCGTCCGGCGTCACCACCAGCCAGATACCGTCCGCCTGGGCCCACAGGGGAGCCACAACCCTCTCGATGGTTGCCTCGTCCACCGGTGCGCCGTAGGGCACCCCGTGCCAGGTGCCCGCGTAGTGGGCCGAGAAGATGGGCCAGTCCTTGTCGGTGTGGAGAACTACCGCGTCGTTGGGATGGACGTGGGCCCGGAGGGTCGCAGCCAGCGAGACATAGTCGTCCCGCCGGGCCCGACCGGGGTAGAGGGAGACCAGGCCGCTCAGGGCGACGGCGACGACCAGGACGCCCCCCAGGATGCCCGCCGACCGTCGCCACCGGGCCAGCGCGGCCAGGCCCCAGCCCAACAGGGTGTAGAAACAGATGGAGAGGGGGAGGAGGTAGCGGGGCACCAGCCGGGGGGCATAGTAGAGATGGATGGGGAGGGAGACGGCATAGACCACCAGGGCTGGCAGCGCCAAGCCGAGTGCGAGCATTGCCAGTCCGCCCGACTCGACTGACGTGCGGCGGGACCGCCAAAGGGCGACCGCGCCGGTTGCCAGCGCCGTGAAGGCTGCAAGGGTCAGCGGCGTGTAGATCTCCAGGTTCACAGGCACGCCCACCGCCAGCATGGTGCTGTACAGGTGGACGAAAAAGACCGGGGAGAAAGGCTCGGAGGAGGACCAGGTGGGCATGCGCGGCAGGGAATAGACGAGCCAGGGAACGAAGAGGGCAGCCGCGGCCAGTTGGGCCGCTATCCAGCGGGTCAGCAGGCGGCGTGAGCGACGCTGCCGCAGCCAGACGACGGGAAAAGCCAGGTTGGTGATGAGGGGGACGGAGACCATGAGGAACAAGCTCCAGAGACCGGCGGCTACCGTCACCACGTAGGCGATCCAGGCTCGCCAGTCCTTGCCCTGGCTGCGCCAGAGCCGTACGGTGGCCCAGAGCGCTCCAGCCGCCAGCGTGGTGGCCCAGATGTACATCCGCATCTCCTGAGACCAGGACACGGCGAAGCGGGATATGGCGAGAAAAAGGCCAGCCAGTTGCCCGGCCTTGTGCCCTCCCAGCGAGCGGCCCAGCCCATAGATGACGCTCACCCCCAGCGTGCCTACAAGGGCGGAGGGAAAGCGCAACGCGAACTCCCCGTCACCGACGATCAGCCACCACGCGCGCAGAAGCAGGAAGTAGAGGGGCGGGTGAACGTCGTGAGCCGTCCAGTGGAGGATACGGCGCACGGACAGCCGGGCGGCCCAGGCCGCCAGTCCCTCGTCCCACCAGATGTTGTGGTCGGCCAGGCCCCACACGCGCAGGCCGAAGGCGACGAGAAGTAGGAGCAGAATCAGGGCTTTGTCAGTCCTCAATCTAACCACCTGGCGCAACGGTCAACGTACAGAGCAAAGGAGGCCGGCTGGCCTCGTGCCTGCACGATCCGACCTCCCAGGGAAGCGGACCCATCATACCTTAACCCGGCGGTGTTGGCAAGTGGGGTTTAGCGCGTAGCGGACTGTAAACTCACGCACGGAGGAACAGGGTCGTCTGTCCTCGCTGATCAGCAGCCGTTCTCATTTCGGTAGGACCACGCCTGAACGTCCGCGATATGCTGGCGTAGTGCTTGTAGGAGTCTTTGGCCTTGTTCACGCCTGGTCACGGGCCGCAGGGACGCGGCGTCGGTAGTACTGGCAGCGGATAGCGGGGGAAGGGATCGAGCCAGAAATACCTCTTTTCGCTTTCCGCCAGCGTCGTCTGTCCCGATACAACCAGTACCTGCCAATTCCATTCCCCGTAGCGCTGTGCCGGAAGTGTCACCTCCCAGCAGTCGGTGCTGAGCGGACCGATGTCCCAGAACCATCCGCTGGGAGTGTGGTGGAAGCGGAGCACAAAGGACTGAACAGCGCCCCTTCGTCCCTCCCACCTGAACACCGTACCACCGCGCGTCGTGATCCCCGGTGGTGGTTCGAGCAGGGTCGGCGTCGCTGGCACAAACGTCGGTATAGGCGTCAGCGTGGGCGTCGGCGTGCTCGTCGGTGTGGGACTCGGTACGGGGGTAGGTGTATCGGTCGGTACGGAAGATGCAGATGTTGGCTCC
>Ga0180438_10010663_pt1 | contig 11240 bp, 3 predicted proteins | sample SS_ome_12_FD_132455 | JGI IMG/M metagenome (GOLD analysis project Ga0180438, IMG submission 132455) | Hypersaline lake sediment archaeal communities from the Salton Sea, California, USA - SS_3_D_2 metaG | ecosystem: Environmental > Aquatic > Non-marine Saline and Alkaline > Hypersaline >...
GGTCCAGTGGCACCTTGAGGTCCTGTAGCACCTTGAGCGCCATCAGGTCCAGTGGCACCTTGAGGTCCTGTAGCACCTTGAGGTCCAGTGGCACCTTGAGGTCCTGTAGCACCTTGAGGTCCAGTGGCACCTTGAGGTCCAGTGGCACCTTGAGGTCCTGTAGCACCTTGAGCGCCATCAGGTCCAGTGGCACCTTGAGGTCCTGTAGCACCTTGAGCGCCAACAGGTCCTTGCGGACCAATAGGTCCTGTAGTACCTTGAGGTCCTGTAGTACCTTGAGGTCCAGTGGCACCTTGAGCGCCAACAGGTCCTTGCGGACCAATAGGTCCTGTAGTACCAGCTACACCGGTAGCTCCTTGTGGACCGGTAAGACCACCAGCAGGTCCTTGTGGACCAGTCGCACCTACTGGTCCCGTAGGTCCTGTTACACCTACCTCTCCTTCAAGGTTATCAATCTGATCTTGTAAAGATCTTCTAAGTGTTCTTACATTATCAGTAAGAAGAACAACACTAACAGCTGTATCTCTCACAAGGGGATGTACAGTACGTAATCTCTCTGTTACTTCCGCACGAGTTGTCATCGTTATCCCTTAAAACCTAAAGTTTTTAATAGGACTTCTTTAAAGACCTATAAGTTAGTTTATATAATCGGTGGAGAGAAAGGAAGTTCGCAGAACTTCCTTTCTTCCCACCTTTAAATATACCTAACATATGTCTTTAAAGGATACTATTACGGTATTTAAATGATATCGTAATAGGATACAAATATTAGTTAAAAACAGTTATTGGCAAGACGAACGTCGTAAGAAACAGATATCGGAAGAGTTCCAACAAAATCAGAAAGAAAATTAACTGATAACTCAATATCACTTGGCGACATTGTGTCAACATAAGAAGACGCAAATAGTGGTACTGCCCGACCGTCTGTTGTTGTAGCATTAGCATGCGTGGAGACAACTCTTGAGTTTCCAGGAGTAATACCCGCACTACTTTCAACAGAAGGAACAGTAACAGTGAGAGATCCAGATCCTGTTGATCCAGATGAAGCAGGAAGAAAAGATATAGGGATTGATCCTGTAATATGAACAGCATCTACAAAAGTACTACCACTCATACCACACTGAATCCCGTAAGATTCCAGACAAGCACTCGGAACTCCGTTACCTGTAAATCCGCTGTTAATTACAGCAGTAGCAGGAACATCTACACAAGCAGACTGTTGTGTATCTGAAATACCTGACATACCTGTCTCAAGAGTTGACAAACGTCTACTCAGAGATAAAATAGCTTGATTCTGTAAACTATTTGTATGAATGAGCCCTGATACCATAGGATGAGACCCATGGGCAGGGTGACTAGGATCAGATCCAAGAGTTGGTTGTCTTGACATCTTGTATAATTATTACAATATTATTCTAAATTACTCCAAATTACTCCTCACGAGGTTTCGCCCAGTCTGCTGATAGAACCATGCTACCGTACAAGTAACCGTTCAACTCATCTATCATGTTCTGTCCGTCCTCCCTACTGTAGAAACTGACGAAAGCGAAACCTCTTGAGAGTCCAGTGTCACGATCACACACAAGATGTACACGCTCTGTGCGACCGAAGCAGTCAGTGATCTCGTAAAGATCATCCTTTGTCATATCTTCTGGTAGGTTCGTGATTCTGACTGTGAGCTCCTCGGGTTTTCCGAACTTGGAACCACCATCGCGCATGTGAGGTGGCACATACTTACTGGATTTAGAAGTTGTCGAGGCAGTGTCTGACTCACTATTATCTTTCTGCTTTCGAGGCTTCGGACATTTTGATGTCCAGTGACCTTCCTCGCCACAGTTACGACAACGAATGCCTTTGCGCTCTAACTGAATACCAGGAAGTCCCTGAGTTTTCCCTCCACTACTAGACACCGTAGAACCTCCCATGGAGAGATCTAACTTTATGTCCTCTTTAGATTGAAACGTTGTCGCAGGGTTCGGCCCAGGTGGTTCATTTGCACAATCTCCGAACTTAGCCCATTTGCGACGTTCCCAGACACTGCGCTTCACACGAATAATTCGCCTTGTCACTTTGATAGTTCTTGTTCTTTTGATCTTCTGACCCTTCTCGTTATGAAAGATCTCAATAACAAGTTTGATCCCGTTCTCATCAGGGCCGATGACCTCCTTGGAGTACTCCGGTTGGTCCTCGATATTTAGAGATCGGGGCGAACTTGTGGCAGAAACAGATGTAGATGTACTTGCAGACATACTCGGTAAGTTAAACAAGTTGCTTAACGACTATGACTGTTTGTCTTAAGTTAGGTTTTTTGTAGTGACGAACTTAGTCCTCCTCAGACCCGTCATCATCCTCAGACTCCTCAGCGGCACGCGCCTGTTGAGCGGCCAGAGAGAGCTGGATGAGCTGGTGCACAGATGTTGCGAGAAGGTGAACATCCTTCTGAATCTTCGCGAGAATCTCCGCGACGTTGCGTCCACGCTCTGTCTCCAGAACGGCGCTAAGAACCTGATAGTCATGATCATCACAAAGATCGATCACGTCCTCCTCAGACTCGGATGCGGACTCCTCACGCTCACGGGAGCGTCCGCGACGACGGTGTTCCTTCTCCTGATCACGTCGTGCGTGCTTGCTATCAGCCGGATCGGCATGTGCTTGTTCTTGTACTTGTGCTTGCTTGCTAGACATCGTTCTAATAATGTAAACCCTGATTCTGATAACCGAATTAGAACGCACCCCATCTCTTAGTACGCCATTCGCGAGACCATGTGATACACCATCACCGCGAGAACTCCTGCTAGGAAGTACGACATGAAACATCGATCCTGGGTCTTCCGATTCTCATTAGAAGGATTTGGTACGAACCAGTCCGGGTATGCTCCCATGAGAAGCAACATCAGAACCACGTACACAAAAGACGCTAATGTGAGAACAGTGAACTGCATAGTTATTTACTACTGCTCCTATGATTTTAGTCAGATAATTTACGCCTGGTTAAGCCCATAGGCAGGTGGAGCAACCGGATAGGCAGTAGATGCGCCAAGATCGTTAGTAATACCAAGAGGAACCGATATCCACCCAGTATATCCTCCTGTAGCCTTGTTACCAGAGAGTGCGTTATTATCCACACCTGGAGTTGTAAATCCACCACCAAGGTTCGTAATCGCACCTACAACTCTGTTTCCTGAGATTACATTAGAAATGACAGCTCCTGTATCACCTGTAAATCCGATGTTAGCCGAAAAGCCTGAGACACCAACCATATTACCATTAATAGTATTCCTCTCGATACCGATAATACCTAGTCCAGGTGCACCAGGTGCAGCAGTAAAGAACATACCACTTGATCCTATAGAGTTCGAGTTCACTGTACACTCAATCATTCCACTATTAACAAGAAGACCTGTTAGATTGTTATTACAGATACTTGTGTCAATAACAGATCCTAAGAAGTTCATTCCTGTAACTCCAGTGCTTATATTTCCATTAAACGTTGAGTTAGAAACTACATCATCAAAAGATAATAAATCTACACTATTATCTGTGACTGTTATAGATGTTCCAGTAGTTCCAAGAGTAATAGCTCCTTCATCTATCAAGTTGTTACTAATAGATGTATTGACAAGTTCACCATCAAATCGCATACCACGAACACCTGTAATTATGTTGTTATCTAGCTTACAGTTTACAAGGAATGGCCCTTCAAATATAAGTTGTGGTTGACCTGTAGGACCGGACACAGGTCCAGACTGACCACTAAATATTCTGTTATTACAGAAAGATGTTCCTGTAACACCATTGCTAATCTGTAATGATCCAAATGTATTATTATTAAAAATACAATCTTCTATTGTACCTGTTACTCCTGATCCACTTCCAACAGATGATAGATCTATTTCTTGATCAAAAGAGTTATTTGTTATCATAACATTTCTTAAATTAGCAGAAGCTCTGAAGTTTTGTGCCCTGTTATTAGATATTGTCATATCACCAGCAGATCCAAGCGGACTTGGAGAATTATCGATTGTAATACCGTTCAATACTATATTATCTGAAACTACAGTATCATCATTCATTCCAGATGAAGCACGAATATTCATAACAGAACAATTATTACCAACTATATTACATCCACGAGGGAAGTGAATAGTAAAGGATCCTCCAGAATTATTACTAATGGTTGATCTAATGTTTGTTTGTGGGAAACTTGGATTAAAATTGTAGGTATTAAACTGATTATTATTAAAAACAGAATCCCATAATCTTCCTATATTTAGATTATTTGATAGTAAATTATTATTTGTGATAATTGATCTCAAAGCTGTTCCTGAGACACCAAATGCCTCATTTGGAGAACCAAGATCAATTGTAAAAATATTTCCATCTATTACTGTTTCTGTAATATTTTCAGATACAAAACTACCAGCCTTATTATCTGAGATTGTTGTTCCGTAAATATCTTTAAGCTCTATTGATTCTGTAATTACATTAGAACTAATTGTCAGACCAGTGACTCCTATTTGCGAGAATCTAAGATTTCCTATAATCTCGTTTCCACATATTGTGAGATCACCACAGTTTCCTGAAAATCCTAACTCTGAAGTAGCACCAGTTAATCCAATGCTATTTCCAGATATACTTGAACGAATAGCGTCAGAAAGTATTGTAAATCCAGATGGTAAAACATTGTTAGAGACAGATGAATCGTTAAGAGTTACAAATGATAATAAATCTGCTCTGTTATTACTAATATTTGAACCTGTTGTTCCAGATGATCCAGTAAATGTTATACTATCGCAATTATTCCCCTCAATAACTGTATCTCTTGTATTTTCCACAGTGAAAACAGTAGAATTATTCCCTTTAATATTTGTATCTATTGTATTTCCCACAGTGAAAACAGTAAAAATATTCCCCTCGATAACTGTATTCCATGTATTTCCCACAGTAAAATCAGTGCAATTATTTCCGCTCAGAACTGTGTCTGTAGCATCATTGCTTAGGAGAATAATGTTCTCCAACTTATTATTGTTAATTACACACCCTGTAATTCCAGTAGTAATGAATAAACCACCTATCATTCGGTTATTTGTAATAGATGAGTTTAAGACAGTGGCAGAACCATTAAATGTAAGACCAGTGTTTCCGTCTTGTATGTTGTTATTGCTAATGGTTGAGCGTACAACTGGATTTTCAATAGATATTCGATTATTGATAATATTATCTGATAAATTACAATCAGTTAACGCTCCTGTCATTGTTGTCAATCCATTAAAAAAGTTATTTGTAATTGTTGTATTTGTACACATATTAAAAGAAGATGATGATAAGAAGTTATTACTAGTTATTTCTGAACCTTCAAATGTATTTGAAAATGTTACATCAGAATTAAACTGGTTATTACTGATATTTCCGTTTGTTACCGTACCGCCAAATGCTGGTGGTCCACTTAGATTATCTATAATTATATTGTCTGTGATAGTTACTTGGTTAGAAGTACTTAAAAATCTAAAACGACTTAGAATATTTGATGATAATACTGAATCAGATATTGTACCACCTACAGTTATATTATCACAGTTATTTGATGTAAAAGAAGAGTTATTTACTGTACTACCTGGAGCTATACTTGTACAGTTATTTGATGTAAAAGAAGAGTTAGTTACTGTACCAGTTGTAGATATATCACTTGTACAGTTATTATTTGTTATTGTACTATTCGATATAGTAGAAGAAAAAGCAATATTATCTGTTATATTATTATTAATTAACGATTGATCAACAGACAAAGGTAAACTTAATCCTGAATTAATAGCATTATCTGTTATCTGTACATTAGAAAGACCAACATTAGAAAACAATAAACTATTTAGAGTATTATCAGAGATAATACTTCCAGTAAATCCAGAAGATACTGGTGATGATAAATCAATAGAAAGGTTAAGAGCGTTTCCGTTAAAAACTAAATTTTTGCATTCTGTTACTAATCGTATACCAGACCCTACTCCTGTATTATTACTAATAATTGGAAAGTTTAGAACAGAATTTGTTTTTGATTCAATATTAACAGTTACTAAATTAGAGAGGTTATTATTGGTAAAGCGAAGAGATAGTTCATCTAATTCAAGACTACTCCCACCTATATTTAATTCAGTATCTACAAAACAGTTATCAAATAGTAATGAATGAGGTGTTCCAGTTGGTCCCCTTACATTAAATGATCCCATACCAGATGATCCAAATCTACATCCAACAAAAGAAGATGTGTTTGAAGCTAATCTGTTAGTGCTACTTGTAATAAAATCTACATTACGTGCGTCTACAGATATAGGTGAATTATTAGAGACAAAATCATTTGAAAAATCTATAAATATCGAAGCACGTCCCTCGTTCGATGTTATAGCATTTGTACCTTGAATTGTTATTCTACCAAAATCATAAAATAATGAAGAAGAAAATGGTCCACCATATGTTAGAATAGGACCTGTTGATGCAGAATCATCTAAACCCAATTTAACAAATAAACTATCATTTACTCCATTGCCAGAAACACCAGCTGTTTCTGTGATTGGTGATATTATACAGATACTTCTTTCTCCAGCACTAACAGCTGCTCCTAGACTAGTGTAATTTACATTTCCCGATGACCCCACAATAACACAATCAGACAGTCCATCAATACCAGTAGCACCAATCGCACCAGTAGCTCCAGTAGCTCCAGTAGCTCCAGCAGGGCCAGTAGCTCCGTTTGTTCCCGATCCTGTATTATCAGAACTTACAGGACCCTGATTAGGTTGAAGAAGAATAGATTGCCCATCAGTAGCAACACCCAAGGGATAAGTTCCTAATGTAGAAGGAGATGTTTCTGGTAGTCCTCCTTGAGGTTCTATAAAGTATTTCTGACACGGGTTTAGTGTAAGTGGTGTTGATAAAATTCCTAGTAGAGTTGTCTTGTAAAGATGAGATCCAGGTAGCGATACTTGAAGATTCTCGCCAGTAGCAGCAGTTTCTGTAGCAACGCCAATCCAACAATCATAATCAAAACCGTAGTTTGTACGAACAAATACAGAATCAGATGGTGTTTCTGAGAAAAGTAAAGCAGTAACAAGCTGTAAATTATTAAATTTTACATTACCTGTAACACCTGATATAATACCGTCAGGACATACAAAACTACCTGTTATAACATCCGGATTTAGATCAGGAGTATAATATCGTAGTTCACCAGTTGAACCTGAACTTGGAACCTCAACAGATAAAAGTCTATTTCTTGTATCATCGTATGACAAATATAGAGAATTACCTAAAGTACTACTAGCACCACCAGTTACTGCTGATAGATCTCCTGATGCTCCAACAGTAGCAGAGAAGATTTGCCCAGTGCCACCAATGTAATCAACACCCCAGAAAACTTCCGAAGGATCATTAGATGAACGAACAGCAGCATTTGATGTTCTTAACCATCCCGCACCTGTATAACCTGAGGATGACCAACTTATTGTTGTTGCTGATATTGAAGCAGCAACAGCACCAGTGTTACCTAGATAAAATAATTTATTTTCATCATTACCTAAAACAACAAGATCAGAAGGATCTCGAATAACTATTGGTGGTGTAGTAATAGATCCAACACCAATTAAAGGGTTAAATGCAAAAACTTTTGATCCGGTATTACCTTGTGAGTAAGCAATATATCCAGTGTATACATCATTAAATGAAGGATATCCATAACCTACATTAATCTGAGTACCACCTGTTGCAGCGGATACGATAGTAGTACTACCGGTAGATATAGTAAGTGGATTATTATTATCATTTCCAGATACGGTAATAGAATTAAATCCTACTTCTACACCTGTTGTAAAAGCAAAAAAGTACAAAGAATTAACTCCTGGAAAAGGAATTTCATCACCTCTTGGTGTTAAATCACTATCAATAATAGGATTTGTTGTAATAAACTTTTCTTCAGAAGATACATTAATAAGATTTCCATCACGCCCTATTCTAAATCCTTTTAGAATCACATCTGATGTTAAACTATCTCTAAAAACAACCAAACCATTAACATTCTTTAAGTTAGATTTATCTGTTTCTGCTGAAAATACTTCTTCTCCTCCACCAAAAGCATATGTGATAACACTTGATCCTGTGATACCACTTCCATCATCTCTCAAAAGAGGAGTACCATTAATACCCCAGTTGTTATCTGCTATATCGTACGCTTTTTCATTTGATCTTAGTTGAACTGCTCTGCCAGAACTAATCTGACTACCAGCTTCAAAACAGCGAACTAACGGGTTAACAGGTATATTAGTTCGTCTTTGAAGGTTTGGATCAGTTACTGTGTAATTCATCATACCACCACATAACTCCTCTGCTGAGTAGAGAACAGATGTAGGTGCTGTTGGATTAAAAATATTAAGACCTTGATTATCAGAAGACGGTGCTAATGAGCTTGATATAGTAAAATCAACTACAGATGATTTTGGGTTTATTAAAGCTGGTGCCAGAATTTCACTATCATTAATAGCTAATCCAGCATAAGTTCCAGATTCCGTTGTTACTAAAGAACCAGTACTACCAAAATAATAGTTTGTATTAGGAATTAAAGTTTCTTGATCAGTGTTGATACTTCCTAGAATATTTACAAATCCAGTTCCACCAGATGGACCAGTTGAAGCAACATATCCAATAAACGAGCTGTACCTATCTATTAACGACTCATCTGTGTTATAAATAGTCACAATAGGTGTTGTTGCTGTATTAGTATTAATCTGTACAAGACCAATAGAACTTGAATCAGGAATATAAGTCTGAGCAAATCCAGTTCCTCTATCAATTGGTTCTGTGCTCCTTCCTACTAATGAAAAATCTGAAATTCCTTTCTCTTCGTATGTACTAGCAACAATCTGCGTGTTTGAGCCAGGAATATCGTGAAAAGCAACAAAATTACTGTCCGTGGTGTTTGTAATTGCTGATAAAGGAGTTGGTGTAAGAATTACTGTATCACCAAAGGTGACAGTTGTTCCTGTAATATTCAAATTACGAAGAGCACCATTTTGTATTAGTGATGACGAATAATACACATCATTTGATGAAATACTACTATTGATGATCTCCCAAGGATAATTAGCAAATAATACTAAACTTTCTGGATCAGAAGATCCAGTAGCTCCCGTTCCAAGAGTAATAGTATTACTCCCTGGAACAATTGTTCCAGCAATCGCGATATATCCATCAGTTGGAGTTGGTGATGTTAAATCAAATCCAGCTCCAAATACTCGTCCACCTGGAATAACTTTACCATTAAAGACAGTAACTCCAGGAAGCTGACTTGGTCCTGTCATAGCAGTAGAAGATCCTAATGCGCTGTAAGTAAGACCTGCACCAACAATTTCTTTTACAAGATATGCGGGAACACCCCCTTCTCTACGATACATCCAGACAACACGATCCGTGGTATCATCATAAGATGCGAATACTGGTGTAGGAAAAGCAATTGTGATTGGAGTTGTCCAACTATCTAGTAAGAATGATGAGCCTGTAGTAATTACATCTGTTGATGGATCAACACTAACTACAAATCCGTATAGATTAGTACCAGATGCTGTTGCGTAAGAAACTGCAAACTTAGGCAAAAGTGTCCCACCTAATCCAGCATATATATTATCAACATATCCAGATAAGGCACCAGTAGATCCAGGAACAAGAGTCGTATCTGATAATGTATAACTAACAGAACCATCCACTGGTGATACAGTTCCTACACGTCCTCGAATATCAAGACTTGCCGAATCTTGCCAAATTGCCAGAAACTTTCCTGTAGATCCTGGAATGTTCTCAATCTTAACACCAACACTTGTAACAAAATCTCCAGATGAACTAATATCAACATTACCAGTCCATCGTTCTTTTCCCACCAATTTATTTACATCCTCTGGTCCAGAAAGGTATACAGCATCCCCAGGTATCAAAGGTTCACAGAAATTAAAAATACTTAACGATTGAGCAGATCCTGTGGCTCCTGTGGAACCTGTGGCTCCTGTGGAACCTGTGGCTCCAGTAGCACCAGTAGGACCAGTTGCTCCTGTTGCTCCTGTTGCTCCTGTTGCTCCTGTTGTTCCTGTTGCTCCTGTTGCTCCTGTTGCTCCTGTTGCTCCTGTTGCTCCTGTGGCACCAGTAGGACCAGTTGCTCCTGTTGCTCCTGTGGCTCCAGTTGCTCCTGTTGCTCCTGTTGCTCCAGTAGCACCAGTAGGACCAGTTGCTCCTGTTGCTCCAGTAGCACCAGTAGGACCAGTTGCTCCTGTGGCTCCAGTAGCTCCAGTAGCTCCAGTAGCACCAGTAGAACCTGTAGAACCTGTAGAACCTGTAGGACCTGTAGCACCTGTAGCACCTGTAGCACCTGTCGGTCCGGTAGCACCTGTAGCACCTGTAGCACCTGTAGCACCTGTCGGTCCGGTAGCACCTGTAGCACCTGCACCTGTTCCTGCAGGACCCGTCGCACCAGTTGGTCCTGTTGATCCAGTAGGACCTTGAGCACCAGTTCCTCCGTCTGGACCTGTCATACCCACGGGACCTGTGGCACCTGTAAGACCATCAGGTCCTGTGAGACCATCGGGTCCGGTGGCACCGGTAAGACCATCAGGTCCTGTGAGACCATCGGGTCCGGTGGCACCAGTAAGACCGTTAGGTCCTGTGAGACCATCGGGTCCGGTGGCACCAGTAAGACCGTTAGGTCCTGTAGCACCAGTAAGACCATCGGGCCCTGTAGCACCTGTAGGACCGGTAGCACCGGTGAGACCGTTAGGTCCAGTAAGACCGTTAGGTCCAGTAAGACCGTTAGGTCCTGTGGCACCATCAGGTCCTGTAGCACCAGTAAGACCGTTAGGTCCTGTAAGACCATCGGGTCCTGTGGCACCGGTGAGTCCGTTAGATCCTGTGGCACCGGTGAGTCCGTTAGGTCCTGTGGCACCATCAGGTCCTGTGGCACCATCAGGTCCTGTGGCACCAGTAGCACCAGTAGCACCAGTGGTACCATCAGGACCGGTAGCACCGGTGAGACCGTTAGGTCCTGTAAGACCATCAGGTCCTGTAGCACCATCAGGTCCTGTAAGACCATCAGGTCCTGTAGCACCAGTGGCACCGGTGAGACCGTTAGGTCCTGTAGCACCAGTGGCACCGGTGAGACCGTTAGGTCCTGTAGCACCAGTGGCACCGGTGAGACCGTTAGGTCCTGTAGCACC
>Ga0180438_10010664_pt1 | contig 11240 bp, 11 predicted proteins | sample SS_ome_12_FD_132455 | JGI IMG/M metagenome (GOLD analysis project Ga0180438, IMG submission 132455) | Hypersaline lake sediment archaeal communities from the Salton Sea, California, USA - SS_3_D_2 metaG | ecosystem: Environmental > Aquatic > Non-marine Saline and Alkaline > Hypersaline >...
ATGCTTCGCTTGGTGTGCCTCGGTGTCTCGAGTAAGTGTCCTGAAACCGTCTCAATCGTCCCAGGCGGTGTCTTGGGCGGGCGCCGCCGGAAACGCGGGTGGGCTCACGCGTCATCCAGGCGAACGACTGCCGCGTGTTCACGGCGCGCGGGGGAAACGAGAACAAGGTCGCGCATCCAACAAGTGCAGCCGACGGGAGGAAAAACACACAACACTATCCGGAAAAAAGCAAAGAGTAAGAGGGTTTAGAAAGTAAGAAAGACCTGTCAAAGCTCCTAGTCCGAACCCAAGGTCAAGCCGTAGGCGTGTAGTCATCACAGCCGGATTGTGAATAGGGGCTCTTTGTTGCTTAACCCTGGGGTGCTTGATGGCTGTCCCTGAGACGCTGCTGGCTGGAACCCGGCAGGACCCTGCCCGCACTCATCCCTAAGCAAATATACATTAGGCGACTAAAGAATGACAAATGGTATATGGATGACCAGATCGGGTTTGCATCGAACAACAATTGTTTCGCTACGGACCATGGTTCCTTCTGTGGCTCGCACAGATACCGTGCGGCAGTTCTTGTTTTCGCTCTCCTTAATCTCAAACCCAAGCGGCGCGGTTAGGTCCTCCGTGCCCACCGACAAGCGGTTCAACGGAAACCCCTCCTCCGCAGTTATGGTGAACGTTGCAAGGATGTCACCTGCGTTGAGGCCGTCGCCATCTATCATAAGGGACCTTGGACTGACCTGAATGGGCCCTCTGACTTCGCCCGTTACTGGAAGCAGAAATCGCCGCCGAGGCGACTGGGATTGCGAGGCGTCTATCTCAACCTCAGTCTTAAAAGGACCCAAGGGAATCCCTCTACGTGGTTGGATGACAAGTACAAACCTACGGGCACCCTCTTGGATGTCAGGGGCCGTATCTCGTTCTACTCGGATGTCCAGCAGGGATCTCGGACCTTCGCGCACCTTTATTGTCGGTTCTTCTTGCTGCGGCTCGATGGGCACGAAATCGAGCGCCACTTCTCGCGCTATCGAGAGATTGTCCCACTGTACAGACCCAAAGCTGATCGCTTGGGGCGTGAGCGTCCATTCCGTCATCACCTCACCGGTGATATTGGCGAAGAGCAAAGGGGTCTTACGGGAGTCCGTTTGAATTGCTATCGTTTCGTGCAAACGCCTCGAGGTATCACCCGTGGCTAGCTCAACACTTACGTTGGTCGATGTTCGAGGTCCAACGCGTTCCTCGTAAAGGAAACTGATACAGGAACAACTGCCCTTAACTTCAGTGATTGACAGGGGTACCGAGGTCGGGTTCTCGAGGATGAACTCCGTATGGACCCTGCTATTTGCAGGAATCCTGCCAACATCTGCCACACTTACTCGCAGATGCGGTTGTGAAGTTTGAGTGTTGCCTGTTGCCGCGCGTGGGGCGCACGATAACGTGAACACGAGGCCCACGGCGAAAGAGACAAAGGCAGCGCGAGGCACGGATCCCGTGCGTATTTCCACTTTTTACCGTTCCTCAAAGGGGTCTGCGGTGGTCGGTGCCGTCCCCGTTCTTCTCGCCCAGAGAACGGACGAGCACAGTGCGAAAACCAAAAACACGCTCACAGAGACAACGGCCACGGGTACGCTGAATGAATGAATAGTCAGGTCTGCTGCTGAAAGCTCTTCTAGAGACAAGATGAGCGCCACCCCGTCCCAATAAGTCTCCAGATACGAAGCATCGAGAAACCCTCCAAATGAAGGCGGATCCAGAATACGTACTTCGCCTTCTTCATTGCTTCCAGCATAGAGGACATAGTGATCACCCATGTCCTGCTCCGGCGTAGACTTGACATGTAGAATCGCCAGTTTATCCATTTGCAACAACTGATCTTTGCTAAGCACGACTGCCAGCGTATTCATACCTTTTGCCCGCGCACAATGCTCGACCCGTGCAAGGCTTGTCCCTCGTTCCTCAAGCAACTCGTTTTGGAGTTTCGCAAAGCTGTCAAGGGGCCTGTGAAGAATTAACATGGCCGCCGCAAGGGCGCGAGCACCACAATCGAGGCGAGGTTCAATGTGGTAGCCCTCCTGAACCGACGCAACGCCCTCGAGGTTTCTTCTGGCGGTATGGAGTACTTCGAGTTCTGTTGCCCCAAAGACAGGAAATGTCAGAATAACGTGCACTGCCAACCCAAGATGGATCGCTGACATCAGCTAAAGCTCCTTCATGGAAGTCGTTGCCCGCCTACCGAAAAACCAGATACAGAGGACCAGGCAAAGCGCAACAGCTAAGATTGCGACGATACCAGGCACCCGCCGGGGAGGTTCTTGCTCCGCCGTCGCCGAAGCCGTCGCTGAAGCAGAAGTCAAGTCTAGATTTGGCACGACGGCCGGTGACTTCTGGCCGACGTTGTCCGCCTTGTCCAGGTCTTTGTAAAATCCGGCATCTTCGAGTACCTTGAATATAAGATCCATTTCGGCCTCTTCTCCTCCTGCCTGGTACCTATAGAGAACGCCAGCCACCTGATCATCGATGTCTGTGCCCGAAGGAATGACGACTCTCAGTTCGTCCTCTGTCACCCCGGTATTGAACTGCATCCGCTCGATTTCTGTTATCGTGACCTGTAGCATCGATTTCCCGGTGCCAATCATCGTGTAGACTGTTTTCTTAGGGCCCCAGAAGCCATCTGGGTACTGGACACATTCAGTCTCGATTATCTCGCTTTGTTCTCGCTCGTGACCCTCGCGCTGATAGGAAAGACAAGCATAAGGAATCGTGAATCCTCTGTTCGAGTCTACGTAGATCTCGTAGTACCGGGCTCTGGGTTCCCCACTCTTCTCGCTCGTCCATTTTGCGATCATTTCAATCACGTGGACTTGTCGACCCTCATATTCGCGCGTGCCCCCGTAGCGCACGACCCGCGTGGCGGAACCGCCCCAATCTTCGGGCCGCGAACGCCATGATTTACCCTGGACTATTTCCTCAAGGGACGCCCCAAAAACAGACAAGCCAAAAATCAGGGGTTCCTGCTGCGCCCGCTCCGTATTAATCGACGCCATCGCGCCTTGAAAATCCCTGACCTGGGCTCTTTCTTCCTCTGGTCGGTATTCAACGAACACCTCACCATTATAGGCCCGTTGATAGAACCGTTTGGGTTGGAGGACCCTCTCATCACCCGGCTCCGGAAAAGGAGGGGGGTTTCCATCGACCAACACCTCCCAGTTGGTGGCATACCTAAAGCGGTTACCTATGCTCAGCCACTCTGTGGATATATGATTCTCCTGGACGGGCTGTCCTGGGGCCTCGAAACGCTTGTGAGACTTGAGCGTAGCCCGCACGTCGATGATCTTATTCTGACTAGCACGCATCCCATCAACCAAGTACTCAAGCTCCTGCGAGTTCTCAACCGTTAACTCCGCTTGAGTCGGCAGGGCTATTACCAGTAACTTAAAGATGATGCACGTCGTTGTCCATCTGCAACATCTGGGCGATTGCATCTCGCACCTCCTGTTCCCATATATGTTAGTGCCCGAGTACCTGTTCCGGGAGCAGTATAACACGAGGGGTCCGACGCGACCACAAAGAGTCGCGCCGGACAGAAACGGTTGTCACTAGTTGCACTGAGTCACTGTCTGACAATCATATGGGTTGCAGATCTCATAGCAGTTACCAGCGTTACACCAGCAGTCGCGTTGTGTAGCGCACCCTTGCTGGCCTCCTGGAGAGCAGTCCCACGTTTGCGTTGCCGGACCGCAATGAACGCAGATGGCCCCCCATAATCGTGGGGGGCAGGTATCATCGCAGTCAGACGGGCAGGCCCTGTCTGAACACAGGTGCAACGCCTGGCAGCAGTTGAGGCCCCCGATGATCGCCTCTTTTTCTGCAGCAGAAAGCAAGATCGGCGCACACTCACTGAGGCCGACAGCACTGCTGAGTGTGCCGAAGCACACCAGAGCCAAGAGCCCTCCGATTAGCTTGACAGTTTTCATATCACGTACCTCCACAGGTGTCCTAAGTCATAGGGATGCAGGCATTTAACAGCCACATCCCTACATGTACAATCATCCTGCCGCACAGACCACCTCCTTTTAGCGCATTTGTCAAGCCTGACATGTCTGGCCTCGGGCTCACGCCGCGCTGCCTGTGCGGCGTAGGTGCCCGGGCCTTCGTACTCGAATTTGCCGCAACCACCTCCCTTCGTATTATTCGTGTGGCCGTCGCGGTTCGTAGCGACAGCCCTCGGCGTCCACGCTCGATTTGCTCGGGGATCAGGAGCTCTTGGCGCTGCATCGTGGCTTGTGCGTCGCGCCGTGCGCCGTTTCACAGCATCCCGATGCCCTTCGCCTCGAGCGATATTGTTGCCATAGTCTCTGTTGTTCGCATCCATATCCCTTGGTATCCGCTACTTGGACATTCCCCGCTATTGCCCTCCTGGCCGTGGCGCCGATTCGTCGGTTTCAATTGGCTCGAGAAGCGTCTCGCGCACGTTCAGCATGCGCTCGATTGCATCGGCGAATGCGGCCTTGTCAAGGCACATGCGGTCCTTCGGGTGCACACACAGCGTGCTCAGCATCTGCTTGGCGCACTCGGCGAGCGCCGTCCACGCCGGTGCGTCGGTATTTTCACCTGCAAGCGCGAAGTAAGTAAGGGTCTGTTTCGCCAAGGCGATATTTCCCGCCACCAACTCTGGGTAGTCGTCCGGAGGAGCATCGAATGCGAGCGGGAACGCAGGGTCGCCGGACGCCGGGACGAGCTCGAGGCACTCAGGCAAACCGTCCGCGCCGTCTGCCCGCTCGAGCCAGGGCAACGGCGGCAGGGCAAACGCGCCGTCGGCGTCGAGCCGGGCGGAGAAGCCCGCGACGGCCGCTGCCGCTACGAGGGCCTCCAGTCGGGGTTTGCAGTTGGCCTCGTCGATGCCGGTTGGCCAGTCAAACCGGAAGATGTCGCCCGAGTAGATGAGCAACGCGCGCCAGCCAATGGGGTGGCCCGATTCCGGCGTGTCGGCGTAGAGTGCCTTGGCCCAGTCGGGGACGTTGACGGGTACGCCGTTCCACAAGGGTGCGTCACCACTCGCGCGAAAAGCGGGGACAGACCCGTCTTCACTCGTTCCTTGTTCCGCTTGCGTCAGTCCCCGTTTTTCGCTTGGCACGCCCCCGTTCAACACGTCGTACAGCCACATGATGTGCGGGTATTCTTGGCGCGCCCAGGCTTCGTACTCGTCTTCGGTCTGGGGCAGCAGCATTTCGACTAAGGCCAGCTCGGCTTTTTGCTGGAGTGGGCCGTCCAGGCCTTTGGCGATAGGGTCGTCACGTGGGAAGTCCGCGCCGCCGAGGGGAAGGGGCCCGGCGGCGTCGGAGACAACAGGTTCGGTGCTCTGGGTCGTTTCCGTTACTTCGGTTTCTTGGGTTTGGGCGACTACGACGTCTTCGGATGGCTCGCTCGGCTCGGGCGCCTGGAAGACGTTGGCGCCGACGTAGGCCAGGACCGGCGCGGCCAGGATCACAAGGCAAGCGGCCGCGGCCGCCCAGGCCGTCTGCCTGTGGCGGGGGGCCCGCCATAGGCGGGCTTGACGCTCGGGCGTGAATAGCGGGACATTGCCCGCCTCGGCGGCGCGGATGCGCGCCATGGCGCGCTCGACGAGTTCTTGGGTGGACATCATTCTGGGCCCGGCGGCCACGAGTCTTTCCTCGATGGCGTCGCGGAACTCGTGCACGACATCGTATTCTGCGGCGCACATCGGACAGTCGAAGAGATGTCGCTCGATAGCCTGGAACTCGCGTTTGGATAATGTCGCGTCCCAGGCGTAGTACGCCGCGAACCGCATACGCGCCCAGTCGCAACCCGGCGCCTTGCCTAAAAGCAGCAGCAACTCCTGTCCGATCCGCTCAAACATATCTTTTCCCGCCCCGACCATCTACGAATACTGCGTTTAACCTGAAGAAACGCACCCTCACCTCAAATTAATCTACCTAATCTACTCGTATATGTCCTGAGAGCCCGGTTTTTTCCACTCGAAATTCAACTTTTTTTCGACTTTTTTGCGGCGACCCTGTAACCGCTTCATGCCCAAGGACTTGCAAGCTTCGCTGAACAAGGCTTATGCTCACGCCATCGCCTGTGTAAGCTTTACCGTTGAGACAACCACATCGCGGGGCACTTGCAGAAAACAGAATCAACCATGATGTCTCCAGGATTATTCAGCGGTTATTCGTAGCGTGACATCCTTGCCCACGCCGTCATTGCGAGGAGCGAGTCCTCGAGCGACGTGGCAATCACTTGCCACAGTCAACTCGACGGCTTCGGCAAAAAGCGATTGCTTCGTCGAAGACTCCTCGCAATGACGGGAAAGCATGGCCGCCGATGACTTTGTAAATGAACTTCGCGCTCGGCACACTAGTCTCTTGGGTGTGTGTCCATGTTATCCCGAACAGAAGCGCGCCCATTTGTTCAAGGAATTTCTAACTCTTGACACTATCTTGGGCAAGAAAACGGTGATTGCGGACTTGTCAGACCATTTTGTCTTCGAGAGACTTCCGGAGTCGTTTGACGCCTCGTTCAGCCAAGTGGTATGCCGTCATAGGCGCTATGCCCATGGCGCGGGCCGCGTCGGGCACGGGGCGCCCTTCGAGGTGGACCATGCGGACAGCTTGCTGCATTCGGGGCGGCAGTTTATCGAGGCATTCGGAGACGATGCGTTTTTGCTCTTTTGCGATAGCGGCTTGGTCAACGGGCCGGGCAGCCGGATTCCGAGCGCGTGGAAGCGCCGCATACTCCTTGTCCAAGTGTCGTCGCCTCAGGGTGTTCCGTCGATAGGCCAAGAGCAGTCGTAGGGCAGTGCTGAACAGGAAGCTCTTATCTTTGCCTGGGCCAATGTTGTCTCGCCTGAGCCAGGCCACGGCAAAGGTTTCCTGGAGCAACTCGTCCAGGTCGTCCGGGTGCGCGCCTCTGGAAATGAGCACCCGCCGGAGCGCATTGGTGTGTTTATAGACAATGCCGTGAAAGCGCAGGTTTTCTCGAGCCGATTCCTTGATCGGGGCCGGATGAGTGGCCGGCTCGATATGCGGTTCTTCGAAGGCGGCGCGTTGTGGTGAAGACGAATCTGGGCCCAGATTCGGCCTGATTTCACTGGCGTCCAGCTTCTCAGCAAAGCCCGCGCACGAGTCGTCGCCGCACTGGCGGCGGTCTCTGTCAGACGGTTGTGAAGGCGAGCCACTTCTTGAATTACTACCCACGCCTTCGGGCGCCCTCCCATTCTGCTGCGTGCAGCCCCCCCTGGACTGGCCTGCGCCGTAGGTGGCTCACGCGCTACTCACATTTACGCCACCTTATACTAGGATAGCACGAATGATTGTCGGAAGCAAGTCTTTTTCTATGTTTATGATTGCGGGAGAACGGCAAGTGCTAAATATGCGATAGACGAGGAGTCACCCCATACTGATCGGGCAACTCCGCTTGGGACGGCGGCCCCACTGTCTCAGGCCGCAGGATGTATCTTGAACAGGCTCAGCGGCTTGCGCTTCGGTGTCCACAGCAATTCGCTCGGGACATCCGTTTTAGAAGCCCAGTTGTTTGTTTCGTTCTTAAGAAATGTGCGAATACTTAGTGTAGACGCCGTTAAGGCCGGGGCATTTGGCACGTGCAGCGCTCGGAAGGCAAGCAAGCCGTCCCCATTGGCACTGCGTGCGCTTCTCCGGCAAGGTCGAGTCTTGTATAAGGCAGTTGCAGGGGCAGTTGCAGGGAGTTGCAGGGAGAGTTGCAGGGGGAGTTGCAGGGACGGGGGGAGTTGCAGGGGAGTTGCAGGGACGTCTTACTTAATTCCGGGTTTTCCTGGGCGTTTGTTGCTTTACGAGCTGGCTGGTAAGAGGAAAAAAACAATACGTCAGAAAAGCAGTTCTTGATCTTCGGCGTTGTTTTGCTCGGATTGGCGCTCAGCGGGTGGGTTGTTCTTGTTGCGGGTTTTCGTGTCGTCTTCTTCATCGCCGAACGGTTGGGTTTCGTATTCACCTTCGGCGTTCTTGGTTAGCATTTCTACTTTCTTCTCGGCTTGGGCGAGGGCTTTTTCGCATCGTTTGGCGAGTTTGATGCCTTGCTCGAATTGTCTGAGCGATTCGTCGAGAGACAGCCCGCCTTCTTCGAGCGCCTCGACGATCCGCTCGAGTTTCTCGAGATCGTTTTCGAATTTCGGCTCAGCCATGGGATTCCTCTTCTCTCTCCACGGCCTCGGCGGAGGCCGTGACGTTGCCGTCGGACAGTTTTAGCAGGAATCGGTCTTTGGGAGCAAGCTGTGTGGCGCTGCGCAGGAGTTGTTTTTCGGGGAGTTTCCAGGCGATGGCATAGCCGCGGCCGAGGATGGCGAGCGGGCTGAGTGCGTCGAGTTGGGCCACTACTGGCCGCAGGCGGGCCTGCATGCGTTCGGTGACGGTTGCGGCGGCCCGGGCGAGCCGGCGCTCGAGGTGGTGAAGCCTGTCCACGGCGCGGCGCATCTGGTTCGCGGGCGAGAGCAGCGCGAGCGAGCGGGCGGCCGCGTCGAGCCGTCTTCGCCAGGTTGACATCGGGTCGGTTGCGGCGTCTTGAAGGCGCATTCGGAGTTCGTCGAGTTGCTGACGCCGTTGGCGCACCACCTCCTCGGGCCGCTGAAACAGGTAGCAAGAGCGGGCAAGGGCCAAGCGGTTGCGCGTTTGCTCGAGCCGGTACGCGATGGCCTGTGTCATGCGCTGGCGAACGCCCTGCACGTTCTTCACGAGCGCTTCGCGTTCTTGCACGACCAGTTCGGCCGCGGCCGACGGGGTCGGCGCGCGGAGGTCTGCAGCGAAGTCGGTCAACGCGAAATCGATCTCGTGGCCGACGGCCGAGATAATGGGGGTCTCGACCTGGTAGACGGCGCGCACGACGATCTCTTCGTTGAACGGCCACAGGTCCTCGAGGGAGCCGCCGCCCCGGCCGACGATCATCACGTCGACGCCGAACTCGTCGAGCGCGCGTATGCCCTCGACGATTTCTTCGGCGGCCTCGTCGCCCTGGACGCGGGCCGGGAACAGGATGACGTGCACGTTGGCGAATCGTCGTTCGAGTACGTTTAGGATATCGCGGATGGCGGCGCCGGTGGGCGAGGTGACCACGCCGATGCGTCGTGGGAGCACCGGTAAGGGTTTCTTGTGGGCTTCGTCAAACAGGCCTTCTTCGTCGAGTTTGCGTTTGAGTTTCTCGAACGCCAATTGAAGCGCGCCCAGTCCTTTGGGCTCCATTTCGTCGCAGACAATCTGATAATTGCCGCGCTTCTCGTAAACCGTAACCAGGCCGTGGATGATGACCTCGAGGCCGTTTTCGGGGCCGAACCGGAGTTGCATCAGTTTGCCCCGGAACATGACGACGTCGACCTGGCTGTCTTCGTCTCTGAGGTTGAAGTACGCGTGGCCGGCAGGCGACACGCGCCAATTCGAGATCTCCCCCGACACCCAGACGTAGCTGATCTCGGCCTCGAGCAGGTTCTTGACGCGCCGCGTAAGCTGGCTGACCGTCCAAATCTCGGGCGTGTTCTCGTCCATGGAATTCATTATATCGGATTCCACCCGCGCCGTGCCCGCGCGGACGCTTGCCCGGGACAGTGCCAATTCGTTTCGCCGCCGCTGTCTCTTGCGCCTATCCCTCCGGCGCAGTGCGATTTGCACGGCAACAACTTGACAGGCCGTCGTTCAAACCGGAAACGCAGGTTAGCGGTCGGCGTGGCGTCGGTCGATGAAAATGACGCTTTTCCCGTCGGGTTGGGCCATTTGGCGGACTTGGGCGAGGACCTCGAACATCTTATTCGCGCTCTTGTACCTTCGGTGGCGGGTATGCGCTACGCCGATAGATAGTGCCATGATGGGACAGGACTGCTCGCGGCCGCGGCGGTCCTGCGCGGTGATGTAGCCCTGGGAAACCTCGCCCGGGGTGTACAGCGATTGGATGGTCTGGTCGAAATCCTGCATGAGGGTGTTGCAAAACCGTTCGTGGTCCTCGAGATTGAGTAGGACAACGAAATGTTCTCCCCCAAGATGCGCCACAAAACACTCATAGATGCCCATGCTGCGCGTCAGTTGCGTCAGTTTGCCCGATACGAATTCGAGCGCGCGTCTTTGCCCTTCCGTGCCGCGGGCGGCACAGTAGCCCTTGAAACCCACGGCGTCGATATAGCACGCGGCAATCGCCGTCCCGCGGGCAAGCCGGTGGTTAATCTCGCGCTTGACGGCTTCGGTCCCGGGAAGTCTCGTAACGGGATTTCGCCTCTCAATCGCCTCGACGAGCGTGACCAAGGCGGCCAGTTTCTCGACAAGTTTCTCGAGCTTGAACGGTTTGGCCAAGTAATCGTCGGCCCCTTGCTCGAGTCCGTGGATCACCTCCGGCTCCTCCCCCAGGGCCGTCAAAAGGAGAATGCCCAGCCGGTATAGTTCCGGATCCCTTCGGAGCCGTCGACAAATCTGATAGCCGGTGACACCGGGCAACATGATGTCCAGGAGCGCAATTTCGGGTTTCAGTTGTTTTGCGAGTTCGAACGCCCCTTCTCCGGTGTTGATGACGTGGACTTCGTGCCCCTCGGTCGATAGCTTCGTCTGAAGCAATTCAGCAAGATCAACGTCATCGTCAACGAGAAGAATCTTGCTCATGGGTATGCGTTTCCCTTCCCTCACAATACGAAATGTGCCGCTCGGGGCCTTGCCCAAGCGGTATTATACACGATTCCTCCGGTAGCGCGCCAACTTGCAGAAGTACGCGTTGTCGCCTGGAAGAATCCGAGGAAAGCACGTACTTTACAGGCTGGAAATCCGGGCGCGCGGCTCTCCCCCTTCCTGTGAGACCACCGGACCTTTGACGAAAACGAAGTCCTTTGCCCCGCTCAACCGGGAAAACTCGTTTGTGCCCTCTGCGGGGATAGTATACAATTCGGCTGCGGTCAAGGGCCGGCGTGGCAGCGGTTCTGGCACCTTGCGGGCCGCGTTCGGCAACTCAATCATGGGGAGGACCTGCATCATGAGCGAACACGCACACGGTGGCGATTGCGGATGTTGTTTGATGTCGCGGCGGTGTTTTTTGGCGGCCTCCACGGCGGCGCTGGCGACCCCGTTGATTGGCGCTGCCCCAGCCAAGAGCCTGGCTGAAAGCGACTTGGGAACCTATATCGACCTCGCGGACCTGCGGCCGAAACCGCACGTGCGGATTATGAGCGCCGTGACACGGTTCAAACCGCCCTATTGGCTCGGGTGGCCGGGCACGGCGTACGACCTCGA
>Ga0180438_10010665_pt1 | contig 11240 bp, 3 predicted proteins | sample SS_ome_12_FD_132455 | JGI IMG/M metagenome (GOLD analysis project Ga0180438, IMG submission 132455) | Hypersaline lake sediment archaeal communities from the Salton Sea, California, USA - SS_3_D_2 metaG | ecosystem: Environmental > Aquatic > Non-marine Saline and Alkaline > Hypersaline >...
CAGGTGCCGCAGGTCGATAGGGATATTGACCAGTTGGTGGCGTTCTCTAACATTCTGAATAAGAACCCTGAGGTTCGTCAGGGGCAGGTGGACACGAAGGGTGCCTACCAGTCGCAGGCCACGCTGGAAGAGCTGGCGTCAGCCGTGGATAACACGATTGATGACTATTGGGATATCATGTCGTTCGGGTTCAAGAAGATTCTGTATATTGCGTTGTGCATGGATGAGAAGTTGTACGGCGATGAAGAGAAGCATATTTCTTTGAATGTGAAGGGCAAGAAGTACCGTGACACGTATGTTCCGTCGAAGGACATTGACGGGCATTATGATGTGAATGTGGATTACGGTTTCGGGTTGGGTGGCTATCAAGGGTTCTTGCAGAACCTGCAGGCTAACCAGGCGAAGGTGCGTTCCCGTAAGGCAGCTATTGAGGCGATGCCGGGTGTGTCGGATGTGGAGCGTGAGGTGCGGCAGATTCAGTTGGAGGATTTGTCGGATGCCCAGATGGCGAACTTGCAGTCGCAGGCTGCTAATGGTGCTTTGGATATGGTGTTCATGGCGAAGTTGCAGAAGGCTGTGGCGAAGGGGAAGCCGCTGGAGGAAACAATTTTGAAGTTGACTGAGGAGGCGCAGGCGCAGGCTGTGGCGGCGGCCCAGACAGAAGGGATTAGTCCGGTGACTGCTGAAGCTCCCCTGAAGAGGCTGCCCCTGAGGCGGCTCCGTTGCCCGGTCTGAATCCTGCGGCGGTGGTCTGATGGCTCAGGGAGGATATGTTGCGCCTGATGGCCGTCCTCCGCAGGCTCCCGGTGTTGGGAAGAATGCGAAGCGGCATGACCTAGAGGCTCCGGCTACGCCCGGTGTCCGTAATTCTGATATGCAGCAGGGTGATCGTCAGAAGTTGGAGGCTGCTCAGAAGATTGCACCAAGGCCAAAGAAGGGTTCGCCCCAGGGCGGGGCGCAACCTAACCGCAACCAAAGTGGCGGCGGTATGCCGGTGCCTGACCCTATCGAGTTTGCTGGCAATCGAATAGGCGGACAGTCTTTTGCGGGCGGTTCGGATCAAGTGGTAGTTGATTCATCGCCGTGGGTTCCACTTTTGGAAAAAATGGCAACTTCGCCAAATAGCGGTGGTGTGTTGGCTGCTAATTTGATGAATGTCCTAACGGGCTATAATCGTCGCCCTGTTGTTTCAAGGGTGGTTTTCTTGGATATGCAAGAATTGGATGCAGAAATTGATAGGTCGATCTAATGCCAGCACCAGCAAAGCCCAGTAAAAGGGATAGAGAGCCGTCTATTGGCGACATCGCTAGCCGTTTGCCTGAGGCCGAGTTTTCGCCACCGGGTGTTCGTGAAGAAGGGCTATCATTGTCGCCCAGTGTTGGCGTTCCGGTCCAGCCCGTCCCTTCTGATCCCGTTGCGCTTCAATATCAACGAGAACGCCAATATGCGGCGCAACCGACACCTAATGATCCAATCCTTTTAGAGCGCCAAAGGCAGATGCCGAGGTATCAGCCGGTTCCTGGCGACCCGATTCTTTTGGAGCGCCAAGCATCACGGACTTTGCAATCTCTCCTTGCTTCTGGTGAGGCTTCGTGGTGGGATACCACTAAAATAGCGATTGAGCTGCGTGCAGCGGTTGAGGCTCCGCAAGCTGCAGAATTGGCTCGGGCTCAAGAAACGATAGAGCCCCTAGCTCGGCCAAACTTTTATTCAGATAATTATAATGAATATAGTGGAGTTGGAATAGAAGAGGCGCAGGCTAAGGAAGACCGTGTTCAGGTTGATTTGGACCGCAACTCCGCTCAATGGCTATTGGATAACCCTGATTTTATTGAACGGTATGCGAATGCGTATTGGTCACATATTATGTCTACTCCGGTTACCGCTATTGAGGGATACGGGCAAATCCCCGGAACTGACTTAGATGTTGTTACCAACATGACTGCTTCGTTGTTCAAAAAGCATCAAAATATTTTGACTCCGGATCAGGTCAAGTTTATTGTTGGTAACCTTGCTTTGCAGCCAGATGATGACCAGATGGCTATTGATCGTGGCGTTCGCCTTAATCATAACACTGGTTGGGAATGGATTCCTGGGCAGATTGTAGAAAACTGGGACTGGCTCTGGAAAGCACCCGGCAATTTCCGTGGCCACATCAACGACCCAAGAGAGCAGACCATTGCCCTGCTCGATGCTTTCCTTTCCGAGACTGGCTCGCTTGACACACTGGAAGAGAAGGGCCGGTTTGCTGATCTTATTACATCGCAAACTTATGGCGCTATCATGGACGTTTCAAACAATGATAGCGGCATTCTTGGATTCATGGATGTGGCATTTGGTGGGCCGTTCACCATCACTGGCAATGCGGCAAACGAATGGATTTATCGTGCCGCCAACCCAAACGATTACATTAATAAAGAAGCATTTTCACTCGGCCAGACGGGAGCCATTTGGATAGGGCAAGACCCTAGTGCCGATTATTTTAGGCAAACTTCGGGAATCATTGATTTGCAGGCAAACCTTTCACCGCTTGATCCGATTAATGTTATGGCAGCATTCGGCAGCGGGTTGGCCAATGCTGCCAGAATACCAAGAATTGCAAGGGTTGCATCTAAGGCAGATGACATTGCACAAGTAGCGGGCAAAGGCCATTATTTTCGGTCTATCTTTAATCCACGTTCAGCTAAGTTTAAGAATTTGCCGCTGTTGGATAGTGGCCCTATGGGGCGTTTCTTTTATACTACTTTTTCCAAGACGACTGACCAAATGTTTGATGGTCGCAGGTTCCAAAAGTGGGCTCGTGCCGTTGCTAAGTTGGATAGCGTTACCGAGATTGAACAAATGTCTCCTACGCTTCAGGGTAGCCATAAGTTGCTGAATCGGTTGGCAAGGGCAGAGACACCCGAAGAGGTCATTTATTATATGAAGCAGGGGCTGTATGCTCCGGCTCATAATGGGTTTGAAAATACTTGGGAGGGTGTGAGGACTCAGGATCAGTTGTCGGCAGAGGCTGGCCGGTATCGCGCTACGCAGCGTAACGACCTTGCCGAGAATAGGTCTTTGGGCGATTTGGGCGAAGTTGATAGCGTGCAGGTTGTGCTTACTCCGGAAGGATATTTGGGAGATATTGTTTCTGGTCGCCGTGCAGCCGATCTCGCTGACCCTGATACTCCTGGTGCTGTCATCCCCGCTGATAGGGCTGCCGTTAGGGATATGGTTGATAGGGGCAGAACCAATGCTGGCGAGCTGGACGATTTTGAAAAAGGGCTTGGGGGTGTACGGCGTAATGTCGGGACTGTTACTTCGCCCAAGACGGGTGAACAATTCCGGATACAATACGATACAAGCGGGTTTGGTGAATATTCATATCTTGCATATGCAGACGATGGTACACCGATGGGTGGCGTGGCAGTCGTAGACGACGAAATTAAGATGGGCCTTGATGAGCCTGCCCGTGGAGTTATGGATCAGATTTGGGATATTGCTCGTGGAAATGATGATGACCTTATTCTGTTGCATGGGCGGTCTGATTCAACTACGGAAGATGCTATCAGGTTCAATAAAAGATATGCTGAAAAGCTGTTGCTCGATCCAACATATACTGGCAATGCGGGGCTTTTTGCTAAAAGCGAGCTAGTTGAAGATGGTTCAACTAAGGCTGTTGTTTCTTATACTTCCGGCACAGAAAATATTGTGCGTTTAGATGACAATGTAAGCGACATGGCTGAATGGCTTTACGATGTTGGGCTTGCAGATGATGCTGCTTTGGTTATGATGGATGCCTCTGTTGGTCGCAACATCCGGTTTGCTGATTTGTCACCTGAAGCGCAATCCCGCCTTGGCGAATATGTTGCCACCCGTGGTGGCACTGTTGGCATATATGGCGAAAATGTTGTTATGACCGAAGGGGCCATACGCCGAACGCTGCTTATTGGCGATGACGTTGCCGGGGAAGCAGGGGCATTGGCTGCAAGGAATCCGAAGGCTGTTGAAGCTGTAACAAACGCTAGGTTGGAATTCCATGCCGTTCGCCGTGCATATGATCCCAAGTTGTGGATGGTTGCCGATCCCGCTATTTCGCTGCCGAACTGGACAAAGCGTTTGCGTAGCATGACTTCAAACTCTAGTACGTCTGGTACGATGCAGGCGTTGCGAAGGCTTGGGTTCACAATGACAAATACGCTGCCTACGAATATTCGGCTGTCTGATCCAGGTGTAGGTGCAAGGGCTTTACATAAATGGATTAAGTTCTTGGGCGGCACTGACGAAAAGGCTATCTTTTGGGCTGAGAAGTTCCGTGAGGGTAACGTCGGTAACCGTTGGGAAATTGTGTTTGATGCGTTTGAGGATTTGGGTAAAGAGATTAGAAACCCGATGATCCGTGACGGACTTATTCAATTTAATGAAAAGTCTAAGCTCGGATTCGGTATTGGCGATAGGCAGGGTAATCCGTTGGGATTGGTGCCTGATACTGGTCGGGTGCGGCCTGTAACAATTTCGCAACTTACAGATAGTTTCGTTATGCCGAATCCGCACGAGTTGAAGCAGTCAGTCAAGAGATACAACACAGCCAAGAAGTTGCCGACAAGGTTTAAGCGTGGCCTGTTGGCTCCGTCTACGCAGCGGAACCGTGAGCAGATTGCTGATAGGCTGGCAGCCAAGATGAAACGTGTGTATGGCATAGATAATGTGCCAAAGGAAGACCTGTTGGCGATGGCGTACGCTGATGTTGTCGGCGGTGAGTATGGCCGTGCTAACGGGTTGGGGATTTTGGCAAAGAGCGTTGCCGGGTTTAATTCTAAGGTTTTCCAGCCGTTCCATGATTTGTTTGTAATTTCACAGTTGGCTGGCCGACCGATTTCGTGGACTTCTCGGGTGCTTCTGGAAGAATCGTTCCGTGCCGAAATGTTTGGGCTGCCGTCGCTGTGGCGCAACCAGTACGATTACGCTTGGGATATGTGGGATGCACATGGTATCCGTGCGCTGCCGAAGCTACTCGATGCACAGTCTCGCCAGGTTGACGAAATTGTTAATGAATTGTTTGTTAGCGGGTTCAGCATGCGGAAAGCCAAGGAGGTTATTCCAGACATTGAAGACGTTTTGCGTAAGGCACGCATTGGCACAAATGACCCTGAGCGGCTAAGAACATTCATTGCAAATGCTATTGGTCGGGAACTTTCTGTAGCGTCAGGGGAGAAGATCGGTTCGGACATGAACCTGCCGATGTCGGCTGTCCGTAGGTCTAGGAAAATTAATAAAACGTATGCCCAGATGGCCCGTGACGGCATTCACGACCAGTTCCGTTGGAACATTGATGGTGAGGCTATCGCTAATAGGTCTGTTTGGAATTCATTTCTTGACGAAGCCGAAACGGCAAGGATTCCCATTGAGTGGTCCCCGGGTCACATGTCACGCCAGCAGATAAGAACGTATGGTTACAGTTGGGGTAAAACTACGTTTAACCAGTTGCACGATCCTTTGACTGGTACGTTTGGCATTAATCGTGCGTTGGATAGTTCGTTGGGCAGGGAGACAAAGTATACGGCTGAGCGGCTGATGCGTTCGGAGCAGTGGACTAAGCTGCGCCATATTGTGGATGAGATTACGCAGGGCCACGGACTGAATTTGAATGAGGTGCAAAAGGCTGAGTGGTATCTGCGAAATATCACTGACGAGATTGTTGCTTCGTTGATTGATCCGCTGGCTAAGGGCGACCGTGCCGAACGTGCCCGCATTTTGACTGAGTACAATGATACTAAAAAGTTGCGTGTTACGCTGTCGGGCCGAGAGCATGTTCTGGACGCATCCCGTGCCAACTATACTGGCTTTGTTGAGGGTTCCCGTGAGCTGGCAGAAGATGCGTACCTTGAGGGCATCAATATGCCGTCTAAGTTGGGTGCGTTCACTGATGCCAGGTTCGGGCAGAAGGTGCATGCCGATACGTTGGTTGGGAAGGCCAGGAAGGCAACTGATTGGGTTATGGATGTTGCCGGGGAACGCCCGACTCAATACTTGCATCGTCAGCCAGCCTTTAAACATATTCATGGAAAGTGGTACCGCTACTATAAGGACATGGGGTGGGAAGACGAGGCTGCCATGTTGGCGTCGTCACGCAAATCTGCCGAACTTGTCAATTATATTTTCTTTGATAATAAAAACATTCCAATGTTTTTGAAGTCAATGAACCAATATGTGCCGTTCTTCTCGGCTATGTGGGAAGTTTCATCTACTTGGCTGTATAAGATTCCTTCAGTTGATTTGCTGCCTATAGGATATATGCATATGGGGCGCAGGGTTCAGCGCACGATTCGGGCGTTGCAGCAATCAGGGCTCGTGTCTGTTGATCCCGACACAGACCAGATGACGTTGATGCTGACCGATGACATGAATCATGCTCAGCCGTTGGCTGCCGGTATTGGTAGCGCAATGTTCAAATTGGCGGATGCCCCTCGCCAGGGTATCCAGCATTTGGCCGGATTGGCGCACTTTGCGGCAGGCAATTGGGATGAGGGGTACTCCCCTAAGGATTATTCGCAGTGGGCAAAGGATGGTTATCAGTTCTCAATTGGTAATCCACTTGACCCTACTTCGTTCGGCATTATGGCTGTGAACCAATTTTCTGCCGGGTTCACACCACTTTTCCAATATCCCGCAGGGCTAGCCGCTTCTGCCCTTTTCTCTGTGGACGATGAAAAGCTAGACACTGAGGGCAAGACGGCGGCCCAGGTTTTGGAAGATCGCCCAGACCTAGATATTGGCCAGATCATACGGTACAACGAAGAGGCTTTGCGGGCTGTCAACGGCGATGAGGTGTTTAACCGTGCCGTAGCATACGATTGGGATATTGAGCAGCTTAAAATGCCGGACAAGATTGTGCTGCCGCATACTAGCTTGTGGGAAACTTTGGTTGACAGCATTTGGTTCCCGTATGGGCGGGCCAATAGTTTTGATGATATTGGTCAGACTTTGTATTCAGTGACGCCATCTGCAATGAGTTATATTATTCGTGGGCTCAATCACAACTTTGTGCCTGACGAGTATGGCGATTGGTTGGAGTTCTTTGTCGGTTCGCAAGCTATGGCATCTGTGGATGCGGAGGTGTTGTCTCAGCTTCAGATCGAAGAGGCGGAAACTGGTAACATTTCTCGTGAATTGAGAATAGTTACTGAAGCTAACAGAATCATTGAAGACATCGGATTTGAAATCGCCACGGAGGACGGAGGTAACGCTAGGCGAATTTTGAATCCCGAGGTTGATGAATCTGCAGCTAACCGTGTCAGGGAACTGTGGGATGAGGCTAGCCGCCTTAACACGCAAACAATCAGCAGGGCCAATAACCGTGCCGGCGGTTCTGTTTTCTTGCGTGGATTCATGGGTATGCTTGGCCCAGCGACCCCTCGCATGTTTGACCAAAACCAGGAGCAGATTGCAGCATATTGGGCCGCAAAGGGCGTAGCAGAAGAGGCCGTAGAAACGGGCAAGCTAGATTTTTCTAGCGGTATCGTCCAGGGCAATATCCGCACTCCCGAAGATATGGTCAGGTATGCTACGTTGGTTGACCAATGGCTCAGCGACCCGTCTGGTGATGACGCTAAAATTTGGTTGTCACAGAATTACCCTGGGTTGCGTATGTATACGTCAGGTAAAACATTCTGGGGTGCCAATGGGCCACCCGTCTATGCGGAGGGCTTTGACGAATATAATGAACAGATTGAGAGCGGCGAACGGGAGGTCTTTGAGCCCGAAGTTTACATGGCACGGTATTGGCGGTCGGGGATATCTGTTGATCGTGAAATAGCGGTTAGGGAAGAATACGGCACCGATCCCGTTGAGGCTGCACAGGCTATCTTGGCCGATCAGTCCCGATACAATAGTATTATAGAAGATTACAATGCTGCGTATGATGCTATTGATTTCATTGACGCCCATCTTTTTGATTCCAAGTATCAAATCTATAGGACAAAGAAACTTGATAACTTGTCCGTATATGAAGCGATTGAAGAAAAAATACGGGCAATACAGGAGTCGGTTGACACCATCCAAGCTTCGCTGGATTATGGTGCTTTGGACCCTGCGGAACGTAGGCAGTTGTTGGGGTATCAGCAGGCGGCGGCGTTCCAGCAAAGAACATTGATAAATGAGTTGCGCCAGTTTGAGGAAGATAATCCGATTTATCGGAACCCGAGACAACAGCTTGTTGACAGCTATTACGATACAATTAAAGACCCGTATCGTGAAGACATTGGGCGTGTGCTGGCAAAGCTGGATGATGCCAAATCTAAGGCGGAAGTTTCTGCTATTTGGGAAGAGAAGCGCAAGGTAGAAGATAAGTGGTATGCCCGTGATTTGGAGTTGCGTGGGTTTGATGGTGAACCGTTTGCGGTGCCGCCACCTCAGGTTCACACTTGGAATTCTCGGCCACAGAATGAAATGCAAGAACGTATTTTGTCAATAGTGACAAAAAAGCCGCAGTGGTTGTCTAAGTTCGAGGCTGATGTGTTAGTCCAGCAGTCGCCTAATGCTGCGAGGGTGTATCCGGTTACGGCAGAGCAGCGTGAGATTTATGTATGGGCGGAGGAACAAAAGGCCGAAGCTCGTAGCGCCTTTTTGGCCGATCCCAATGCGAAGCGGTCACAATATGAACAACAGCTTTATGACATTGATGATGAGGTTGACAAGTATTTGCTAGAGAATGACCGAGATGAAGAGTTGAGGTTTAAAGAGGCTGTGCCAATTCAGAAGTTGGATGTGCTTGGATTGTTGCCGGGTTCTTTGGATGGGTTGATCCCTGTGATTAATCAGACTATTACTGATTTGGAGAAGATTGAGAAAAGCCCGACTTCAAATGAGGGGTATCGTGCTTTCAGGGCTGTGAAGAATTGGTTTGTTAATGATTATGCAGCGGTGAATCCTACTGCTGTTTCCGATTTGAAGGAACTTGCTTGGGCGATGTACGGCACGAAGGTTGATTCGTCTGTTATGGCGCATTTGTTCCAGGGCGACCAGTTCGATGATCTTGAGTGATTAGGAATATGGAAGAATAGTTAGGGTTGTTGGATAGTGATTACTGTAGAGAGTTATAATGCCTAAACCAGTTAAAGACACAGATCGAAATACTATCAGTTATGATAATGTCACTGACCATGATGATGCTATTGTTACTTTCTGGTGGTCTGAGACTGATTGGCGCTGGTATCGTCTTACCCTAGGTGAAATACGTGAAGAGTCGGGCGATCCTAATATGGATATTGGTACGGCTCGTGAGTATTATGCGGCAAATTGGGAGATGCCGATCAAGCTATCTCCACCGGCTGGGGGTACCCGACCGGAAGATGAAGGGTTGCGTTCCTACACTAGCCTAAGGGAAGCGCCTGGTGGTGGCCGTGGCGGTGGTAGGGGCGGCGGCGCTGCCGCCCAAGTGTATGTTGCACCAAATCGTGACGAATTGGAAGAACAACTAAAGTCATATGTGGTGGCAACCACAGGGAAGAACGATCCGGCAGTGTTGAAGCAGGCTGTTGATGCGTATATGAAAGCGGATAAGGCTGCTTGGGATTTGCAGGTTTCTGGTAAGGGCGGGGAGCAGCCGTCGCCGTTCATGGCTGCGAAAGAGGTTGTGCGGGGCACGGATGCGTATAAGACGATTCATTATTTGCGTCCTGATTCTGTGGATGAGATGGATTGGGTGACTGGTACGCAGGGGAAGTTGCGCCAGTTGGGGATATCGGCTGAGCGTGCCGAAGATATGGGTATCCAGCAGGCGTCAGTTGGTGCCACGGATAAGGATTTGATTGGTGCTTCTGAGGTTTCGTTGCAGTCGAATAATAAGTTGATGGCTGATACGCAGAGGGCCAGGTTGAAGCAGTCGGTTTCGGCTGTGGCAAGGATGATTAAATGACGAGTAGAGGACGTACTACCGGAGATTTGCCTGAAGGCACCATTCCGAATACTACAAGAAGTATCAGCATGGATGATGGCGCTACTCCTGACCCGGCGCAGGCGTTGCTTGACGCTATCCCTCCCGGTGTCGAGTATGACGCTATTCGTAATGCGATTAAGCGGATAGCGTCTACGTTCCCTGACGAGCTGGGAGAGATCACTGCTGCCCGTATTGCCGGTTGGGTTTCGGAGGTTGATCGTGGCGATGCCCGTGACGCTGACGATATCCGTGACGACATTTTCCGTGTGATTGTTGGCCGTGACGTTATCATGGATGTGTTGGGTGTCGATGCTGAGACTGCTGATGCGTTGATTGCTGGCGGCAACGATGGCGGTATGAACTTCTCTGACTTGAATATTTCTACTGCGCCCGGTGGCGGCAGTACCGTTGCGCCTCCTGGCGATCCGACTGGTATCATGTCGGGTGGCCGTTTGGTTTCGTTGGTGGATGCTGATGGCAACGAAACGTATGCGATGGTATACAGTCTGGGCGGCGTGGATCATGTGTATACGTTTGATTCGTGGGAGCAGGTGGTTGCTACTTTGGGCCCGAACCCGAGGGTGACGGGCGATTTGTCATATGAGTCTGTGCTGGACCCTGCTACTGACCAGTTCATTGTTGGTTCGGCTATTGCTTTGACCGCCGATCCTGACATGTCATATGCGGTGTTTTTCGATAACCTTGCGGCGGAGGCTGCGCTAGAGGCCGGTATTCGTGACCCGAACAGGCTGGCCCGTATCTTTGATGATCCTGATGTGCAACGCATTTTGGCGTTGGGTGCCGAGGGCGACTGGTCCGATGATCGGATACGGGCTGAGATACGTCGAACGCAGGCGTATCTTGACACTTATCCCGGCATCGACAAAATTTTGGCTAAGGGTTCTGCTGATCCTGAGGCGGAGTGGCGTCAGTATTATGACAGTGTTGAAGAGTCGTTGTCTGCGTTGGGTTATGAACGTGACGATAACGGCAACTTTGATGTCGAGGTCGGTATCTTGTTGGAGAAGGGGATTACGGCTGACGAGTTCAACACGTTTGCGCCTACGTTTGTGAGGGCGCAACAGTCGGAAGAGTATGCTGCCGCTTTGAACGCTTGGGTGCAGACCGACACTGGTTCAGAGTTGACGTTTGAAGAGTGGTTCGATGTGTTGGAGGGTACGTCTACACCGGAGATGGACGCAATTGTGGAGAAGGCCACGTTGCAGTTCCAAGCCGATCTGGCTACTACTTCGCTGTCTGCGGATCAGATTAGCCGCCTTGCCGAGTTGACTCAGTTCTCTGAGCAGCAGATGACGTTGGC
>Ga0180438_10010666_pt1 | contig 11240 bp, 11 predicted proteins | sample SS_ome_12_FD_132455 | JGI IMG/M metagenome (GOLD analysis project Ga0180438, IMG submission 132455) | Hypersaline lake sediment archaeal communities from the Salton Sea, California, USA - SS_3_D_2 metaG | ecosystem: Environmental > Aquatic > Non-marine Saline and Alkaline > Hypersaline >...
AAATACCATTTTCAAAGCCACAAGAGCACCGTATTCCCGTATCAATATTCATTTCACATATATATACTCCATATGCGGATTTTACGTATCCAGATATGCTTGAGTCGGTTAATTTGGCAAGTTTAATTTGAAGTTGTTTTTTTTTTAGTTCATTAACTTTTGACGGATCTGAATGAAGTTTTAAGATGTTTTTTGGCGAGATTTCCTTAATCATGAGCAGTTGCTCAATAGGAATATATTGTTTTTGCATTTTATCTCTCATTCCAAACCAAAAGTATGTCTTTTTGAAGAACTTGATTAAATCTTCAAGAGAAATATGGTTTTGTTGATAAACTCGCAATAATACCTGTTCTTGTAAAATGCTAATCTTATTTAGCCCGGAAATGAGATCATTATACTTTGGTAGGTATTTCTTAAGAATCGGTGAATAAGTAAAATAATGATCTTCCACCCAATTTCGTTCTTCTATATCATTAACTAAGAGAATACCATAACCCACTTCATCTAATCCAGGACGTCCGGCTCTTCCTAGCATCTGGAATACTTCATTTGCTGAAAATGGTTTAAAAAAACTAAACCCATTTCCGTTTTCATAATATCCCGTGAAATTTTTAATATTATATCCCGATGTGACGTATCTACGGAAATCTTTAATTATTACTGCTCTAGATGGCATATTCAATCCCGCACTGAGAGTGGAGGTGGTAAATAGTACCTTAAGTAGTCGCTTGCGATATGCGTTTTCAATAATTAAACGTTCTTTTGCAAGTAACCCAGCATGATGGAAAGCAACTCCACATTTCACAACTTTATTTAGTTCTTTATTACCACCCTTAATCTTCTTTAGTTTTAATTCAAGTTCTCGATATTTATCAAATTCATTATCCGAGATTTGATTTTTAATAAAGGATTTAAAATTATGAGCTGCTTGTTGGGTTGCTTTTCGTGTATTTAAAAAGACTAATAATTGTCCATCATCTTTTAAAATGGAATTAATTATTCTTTTGATAGTCGAGTCTTTGTTTTGAGTTATTTCTACCTTATAATGAAGCGGAACAGGTCGTATATCGGAATTAATAAGGATTGTATCATTTCCCAGTGAAGAAAGCCATTCATTAAAAAAATTGGGATTCGCCAGAGTAGCGGAAAGTCCAATAATTTGAGGATTATGCAATAACTCATTAAGACGCACAATAAGTGATTCCAAACGAGGTCCTCGATTACTTTCGCCTATACTATGGATCTCATCAATAATGATGGTAGATATGGTTTTTATCCAATCCTTATCATAGAAATTACGTAAAATAGAATCCATCTTTTCGAACGTAGTTACAATAACATCCGCATTTTCCAATTTAGTATCATCAACATCATAATCACCAATTGAAAGTTCTACTATGACCCCAAAGCGTTCATAACTTCGTTTAAAATGGAGATATTTTTCGGTAGCTAAGGCTTTAAAAGGAACTAAATATATCGATTTTCCAAACTGTTCAAATACATTATGAACTGCACAGACTTCTCCGATAAGAGTTTTTCCTGAACCAGAAGGGGCACAGACAAAAAACGATTTCCGGAAAAAAAGGCCTTTTTTAATAGCTTCTTTTTGAATTTCTCGGAGTACAAAAATCTTTTGTTCAAATAATGCTCTTAAAATTCTTTTATCGTGAATAAATTGAAAAATCTCTCTGTTTTCGTAGGTTTCTTGATCTACTTCTTTCGCATATTTCAGGATTGTGACTATGCATCACCTACAAAAATTAAATATTTCTTGAATTTAAAGAAAAAAAGAGGTAAGGATTTACCTAAACCATTCCATAGTAAAATAAAAAAGAAAGGGTATTAAAAAACTTCAAACAGAAACGGTTTTGGTAAAACCCTTAAAATTATTTCGGTTATTTAAGACATTCTTATAGTTAAAGTATTTAAATAAAAAATAAGACAGCAGAATATTATTAAAAAGAAAAAAATAATTTAGAGGTTAAGTCTTTCAAGTTCTCTGATATTGCTCTCAAGTTCCTCCTGCGAGATTTTATATAGTTTCATAAACGCGAATGCTCCAATACCCATAACTATCAATGGAAAGAGGGACATATAAATTCGTAAGCCTAATTGTAGACCCGTAAAGATTTTTAATATTTCAAAAAAGAACAGCCAGATAAAATAAGATGTCCTTTGAAAAAACACAACAATACCTCGATATAATCCCTCCTCACGCTTTTTACTTTCCACCGCTGTTTTATCAACAATAGATGAAAAAACAGGTGAGTTCATGCTTTCGATTGCCCCATCAATCATTCCCGCTAAACTTGCAACGATAAACGTTAAGATAAAACCTGCGGTACCTGCGGGAGCAAATAACAAAGGTATACCAGAAACGGCCAAGATGCTACTGCCAATCACTAGCACCTTTCGAACTCCAATTTTGTTTGATATTTTAAACCAAATGGGAGCAGTCACTGGAACGAAGATAAGATATCCAAGAAAGGCAGCCTCTCCCATAATCCCCCCCCATCCAATAATTTCTTCAGCATAAGTGGCCATTAATCCCATAATCCCTCCCATCGTGATCGAATAACAGACAAAAAGGATAAGATACCCAATAAAATGTTTATTTTTTGACGCTATTTTTAAATCCTCAATCATATTGGTATATTCGAATTGATCAAGGCGTATCTGACGCTCTCGGACCTCTTTTGATTCTCTTACTCCAGGAATCATAAGAAGGACAAAAATAAACGATATTATTGATATTACAAGCGCTTGAACACTATAACCTATCCATGTTTTCCCTAGAATTGCAGGATCTAAAATTATCATCGGAATTAAAAATCCAAATGCAATTCCTATAGTATCTAAAATAGCTCCGATGAAACCTGCTCTTTTTCGATCTTGATCTGATACAAATTTTTTGGGGAATAACCCCCATCGATTTACATCCATCAAGGAAAAAAATGTATCAAATAAGAGCATAAAGATGATGAGCCACACAAACGCGATGATCTCGGACGCTATAAAGGGATTAGTAAAAATAAATAGTAGCATGAAACTGAATGGAATTGCTCCTATCATAATGAAAGGAAATCTTTTCCCCCAACGCTTCACAAAACGGGTAGATCTGTCACATAGATGTCCAATAATAGGATCGTTAAACATATTATAGAGAGTAAATATCGCAAATGCTGCTAAAAAGAGCATGGAATTTATTTGTAACACATTTTCGTTATAGCCATATATTCGCATACGAAAGCCTTGATTGACCATGAACCACACTAAATTTCCAAGTTGGAAAGAGATAATAATTGATGTTCGATGTCTTTTTTCTTTAATTTTTTTAGGTTCTACTTCAAAAGAATTTGATTCCATAATTATCTCTTTATTGGATTTATATTTAAACCTTAATGAGTTGAATCTAAATTTTATTAATTTTTAAGCAAAAATACAGCCAAAATGACTAAGATTTCTTTCTCCTTCGTTCTGTTGCTTGGAGTTCTATAACCATTCCAAAAACCTCCTTAGTATCGAAATATACGGCATGTTGCTTTCCAATATATCTATCTTGTAATACCTCAATATTCAAGCTCTTAAAAAGCTCAAAATATGGATTCAAGTCCTCGACAATCACACTTATATGATAGAAACCCTCCCCATATTTTTCTAAATATTCCTTATGATAACATTCCCCCGATATCCATTGAATAAGTTCAATCTGGGTGTTCATTATGCGACTTATTCCAATCTTGGCTTCCATTTCGGTTTGTTTGCCTCGATAAGTCACTTTTGACTTCGCATTCGGAATGATTGCAAATTTGGGCAATCCTAAAACCCTCTCCATCTTTTTTGCTTGTTCTTCAACATCTTTATAGATATAACCTATTTGATCTACATGGTGATCCTTTAATAATTCAAAAAAACTCAGTCCCATTTAATCAACACCTCTTGAAATATAAACTTGAAGCATTTAAGAATGTTCTGGTGTCCTTTATTATATAACAAAAGTTCAGATGACAACTTATACTATTTTTTCTTTAAATGTACTCAATTTCATTATATTCAATATGGGAGTTAAATTTGGAGATTTTTTCATTAGAAAGGAACTAAAGTATTCACAAATTGAGGGCAAACTTGTTGCGGTTGATGCACCAAATATAATCATGGGTCTTTTTAATTTTACTCGACCCAAAAAAGAGGAAATGGAACCTAATTTAATATTAGATCGTACACAAAGACCAATATCTCATTTATATGGATTATTATATCGGATTAATTTCTATTATTCAAAAAAAATTTGTCCGATTTTTTGTTTTGATGGAACAGACTCATCATTAAAAAGACTTGTTACAAAAGATCGGTTAAAAGATTTTAAATTTACTCAAAATTGGTATCAGCGAGCATTAGAACGAAACGACATTAGTCTTGCCCGAAAAATTGCGTTAAGTAAAGAATATCTCTGGCAAAATATTATTATAGAATCGAAACAATTACTCAATGCATTAGGAATTCCTTATATTGAATCTCCAGCATCAGCAGAGTCACAATGTGCTCATCTGGTTAAACAAGGAGTCGTCTCCTATTCTATATCTCAAGATTATGATTCGGTAGTTTTTGGATGCCCTCGAATGATCCATAATCTTACTAAATCTCGTAAAAAGAAAATCCAAGGTAGATGGAAATACGAGAGAATAATTCCAACTGAAATTAATCTTAAGGAGAATCTCAATAGGTTAGGAATCACTCTTTTTCAATTGGTTGATATGGCAATTTTAATTGGTAGTGATTATTTTAAGGGAATTCACGGAATTGGTCCGAAAACAGCTTATCAGCTTATTCAAAAGTATAGCAATTTAGAAACTATAATTATTCAAGAAAAGCAGAGTTATGATTTCTCTCAGTTAACTTACCGATTAATCTCAGAGGTTCGAAAGATTTTTTTATTACCTGAGGTACTAAAAACATTTTCTTCATTTTCTTGGAATTATCCCTTAGAGGAAAAGATCTTTGAACTACTCTGTGAAGAACATTATTTAAACAAAGAACGAGTTCAGAAGGGTATCAAGAATTTTCTTGTAAATTACAGCAAATGCAATGAACACTTTCGTATAAATTATGGAAAACCACAACAAGTTCAAACAACTTTAGAACAGATTATCCGATGGGAATCGTAATCCCCATAATTTTTCTTTATAAAAAAATAGCAATAGATGTTTACATACCAATTGATTTTTAAGACACGAAAATGGCAGACATGTCTCAAGATGTAATAACACCATTAAAACAAAAAGAAGAAGTTGCTAATTATCAAAATACTAAAAAAATGGTGTTAAATTACCTTTTTAGACATATATGTTTTGTAGACGAACAAAATAAGATTAAAGAAGTTACTAAGAAAGAGTTAGACAGAATAAGTACTCATACCAAACTTTCAAATCTGACAATAACCACACTTCTAAACCAATTTTTTGAGAAGGCACGTAATTTTAAAATATTTTTCGCTTCAAAGCCAATTACGTGGGAATATAACAAGGCAAAATTAGAAAAGAAAGTTCGAATATATTTACATAAATTATATCGGACAGCACCAATTTTTTCCTACTCAAGAGCAAAAGCGAATCTTCGTATTCTTCATGCTCTTTTAGAACAAAAAAATCATTGGCCTCATATTACAACCCAAATGGCCCTTGTGATATTTGTTACCGATCGAAACAATCTAAAGAATGATAAAGGTCATTACATTATTCAGAAAAATCTACGTGCATTCTGTGATTGTTCTGCTTATGCGTTTCATCGTGCACGCAATATATTACGTATCAATACCAAAGGACAAAACTATTAGATTAAAGATTTCGACAATCTCTATATGACCAAAAGATTTTTTCTTTAAATAATTCCTTTATACATAATTGTTAATTCCAAATTAATTAAAAATCCCTAATAAGGCAAAAGAAAATGAGTTGTTCTGAGTATGAAATCTATGAGAAACTATTAGAGATAGGGTTTTCCGAAGAGGAAATAAAAAAAGAGATGGAGAAAAAAACGAGAGAATTTGGAGGATTTATGTCAGAAGCGGGGATATTATTCATTATCGCAAAAGAGAATGGAATCAATATCGATTCTCCCGACCAGAATCCTGAGAACTATGAAGAATACCAGGAATTTTTAGAAGAGATCGATTATGATGAATTTACCATAAGTATCTCTAATTTAGAGGAGGGAATGCAGAATATAGTCCTTCTAGGAAAAATTTTGAACATATCTGCCCCCCGAGAATTCGTAAGAAAAGATAGTTCAGTTGGGCATGTTGGATCATTTTACATTGCAGATACCACCGGAAAAGTGAAAATAGTTGCTTGGAATGACAAAACTAAATTAATGAATAATGAGTATTTTGCTATCGATCAGTTGATACGTATTATCGGAGGATATATCAAATCGAATAGAAATGGCGAGCTAGAAGTCCACTTAGGGAAAAAAGCAGAGATTATCCTTGCTCCCCAAGACATTCCAAAAAGAATAATTGAGGAATTAATGTCTATTTCGACTAAAGAAAGAGAACTTGAAAAGCAGAGGAAGAATGGAATGCAGCTATATGATTTGCTTTCAAGGTATTCATTCATAAAAAAGGTACAAGGTGACATTGAAATAGAAGACTTTCGAGAGATCACAAAAAAAGATGGGGAAAAGACCTTTTTACTGAAATGTATTTTTTCTGATAATTCTATGTCCATTCGACTTCTTGTGTGGGGGATGAATGCAGTTCGAATGTTCAAACTTATCCAGGATGGGGATTATGTGGAATTTAAAAATTTATTTGTCAAAGAAAACACATATACTAATGAAAAAGAGTTAATCTATACCCAAAAATCTTCGTTAGAAGTTTTATAGGGGTTACACTAATTTTTCTTTAATTTTTCCTTTAAAAGCAAATATTATTTCTTCTTAACAATAACAAAAGGAGATTATAAACATGTCATTATATATTCCAAAAGCTCTTTATGAAAACGAGATTTCGAAGGTTCTAGATGAAATTAAGTACTCCTATGGGATTTTAACAAGGAAAGGTTTTATCTACGGACTTATAGCAATCGATCAAGATGCCAAAATTATTGCGATTGATTCCCGATTTGATAGAAAACTGAATTACTGGGATTTAAGTTCTATCGGGGCAGCACTATTCGGTGTAGCTCGGCAAGCACAAGACTTTTTTGAAACAGATTCATTAATTCGCGCGACATTAATCTATAGAGATTTGCAGCTCTATGTAAAATCGATTGGGCAGGTAATACTTGAAAGAAAGGGCAAACGTGAGATTCTTATAGTGCTTCTAGTTGATAAAGACGTTAATATAGGCGTAATCATTCTCCAAATGAACAAATTTGGAAAAAAGATCCGAGAGGCTATCAAACAGAATAATGAAATCAGAAATAAATTAGAGATGAATGAAACTGAGCTTAAAAAACATCTTGAAGAGATGAAGAAAAAAGTATTCGAATCTGCATAAGAAAGGTGAGGTGAACAGAAAAATTTGACGATAAATAAACCAGAAAAGGAAAAGCTTGAGATCAGCAATCAATCGAATGAAAATAGGCTTAAAGACGTTCTACAATTAAAGATTGTTTTTTGGGGCCCAGGAGAAAGTGGAAAAACAACTAATTACTTTCGGTTGCGAGAAAAATTCAACGGAATAGTGTTAAACAAGGGAATATCTATTTCCACAACGGATGGCAGAACTTTATGGCAAGATTCCATTAGAATATCTTGTTATCTTAATCTCGGAGATTTGAAATATAACATTATAATCCAAATTGTCACTTGTACTGGACAAGAACGCTTTTTACCTACCCGAGAATATGTCCTTGATGGTGCGGATGGCGTGATATTTGTTGCAGATTCTAATATTGCAAAAATGGAACAAAATAAACGAAGCTTTCGTGAGCTTATCAGTTTTACTAATGAAAAAAAGATCCCCTTCGTCATCCAACTTAACAAAAGAGATATTGAAAGCGCTGTATCAATTGCAGACTTTAAAAGATTAATGGAACTTCCTCCATTTGAACATTATAGTGATGGCACGAAAGTTGTATATCCTACTGTCGCATTACAAGGTGAAAACGTTAGAGAGTGTTTCGAAGATTTAATGTTCCAAGTTATTAGCAACTTCTTTATGAAAAGGTGAACCCATTGTGGATACAGGATATGACTATATAACTCCTGAATTTCTCAATCTTATTTTTTTTCAGCGAAAGAACATAGTTATTTATCCATATTTGGATTTAAAGCACCTCCATTCTTTAGAGATCTTTGCTGTGGGTTATAATATAGTTGACTTAGATGCTACCGTAATAAACAATATTATTGATATATTAGAGCACGAATCCTATAATTCTTATTCCCAAAATCCCACTATGTTTTTTATTTCAAACGTCAAAAATACACAGCTCCAGAAGATCATAAATTTAGACTCTATTCATTGTATTATTAATATAAATGAAAACTTAGATGATTTCCCGATTGTAGGAAACAATTTCGTGGTTTATAATAAAAAGAATAAAAAATTTCGGAACTTTCATAAAAAAAAAAATATAGATTTCAGCTTTGAAACTTGGTTAATCAAGAGTTCCCAGAACCAATCCGTTTTACATGATAAAATCATTAAAATCAAAAGTATTGGTACAAAATTATTTGCAGAATTAAATCAGAATGCAGATAATAAAAAATTTATTCAAATATTATCCGAATACGAAAAAAAATATTGGGATAAAATTATTCAATTTACAGAAAATTATTACGAGGTCAAATTTCCAAAACTACCTAGGGTACGAGTAACTTTGAATTCGGATAAGGAAGAACTCGTGGATGAACATGTAAAAGAATATGAATTGATAATAAAATCTAATCCCAATATTGCTGGAATATTTGTTAAAAATCTTCATGAGTACCGAAGTAGAAAAGTGAATCCTGCTAACTTGGAATTAATGGAATTATTTAGCCCTCGGCGACTCTATTGTTATTTACGGAAGCATCACTGGGATCAAGGTATCCCAGATGATTTTATACAAGAATGGATAAACATGGAGATTACGCATTATCCAATTACTGAATCAGATAAAAATGATTTTCTTACTCTTTTCTCTAAGCTAAATATCCCTAATAATAATATTGAGTTTCCTAAAATACGTGAGGAACTAATATTATCACCATCAGATGATACCGCCAAAAAACCTAAAAATGATGAATTGACAGGTGAAAATAAAACACATACTACTATTCCATCGGTTCAAGATTTTCCCTTGTTTAAACAATGGATTTTTAATAAACTAGATCAAATAGAAACTCAACTCAAATCTCTAAAAAGTTGAAGCTTATCCAAATAAGCGTTTTGCTCGTGCACGTTCCAACTCTTTTAATTTTTTAAATGTACTTTCAAAATTAGTTGGAGAAAATAAATCATTAATTTCATCCAAATGGATTTTTAAAAACTCTGCTTTATCAGAATTCATCTGAGCTGAGGTTTCTATGTTTCCTGTTATTAACTGTTTAACAATATCAATTGAAAACCATTCTTTTTTGTTGTGGGTTGGTTGAAAATCAAGAAAAAGTTGATCTCGATCTTTTATAAACTGTAAACGTAAATTTCCACTTTCAAGAATAACTAGTGCATTTCCAAAGCTCTCGGAGCAGTCAGATTCAACCATTTGGAAATTATAACGTGAATATAAGAAAGAACAGTACTTTTTAAGATATTGGAGGATTTTTTCCATTATTGCTATAATAAACAAATTTTATAGATAATTAAATACAATCATCTAAGTTGTTTCCATTTTAAAGTTTATTTTTTATTTATAAATATTCAACCTAATCAAAGGGTATGATAACCCAACAAATAACCAGTGATACTATTCGAGGGAAATTACCCTCTGTAAAATGTAAGCTTTGCCATAATGAGGTTAAAAAAACTTCTCAAATAGTTAAATTAGGGACAAATTATGGCGTAATCTGCAATGATTGTGCTGAAGAATTTTCGCCTATAGACCGGGATTTGATTTATAACATGTTTATCGCGTTTGGAGGATATTATGGAAAACTGAGAACGCCTACTACCAATAATTATAAAATTATTAAATCTTTATCATCGCAACATCAGATAACGAAAAGGGAGATTAGTATTGCCTCCCTTGACGTGCGTGTGCTTCACAAAGCATTCCTTTATGGTATTTCACCTTCTCAAGTTGTACAAGGTTTAAGAATTTTAAGCGAATAGTATCTTCAAACAAGTATATAGTTTTTACGATTAAGGATTGGGTATAAGATTCGATTTATTTATAATTATTAAGGAATATCATTAAATATAATCTGGTCTAGTCCAATCTTAACTCATTTAAGAGGTCTTGGTTTAGATGCATAAAAAAAAACTCTTACTCTATTTTGTAATTTTTTTTTCCTTATTTATGCTAACAACAGGCATTAAGGTTAGAGGAAATTCCCCCGCATCAATAAATTTAAGTTATAATATCACCACTCAGACTTTAACCGCCCAGATTACTCATAATGTAGCAGATCCAAACACTCATTATATAGAAACCGTAGAAATCAGAGTTAATAATACTCTTGTTGCCACAGAGACATACAATGACCAACCAACTTCTAGTAGTTTTACATATCAATATACTATCAGTGCGTCTAATGGAGATGTAATTGAATTACTCGCAATCTGTAATATCTCAGGCAGTTTAACTGGTTCCTTAACGGTCGGGAGTTCTGCTCAAGGGATCCCCGGATATTCTGGAATATTAATGATATTAATAGCAGCTTTTATGATGCTTGGATTTAGTTTTAAAATTGGAAAAGAATTTAGGAAGAAATAATCTTTTTTTTTTAAAGAAGGGTTGATACTAAGCTGCATATATGATTTATTCTTCTCGAAATATTGTTATTCTTTAATAGAAAAAGAAAAAAATAAAGAAATTATATTGATTCGGTATTATTTATATCGCTAATGCGCCTAATAAACCGTTAGCTCCTATTAGTAAGAATAAACCCATAAAAATAGACGCTGTAAGACTCATAACGACAAGCAAGGTATTTATGCTAGGTCCGGCCGTATCTCTAAAAGGATTAATAATTTTTTATATGGTAAAATAGTAAGTATCTCTTACTTGGATTTCATCGGTAAATATACAATAGTCGATTATCAAAAACTACTTCGATTACCACAATTTGGGAAATTAAACGGGAAAAAATAC
>Ga0180438_10010669_pt1 | contig 11237 bp, 24 predicted proteins | sample SS_ome_12_FD_132455 | JGI IMG/M metagenome (GOLD analysis project Ga0180438, IMG submission 132455) | Hypersaline lake sediment archaeal communities from the Salton Sea, California, USA - SS_3_D_2 metaG | ecosystem: Environmental > Aquatic > Non-marine Saline and Alkaline > Hypersaline >...
GCACTTGCCGTAGTCGTAGATGACCCGGCCTGTGCGGCCGCAGTAGCCAGCGATGGCAGTGCGGTAGTCTGGATCTCGAAACAAAACCGGCGGCGGTGAGAAGTGTGTCTTGAGGTGCTCTTCCAGATCTTGAAACTCTTTCTTGGTCATAACTGCCCCTCGTAAACACACTCACCTCCGCAACATAAAGACACTTCAATCACATCCCCAGCGCAATCGATGACCTCTTTGCAATGGAGACAAGGGAGTTGCGGACGTCTTGAATCAATGAGTTTGGAATTGACAAGGTATACACCTTCATCTCGCTCGCCCGTCTCATCATCAACAAACGTAATCGACGGAGGGCCATCCACGATGACGGCGGCAACCTTGTGGCAAAACGGACACCTCACAACCTTGCCGAGTATGTCGCACCATGTCTCGCAATGAGGGCATGCCCGGTGGCCGCACCGAAGGCACTTTTTCATTGGTGGATCTGGCTCGATACCGAAGTCGGCTTTGAAACGCTCGAGCAAAAGCCCCGCGTACTCGCGCACGTCTGTGAGCGCGTGGTCGTAGTGGGCCTCAGCGATCTCATCGACGATGTCCTCGAGGCCGTCTTTCACGGCGCGAAGGGTTGCCACCTCTGCCTCAAGCACCTCAACCTTCTTTTGAAGAAGGTGGGTCGCTACAGCCATATCTCTCTTTTTCATGCCCGGCCCTTGTCGTCAATAAGCTTTTGCGCTTCAGGAGTATATTCGCCATTTTCATCGCGCGGCGCAGGCAGGTAGACATGGCCGCAGGCATAGCACACCACGACGGAGTTGTATTCATTGTACTGCACAGCAACATAAGCTCCACGAGCAAACATGGACTTACCGCAGCACAGTGTGAGCACTTCAGATTTTTCTTCCATTAGTAATCCTCCTCGTATTCGTCCTCGTAATCGACTTCATCAACACCAACCCAAAGCCGCTTTACCCATCGAAACTTGCTGTTAAAGATCGCGACTGGAGCAGGAAATGCCGACAGCTTTTCTCCGCTCATGGTGAGCAGCTCGAACATTCCATCAAAGCTCACGCCCTCTTGAGCCGGAACTACTTGAGAGATGTGCAAGCACCTTGCATGCTTTGCATGCGGGAACTGCATGGTCGTCCTGCATGGCTCGAGGATGCCTCCTGCTACCGAGTAATCTCCATGCCAGATAGAAACGAAGGTTTTGCGCTCCGTTCCGGTGATGCGGACGGCGATGCCATCGCCGGCGCCATAAATGGGGATCGGCTCTGAAAAATCGACCCTCGGCTTGTATCGCTGCAAAAAGCCGATAGCGCCTGCGGCTGGGCCTCGCGGTAGTGGCACCCCAAGGCGTCCTTTGTTGAGAGCCCACCCTCCATGCCTTGTCCGAAGCTCAAGCATTGCTTGCCTCCAGCGCTTTTTGTTCGGGAGCGCCACTGATTTGCTTGAGTTCGGGAAGCATCCGATCGAACAGCGTCATCCCGGTATCATCCTCGATCCACGACATGAAGACCTGCTCTGGCAGCATGATGCCGTCTTCGATGGCCTCGAGCTGTGTCTTGATCAGGTACAGCAAGAGCCGGTGCTGACGTTTGCCGCGCCCCTTACGAAGGCGGGTCATTTTCTTTTCAGAGAACTTTCCGGTCCGTTTGTCGACCGCAAGCTTCTCCAACTCCTCATCGCTCGGCACGTGGATGGTAAATCGAGCCGTGTAGCCGATCTTGTCATCAGGATCGCTCTTCCAGCGAAAGCGCAGCACGGCCATGCCGGTATCGTAGTCGTCGACCCATGACAATGCCGTCACGCCCCACTTGCGAAGTAGGCGCTCAATCTCTGCGCGACTGCGCGAGATGGGCACTTCGGTGCCCTCGTAGGCTCTGGATTTCTTTTTGGCCAACGAATCACCTCCTCAACCTTTCTTTGTACTCATCCAAAAGCGCATCGATCTCGTCGAGCGATTTGCGCTGGCGCTTGCTGCTGATTTTTTCAACGAGCCAGTGACCAAAAGCGATCAGCAAGAACGCGGCGATAATGGCAACAATCGCCGCAATCATTTAGGCTCTTTCTCAAGCGCGATTCGTTTGCGGCGCTCTTCGAGCCACCAGCCGCGAATGGTGTCGCACTTACGCTCAGCTTGCCGGCGCAGGCCGATCTCCCGCTCGAGGCGGTAGGTGATGCCAGCTTCTGACAGCGCGACCTCGATGCTGTCGATGGCTTGGGTGCAGGAGCGTAGTGCTGCGCCGATCGGGTTTCGCTTCTCGTACTCGTGCTTTGGATGGCTCATCCGTCTTCCCTTCGCCTTTTGTAGAGGTACTCATACAGCGGGGTCTCTTTGGCAATCTTTCTCAAGGCGCGCTTGGCCCCCTCTTTGAGACTCGACTTTTTCTCTTCATCTTCCCTGTAATCTTCGAGCATCTTCTTGCGAAGCTCGTCGTTCATTGGGATGACTTTATCCGTCAGCTTTTTCGGCATACATCTCCAGTTGGGTGGCGGGGAGTTCGACTTGATTGAGCTTTGCCATCGCACGATCGAAGGTTCCAGCTTTCGCTGCGCGACCGGTGTAGCTGCGCCCGAGGCGGCGGCACCAGATCGCCGGCAAAGCGTGCCGATTCACCTCGAGGTCGGCGACGAGATCTCCTGGCTTGGTGAGCATCTCAATCAAAAAGCGGACCACAGCGGAGCATCGCGTAGCGCTATGATGCCCATCGATGCGCTTGGAGGCGAACGGAGGCTTGCGGCCGATGCCCATGACGTAGATGTTTTTGGCGGTCTTGGGCGTCGAGCTGAGCACGATAGCCGATGGCGCGAACTCGTGATGGATGCACGCGTTGAGGCGCAGATTCGCGTAGGAAACGGCGACCGCGATGAAGCCATATTCGTGCACGTCTTGCTCAGCTTGTTTGATTGCGATCTTGATAGTTGGCCAGATATCCGACTTTCCTGTGGGAATGTTTGGATCGACCAATATGAGGCGCGGCGATTGGATGACGCCGTCTTGCTCAAAGGGTAGCGCCGACTCCCTTTTGATGATCTGGACAGTGCCGCTCACGCCTTAAGCATCTCCCGCGCAGAGACGAACCTGGGGCTCGCCTTGAAGTCGAGGTTGAGCCCGAGCCCCATCTTTGCGGCGACGGGGATCATGACCTCTTCGATGACTTCGCGGCCAGGGTCGATTTCCTTGCGGCTCCAAGCGCCGTGAATGGTCATCAACCCTTCGGTCATGTGACCTTCGTTAGTGGCGAGCCTGATGAAGTCTTCGAGCTTGGCGCGCTCAACTTCGATATCCCACAACTTCTCTTTACCGCTGTGGTAGTCGATGCAGTAGCCGAGGTAGTCTTCGTTTGAGCCGTCGCCATGGTACGTGACCCAATCAAACGGGAGGTTGAAAAACAAAGCACCTAACCGAGAAGACCAGCCATGATAGCTTTGCCCTTGGTAACGCGGACCTTGACCGGCGATGCGGTAAGCAAGCGAGGTGAGTTCGGGCGAGACCTCCTTGCCCCTCATGTCGATGATGCTCCAGTCTTCGTCTAATCGACGAGGGCCTCTCATGCCTGTGAAAATGCCACTGTGGTGAACGCATATCCCTTTCTTTTTTGTCAGAGTCGCCCGGCGGGGCTGCTGATCGATGCTGCCTCTGGGGGTTCTCCACTTTCGTTTTCCGCGGCCACGGATCACCCTCAAGTCGATTCGGGAATACTCCGACGCGTCGGCAAGCTTCGGGATGTCCTCGTCTTCCTCGCCCCGAGCCTCGCGAAATCGGTCGGCGAAGTGGCGCGCCTCAGCGGCGAGGTCGTCTAAGTCGGCTACGGCCTCCGACCAAAACTCCGCAAGCGCCTCGGTATGACCCGCCCCAGAAATCTTCACCGCCGCATCGCGCAAGATGTCTGCGTACATGTCAGCTTTCGAAATGTCTTTTTCTTCCATGAGCACCTCACATAAACACAAAGGCGAGTCGCAAAAGCAACCTGAAGATGGCATGCCGAACGCTGTCGTAAGCAATCAGAATCGGGTGGTAAGAAAAACCGAGCTGGCCCCACCAGCCCTCAGTCCGATTCCAGCGACTCATCTGAGCGCTCTCCAATCTGACATTCCTGCCTATGCGACTCGTAGCCAAAAGCACCCAGCGCAACAGCGATGAGCAAGACGCCCACAAGAATCCTGAGCGCGCGGACCTCCGCCTCCGTGGGGTCACCGTCTGAGGCGAACCCCCCAAAAATCAAGATCAGGGCAAGCGCGCCGAAGACACCTCCGACCCAAGCGGCCGCCATAAAAAGTCCGCAGATCATCGATCCATCCCCTCCAGAAAAAGTTCCCACGTGCGCGGGAACTCGCGTTTGATTTGTTCACCCACCGCGTCAGCGAATACGCGAATCTCCAGCTGCGCGTGGCTGTCCATGCGCAGCGTAAGGAACGCGAGCCAGTTGCGAAGGTTTGCGCTCGCCCGCATGCGGCTGTAGCGAGCGACGGGGAGCACGAGGCGAGCGAGTTCCTTGGGCACACCATCCTTGAGCATGCGCTGGTACTTGGTCTCCGCATCGGCGTAGTGGCTCCGCAGATCCGCCACGACGAGTTTGGCCGTACCTTCGGTCAAGTCTCCCGCACCTGCGATCTTACCGGCTTGCTTGTTCTTCCCACCGTTGCGCATAAGCTGCTCGACAGTCGGCACGTAGTCGAGCGCGGGGAGGTCTGTGTAGCGGGCGCTCAGTTCGTTGTAGCTGTTGTGGACCACAAAGCCGTCAGCGATGAAGTTGTGGTAGGGGCCCTCGACGCTCAGGTCGTAGGTCGGCAATTCACCCATTTCTTCTACGCTAACGATCTCCTCAAACGTGGTAGTGAGGCGCTGCTGAGTATCGTGTCGGACACGATCGCGCGAGTTTTCTGCTGCCGTTCCCCACTTGAGGTTTTCAAGGCGGTTATCTCCACGGTTTCCGTTGAGATGCCGCGTCTCACAGCCAGAAGGGCACTCGCCCACAAAAGCCTCAAGTACGAGACGGTGGACTGTAAAGACGTAGCTCTTGCCTTCTCGGCTCAGGCTCACGACATCGTAGCCGTTCGCGGCGACGGTATTCTTCTTAGGCTTGCAGTTGATGCGCCGCACCCGCCCCCACGAAGAGACCTCGTAACGACCTTCCCAGCCTACGACGGGAAGCCAGCGCTCATCCCCCTCATCAACTTCAGGAACCTCCCATCGCTCCGCCTTGCCCCGCGTCGTGCCTTCGAGCGCAAGTAGTGCCCTGTGCTCGATGGCGTTGCCGAGCGTGTCCCAGCCGCGACTGGTAATGAAGCGATGCTCTCGTGTTGCAACGATCGAACGCCCGCTAGCCGTCGTCACACGCACCATCGGCTTTGGCTCGCCTTTGATAACGTCCACAACGCGGGTGTACTCGATATCCTGCGTTTCCTCATTCATGCGTCGTAGCGACATGCCTTGAATCCGCTGGCGCTTGAACAGCGCATTGGTCTGCCGCTCAGGTCGAGAGCGGCGAACGGTAGGCTGCCACTTCTTCCACACATCCTCGATTCGCATCTTGTAGACGTAGCGCCTTCCGTTTTGCCCTTGCCGCTCGAAATGCACGAGCGTATCAGGGGCAAGACACTGCGTTCTGTGCCTATGCCACTGGCGGAACACGAAGATCGGCGCCTGTACCTCGATGACCATGCCCGCCATCTCGAACGGGGTCGAGTGCTTGTGTTCGTACAGGTAGCGGAGCAACTTCTCGTCACCATCTTCAAACTTCAAACCGGAAAACCCGCACGACTCACAGGTTGACTTGGCATGAGCGCGAAGACTGTCGTAGCACCATCCGCACCTCGGGCATGCCGCCATGCCCCACCCACGGAACGCGCCGTCGGTGGACATGCGCGCGGCCTCGATGATTCGCTCGTCGCTGCCCCAGCTCTCGATGAACTTCACGTACCCGTGATCTAAAACCTCAATATGCCTGTCTTTCATTTTCCCTTCTCCGCTTCGTGTATTGCGTCCATGACCCTCGCCGTGAACACAGACGCTCGCCATCCGCTCTCGGTCTCTCGAATGTTCCGGCAAACTCTGCTTACAGACGAAACGGTATGGGCCAACTTCTTGTCAGCGTCATGCAACGCCTCTTCGGTTTCATGCAGCCTCTCGCGCAGCTTTGCATTGCGCTCACGAAGGTGTTCCAGCTCTAAAACGGCAGAGTACAGCTCCGTAGCAAGCTCGTCTTTGGGCGTCGCCCTGACCCGCTCAAGCGCCTTGTCGGCAGCTGCAGCCGCGTTGGTGCTCGCGCCACTCATCAATCGTTCTCCAGTCCATGTCGGGCAACAAAGCCCTTGAGCGAGTGGTAAGGCTCGCGCCTGTCGACCGCGACGGTGGCGAGCGCCTCACGCTCGTCCTCGTACCCCTCATACATCTCACGAGCATTCATGCGACGCAAGACCGCTCGAGCCCACATCGACCAAAACTCTCCGCCGGAGATCACCTTGCCTTCACTCATCCCTTTTTATTCCTCGAAGTGTGGGCCAGCAGCAAGGCCCCCTTGAGCGTTTTTGTGTACCCGAAGTCCATACCTGTCGAACAGCTCCCCACGAAGTAATGCGCCCTGATTTTTCTCAGGTAAACCCCGTCCGGAAGTGACGGCGGTTTCACATCTGTGCACCGCCAAGAAAAAAGGCAGTACCCAATCCAGAGTCCAACAAATACGACGATGTTCAGTAGGTAGGCCCAAAATAAGACGTAAGGGCTAGTTATATGAAAGCTGTTTACAAATGCCCAAACGTGCCAGGCCCCAATAGCACCGACTGTCACGCTGCCGACTGCTGCGATGAGCGCCATGGCGAACGGCGGGTCGCCCGCACCGCGGACATTGAGTGCCCACCACGGCGGAGTGTCCCGCTTTTCGGTGAGCGCCAGCTCCTCTTCGAGCTTGCAGATATACGCCTTTAGCTCGTCGATGTCGTTCATGTCGGCGGGCATGCGGAAAGGATCTTTTGGATTTTTCATTCGTTCTCCTCGGGCGCTCGCACGCGCCACCCTGCCTGCCTGAGCGGCTCTCGGTCGCGCGCGGACTGCCTGGCTGACTTACGCTCTGAACGGTTGGCGACACGCCAGTCAACGTAATCCCCTGAGCCCATCACGCTCCCCTCGCTTTCCGCTTCGCCTGTCCATGCTCGTCGAGACCAAGAAGTACAACCACCGCGGCCACGGGCATTACGAGCAGATAGATCAACAGGCTGAACCACATTTGCAAAGCGATGGCCGCCGACACCATCGCCGTGGCGATCTTTTCGAGTACGCGCGCCACTACAGCCCCACTGCGAACTCGCAAGAGATCTGAAAGATGTCCGCACGCCGCGGGTCGTCGCACGAGTCGTAGCACACGTCGATCATGTGGCTGCGCGTCTCGGCGTCGCAGGGCGACGGGAACGCCAAGCACACGTCGTCGCCCGTGTTGAGCACGGCGCACGACGACTGGCAGGCGAGCCGCATGTCCTGCACGCAGCTTTCGTAGCGTTCGTCGATGAACTTGTCTTCGCACTCCTCGTCGCATCCTGTCATGCACAGCATGACGAGCGCCACGAGCGAGAGGATGGGCCAGGCCTGTTTGGTAGCGTTACGATTGCTCATCATCTTTTCTCTCCTCTTTACCCTGCTCATATTTTCCTCGAATGAAACTCACCAAACTTGGGCTGCATCCATGTTTTTGCGAGACCGCAGCTCCCGTCATCCCAGATTTGAGGTCTGCCAAGATCGCTTCATGATCGAACTTGGTCTGCTTCGCCTCGCGCAGCTGGCGGCGGATTCTCGAGACCAATGCCTCGCTGCACCCCAAGTCGCCAGCAATATGCGCCCCCTTATCTCCCCGCTCGATACGCCGAACGATCTCGTCGTGGTCGAACTTGCGCAGGTCCGAAGCCGCCTTTGGCGCCTCACCGTGGCGGCGAAGCCACCGCGACATGGTTGTTGCGGATACGCCGTGAATATAAGCGCATTCGGCGATCGACATGTCTTCGTTGGCCAAGTAATAATCGATCGCTTCTTTGCGAAAATCTTCGTCATAGCCAGGAGGGTCATGCAAAGACAGGTGCCCCTCCACAGAAGCTGAGACGATCCAGCGGCGCACCGTGCTCGGCGATACGCCAAGGGTAAAGCCAATCTTCGCGTAACCGGAGCCATCGCGGTACATCTGCCTAGCCTTCTCGATGACTTCGTCGTCGTGTTTTTTTACCTGATGACCCAATGGAAAAACCCCATGGCGAAAAGAGTCCCGGCAATCATCAGCGCGATGACCAGGAAAGGGAGGTCGCCTTTCCTCACCCTTGGTACCCCGAAAAGTGCTCTCGTAAAAGCGCGTCGACTTCATCGACCCAGGCTTCGGAAATCCACCAAGCCCTCTCCGCCCCCCTCCACTCGCGATCCGAAGTGGGCACGAGTTCCTTCATCTCGTCGGTGAACTCTTTGTTGTAAGGCGCGTACAAGAGCATGCCGTACTTGGCGGAGATCCACTCAGGACTGTTCACGATGCAACCCCCTTCTTCGACAGCGCCTCAGCCAGCGCCTCGAGGAATACCTCGAGATCGTTGTTGCTCATCTTTTGACCTTGATTGAGCACAACTCCGGTGAGCTTGGTGTAGCCCTCCTTGGGCGAAAGGCGCACGCCGCCGTTGAACTCTTTGCAGTAGCGCTGCAAGAGCGGCTTGATGTTCATCTTCAGCTCCGCATCGCTGAGCGGACCGTCGTAGCCATCGATACCAAGGTCGAACGCCACCCGCTCTTCGGCTGTGAGCTTGAAGGCCGGCTCGAGCCTTCCCTGTCGGCTCGGGCGCTCGCCCTCCGCCGGAGAAGAAGTTGAAGTGTCCACGTCATCTTTCTTTGCTTTCGACTTGGCCTTCTTGCGCGAAAGCTCCTTGCCGTACCGGCCAAGCTTGACCTTGTAGCCGTTGTCGAGAAGCAAGATGAGCGTGTCCTCTTGCTTCCCTTTCTTGACCTTGGTCACCAACTTCCCGTCGTAGTACTGACTGCCAATCTCCCACTCGAATCCACCCAGCGGCACACTCTTGTAGTCTTTGCGCAACTCGTCTTTGAGCACCTGCGCCTTGTTGTCGCCGATAGGGCGAACCTCGAGCGCATGGCCATCGTCAAGGGCCATGCGAATCGTGGACTCTTTTTTGCGCATCAAAAGAATGCGGCGGCCATCGTCAAGCAAATCGAAGTTGCGCCAGCCATCGCTGGGCATCGAGATGACCTCGAGCTTTCCCGCGTTGTCTTGCTCAGGAGGCTCGACGTCTTCAGGCTTGTCCGAACTGTGCGCGCCCATGTCCTCACGCTCAGGCGGCTCGTCCTCGACTACCGGTGGCTCGTCCTCGACAATCGTTGGAGGCTCGGTGTCCACGATGTCACTGATGACATCACTTCGGTGATCTAGCCCCGCCTTGCGCAACGCTTGACGCTCCGCAGCTGCGGCCAACTGGTTTTTGGGCATGGTCTTCCACTGGCGATTCACGCTTCCATCTTTTTTGAGCTGTACAAACTCATGGTAGTGCGCCACGCCGACAAACGGACCTTCGATCGCGCCCCGGGGGCTTCGCCGATAGATGGCGACCTTGCAGGCGTACAGCCCCTGAGGATGCATGCGGGACTTGTCGGCATGAGTGAAATCCTTGTCGTAAATCCATTCAGGCTCATCGATGCGGCAAAGCCCGTTGCGGGCCGCGAGCACTCGGAAGCCATCGATGGTCTTCTCCCACTTGAGCTTGTTCATCCGACGCGCCGGCCAGATATGGTTGTGGAAAAAAGACAGCCCCTCATGCTCTTCGGTCATGATGCACAGGGTGATCTCCGACTCCGAAAGCTTCTCACCGAAATCGTTTTTCGCCTTGAGGTAGATGTCATCTCGGTACTGGTTTTCGTCTTTCATGTTCTACTCCGGTTCAACGCCCTGGCTGCGCCAGTAATCTTCCATGTACTTCTCGAGATCGTCAGCCAAATCGTGCGCGCCCTCCATGCGGACGAATGCGACAGCCAAATCGTAACCGCGCTCGAACGACATCAAGAGGGATTGGCCGATGGCGTTGGAGATTTTCACCGAGCTTCGGTTGTTGTCCTGAAACTCTGACTCGATCAGTGATTTTTGTTTTGCGTTCAAAAGTCCCATCCCATGTGTTGCATCAGTAGGTCCCAGTCTCGAGACATGCAGATCGGCTCTCGCTTGTAGCGGACAAAGAACCTCGAAAACCTCTTGTCAGGCACCTCGCACATCGCGACGCGATGCATGATGTCGTATCCTTTGCCGAGCTTCACACGCTTATTCGGTCGCGGCATCTTGACTGGCGGGTTGAGGCGCCGGGCTCTACGGATGCGTTTGAGAGTGTCCTCGAGCGTCATCACAAACCGTGCTGCCATACAGAGTTTCCAAGCAAAGAGGCATGCACACGAACTGATGTAGGGCCATCGTTGGAAACCTCAAGGAGGATTGGCCGATCGTGCCTCATGTACGCCCAACCTACGTGTTGGTAAGCGGCCCACAAATCGGAATGGCTTGCCGCACGATTTCGATTTTCGAGATCGCCATCTTTCACACTTTTTCCCGGCGAACCCAAAAAGGTCTGAGCGACTCCCTGCATCGTCGCCCTACCAACGTAGCAACTCGAATGAGTGTCACCAGGAAACAGCGGCTGAACAACAACGCTTAGATACTTCGGGGTAAATGCAGCATTCCCTTGCGTAAACTCGAGTTTCACACAGGAGGTCTCACCTGGGTCGAGGCGGTCAAGGCTTCCGCAGATCTCATCGAACAAGGGCCCTTCTTTGGGCGTGTAGTGGTCAAATGCCCTGCCAGAAACCAGAGGCGAGTAAGGTGAGCTGTAGCTGGAATGAGTCTGCGGATTGGCCTGGGGCTCGTTTAGCTTGAACTTAGACATGGAGTGTCGGGCAAGGATGCTATTGGCCGAAGACTCACGAAAAGCCCGAAGCTCGAGTCGATCCAGCTCTTCACGGATGATGGAGCGGATCGCATCTTCAATGTCTTTGGTCATCATCAGCAGCCCTCCTTCGCGGCTTTGAGGTAAGCGTCAAGCGCCCCTTCATTACCGTTCGCGAGCGAGCTGCAGACAGAGAATGTATCGACACTGTAGGCGCATTCGGTGAGAAACTTGGCTCGCTCAACAGCGTTGCGCTCCATCTGGATATTGATCAGATCTTCGTGACGCTGTTGCTCGAGCCGCTCGCGTCGGGCATTCGAGTACATGTCAGCGCCAATCCAGAC
>Ga0180438_10010670_pt1 | contig 11235 bp, 11 predicted proteins | sample SS_ome_12_FD_132455 | JGI IMG/M metagenome (GOLD analysis project Ga0180438, IMG submission 132455) | Hypersaline lake sediment archaeal communities from the Salton Sea, California, USA - SS_3_D_2 metaG | ecosystem: Environmental > Aquatic > Non-marine Saline and Alkaline > Hypersaline >...
AGTGTTGTTTTACCTACTTCTGAATCGCCGACAATACACACCTTAAAGTATGTCATCTATTGAGTGCCACTCCAATTTTTTCTCATATTTTTGTTAATTAACTTACCAAAAATCGTTTCAAATGGTTAAAATCTTTTAGATTATTGTTTTAATTATAAATTTTGCATATTTAATGAGATTAACTAAATTTAAATTATGATATCAAAAGTTATAGTTCTTTCGATAAAAACATAATAAATTTGCATTTTACCAATTGGATAATTTAATTTTTAAATTTTAGCTTTAAAAATTAAATCATCGATTATCTAATCAGTTTTTAAATTTTCAAGATTTTGGAATTCTATCTTTTCAACTTCTCCTTTCGATAACTTCGTTTTTCGTTCTTTTCGAAAAATCATTATAAATTGATGCACAATACTAGGAATCCATGAATAATTAATACCATAGAGATGCAACTTTTTATTAACGTCATACCATATAATTTCACCTTTCAATACAAAACCAATCTTTTGAAGAATAGTTGCAATGTCAGCATTAAGTAGGTGATATTTCCCGTTATGATACATATTTCCAATAAAGATCGCACAATACTTTCCCGGTTTTAAGAGTCTATAACATTCTGTGAAAACATCCTTGATTACTATTTCCCAATCCTCTTTAGTTCTTTCGGTATACTCTGGATTCTCTCTAAATCTTGATAATTTCGATTTATCTGAATATATCCCTTTTGCATTCTCTCCTACTTTTTTATATGTTCCTTTGGATTTTTCCACTGTGTCCATTTTCCAAAAAGGGATATCAGTTAAAATGAAATCAAAAATGTCCCCTGGGTTATATTTTTTAAGTATTTCTCTTGAATCACCACATACGACCTCTTGCTTCCTTAATTTTTCCAAATCACATATTTGCTGGTAGATATCGATCCATCTTTTATTGATCTCTATACCAAATGCTCTTCTCTTTGCTAATTCAGACCCAATTAGAGTACCTCCAACACCGCAAAAAGGATCTAATACTATTTCGCCTTCTTTAGTAAAAGTCCTAATTATTGATTCGCATAATTCTGGAGGCTTCTGACCTCCATGTTTGTTTCTAAGCTTTTGTTGAAAACTAGGGGGATATCCTTTTGGGATTATGGATTTAGTAGAAAATACCCATTCTTTCCCGGTCAAGTCGTTTATTTGATTAGAGATATCATAATACCCTCTTGATTCTCCATTTTCGTAGAATAATTCTATCTTTTTCATAAAAAATTACTCTTTCTTTCTGGTTAAACTCCGTTATAAAAAATAGAATATTAAATACTGTTTTAAAATTATTGTTAATATGGATTCAAATTTAAACGAAAGAACAAAAATTACTTTATTATATTAACTAATTAATAGGTATTAATACCTTAATAGGTTAAATTCTTAACAACAATTTAATGCCATTCATTTCCGCAAAGGCCACATTTGTATTTTTTAGCATAAAGCATGCCATAAATTATTCGGGTTTTATCAGGTACTTCTCTGATTTTAGATTTATCAATATTTCCACATTTTGGACATTCCCATTTTCTCTTAATGACTTCAGAATTAGTGCCATTAGAAATTTCCTCAGCAATTAAATCTTGAACACTTTTTTGTGGTTTTGGTAGTTCAACTTTTTCCTTAGCACCCATAATTTCTAGTTGATTTGCTGCTTTTAATTTAGATTCCTTTTCAGAATTTGTAAATAAGATAGGCTCTTTAATCTTTACGGCTTCAATTTTTCTCGGAGGTGTAGGTGTATTTGCTTTTATTAATTCTTTTTTATGTCTTTCTTGAGTATTAATAGCGGTTATGGTTTTCGCTAATAAAATTGAATCTTGTTCTTTGATATGATCTTTTTGCTGATTCAAACTTTTTACTTCTGCTTCTAAAGTAGAGACCATGGTTTCATACTTCTTTAAGTTTACATTTTCTGCATTTAAGTGAATTATTTTGTTATTTAACATTTGATTTTCACTTACTTTTTGGTTGATTTGGGATGTTAAATCTTTAAGCTTTTCTTTATAAATTAATACGGATGCATTTTCAGATTTCAAGTTACTAATTTCATTTTTTAGAAATTTATTCTGCTCTATTACCTGATCTGATTTAGATTTTAAAATATTATAATCTTGTTCAATTTTTTGTTGATTTGCTTTTAAATTTTCAAGTTTTTGAAGTTTATCCATGAGATCGTTATTTTTCTTTTCTAAATCATTGATATTTTGAGATAATTTAATATTCTCATTTTCTAATCTTCCATAATCCTCCAAAATATTTTCAAGAGCATCCTTGGTTTCACTTAAAACCTTAACGTCTACAGGGTTAACTATATCATTCTTTTTAGATTCTAATTCAGATGTTAAATTAGTCAGTTTGATCTGCAACTCTTGGTTTTTGAGTTCTTGCGCAACTAATTGGTCTCTTTGTGAAATAATAATTTGTTTTAAAGATTCAATTTCTTGAGATAGTTCATAGCTTTGTGATTTTCCCTTTAACGAGGTCTTAGATTTTGTGCCTTGCTCCTCCAACTTCTTTTTAAGGTTAGCTATCTCAAGATTTAATTTGTCTATAGTTTTCTGTAGTTCTGAGTGAGTTCGTTCTTCCTGTTCTGCCTTATCTATTAAATTTTTTAGGTTATTACTCATTCTTTTTTTATTTTTGTGTATATTAGAAATTCTAGTTCGCTAAAATAATAATAAAATGAGTATTAATAATTTTAAACTTTAAGGATCAAAATTGCTCAAATAAGATTTTTAAACTTTCATTGGATCTTATTTCATATTAACAGAGATTACTCAAAGAGATTATAAAATGATGCTATATAGAATTTCAGATAAAGGTGAATTAGTAAATCTTCAATATCTAGAATTTAAAAGTAATGATGTTTATCTCATTGATGATCAAGAAAAATCTAATATCTATATCTGGGTGGGTCTTAATGTACCTCAGTATATGAAAGATATAACTGCCGCTTATGCTCGAAGATTTGATAAAGAACGAGGGGAATCGATTAAAATACATATTATGAAGGAAAAAAGGGAATTTGGATCATTTTTAGCAATGATTGAACCATTACGAAAAGGGGAAATTCCCGGAAAAACTGTAGAACGACGTCCTGAATTAGTATTAGATGATACATCTTTAGTTTCAAATTTACCTCCTATCTCGAACCCTCAGAAAGAGATCAGTAGTGAAGAGCAAAGAATTAGGTCCTGGTTAGACCAATTAAGAGAGCTAAGAGGGCCTAAAATATTTGATTCAGTAAAGCAGGATGAAGATTCGGCTTCATATGAGGAAATAGACTTAGAAACACAGATTCGAGAAGCTGCTTATTATCTTTCATTAGAAAAATATTCCTATAACGATTTATGCTGGTTATTGGCAGAAAAGATTCAAAAAATTAATCTAGGAATGCCCTCACTGGAAAATATTCAAACTAAAGCAGAGGAAGTATTTCATTCCTCAAGTAGTTATGATGAATTATGCTGGTTAAATGCAGAATTGGACATTTTAATTATTGAAGGTTTTTTAGAAAAGAAAAAAACTGGGTTTAATTATTAAATCTGGTTAATGAATAGAATCGTTTTATTCTTTAATCATGATTAGCATCATTTTAAACTTTTCCAATGCTTTTAAAGCATGAGGTTCATTTGCTGGCATAATTATCATCTCCCCTGCCTTAAGAATATTACTTTTCTTTGATAAGATTACATCCGCTTTCCCATCAATAATATAAACTAATGCATCAAACGGAGCTGTATGTTCACTTAATCCCTGCTCCTTATCGAAAGAAAACAGTGTAATTGTACCCACCTTCTTATCAATTAATGTTTTACTTACAACTGAACTTTCTTGGTAAGCTAACATCTCAGATAAATTTAATATTTTACCAAGGTATTCCGTATGCGATTTTTCAGTCATATTTTCACTAATCTTTTTAATTTTTAAAATATAACTAATTATTAGTTTTTTAGAATTTATAGAAAACTATGAACATGTTCTTTTTAAAACGTTACAATTAATTAAAATTCAAAGTTTTTTCCTTTTTCAATATTTTAATCGGTATCCATCCATGGACTTTGGATTTATATTTTAAAAAATCATCTCCAAATCTCTTGATTAATCCTTTTTCTTCAAATAATGGAATATAGATTAAATTCAATATAAAGAAAAAAATATCAAAACCAAAAATCCAATATGATCCAAAAACTAAGGATTCCCCTAAAAGAATAATAATAACTCCAAGAATCATTGGATTTCTAATGAACCTGTATGGTTCAATAATAACTAAATTTTGAGTTTCTAACTTAGATAAGGGCATTAAAGTCCCTTTACCGAGATTATAAAAGATTTTAATACACCATACTACTAAAAAAACGCCAACACCCAGTAACATAATACCTATAATGAGTTGAATAATTTTCAATATTGTTAAACTAAAGAGGCTAAAATTCTCAATATAAAAAACAATAAGAAAGGGTATAACCACCGTAACAAAGATCGGTAAGGAGAGCGATACAATTAACTTTTTTATATTAACCATAATGTCTTTAGCACTATTTTTAATTAAAGTGTTACTTCTTGTAAGATTTCCCTATACTCCATGCTCTTCCTACATGGTCTCCTATTTCCCAATAATTATTATCATTCATGGAAAAAAATATAACATTCATTTTTTTAACATCGGGAATTCCATTTGTCAAAAATTTATCTTCAGAATAAGCGTTAATTATTTCTCCGAGAAAAATATCATGTCCTGTCTCAAGTTCTATTGTTTTAACGACTCTACATTCAAGATTTAATGGAGAAGCTTTAATCATGGGAGCCGTTTTTAATTCTCCATAAAATGTGTCAAAAATATCAGATTTATCAATTTCTTTTCCAGATTTTAATCCACAGTAATCCATCGGAATCACTAATTCTTTTGATGGTGTATTCACACTAAATGTTTGATTTTCTTTAATGCCAATATTAGTATTATGCCCTTGGTGAGAAGAAATAGAAATTATTGGAGGTTTATATTCAACAATACTAACCCATGCAAGCGGCATAAAATTGGGTTTATCTTTTACGTTAACTCCAATTATAACGACTGGCATAGGATATAAGTAAGATCCAACTCGAATTTTATTTTTTCTCAAAATAATGTCCTTTTTCCTTTTAGATTTGATAGATCTAAAGTTAATACCTATAAAAATTATTGGTAAATGGAATAAAATTGGAGAATTAATAAGTTTAATAATCACTTAACAGTAATGTTATTTAGGGTTTAAAAGGATAAATTATTTGAATCAACCTATTTTAAAACAATAATTAAATGACTGTTCAAAAAAAAATTGTTGAACCTCCAAAATCTCAAGAGATATATCCAAATTTCATTAAAGGTAAAACTATTATATTATATGAAGGGGATACGTTAGAATTCTTAAAAAGTGTACCAAATAATTATATTAATCTTGTTGTTACCTCTCCACCATATAATATTGGTAAAATCTATGAAAGTAAAACTGATCTTCAAACATATTTAAGCGACCAAGAAGATGTAATCATAGAATTAGTAAGAATTCTCAAGGGTTCTGGAAGTATATGTTGGGAAGTTGGTAATTTTATTGAAAATGGGGAGGTATTTCCTTTAGACGTTTATTTCTATGATATTTTTAAAAATCAAGGTTTAAAGTTAAGAAATAGAATAGTTTGGCATTTTGGTCATGGTCTACATTGTAAAAATAGATTTTCAGGAAGATATGAAATCATTTTATGGTTTAGTAAAACTGATGAGTATATCTTTAATCTAGACCCCGTTAGAATTCCTGCAAAATATCCCGGTAAAAGAGCATATAAAGGGTCCAATAAAGGAAACTTATCTGGAAATCCCAAGGGGAAAAATCCTTCTGATATATGGAAAATATTAGAAAGTGAATGGGAAGATGCTTTTTGGGAGTTTCCTAATGTAAAATCAAATCATCCGGAGAAAACTGTTCATCCTTGTCAATTTCCAGTTGAATTAGTGGAAAGATGTATCTTAGCATTGACTAATAAAGAGGATTATGTTCTTGATCCTTATTGTGGGGTTGGAACTACTTTAATTGCTGGGTTAAAGCATCAAAGAAAAGTAATAGGAGTCGATAAAGAAGGAAATTATATTGAAATTGCTAAAAATAGAATAAGTGATTTTTTTGAAGGCAAGTTAACAACAAGACCGTTAGGTAAACGCGTTTATCAACCAACAGGTCGTGAAAAGGTGGCTAAAGTACCAGAAGAATGGATTAATTATGGAAAGAATAAGTAAAAGGGACATAAGTTTGAGTAATTCACATCATCATCATGAATGGTCGGGAGTGCATGCTCAAAAATTTGTTCAATCGGTTGAAAAACTTATAAAATATAGATATAAACCCTTTGTGAAGGAAATAATCAATGCAATAAGTAAATATGGAGTAAGGGAAACACCAAAAATAGTCGATGTCGGATCTGGTCCTGGGATATTACTTATTGAAATAAAAAAAATCTTTGAAAATTGTAGATTGATCGGTGTTGATTCTTCAAAATCTATGTTGGAAATTGCTGAAAATAGAGTGAAAGAACAAAACTTGAAAGGTTTTGTATTTAAGTTAGGATCTGCTGAAAAAATCCCAATAGAAGAGGGACAAATCGATGTAGTGGTATGTCTGAATAGTCTTCATGATTTTAATGATGCTCAGCAAACAATCAAAGAAGTATCGAGAATTTTAATCAATGGAGGACTTTTTATATTAAAAGATAAAAATGGGGCATATCCTAAATGGAAAATGCGATTTTTTTTCATCCCTCTTATCTTTAAAACAGGTTTAAAGCGAACTATAAAATATTTTAAAAGTAATAAATTATGGTTGGATCCCGATCAAGTAATACATTGGATGTCCGAATTTGGAATAAGAAGAGAAGAAGTTCATTACAAAATGGATTATCTTATCATTGGAAAGCGAGAATAATACTATTGATTGAATTAAATCTTTAATCCCCTTTAAGTATTATATACCACTTTTTCAATTTAATTATTAATTTTAAATAGATCTAAAAATTCCCAATACTATGAATAATAATCAGAATGATATTTATCGCCGATTACAAGAGCATCTTGATACTATGCCTGTGGGATATCCCGCAACAGAATCAGGGATCGAAATCAAGATTTTGGAGCGATTATTTACTCCCGAACAAGCCCAAATTGCTCTTAATCTTAAATTTCAACCAGAAAAAATTAAAACTATCTATAGGAGAATAAAGAGTACTGGTATAAGTATTGAAGAATTAGAACAAAAATTAGATGAGATGTATTTTAACGGTTTAATAAATCGGGGTATAACAAATGAAGGGGGAATTGAGGTAAAATATTATGCTTCCGCCCCATGTGTGGTCGGATTTTATGAATATCAATTAAAAAAGTTAACACCTGAATTTTATCGCGATGCTGAGCAATATTTAAGAGAATTCTTCGTACATGAATATAATAAAACAGGAATTCCACAATTAAGAGTTATTCCGATAGAAGAAAGTGTTGAAATGGAACACGTAATAGCCAATTACGATGAATTAAGAACTTTAATCGAAGAGATTGGGAATCCTATTGCACTTTCGGAATGTATATGCAGGAAAGGTAAAGATTTGATTGGTGATTCATGTAAAAAGACCACTTTAAGAGAGAGTTGTTTTTCTTTTAGGAATGGCGCTAAAAGTCTGATTGAAAAGGGAGATGCACGGGAAATTACAAAGGAAGAAGCACTTAAGATTTTAGATAAAGCACAGGATGATGGGTTAGTATTACAACCGGGAAATTCCTTGAGACCTCTAATGCTTTGTACTTGCTGTGGTTGTTGTTGTGGGGTACTTACAAATCAGAAAATGATTCCGGAACCCGCTAATTTCTTTGCTACTAATTATTATGCGGAAGTTGATGAAGATTTATGCATAGGATGCGGTACATGTGAAGAACGTTGTAATATGGATGCGGTGCATGTTGAAAATGCACTCGCTATAGTTGATAAGCTAAGATGCATCGGATGTGGTGCTTGTGTGCCCTCCTGTACTTCTGAAGCTATAAAACTGTACCGAAAAGAAGATGAGATTATTCCCCCAAAAAATACCCTCGCAACGTATATGACTATAATGGACAGAAAAGCAGAATTAGCTCGAGCAGGAAAAAATTAATTTTTTTTTTAATTTTTCTCTTTTGAATTTATTTTAAAGATCAAAGCAAAAAGTAAATGATTTATATCATCTAATAATTTGGGTGTGTTATATTCTATAAAAGTTTAAAATTTTTCAAAAAGATCTTAATATTGCTAAATTAGGTATAATAAAAAGCATATATCAAATTAATACTAACTAGATCACTTAATTGAGAAATTTTTAAAATCTAAGCTTCATCTTTTTATTAAATCAGAATTTTTAGAATGCAAATTAGTGAAAATTGATGATTAATGAATAAAATTGATAATTCTGTCATTGAAATAGATTTGGATAATTGTACTAAATGTAATGCATGTGTGAATGATTGTGTATGTCATCTATTTTATATTGAATCAGAAAGACTTCAGATTACAAATAATTTTGAAGAACAGTGTATTTTATGTGGTCATTGTGTAGCAGTTTGTCCTGTAAATGTAATTAAATTAAAAATTCATAAGGACATCCCCATTAGAGAACTATATAAAACAGAAGAGATACCAAACTATGATTCCTTATATAAACTTGCCTTAAAAAGAAGATCTATTAGACAATTTACAACCGAACCATTATCAAAACAATTAATTGAAAAATTGTTAGAATTGGCGAGATATTCACCAACAGGTAATAATACTGAAAATGTGTTTTATACTGTTGTTCAGAATAAGCAAATTGTTACTAATATCTCCAATTATATTACTATGAAAGTTAAAAGATTTGTTGAGTCTATGGATGATCCCAAAGGTCGTGAACTCTTAAAAACTAGATTATCTAAGGTTGAATTTGACCTTGCATTAGAGAATCTTCCCAAAAACAAAGTTATATTAAAAATTGTTGATGATGGGATTGATTATTGGTGCTGGAATGGTGAAATAATCTTTATTCATGGAGATATCACAATAGGAGGTATTTCTAGTAATACAGCATTAGCCGCCGCTCACATTATGTTAGCAGCAGAAACTCTTGGATTAGGAACGTGTTCTTTGGGATATTTAACCTATTATACGAATCAATCAGAAACCATTAAGAAATGGATAAAGTTACCAGAGAATCATGAAGTAGGTTATTCATTAGTAATTGGATATTCAAAAGTAAAATACAAAAGGATACCTTCGCGAAAGCAAATTCGAATTCAATGGTTATAAATTAACAATTATATGGGTTTTCTTTTACTATAATTAATAATAATTATTTCATAAAGGGAATTATTTAATTGAAGTTTTTTATAAAACGGTTAATTTTATAACTTATTCCAAAATTAAAATTATAAATTACATATAATAAAAAATACATAAGCGGATTAACAAATTATGAATGAAGAAGTAATCGATGAGGGTTTTTGGAAGTTTATTCTCAGAAAACATTGGTTAAAACTAATTCCGTTTATCCTAATTGCCTTTGGGGCTTTTATTTCTGGTGTTTATGTATTTCTTTGGCATAACGAAATTGGGGGTTACTGGAACTACACTTTTAATGACTGGTCATTTGCTGCTATTTGGGTATATTTATTTTGGTTTGCACTAAGAGAATTCTTATTAGTGGCTTTACCCACTTTAGCAGTTTTTGGTATAATCTTTGGAATAATTTGGTTTACAATGCCTGAAGATTTACGAGTAGAGTTAAAGGAAAGAGGAAAGCGCGAAGACAAAAAGGAAGAGAAAGATTGGTGGAAAAAGAAGGGTAAACCAGTAGCTCAAGGTGGTGGATTTGGCGGTTTTTCTGTTCTTGTAATGATTGCCTTCCTCATTATTGTATTTGTTGATGGTAATTGGGAAGTCTCTTTTGATAATTTACCATTGATATATTTTGTTAGGACCTTCATTACGGCAATGATTTGGATTGCAATTATCTTTGGAATTCCAGCAACTATTGGAATTATATTATGGCTTTGGAAGAAATTAAAATAAAACGTATTACCTTTTTTTTATATTTTTTTAACCATATGAACTATTAAGTAATTAGATCTTTTATGATGTGTCATCTTATACAAAAAATAATGTCTGCTTGTTAGGTTCCTGCCTTTCTTTTTGGATAACGAGATTGTTCTTTAAGGCACTCGTGCAATAATCGATTTATTAATTGAAAGCGTAATTCCTTAAATTCATCTTTGAACCATAAGTTATCAATTTCATCTCGATCGGCTTTCCAATTAAACAGATCACCATAATCATGAAAACCTTCATAAATAGTTAACTTATGGTTTTTAGTTATTAAATGCCTTAATCTTGCATAAATTGGTCCGACTTCTTCATCATTTTCAATTAAGCAGCAATCTCTGGGTTGAATTTTTAAATTGTTAGGTTCCCTAAGCACAGTAGACATATCAACACCTTGCAAATCTGGTGGCCTTTTTCGTTTAGGAATATCTAATAATGAAAGAATAGTGGTAGGATAATCAATAGAGCTCATTAAAGCATCAGTTGTGCCTTTCTCCGTTATTTCAGGAACCCTCCAAATCATGGGTATATGAAAAACACCCATGTATGCGGAAGGGCCTTTAAATAGCATCCCATGTTCGCCCATTAAATCACCATGATCGCTATTATATACTACTATTGTGTCATTGTCATAACCTAACTTATCTAAAGAGGCAAGAATTTGACCAATACCTGCATCCAATAAAGCAAGTGTTCCATAAGTCAATGCAATAAATTTTAAAGCCTCTTCTTCATTAGTTTCTCGAAGCATTGCCCCTGGCATTACATTAATATATTCTTTCAAGTAGGGATGTTGCCGTAGGTTTTTAATATCATAGAAATTATTCGGTAATATGACTTGTTCTGGTTTATACATATTTAAATAATCCCCGGGGGGCCAAACACTTTGATGAGGGTCTGGAAAGGAGCAATGTACATAAAATGGCTTCGATCCGTATTTTCCCTCAGCATGGCGCTCTAAAAATGCAATAGTGCGTTCTACCACGTATGCAGTAGAGTAAAGTTCAACAGGTATTTCATGCTCACAAAATACCGCAAAGAAATTATCAATATTTCTCCATCTTTTTTTCATTCTACTA
>Ga0180438_10010672_pt1 | contig 11233 bp, 11 predicted proteins | sample SS_ome_12_FD_132455 | JGI IMG/M metagenome (GOLD analysis project Ga0180438, IMG submission 132455) | Hypersaline lake sediment archaeal communities from the Salton Sea, California, USA - SS_3_D_2 metaG | ecosystem: Environmental > Aquatic > Non-marine Saline and Alkaline > Hypersaline >...
CCAGAACTCGCCCGAGTTGTTTTATAAAATTTTTAAAACAAAGCCTTCTTCTTCTTCTTTCTAGAGAAAATCTTGCTTTTCATGTTTTTTTTTTGCGAGTCTGGTATAGACGTTTGTTTTTTGTTTTTTTAAAAAGGAGATTGTTTAATGAAGAAGTATGTTTTTATCGCTCTTGGTGCTGTGTTGGTTGGAGGTTTATATCTACGTGAGATAAATTCGAGTGGAGTAAATAAGGATACAAGGTTTTATTTGAAGTCAGGTGAGGCTCTTTTTGAGGTTGAGCAAAAAGAAATTCCCAATATTGACGTCATAATTAAAGATCGATCAGAAGATTTTTTTCAAAAAGGACCAAACGAATTTGTTATTAGGCTTGATGAAGAAGAGTATCCAGCCATTAAAAAGATCTTTCAAGAAAGACTGTTTAAAAAGCGTGTAGAATTGAAACAAAAAGAGGGCGATTTTACCTTAAAATATAAAGGTGAAAAAATTACAATCTCTTCGGAAGGGATAAAACTTTCTCAGTTCCTGAAGGATCAATCTTTTTTTTCTTGCGAAGATGAAGAGGAAGATTGTGAATTTACTTTCGGAGAGATGGAGAAAGTTCTATCAGAAAAAGGTATCAAGCCTAAACATATCAAAATTTTTGTGGATTTAGCAGAAGCGAGTGGTAAAGATGATAAGGTTTACAAAACGCTTCGTACCTTGGCTAAAGACTCATTGTTTTTGTTGATTCAGCTAGCAGATGCGTTGGGTGCAACAAAATTTGTAGATGCCCAAGGAAATGTTCAGTTTGATCCAGAGCGAGATTTACTCAGCGAGTTGCTTGACGAGCTGATTGAAAAGGTTGAAGAAGAGGATTTTAAAGCCTTCTTTGAAGGAAAAGAAAACGTCTTATCAAAAGTTTTAAGAGTATCTCCGGATGTTGTTTTTTTATTAAAAGCGAAAACTCCTAATTTTTACAGAGTAATTTCTCTTGATTATCGAAGGCCATCTTCTTTATTACTAATGGGCAAAGATCTTTATCTTTGCTTACTAAATTTTACAAGTCGCTCTCTTGATTTATCGAAGGTTGATCTGAAAACTGGAAAGGTTTTCGAGGAAAATGATTGCATAGGAGTGTTTATGAAAGAAATCCAATCAACTTTTGATTTGGATCCTGCAAAAGAGGGAGTTGATATTGAATATATTTCTGACATAAGGCCTTGTGGCTTCAAGACGGGAGAAATTTTTGGTGCCTTAAGAATAGGTAGCAATTGGCCAAAGGTATTTTTGCCAAACGATCGTTTGATTCTTCTTTCATCAACGTTGGCTGAATCGTATTTAATTGATATTAAAAAAAACAAGAAAAAAGAGCTTAATCTTAAAGGTCTTGATCTTTCTCGTCTTGGAAAATATCTTGCTTCTATAGAAGGTAGAACCATAAGGATCGTGGACTTTAAGAATAAATTCAAAGAGGTCAAAACATTTGAAATCGATAACTTTTTTGATCGAATCGCATTGTTGCCAAATAAAAGGGTTGCGTATGCCTACAGCGAGCGTCAAGGATTTGTTATATTTGATTGGGAAGAAGAAAAAGAATTCAGGCCAAAGGGTTGGGAAGAAGGCTGGCTTTGCAAAAGTTTGATATGGCTTCCCGACCAAAAGAAGCTTGCTGTTCTTATAGTCGATGAAGATGGTAAGTATAAGCTAGTAATTTTTGATGTTGATAAAATGTATCGCTGGGGTGATTTTATCGAAAAAATTACGAAAGAGTAAATAGTTGGTTTCTTGTTGGGCCATCGGCAATTCGCTGGTGGCCATTTTCTCTTTTTCCAAAAATCCTGTTTACCAGAACTCGCCCGAGTTGTTTTGTAAATGCCATAAAAAAACCTCGGCAATGCGAGGCTTTCTTTATTTTTTCATAGTTTGATTATTTGTTTTTTTTCAGATGCTTCCATATTTTGTAGATAATAACAGCGACACCTGCAAGGCCTGCTACAGTTAAAGTGATTTTTTGAATAGTTTTAGCAGGGGGTTTGTTTTGCCGAGAATACTCCATAGTTTTTAAGTCTGGGGATGAATCGGCCAAGGCTTTTTCGAAGAAATTATCGATGTTAACAGAAGTATGGTTTATTTTAGAAACGAAATGGCAATTATCTTTGTTTTCAAATCCACATACATTTGTTAGGAACGTTGAAATTCTTTTGGCATGATTTCCTCCAACAAAAACAACAAAATGTTTTTCATGGTTACTCAAAATTTTATCTGCCGCCTCAATGTCAATCAAAGAAAGGGGTATCTCAACTGAATCAAGACTAGAGCTTAGTAATATGTTTTTCATTTCTGGATAATTATATTCGTTTTGCAAGGTTTTTTCATGTTGTAAAAGTTTTTCTTTTTTAGGACGAATAAAAAGATCATTATCTTTTTTTTGTGCTATTTCTGTATGTTTATGAAATTTTTTTCCGATTTGTTCAATCTTATTTTTTTGGGTGATTTTCTGCAAAATGTCGAGTAGCCCTTTTTTTTCTAGTTGTTCTTTTAATAATCTTCTTGGCTCTATCAATTGAGAAGAAACTTTTTTTGAAAAGAAATTATTCAGCATTTTAAAATTTTGCTCGCAAAGACTTCCAAGTTGTTTAAAAGGGGTTTTCAGGTGAGAGACCTCTGAGGATCTAATTCTTAGATCAATATTATCGACAGAGTATCCGTTTTTAGCACACTGATTTTGGACATTAAACAAGACAGAATTGATATACGGTTCTTTTTCAAAAACCCTTGTTCCCTCAATTACCACTCTGAGTCCGCCGTTTTTTTGTGAAATATTGCGTACATTTTCAACAATACGTTTAGTATCTTCTTGGTGGTTGATAAGGTGGCCATCATGAAGAAGAAACACTTTTTTCCCACATTTTTTGTTTATAAGGCATTTTGTTTCAAGTATTGTTGCAGAAGCATAAAATGCAGCACCTATAAGCTGGGAAAAAAGCAAAAATTGGATTGTTTTAAAAAATTTCATCACAGTACCTCCATTTTTGGTTAAGAGCCTCTTCTTTTAGACTCTTTTCTACATATCATATTTTAAATATAACACGGTGTTGAGATGTTTTCAAAAGGGTGTCGAAAAGAGGCTTTCGGAGGTGGTATTGCCTTTTTTTTCTGCGGGGACCCCTAAATTGTCTTTTTATTACAAGGCAGGAAAAACAGCACCTTTTTCTCTTTTTTCAAAAATCCTGTTTACCAGAACTCGCCCGAGTTGTTTTGTAAACTTTTTAAAACAAAGCCTTCTTCTTCTTCTTCTTCTTCTTCTTCTAGAGAAAATCTTGCTTTCCATTTGGGCCATCGGCAATTCGCTGGTGGCCATTTTCTCTTTTTCCAAAAATCCCGTACACTGTTTACATGCTTAAAAACACTCTTACCATAGAAAATCTTTCTGTCTGCGTCGCCGGCAAAAAGATTTTAAAAAACATTTCTTTTACCATTGCTTCAGGATCCACCCATGTTTTTATGGGACATAATGGCTCTGGCAAAACAACACTTGCCCGTACCATCGTTGGAGATTCCAGTTGTTGCGTGCAAAAAGGTGATATTTTTTTTGGTGGTGAAAACATTTTGTCACTTTGTCCAGATGAGCGTGCTTGCAAGGGAATTTTTCTTGCGTTTCAAAACCCTCCGGCAATTGAAGGTTTGACCGTTTTTTCTTTTTTGCAGCAGGTGTACAATGCACGGTTTGCAACGGTTATTGATGTACAAGATTTTCGCAACTTGCTTTACAAGCATATGGATGCGCTTTGCATAGAGAAGGTTTTTGCGTTTCGTGATTTTAATACCGGGTTTTCCGGAGGTGAAAAAAAACGGATGGAACTGTTGCAGCTGCTTTTGCTTAAACCAAAATTGGCGATTTTGGATGAAATAGATTCTGGTCTTGATGTTGATGCGCAAAAGCTTTTTGTACAATCAATTTTGAAATTTAAAAAAGAAAATCCAAGCACTGTTTTTTTGTGCATTTCCCATAACCAATCATTTGCACAAAAGCTGAGGGCTGATGTTGTGCATATTTTTAACAACGGCTCAATTGTTTCCTCTGGAGACAAAACTTTTTTACAAAAACCGCAGGTAGGACTGCTGTGAGTCTTTTATCTAAAAAGAAAAAACGGCTCAATAAAAAAATGGTCGTAGAACTTTCTGATCAAAAAAATGAACCTGGTTGGATGACGGACTTTCGCCTGAATGCTCTGAAAATTTTTGAACAAATGCCAATGCCCAGCTGGGGCGTTGATCTTCTTGGTTTAGATCCGTACGACATAACGTGCTACATAAAACCTGCAGAGAAAACCTGGAGTTCGTGGCAAGAGGTTCCAGAAAAAATAAAACAAAAATTTGAATCTCTTGGTGTCCCCAAAGCTGAGCGTAGTTTTTTGGCCGGCGTTGGCGCACAATACGAATCAGAAATGGTCTATAAGAATCTAAAAAAACAGTGGCAAGACCAAGGTGTTATTTTTACAGATAGTTCAACCGGCTTGCGTGAGCACGAAAAAATTTTTAAAGACTATTTTGCAACCATTGTGCGGCCTGATGACAATAAATTTGCTGCTCTTAATTCTGCGCTTTGGTCTGGTGGGAGTTTCTTGTTTGTGCCAGAAGGAGTACAAGTTGAACTTCCACTGCAGGCATATTTTTGGATGAATACTCCGGCAATGGGGCAATTTGAGCGCACGTTAATTATTGCTGCGCCTGGCAGTTCTGTTCATTATGTTGAAGGCTGCAGTGCGCCAGTTTATAACCAAAATTCTTTGCACAGTGCGGTGGTAGAAATTAGTGCGCTGCAAAATGCCAAAGTTCGATATACAACAATTCAAAACTGGTCGTCTGATGTATACAACTTAGTTACTAAACGAGCTGTTGCTAAAAAGGGTGCAACGGTGCAGTGGGTTGATGGAAATTTTGGTGCAAAAGCGACGATGAAATATCCATGCATTGTTCTAGAGGGTGATGCTTCAAAAGGACAAATAATTTCTGTAGCAGTGTCATCTAAAGGACAGCATCAAGATTCTGGGGGGAAAATTATTCACGCTGCACCAAATACAACCTCAAACATTGTTTCTAAAACGCTTTGCAAGCAGGGTGGAAAGGCAACGTATCGTGGGCTGATAAAAGTGTGTGAAGCTGCAGAGCATGCAAAATCTTCTGTGCGTTGTGATGCTTTACTTTTAGATGAACAAAGTTGTGCTGATGCAAAACCAAAACTAGACATTGCAAATCCATCAGCAGAGATTGGGCATGAGGCATCTGTGAGTAGCCTGAACGAAGAACAACTTTTTTACCTACAAAGCCGTGGATTGTGTCCTTCAAAAGCCCGAGCGCTGGTAGTCAACGGATTTATTGATGCGTTTGTTAAAGAACTTCCAATGGAGTACGCGGTTGAAATTAATCGATTAATTGCCTTGGAGATTGATCAATAGGTCGATAGGACAAATTTTTTAGGACTGTTGCGCCTTTAAAAATACCTTTTGTATCATGATTTATAAGTGTTGTTTAGTTTTTATTGGTTTAATGCTTGAGGGGGCGTTATGAAAAATTTTATACAAAAAGGCGTGACAATTGTTTTTTTTACTTGTTTTTTGCTGGTTGCCAGTGTTTTGAATTCTTCCGAAAGGCAGAAGTCTCCGTTTGATGATCCAATTGTTAAAAAAGAGGCAAAAAAATACAAGAGACTGTATGATCAAGTGAAAGAGACCAAAGGGGAGAGGTATCCGTTTGATGATCCAATTGTTAAAAAAGAGGAAAAAATATACAGGGAGCGGTATGAGGAAGAAAAAGAAAGAGACTTCTTTTTAGGATGACTACACAAAAGAAGATGAAATAAATTTAGATTATTGTATGAAGAAAAAATAGAAAGAATGTTTGCAAGAGCTGTCGAATAAATTAATGCTGATTGTTATAAATCGCAAAGCATCAAAAATATGTTCAAAGTGCTCTCTTTAGTTTACCCTAAAGGGAGCGTTTTTTATATGCAGAAGGCTTAAAACCATTTTTATCAACTCTCTTTTCGATTTTAAAAAAAAATATCCTGATTTTGATATGCTGCAAAATGTTTTACCAGAAAAGGCGGCAATCGTTATTGATCTGCAAAAAAATCTAAACAAGCCGATTTTTTTAAATGATCTCGTGTGCAACAAAAAAAAGGTTTTTATTGTAGTGCCGGATGGTGTATCAGCTACAGTGTATGAACATGATTCTCTACAAGAAATCGTTTTTTTGCTTGGCGCAAAAAGCACCCTGAACTTTTTTTCTTTTATTACCGCTTCTGGCACAAAAAAAATAGAAATTATTTGCGAGCAAGAAGGTGCACAAGCAAATATTAATGGAATCTATCTTTTTTCTGAAAATGAAACCGCTTTTCTGCGTACAAGACAGAGACACACTGCGAGGAAAACAAAAACAAATCTTTTTTTGCGTGGCTTGCTTAGTGGGTGCTCAAAAGTAAATCATCATGGTGAAATTTTTATAGATAAACAGGCGTGTAATGTTGAGGCGGCACAAAATAACAAAACAATGCTGCTTTCACCTGATGCACGTGTAATTTCTTGCCCAGAGTTGAATGTGCTAAATAAGGATGTGCGATGTTCTCATGGCAGTGCGGTTGGGCAGATGGATAAGAAACAGCTTTTTTATCTGTGCTCTCGGGGCATGCAAGAAGATGTTGCACGTCGTTTGTTGTTGCACACCTTTTTAACCTTGCCTTTTGTGCAGGTGGGTGATAGAAGTTTTAAAAAAAAGTTTGAGCAGATTATTTCTAAAAAACTTCAGGAGATAGAGTGAAGCAGTTACGTGAAGACTTTCCAATTTTTTCTCAAGAAATTAACGGTTACCCTCTTGTTTATTTAGACAGTGCCGCAACGAGTCAAAAGCCACAGCAGGTTATAGATACTGTTGTCGATTTTTATACAAAATACAATTCTAACATTCATCGGAGCGTGCATGCGTTTAGCGAGCAAGCAACCGGGATGTTTGAAGATACTCGGAAAAAAGTTGCAGAATTTATTGGAGCAGCAGACTCGTCTGAAATTATTTTCACCAAAGGAACAACAGAAGGGTTAAACTTTGTTGCAGCAACCTGGGGGCAGACTTATGTAGGGCAAGGGGATGAGATTTTAATGACACAGATGGAACATCATGCAAATTTACTCCCATGGCAGCAGGTGGCAGAAAAAAAGGGCGCTACGCTTAAATTTATTCCGATTACAAAGGACGGATTGCTTGATCTGTCTGAGCTTCCAAATTTAATCTCTCAAAAAACAAAAGTTGTTGCGGTTATTCATGCATCAAATGTTTTGGGCACACATGTCGATGTTGCGACCATTGCCAAGGCGGCGCATGCTGTTGGTGCAAAAGTGGTCGTTGATGCTGCACAAACCTCTCCGCATCAAAAACTTGATGTACAAAAATTAGGGTGTGACTTTTTAGCATTTTCTGGCCACAAAATGTTGGCGCCAACCGGTGTTGGTGTTCTGTACATAAAAAAAGAGCTGCATGATTTAGTGCCACCGTATCAGTTTGGTGGCGGTATGGTTTTTGAAGCTTGTTACGACAAATCTATCTGGCAATTTGCGCCATACAAATTTGAAGCCGGTACACCAGCTATTTCACAGGTGGTTGGCCTTGGTGCAGCAATTGATTACTACAACAAAAACATCAATTTTGACGATGCACGTAAGTACGAAGCACAGTTGACGGCACAAGCGATTGACGGTTTACAGCAAATGGAAAAAATAAAAATATTAGGACCAATAGAGCAACTAAAAACATCCGGTCATTTGGTTACGTTTTCGGTTGACGGTATTCATTCGCATGATGTTGCAGCGTACTTGAGTAATTTTGGAGTTTGTACACGAGCGGGACACCACTGTGCACAACCGCTTGCAAAAAAGCTTGGCGTGGCTTCTTCTGTGCGCGCAAGTTTTATGTTTTACAATACGCCACAAGAGGTGGAAACTTTTTTACGAGTTATGCAAGACATAAAGCTATAAAACAAGAACAAAATAACATTTTTCACCGCAATATCTTGCTTGAACTTTTTTCTTCCTTTATTCTTTGTGCAACATATTTTAAAAGTTTATTTTTTGTTTGGGAGTTTTTTTATGAAAAAAGTTTTTTTAATTCTTTTTTTTTCCAGCCTATTTTTTTTGAGCTTGTCTCATGCTTCTTCAGGAAAAAAAGGCCAAGAAAAGAAAGTTCAATCTATGTTTCAAGAGGGTGAAAAGCTGAATCTAGAAGGAGTTATTTCGACGATTCAGGGAGATAATTTTAAGCTTGATGATTCAGAACTTGCTTCTGAAGTTATTTCCAAAGAAACAACAAAAACAAAAACAAAAACAAAAACAAAAACAAAACTTTCTGATCCTTCCAAGGATGGATTTGTGAAGAGCTGGTTTCGCTTTGGATTGCAAATGTGTTGTAAGGATATAGAGACGGCCAATAGGTATACTGATAATGTAGGTAAAGCTGTCAGATGGGGAGGGGGGGCTCTTGTGTACACACTTTGCATCGCAGCGGCTGGTTCTCAGCTTGAGAAAATACCTGGTACAAGAAGGGAAAATCCTATTCATCGCTGGAAACAAAATATAGTAAAGACTGCAGGAGTTATTATTCCCGTTGGCGGAGCAGTTTTGTTTCACAAGCTCAGGGGTAACCAGGATGAGTTTAGAAAAGCAGAAGATCATAGAGAGGAGATTGACCAAAGAGCGAAGGATAGATCAGAACAAGCAACTGGTCATAGAGAAAAAATAGAAAAGAGTGCAGTATTGCGGGATACAAAGACAAGGCAGGTTTTGCTTGGGGCAATTAGTCAGCAGTATGATATTTCTGTTGAGGGATTTGAGGCGGTTCAGAATACTGTTTTTGGTGTAAAAGAAGATGTTAAAAAGGTTGATACGCGCCTCATGAGTCTTACAGAAATCGTCAGTAGTGACAATCACGAGGCGAAGAGGTTGCTCAAAGAGTTAAAAGAAGATCAGCGTAAAGTTAATAGAAAGCTGGATAACATAGGTGAGGTTACCAAGAGGGTTGAGAAGAAGCTCGATGCTGTCGGAAATGGCGTTGCAATAGTTGGAAACAATGTTTCGAAGATAAGTGGACAGGTACAAGAGCATAGGGACTTAAGCAGAGGAAATTTCAGTGCTTTAGGCGAGTTTCTTGCTAAGCAAAAGAGCACCAGATTAGAAGCTGATCCAGGCGAGAAATTTGTTCTTTATAGCTGCGACGTTAGCAACGAGCAATAAACCTCCCTTTTTTCAAAAACTTCAAAATCCCCTCTCATGAGCAAAATCCATGCTTTCGAGGGGGTTTTTTGCTCTAGATTAATCAATAGCTCCTCCGGGAAGGCCATTTGCCCCCCCCCTTTGCAAACCGTTTCCTTCCGTGTTAATCTCATATTGTAAATAAAAATGGATATTTTAGGCGGAATAATTTCTGCCATGCCGGGAGGTTATATCATGAGAAACGTATCAAAATTTACTAAACTCGCATTGGTTGCGACCTTGCTTTTGCCTGTTTGTGGGCAGATGCAGGCGTGGACTGTTTGGGGCGCCTGTAAGTCTGTCTGGAAGTATAAGGAAGCAGTTGTTGGTGCTGGTATTGGTGCTGGTATTGGTGCTGGCGTAAAAGCTTGCCTAGACCGGAGAGTTTGCGTTGGTGGTGAAGAGGGCAACCTGACGAAGATTCTTATATATGGTGCTGCTGGTGGTGCTTTAGGTTTTGCTTGGTCTTATTTCCAAAAAGGTGAGCATGAGAAGACTCGAGCTAAGATAGCGAAAGTCGATAAGAGGCTTGGCGAAAAGATTGATAAAGTTAAAGAAGGACTTGATCAGGTCCAAAATACAGCTGATCTTACTCGGCAGGAGGTTATAGACCTTAGAGCTAGATTGAACGAAGTCAAGAATCAGTTGGAAGAGGCAATTGAGAGAGGCAATAATGATATTGCAGTTCAACTCAAAAGTATTTACGATTTGTTGGTTCAAGCTTTGAGTATCAAGCGACAACAAAGTAAATAAAAAAACATAATCAGAAAAAACTAAACCCGTGGCGGCGAAAGCCCCGCGGGTTTTTTTGTTTACCATTTTGTGCAACCATTGCATGTTCAAGCATAAATCCCGTACCCTAAAAACAGAAAGGCCGGGTTGTTTCTGGTCTGCAAGGGTGTAGTAGGGGGATTTCTATGAAGCGAACAAACCTTTTTTGGCTTGCTGTTGTTGGTCTTGTGGTGGTTGGGTTTGCTGTCATCTGGCAGTTTGATCTTTTGTATTTTGTGAGTTTGGCCCATTTTCAGAAAAAAGCTGTTTTTTTGACTGCATGGGTGTCACAACATTATTTTATTTCTGTTTTTTTATATCTGACTCTTTTTATTTCAATTATTGCGCTTTCTGTTCCGGCTACTGGTCCACTCACGTTGTTGGGTGGTTTTTTGTTTGGTACGGTACACGGAGCGTTGCTTTCTATTTTTGCGGCAACGGTTGGTGCAACAATTGCCTTTTTAGTGCTGCGGCGGGGAATTAGCGATACGGTTAGAAAAACATATGGAAAAAGCCTAAAGAAGTTTGAAAAAAATATGAAATCTTACGGTTCGTTTTATTTGTTGATTTTGCATTTTTCTACCATCGTTCCGTATGGCGTAATTAATTTGCTGGCTGCGTTAGCGCGCGTGCCTTTAAAAACCATTGTTTGGACAACCGCAGTTGGTTTTATTCCGTTGGCCATAGTGTACAGTTTTGCCGGAAGCAGGCTAACAGAAATTGGATCGATGCATGACCTATTTTCTCCTGGTGTTATTTTGGCGTTTGTTTTGCTTGTGGCATTGATGTTTGTGCCGATTATTGTCAAAAAAGTCCAAGAGGGGAGTAAGTCATGAAACCGGCTCATAAAAAAAGATTAATCATTGGTTTTGCATTTATAGGAATTATAATTTTGCTGCGGTTTGCAGGGGTTGGCAAATATATTTCGTTTAAATCAATTCAAGAAAACAAAGCATCGTTGCAAGCAATGATCGACCAAAATTATTGGAGTTTTGTTGCAGGATTTATTGGGTTGTATATTTTGCTGACAATTTTTTCTTTACCGTTTTCGGTAATTTTAAATGTTGTTGGTGGTTCTTTCTTTGGAACGCTTTATGGCGCACTGTTTTCTATTATCGGCGCAACTACTGGTGCAACAATTTCATTTTTATTGATTCGTGATTTGTTTGGGAAAGTTTTTCAGG
>Ga0180438_10010673_pt1 | contig 11232 bp, 8 predicted proteins | sample SS_ome_12_FD_132455 | JGI IMG/M metagenome (GOLD analysis project Ga0180438, IMG submission 132455) | Hypersaline lake sediment archaeal communities from the Salton Sea, California, USA - SS_3_D_2 metaG | ecosystem: Environmental > Aquatic > Non-marine Saline and Alkaline > Hypersaline >...
ATGGTGTCGTCCAAAAATTGAAATTCAAAGGGATACTCTGGAACGGCCCTGTCCCATATCTCACCTATCGAAGCGATGGTTTTGGAGATATTTTCCGATCTGACCCGAAAAAACACATAAACCCGGTACATCCAGTACTGATAAGGCATTAGGTGAATCACCAGGGGCTCGATCTCATCATGGAGTGGGGCAAAATGAAAATCTTTTATCACCCCGGTGATAATTCCTGTTTTGTCGAGAAGATGGAATCTTTTTCCGATAGGAGATTCCATTCCTATCCCTCTGAGCGCCGCTTCGTTCAGGATGAAATTTTGGGAGTCCGATGGAAATTCGTCGGATAAGAACCGCCCCTCGATCATTTGCAGTTGAAACGTTTTAAAAAAATTGGGATCGACGGCCATGTGTTTCATCTCCACCTGGTAGTCTGGATCTTTCCCTTCCCAGTCCAACTGCCCGAATTCAGCTCCCATCGAACCGAAGGGAAGACAGGTCGCTGCAGAAACGTCCAGGATGTCCGGGGTCTTTGAAAGCTCGTTTTTGAGCGCTTCGTAATTCATCCAGGTTTTTTCCGCATCGTACTGCTCCCAAAGATTGCCTTGGCTTTGCATTTGGGTGTATATCAGGTGGCTTTTATCAAAACCCAGGCTTCGGTTTTTGATGAAGCTCATTTGCCGGTAAACGGTCGTGGTGCAGATGATGAGCATGATCGTCAAAACGAACTGGAACACGACGAGGCCTTTCCTGATCGAGGCCGTGCCTGCGCCGGTCTTTTTGGCGGAAAAATTTCCCTTCAATATCCTGTCCGGCTGGAAAGAAGAAAGGAAAAAAGCCGGATAACTGCCTGCCAGAATCCCTGTCAGGAACGTCATGCCCACTATCCCTAAAAGCAGAAACTGATTCTGAACCGGATTCATGCTCAGTTCTTTGCCGGATACCCGGTTGAATATTGGGAGGAAAAGCCACACGATCAGCAGGGATATCGATAATGCAAAAAATGCGAATAAAACGGACTCGCTAAAGAATTGCTTCAGGATGTTGGTCTTTTTCGCTCCCGCGACCTTTCGCAGCCCGATTTCTTTGGCCCGCGTGCCGGCTCGAGCCGTAGCCAGGTTCATGTAATTGATGCAGGCGATAATCAGGATCAACACGGCAAGGATAGAAAAAAAAGACAAGGGGCGGATGGCTCCATTTCCCTGCAATCCCTGCATATGAATTTCCGATAGAGGCTGAAGGTAATAGCGGGTTTCTTCGGAGTCTTTGGTTTTGATCCATTCCTCCAATTTTGCGTTCACCTCTTGGAAGGACGTGTTCGGCTGGAGTAATACATAAGTGCGGTACAGCCATCCTGACCAGTGGGTACGGGCCCCCATCGCCACTGCCCGTTCGATGGATGCGACAAAGCCGAATCTAAGGTGGGAATTTCTGGGAATGTTAGCCAGGACACCTGTAACGATATAGTCATTCTGATTTTGAGTCCGGATCGTTTTTCCGATAGGATCTTGGCTGCCAAAATATTTTACGGCCATCTCTTGTGTGATAACGACCGCGGAGGGAGAAGAAAGAACAGTGCGAGGATCTCCCTGAATCAAGGGAAATGTGAACATCGTCAGCAGTGAAGGGTCGGCAAAAATGATGTTTTCTTCGTAAAATCTTTTTTCACCGTATGCGACCAGCATCTTTCTGGCCGGCAGGATACGTACGGTCTCGCTGATCTCCGGGATTTCTTCTTTCATGGCCGGACCCAGGGGATAGGCCGCACCTGCGGTGATCTGAGATAAAGGGCCATAATTCAGTTCGTTCACGACACGGTATAGGCTTTCCTTATGCTCGTGAAAACGATCGTACCGGATCTCGTCGTTGATCCACATCAGGATAAGCACACAACAAGCGATCCCGATGGCAAGACCGGAGATATTGATGAACGCGTAGATCTTGTGCCTTTTGAGGGACCTCAAAGCGATGATGAGATAACTTTTTAGCATGATCAAACTCCACCAGATATGGATGGAAATGCCTGCCCCAATCGATTTTGCGATTTGGAACCAGTACCAGACAAGAGCCCTGGATTTGCCGCGCGCCGCCGTGATTTCTGCGAACAGTTCTTCATAATCACCTGAAACGGATTCGCTTTCTCCCTTTGGGAGAAATATCTTGAGGATTTTTTCGCCGATAAGGGGAGGGGAATCCTTTTTGTGTTTCATATTTCTGGTTTCAGGCTTTTTTGACGACCGGAAATTTTGCCCAAAGGGCATCATATTCTTCTTTTATGGTTTTGAGGGCGTCGAGACCCCGCGGAGATACCCGGTAGATTTTTTTGCTCCTGCCGCCCCTTTTTGCCGTCGCTTCGCCCATACGGGATTCGACGAATCCTTCCTTTTCCAGTTTCATCAGAGGCTTGTGGATGGCCCCGACTGACCAGTCTGTTTCCATGATTTTAGAAAGATAGTTTTTTATGGCCAGGAGATAAGCGGATTCTTTGAGGTTCCAGATAGCGATGAGAATTTGTTCTTCTCTTTTCGCAATTGTTTTCATGACATGCTCCAAAATCTATTTCATAGTAAAAAGTAAAACAAATCCCGCAAATTGTCAAGCACTGTATTGATTTAATTTCGTGACGGAATACCTATCCCCTGAATTCCCTCGGGTTTCTCACAGGTCGAGGTTAGTGCAGATGCAAGACACAGGGCATGCAATCTATGGATAACTGCCTGATATTGCTTAAGTAAAAGAGCGACATATTTTGACCACCCCCGGCAAGAGCCGACCGATTCCCCCAAAATTAATGAGCCGCTCCCAATGATATTTTTATTATTGTGGGATCCTTAGAATACCCAAATCTTGTCGTCCTTTTTATAATCTCCGGAATGTAGAACGGCAAGTTCCCGGGCGATGACATAATCTGTCGGGCCGTGGAAGACGCTGTTGATCCCGGGAATGTCTTCCGCCTTCTGGGCCGTGTAGATGAGAAAGCCTCTCTTGGCATTTTCGGGACTGGGCCATGCCGTGATGAACCTCAGGTTTTCTCCTTCATATGTTTTATCCGCCACAATCTTGTCATGTCCGATGCTTACAGGAAGCTCTTTCATATATTTTTCCAAAAGCAGGTTTCCTTCTGCTGTTCCATATATCACCACAGCATGCTTCGAAAGATCGCGTTTCAAAGCCTCGGTATCGGTTAACAATGGATTCTCTTTATAAAACATGTCCTTTATCATCCGGACATATTCATGAATTTTTTCCTGCGCCGTTTTATCCTTTTCGTTGGTTGGCACAACCAGGATGACATCCTCTTTGTTGGCAGAGACGGCATTTATGGTCCCGATAAAAGGGATCAGATAAAAATCCGGTTCCAAATCCATTTCCGAAAGCTCTTTGAATGTTTTCACAAGCTGGGAGTAGAAGGATGTGAAGGTGGGATATCGATCTCTATTTTCCTCGTAATGTTCCAGTTTTTTGCAGAGTGCTTCCACATAGGCAAATCCATAGATTTTTTCCCCCAGAATGACACGTTCTCCATCCTCTTTGCTCTTGTGCAAGTGATTGAGGCGCGTTGTAACCGCTCTGACAACATGTTCGTTTACCGCGGTCAACCAGTTTCCGTATGCGTTGGCCGTCATTTTGCTGCGAATGGGTTCGAAAAGAGAAGCGTATTTTGCCAGTTCCTCTCTGTGTTTTTCTCCCAATGGATTGACAAAAGAATGACTGAATTCATGCCAGGCCAGATGTTCGAAATTGTCTTTGCTCCCGAAGTATAATATCCCGTCCTTGATCTGTCTCGGACTCACGATATTGAATATGTCGAAAGTTCCGTCTTCCCGGCTGATTCGAGGACCGTAGTTTCCGTTGAATAGGGGAGCTGGAACGATATTATAGCTATGCTGGCTCTGGCCGTAATACTCTTCCAAAACTCCGACAAAATCAAGGTCAAGTAAATTTTCCTCGATACTCCGGACCGTTGTTTGGTAAAACGCCGTGTGCTCTTGAAAGAAGGTCATAAAATCAGTCTGTTTTGAAAAATCTTTGAGTTCCTCTACAAATCGTATCAGTTTTTCTTTTCCTCCGGCACGTGTGACAAGATAATCTGAAAAGGGAAGCTCAATGGCCAGTTCAGGAGGAGCACTTAGGTGGAGCATCACCGTCGGGGGAGCATCGAAGGAAAATCCGTCGTGGCTCATTTCCTGGAATAATTTGACCGCTTCATGACCCGCATAAGGCTTGAAGGTTTGGTGCATGTCGTTTTTATAATCGAAATCCAGCGAGGTCAAAAGAGAGAACTTTTCTCCATAATCGGAGAGTGACTGGACGGCAGCAAGAAGCTCGATTCGGGGGTCGATCGTGACATTCAGTTTCGACGCTGACGATTGATCGGAACATGCGACAAATAAAGCATGAAAAATGACCAGGAAATAGAACGATGTCTTTCTCATTATCTCTTCTCCTTTTCGTTATATGGCCACTTAATCCCCGGCGATATTTTTCCCCGTAACACCTGCGAACCATCCCATTTATGGGTGACTTCCTGTCACCATAGAATAGCCCATGTCTCGATTCCCATCAAGGGAGGGGAACTGGATTCGGTACCTGTCCCCGAATTATTTATTTGAATTGAGGGGTCAGGTATTCCGTCACGAAATTAAAAATCAATCAGAAGAAGGGGATGCAGATTCCGATGAAGATGGAGCGGCCGAATATGGAATAGGTATCGTACCTCAAAGAATAATCGCTGTTGTAATCGTACCGGAGGATATTTTTTCTGTCGAGCACATTCATGACCCCGAAGTACACAACGAATAATTGATTGAAGAAGGTGATGTTTTTGCTTCCGTTGATATCCAGCCTTTGATAGGAGGGATACCTTTCGCTGAAAGGAGGCCCCCATATAGGAAAAAAAGTGTCGTTATCCTCATCCCATCCCCTTCCGACCAGGGGAGTATAAGGCAGGCCCGTGGCATGGGAGAACCGGATGTCCAGTGTGCCCGACTTGAATTTGTATCGGAAAATCCCGGTAAATGAATGTTTGATCTCATAGGGCGAGGTGGTGAGGACCGGAACATCGTTTTCTTTCCTTTTCGAGCTAAGAAAATTGTAGACGAAAAAGGCATCGTATTTGGGATATTTCCGTTTAATAAATAGTTCAACTCCCCGGGCAAATCCTTTTCCATTGTTGGTTATGATACTCTCTTCGAACAGGAACAGGTTCCCGTATTGTTTGTTGTATAAGGATAAGCGGAGATCCAAGTTTTCGCTGATCCTATCGTATGTCAGGGAAAGGTGCTTCGCATGTTTCATACTGAGATCGTTTGTTTGGAGGGGAAAATAGTCGGCGCTTTGCTGGTGATAACCTCCGGTAAATCTCAAAATGTCCCTGGGAGATAGGAAATAGGTAAGAGAGAATCTCGGAGCGAAGCCCATTTTCATGTCATTGATCGTCAGAGTATTGATTCTTCCTCCCAACGTAAGATAAAACAGGTCGGCGACTCTGAATTTGTCGCTGAAGTAGATCCCGATGCGCGTTCCCCCCACGTCCCCATCCTCCCGGTAGGCGTTTTCGATGAAGAAATAATCCTGATTTTTTCTCTGAATGTCCGCTCCGAATTCGAGATAGTGCCTTCCCAAATCCAGGGACGTGTCCGATCTTGCCTGGATCACATTGTCATTGTACTCTTTCTTGAATATGTGGGGGATGTCATAGACAGCCTGATGACTCACTCGCGATAACGTGAATGTTGTGACCAGATTTTGCTGGATCATGGATGTCAGCGAAAATCCGCCGATGATATTCCGGGACCTTGTGCTGTATCCGGCATCATGGGCATAATTATAATTGTCTCTCAGACCCAATATTCTTAATCTTGTGGCCTTGTTCAATTTGATATCAAATTTGACGAAAGCGTGTTCGGTCTCGAATTCGCTCTCTTCCCTGTTGTTGAGCCTCGTCATCAGGCCCGAGTGTCCCCTGTTATAGTTTGCGACAAAGGTCCCTCCCATTTTAAGGGGCAATCCAATATAACTGTTCAATCCTAGTATCGAAAGCCCGAAACCGCCTTCTCCTGACGGGATCGCGTCCTTTGTCGATATATCCATGACGCCGGAGAGAGCATCCCCGTACTTTGCGTGAAAACCTGATGTCGATACCCGGAATCCGTCGATCTCCTGGTTATTGAAGATACTGAAGTAAGCTTCATGCAGGGTGCCGGTCAGAAAAGGATTTGCGACCTCGATGCCATCGTAATAATAGGCCACCTCATCGGGAGCCCCGCCACGAAAAAGCAAGCTCGAAGAATCGGGTAAAGAGTTGACACCCGGGAGGACCTGAGAGGAAAAGAGGGGGTCGGCCGCTGTCCCAGGGAGGGTATAGATATCCATTTTTTTCAAGGCGACCGTGGTTTGGGTTATTTCATCTGAGACCAGGCTGTCGGCAGTCACCAAGACTTCGTGAGACGGACGATTTTCCGGCTCCATCTCTATCAGGATTTCCTCGCATAGCCGGATTTTTGCTTCTTGATCCCTGTAGCCCGATTGAAAGATTTCGAGAACCACAGGTCCATGCAGATCGGTGGATTCGAGGATCAGCGTGAAGGTCCCGTCGTAATCAGCTGAGCTTCCGTTGTCGATGCCCTTGACAGATACGAACGCGGGAAGCGGGTCTCCGGTATATTTGTCGATGACCTTTCCCTGGATGGTCAAGGAAGACTGGGCGGATAAACAGATTACGGAGAGCGGGATAACCAGGGCGATGATGACGAGCTTCTTTAACATAAACATACTTTTTACTAAATTTTTGGCGTGGACAGCAACGATTTTTTTTATTTTTTGATTTTTTTCAGTTCATCTCTGGCCAGTCTGTTTTCTGGATTGACCTCCAACGCCTTTTGGAAATATTCGGAGGCTTTGCCGTTATCTCCTTTCTGGCTGTATGCCATTCCCAGAAATGTGTAGGCCTCGTCTTTTCCCCATGAAGGGAGCGCGGGATCCTTGACCTGTTCCTTTTCGAAGAGGCCCGCGCTTTTTTGGAGCGTTTCTATGGACCTATCAGCTCCGCCCCCGTACTGCTCCGGCGTGAAAAGATCCGACACTCCTTTGAGCAGGTGAACCCTGGGATTCTCCGGGCTTTTATCAAATGCGCTCCCGAAGTACTGGTATATCTGAAGCCCTAATGACATGGCTTTTTCCGGGGCCAGGGCGATCTCGAATCCCAGCATATAGGCATAAAAAGCATCCAGCTCTCCGAGGTCAGGATTCGTCTCCATCGCTTTTTGCAGATAATCCTGGCCCTCTTTGATGTAGGGGCCTGCCTTATCCATCTTGGCCAGGGTGAGATAATAGGTGGCCAAACGGTAATCGCACAACGCAATGTAATACATGGGATAGAGGCTTTCGTTTTTACTCCTGGCCACTAGCCCGATTAGGCGGTCTCTTGCCGTTTTCATCAAATCGGAATTCCATGTGTCCACGCCTTTTTTCAGGAGTTTCTTCGCTTCGATGATGACCAGCGCGTTCGGGATGACCTTGTCTTGGGTCACGTCGAGGAGGCTGCCTCCAGTGAGATACAAGGAGTTTGTATCGCTTTCTGCTTTGCTATAAGGAATCACAAGTTTAGAAAAAAAAAGAAGACAGATACCTATGGAAAGAAGTCTGCTTTTATAGTTTTTCCTCATTTTATCCTCCCAGCTTTAGGGTGTAGCCCGGATGATTTTTTCCAGGTTTTCCAGATATTCTTTGAAAGCCTGGCGGCCTTTATCGGTGATCTGGCACAGGGTTTTGGGCTTTTTTTTGACGAACTTTTTCTTGATCCGGATGTATTTTTCTTTTTCCAAAAGACTCAGATGGGAGCTGAGATTTCCATCCGTCAACTTGAGCCTGTCCTTCAGGTAGTTGAAATCGACCTCGCCGGAAGCCATCAGGATGGACATGATGCCCAGCCGGGCCTTCTGATGGATGGTCTTGTCGAGTCTGACGGCTATGTGTTCTTCCATTGTTTGTTGATGAATAATCCGGTGGTGATCAACCCCACTCCGAAGAGGGATCCCAAAATGATATCGCTGTATTCGGGAAAGTAAACGGCACAGACGATCGAACCGGCGTATCCAATGGTGCCCATGACAAGGATCCCTCTGTAAAATAAGAATCCGATCATGAGGTATCCGGTGGAAACCACAAGCAGGATGACGATCGAAATGTAGTGATTGGACAGAGAGGGGATGGCTGCGATAAATATCGCCAACGTGTAGCCGAGAAGGATCAGGGGTGCCCAAAATTTTAGAAAATAGCGTGTATAGTCCTGTTGGGCTTTGATCGGACAATTTTTGGCATACCCGCGCGCGGTAAAATATGTCCCGAATCCGGTAACGACAGCCAGTGCCGTCCACCAGATACCTTGTGGTGTCCCATGGGGGATGAAAAGCCTTTGCCCTGCCACTCCTACAAAACTGAAGATCCCCCAGATGATGCATATCCACCCTCCGCCATAATGGTTGATATGTTTTTTTGTCTGGAGGACAAGCTCCTTGATGAGCTCGATGTTTTCCAGCGCCTCCTGTCTTTTGTCTTCGTTCATTTTATCCTCATTTGTATTTTATTAGATAACTAATTCAAAGTACTTTGTAAAACAAAGTAAAATATAAGTTTTTTATCTCCCTTTGTCAAGTTGATTCAAAAAATAATAGGCAAAAAAATCGTAAAATCGGAAAAAATCATATCGACGACAGGGATATCTGCTGGGTGAAAGCCAGCGTGATCGACGATTTAAGGATAGATGCATTCGCGGGCAGCTCTGGCGAACGCCATTAGATTGTCCACTGGGGTTTCGAAGAAGTGGTCAGAGGCCGAACAGATATACCCGCCGTTTTTGCCGACCTTGTCGAAAAGCTCGAAAACTTTCCCGCGAATCGTCTCTTCGGATCCTGATGTCAAAACGTTGAACTGGTCCAGCCCCCCGATCAAAGCCACCCGGTTCCCCACCTTTTGTTTGAACTCCCACGGTTCCTGATTTCCCCCCACACTCGGAGGGGCTAGGGTCTCTGACACATCGGCTCCTGTTGCGACGATGTGTTCCTCGATCCCCAAAGTTCCTCCGCAGGTATGATAAGCCACCTTAAAACCCAGATCGCGCAGCGCCGCATGCATCTCTCTATCATAAGGCAGGCAAAACTCTTTGAATATCCTGGGCGAAATCACAGTGGAGGATCCGGCACCTCCTCCGGTCTCCACAAGATCGAACTTCGCCCCTTTCATGGACTCGATATACTGGAGCTTCTTTTCCAGCAAGATCCTGAGAAGCTCATGAACCCAGTCGGGCTTGTCGTAGGTGGCCATGATCAAATCGGATACATCGTAAAGACAGGCGGCATGCTGCCAGCATCCTCCCTGATTTCCCCATACGAAACCGCGCAAAATGCCGCTGTCGCCGACCGCGTCATATCTGGCCGAGACAGCATCCAGGTCGAGCCTGTGGACCGGCATGAATTTTTCGATCAGGTAGATGTCTTCGTCCCTTTTGATCAGGTGCTCGGTGATCCATGTCGTTTTTCTGTCGCCTTCCGTTTTAAACGCGAGCGTGCCTTCGGGTGTGTGAATCACGTGACGTGCGGTTTTTTTATCAGACTCATCGCTCAATACGGCGACCTCATCCACCCAGGTTTTCGAGCTTGCCGTCCCTGTCTCGTCATATTGGATTTGGGCGTCCAGCCCGATTTTTCGGAAGGCCTCCAGGTCTGTCACGCCTCCCATGAAGTTTTCCAAGTGATATTCCTGCCATTGATGGATGGATGCAGGCAACCTATCGGGTTTTTCCCGGTTTATGGCCAGCATCAACCGTTCTTTCGATGTCATGCGGCTCAGTCGTAATACTCCAGGCCAAGGTGGGTGATCAGATCCTCCCCCTTGATATAGCGCAGCGTGTTTTTCAACTTCATCAACTGGATAAAAAGATCGTGTTCGGGATAAAGCTCCGGGGCACACATCGGGCTTTTAAAGTAAAAGGAAAGCCACTCCTGGATCCCCTTCATCCCGCACCGCTGCGCCAGATCCAAAAACAACGCAAGATCCAGCACGATCGGGGCAGCCAAAATGCTGTCCCGGCAGAGAAAATCGATCTTGATCTGCATCGGATATCCAAGCCAGCCGAAGATATCGATGTTGTCCCAACCTTCCTTGTTATCACCCCGCGGAGGATAATAGTTGATCCGGACCTTATGGTACAGGTTTTTGTAAAGGTCGGGATATACTTCTGGTTGAAGAATATACTCCAGCACTCCCAGCTTGCTTTCTTCCTTTGTCTTGAAAGAATCCGGATCGTCCAGAACTTCCCCATCCCTATTCCCCAGAATGTTGGTCGAGAACCAGCCGTTCAATCCTATCAGCCTGGCTTTGAATCCGGGCGCCAGGATGGTCTTCATCAATGTTTGACCTGTCTTGAAGTCTTTTCCGGCGATCGGAATTCCTCTGTCACGGGAAAACTCGACCATGGCCGGAATATCGACCGTCAGGTTCGGCGCCCCGTTGGCAAAGGGCACTCCTGCGGCGATCGAGGCATAAGCATAGATCATGCTGGGCGCGATAGCTGGATGATTCTCTTTCATGGCTTTTTCAAAAGATCCGATGCTTTCATGAACCGAGTTCGGTTTCAGGAATATTTCTGTGCTGGCGCACCAGATCATCACAACCCGTTCGCAATCATTTTCCTTTCGGAATTTTTGGATGTCCTCGATGAGCATTTGTGCATGATCATATTTGTTGCTCCCTTTTTTGACATGCTCCCCGCTTAGCTTCCGGACATAATTCTGGTCGAAAACAGCCTTCATAGGAACCATGGGCTCGATGTCTTCTTTGACCTTGTCCAATAGATCCGTATTCAGCACCCCTGCATTCATTGCCGCTTTATATGCATTATCCGGGAATATGTCCCAGCCGCCGAAAACCAGGTCATCCAGATCAGTCAGTTTCACGAAATCTTTGATCATCGGGACTCTTTTTTCTGTTCTCTTGCCCAGGCGGATCGTCCCCATTTGGGTCAACGAACCGAAAGGCTGCGCGATTCCTTTTCTGATCGCGCTCACTCCCGCGACGAATGTTGTGGCCACAGCACCGAGGCCGGGCATCAGGATACCTAGTTTTCCCCTAGGCTCTTTTATGGTGACAGGTTCGCTCACTTGAATCCCTCCATTCTTGCTATGTCAAGTCAAAAAATATCGAGCTAGACCGCTCATGTTTCATCCAAACACGATGTGATTC
>Ga0180438_10010675_pt1 | contig 11231 bp, 6 predicted proteins | sample SS_ome_12_FD_132455 | JGI IMG/M metagenome (GOLD analysis project Ga0180438, IMG submission 132455) | Hypersaline lake sediment archaeal communities from the Salton Sea, California, USA - SS_3_D_2 metaG | ecosystem: Environmental > Aquatic > Non-marine Saline and Alkaline > Hypersaline >...
AACTTACGCCATCAAAGAGCCTTAAGCGCAGCCATGGAAGCCTTGAAAAACGCCAGGACGTCATTGAAAAATGGATTATCGGCTGAATTTATTGTGAGCGATTTACGAATAGCATTAGATGTGTTAGGAGAAATTGTAGGAATTGTGAAATCAGAAGACATATTAAATAATATCTTTGCAAAATTTTGTATTGGAAAATAAGCGAGTGTTTCACGTGAAACATTTTCGGGTAATATGAATGGTTAGAGTGGGTGAACAATTTGATGTGATTGTGGTGGGAGCCGGTCATGCTGGCTGTGAAGCTGCACTTGTAGCAGCTCGAATGGGTGCGAAAACATTGTTGTTAACAATGAATATTAATAGCATTGCGCAGATGTCGTGCAATCCCGCAATTGGTGGATTGGCAAAAGGGCATCTGGTTCGAGAAATTGATGCTTTGGGCGGGCAAATGGCACTGGTTACCGATCAAGAAGGAATTCAGTTTCGGATGTTGAATAAATCAAAAGGCCCCGCCGTCTGGTCGCCTCGGGCACAAGCCGATCGTCAGATGTATTCGATTGCCATGCGTTCGGTAATCGAATCTCAGGCCGGATTATTTCTAAAACAAGCTAATGTAATCGATCTCGAAATTAGTAATAATATGGTTACCGGCGTTATTACTCAGACTGGATTATTAATCAAGTCGAAAACTGTTATTTTGACGAATGGAACTTTTTTGAACGGGCTGATTCATATTGGCTTGAAAAATTATCTATCTGGCCGCGCCGGGGAATTTTCGGCCACGGGAATTACTGAAAAACTGACAAAAGCCGGATTAAAAGCCGGTCGATTGAAAACAGGAACGCCTCCGCGGGTTGATGGTAAAACGATTGATTTTTCTTTGCTGGAAGTTCAAAATGGCGATGAACAGCCGGCTCCTTTTTCATATCAGACTGAAAAAATCACACAATCACAAGTGCCGTGTTTTTTAACCTACACCAATCAAAAAACACACACGATTATTCAGAGTGGTTTTGATCGATCTCCTTTGTTTACGGGAATAATTGTGGGGGTAGGTCCGCGCTATTGTCCTTCGATTGAAACAAAAATCGACCGTTTTAAGGACCGGGAGCAACATCAAATTTTCCTTGAACCAGAGGGTCGACGAACAACTGAATATTATGTAAATGGATTTGCGACCAGTTTGCCTGAAGATATTCAATTAACAGCTTTGCGGACCATTCGGGGACTCGAGACCGTTGAAATTACCCGATTGGGTTACGCGATTGAATATGATTATTTTCCGCCGACTCAATTGTATCATTCGTTGGAATCGAAAAAAATCAGCAATCTTTTCTTTGCCGGACAAATAAACGGGACTTCTGGTTATGAAGAAGCCGCCGCTCAGGGACTGATGGCTGGGATTAATGCCGTCTTAAAAATTGACAACAAAGCGCCATTTATTTTAAAACGTTCGGAAGCATTAATTGGCGTATTGATCGATGATTTAGTAACCAAAGGCACCGAAGAGCCTTATCGCATGTTCACTTCGCTGGCGGAGCATCGATTGATTTTAAGGCAGGATAATGCTGATTTACGCTTAATGGATTACGGAGCTAAATACGGAGTTCTTTCGAATCAGATTTATCAAGAAAAAATAAAGAAACAAAAATTAATCAATGAATATTTGCTGAATTTGAAAAGAATTAAAATTGAACCGTCTGCCATAAATCCCTTATTAATGCAATGGGGGACAACCGAAATCCAGCAGCGAGAAAGTATTTATAATATTTTAAAGCGCCCACAAGTAAATCTTGATAAACTTAGGGGAATCATTGAACACCCACTTTTTCAATCAGATAAAAATCAATTAATTCGGCAAGTCGCTGAGCAGGTAGAAATCGAAATCAAGTATGAGGGTTTTATACAGCGGGAGTCTGAGCGAATTACTCGCCTTGAATCTTTAGAGCGGAAAAAAATACCGGCTTCGTTTGATTATAATGCTATTCGTGCATTATCATCGGAAGCCAAAGAAAAGCTCATTGAGGTTCGTCCGATTAATATTGACCAGGCCTCCAGAATTTCCGGTATTACCCCCGCAGATATTGCAGTATTGCTGGTTTACTTACGCAAAAGCGATTACTAAAAAAGATTGAATCTTAAAAGCACTTTGTGAATAGTATATGTTTCACGTGAAACATCGAAAATAAAACAATGGCAGAAAAATTAAAAAATATTGATTGGATAAAAGAAAAGCTTTTAAATATTGATTATGAGCTTACTCCGGAAGCGTTAAAATCTTTTTATCTTTATCATGATCTCATATTAAACTGGAATAGAAGAACGAATCTGGTTTCCCCCGGGGATGAATTTCGTTTGTTGGAACGGCATTTTTTAGAATCGATTGCCCTTCTGTTTTCAACAAATTTTACTCAATCCAGCCACGTGCTTGATCTAGGAACGGGAGCGGGATTTCCTGGGATACCAATGAAAATTCTTCGGAATGATTTAAATTTCGTTTTATTAGATTCCAAACGAATGAAATGTCTTTTTTTGAAAGAGGTTATTAAACAATTAGCGCTTACTCACATTGATGTTTGGTGTGAACGAGCAGAAAATTTGACTCATTTATCGGTTGATAAATTTGATTTTGTCGTAAGTCGTGCCGTCACTCGTTTGGATAAACTGTGGGAATGGTCATCAGTTTTATTAAAAGAGGCTGGCACGCTCCTGGTTATGAAAGGTGGCGATGTGAATGGGGAAGTTTCCGTGTTAGAACAAAAATTCAAAATTGTGGATCTACAAGTTCTTGATTTCCCTGAAAACTTGATTAGCAAAACATTTGGAAGAAAAATTGTAGCACTAAAAAAGAAAGAACATTCTCTTGTCTGAAGGAAACCGGAGTGAATAATCCTTTATTTGATGAAATAAAAAATCTGTCAACTGAAAAAAGAAATCCACGAACAAAAGAAATTGATAAGAAATCAATTCCGGATGTTTTGCAGTTAATAAACAACGAGGATAAACAGGTCCCGCTGGCAGTTGCAAAGGAAATTCCCTATATTTCTCAAGCGGTTGAATTGGTAGTGCAGACGTTCAAAAGAGGAGGGCGGTTGTTTTATATTGGCGCCGGTACCAGTGGGCGGTTGGGCGTCCTAGATGCTTCAGAATGTCCACCAACTTTTGGCGTCTCTCCGGAAATGGTGCAGGGAATTATTGCCGGTGGTTTGCCGGCTCTGGTAAAGGCGCAGGAAGGAGCCGAAGATCGGAAAGAAGATGGTGGACGCGATTTATTACAACACGGTTTTACACCCAATGATATTGCTTGTGGGCTTGCTGCCAGTATGCGGACTCCTTATGTTATTGGTGCCATTGAACAGGCAAAACAGATCGGGGCGAAAACACTGTTTGTAACGTGTACTCCCAGGGAAAAATTGAAAGTACAGGTTGACGTTGCTATTTGTCCGGTAGTTGGTCCGGAAGTTGTGATGGGATCAACCCGAATGAAATCAGGGACGGCTCAAAAGCTGATCCTGAACATGATTACCACCACTGCCATGATTCGTTTGGGAAAGGTTTATGAAAATATGATGGTTGATCTTCAAGCGACGAATAAGAAATTAGAAGAACGATCAAAACGTACGGTGATGATTGTAACCGGTGTGGATTACGAAATCGCTGAAAGATTCCTCAAAGAGGCTGAAGGTCACGTAAAGACCGCCATCGTCATGATATTGGCAAATGTGGATCGAAAAGAAGCTTTACAACGGCTGGCGAAAAGTGACGGTTTCGTTCGTGGTGCCTTAAGCGGAAATTTTTAGGTATATTTAGATGGTGAAATTATGCAGGATTTTATTCAATACCTGAAAGAATGTGTACAAAGCTCAATTCCTTTTGTTCAATTAGAGCAGCGAATCCGGGAACAGCGGCTTATTACGGCAAAGGGGCTGCTGGGATCATTGAAATCAATTGTTCTGAGCCTATTATTTGATAAAAAAGATGCAACCGTTTTTTTTATTACCTATAAAGAAACTGTTGCGGAACAGATAAAAGAAGACCTGGCGGTTTTAGCTGGTGATAGTTCAATTGTATTTTTCCCCTCTACGGATTTTTCCTCCCGCAAGAAAATCTATTCTAATAATCTTTCGCAAAGTTATCGCATGGATGCCATTGAAAAACTGACTGAAAACAAAAAATTGATTGTTGTTACTTATGCTCAAGCAATTTCTCGATTGTTGCCGGATGTCACCTCAATAAAGCGGCAACGATTAAGTCTTAAAAAGGCATCGACCCAAAATTTTGAAGAAATTATTGAACATTTGATTGCAATGGGTTATCAACGTCAACCCATCATCGACCAGATGGGGGAGATGAGTGTTCGTGGTGGGATTATTGATGTATTTCCTTATTCAAAAGATTATCCGATTCGAATCGAATTCTGGGGGAATATGATCGAGTCAATTCGTGAATTTGATATTGAAACGCAACGTTCTTTGCAGGAGATTAAAGACGTTTCGATTTATCCCATTGAACAGAGTGATCAAATTGAAAATTCCAATCAATCTGTCTCTGCTCAAAAATATTCTTATTCTCTTGAGAATTCATTATTGAGTTTGATAGGAAACGATGCTTTGATTGTATTAGATGAACCCGCTCTCATCGCCGATGAAGTTGAAGATTATCGAGCGGAAATGGAGAAATATTATCACCTCGGGCAGCCAGTTTTTGATCTGATTCATGATCGTAAAGCGCCGTTTTTTTCCTGGACCGAACTAGCAGCAATGATGAATCAATTTCAGCAGTTAAATTTTGTTTGTATGAAACCAAAGGGCATTTCTCCGGTTGTATTTTCAGTAAAGGGGCAACCAACGCTTCAAGGAAATTTGAGCCTTTTGAAAAATGAAGTCATGAATATTTATTCTGAAAAAAAAGTACTCTCGCATGAACCGGTCTTTTTTTTATGCGATTATGCCGACCAGGCCGAACGTATGAAGGAATTGTTCGAAGAATTAGAATTGCCTCCCGAACAAATTCAGGTGCGGATATGCGGACTTCATGAAGGATTTGATTTTGAGGATGTGGGATTGGTTGTCTATACCGATCACCAGTTTTATGGTCGACAACGGTGGATTCGGCTGCACAAGAAATTTAGTAAAGGTTTAAACCGGAGCCAATTAAAAATGCTCCGCCGCGGCGATTTTGTCGTGCATAATGATTTTGGAATAGGGATTTTTCTGGGACTCAAGAAAATACAAATAGGGGGTCACGAAAGAGAGTGCATTGAAATCGAATATCAGAATAAAGATGTTGTTTATGTTCCGCTAGATCGAATGATGTCAGTTCAAAAATATTCAGCTAAAGAGGGAGTTGTTCCTACCATTAGTAAATTGGGCGGCACTGATTGGGACCGTTTAAAAAAAAGAACAAAAAAAAAGATTAAAAATATTGCCAAAGACTTGATTGCGATTTATGCGGCCAGGAAAGCCAGTCCTGGTTTTGCCTTTTCTAAAGATACGCTCTGGCAAAAGGAGCTCGAGGCTTCCTTCCCGTATGAAGATACTCCTGACCAGGTTCAGGCGACGCAGGCAATTAAGGCAGATATGGAAACGGATCGCCCGATGGATCGGTTGATTTGTGGTGATGTAGGTTTTGGAAAAACTGAATTAGCAATTCGGGCTGCTTTTAAAGCGGTCAATGACAGTAAGCAGGTGGCGGTGCTGGCACCGACGACCGTGCTGGCGCAACAGCATTTTCGAACATTTAAACAACGGTTAGCTAATTACCCCATTCAAGTTGAAGTTTTATCAAGATTTAAAAGCAAATCTGAACAAATAAAAATCATTCAAAATGTTAACAACGGTGCGATTGATATTATCATCGGGACCCATAAAATATTATCTAACAATTTGAAATTTAATAATCTAGGTCTTTTAATAATTGATGAAGAGCAGCGTTTTGGTGTTCGGCAAAAAGAGCGCTTAAAGCAACATCACACTGCCGTTGATACTCTAACCTTAACGGCCACGCCAATTCCCCGCACGCTTCACATGTCGCTCATGGGGGCGCGTGACATGTCGAATATCAATACGCCACCGAAAGATCGCTTGCCCATAATCACTGAAGTCATTGAATTTGATGAAGATATAATTCGAGATGCTATCATTCGTGAGATGCAACGGGGGGGACAGGTCTTTTATGTTTATAATCGGGTTAAATCCATCGAAACGGCGGCGAATATGTTGCGTCGGATCGTTCCCGAGGCCCGGATTGCCGTTGCTCACGGGCAAATGTATGAAGCTGGCCTGCAACGGGTGATGCTTCGCTTTCTGGACAAGCAGTTTGATGTGTTGGTTTGTACAACAATTATCGAAAATGGGCTGGATATCCCAAACGTAAATACTATTATTATTCATCGAGCGGATCGCTTTGGCCTGGCTGATTTGTACCAATTAAGGGGGCGCGTGGGACGAACCAATCAACATGCTTTTGCCTATCTGGTTGTTCCGCATATTTCCAGGATTAATAATACTGCCTTAAAACGGGTTCAAACCATTGAAGAATTTACTGATTTAGGTTCAGGATTTCAGATTGCGATGCGTGATCTGGAAATTAGAGGGGCAGGTAACTTGCTGGGAGCTGAGCAAAGTGGTTTCATTGCCGCCCTGGGTTTTCATTTATATTGTAAAATATTGGATGAAGCAGTAAAAGAACTAACCGGTGATGCCGCAGCCGAACAAAAAGAGACCCTTATTGACCCAATGGATGTTCAGGTTGACGTCGATACGGACGTTTTTATTCCTGATAACTACATTAATCGAGGTGATTTACGGCTCGATTTTTATCGACGGTTGGTGGATGCTCAAGACCTTTTTGAAATCGAGAAAATTGCTGAAGAATTGAGAGATCGTTTCGGCAAATTGCCATCACCCGTTAAAAATTTGCTTAATGTGTTATCATTGAAATTTATAAGCAGTAAATTGGGGATTTCGAAATTATCGCTCGATGACGTTCGATTTCAGGCTGAATTTGTTTCTGAGATTTACGAGTTAAAAGGCAAAGAATTCAAAAGGTGGGTCGGTTCACTGGTTGAAAAATCCACGGCTCCCTTCGAGTTTGTCCCTCAGGATATTTTAAAAATTCGGCTTAATTTAACGAGTCGAACTAATGGAAATGAGCTTGAATTTATTAAAAATTTCTTGCAAAGTTTGCTTTAATTTTTTACATTTACGCTTTCTAAATTCTTATAACATTAAAAACGGACGGAGGAACCAAATGACACCAAGATTTTCTAAGCTGATTTTTGTCGTTGGCTTGTTGACATTATTAATGATGTGTGGTAAAAAAGGTGAACTTCCGATTGCAAATGTTGGTGGAAGAGTGATTACACTGACAGATTTTGAAGAAAGTTTTACCGCGGGCAAGGCGAAAAATGTTCTTGAAACGGCTACTGATTCAATGAAATTGGCATTTTTAGACCGGATGGTTGATGACCAGTTACTCATTGTAGAAGCCTACCGTCAACAGCTTGAACAAGATAGTTCAATTGATATTCGAGTAAAACGCGCCCTCAAGGATCGAGTTGCCCGGAAAGTTTGGGATCAGGATGTCGTGGCTTTTGTCGTGCCGGAGTCAGAAATCAAGGAATTATATAAGAATCAACAAAAAGAGGTTAGAATCAGGGACATTGTTTTACGTTTTGTAAAAAATGATAGTGTCGATACTGAAGCCGATGTAAAGGACATGATCGAGCGGATTCACGAGTATCTGAAAGATGGCGCCAGTTTTGATTCACTGGCCAGAAGGTATTCACAAGATCGAATCTCCGCTGCGAAAGGTGGGGATAAAGGCTTTCTGAAGTGGAGTTCGGTGGTGGCTGATAATGAAGTTTATAAAAAGGCTTTTCAGTTGCCCGAAGGTGAGATCTCATCGCCTTTTAAGCAAAAAGATGAATACCATATTATTCAGGTGGAAGAAATTCGTCCGCAGATGGCCGGGGAATATAAAATTGAGAAACAAAGAATAATCAATCAACTATTTTCACGCCGACGACCAAAAGTAGAGGAGCGACGAAAGGAAATGGTTGAAAACCTGATGACCAAATATAACGGCCAATTTGTCGATGAAAATATTAATTTAATGGTCGAAAAGATAAATGGGGCGGACGCGACCGAGGATTCAATTCGGCGACAACATCACTTACGTCCGGATATGTTTTCCAATTTATCGGATGAAGATACCACCAAGGCATTATATCTCTGGGGCGATGGGATGAAGCTCAGTATCGGTTATGTCGTCCGTTTGTTAAAGGATGTTCATCCGAATCGGCGCCCCCCAATTACGACCGGAGAAGAGTTGAAAAATTTGGTCGAACGGATGCTGTTGTTTGAATTGTTTGCGTATGAAGGGAAGCAAAGGGGGTATATGAAAGACGAGGAAGTGCTTCAGGAAATCAGCCGAATCAAGGAAGATGCAATGCTCAAACAAATCAAGCGGCAGGAAATCGATCAAAAGGTTAATCCAACGGAAGAGGATTTAATCGCGTATTATGAAGCGAATCGCGAAAAATATTTCCATCCCGAACGACGAGATGTTCAGGAAATTTGGATAACAGAGGCATCAAAAGCCCAAATCGCTTTCGCCGAGGTAAAAAGTGGAAGAGATTTTAGTACGGTGGCGGATAAATACAATGAACGCGCTTCCACCAAGAAAAAAAGCGGTCGATTAGGTTTGATTAATGAAAACCAGTATGGCGATATTGGCAAAAAAGCATTTGAAATGCAAAAAGGTGAGGTTTCAGAGCTCATTAGAATGGGGCGGAATTTCTCGATTGTGAAAGTGCTGGATATTAAACCTCCCGAACAACGGCCATTTGAAGAAGTTAAGTTTCAGGTGAGAAATGAAGTTCGCGCCAAACAACGGGACGAGCGAGAAAAAGAGTTGCTTTCAAAGCTACGTGAAGATATTAATGTTACCATTTATCAAGATCGTTTGTTGAATGCTTTTAAAAGCGAGAGTTGAGCCTGTTTTTTTATTATTGCTTGACTGAGAACGCTTGTCATTCCGTCCGTCAACTGACAGAGCAGCGGAATGCCGGAATCTCCTAATTTAACGTCTCTGAGGTGGGAATGAAAAACGACGCTTTTTTAAAAAAGCGAATTTTCATTCAAGCATGAAGCAAAAATTTTTAAGAAATCAAGACAAAATTTTATCCTTATCAGGAGCCGCATATTACTATTTATGCGGCTTCTTGGTATTATGTTGTCATTCCAGTCTTTTCTCATCCGTTAACTGACGGATGAGAATAGTGCCGGAATCTCCTCACTGAATCAGCTTATTAAGATTAAGCTTGAATCTCAAAACACTTTGTTTGTAATAATATTAAATGGTTCTTAATTCTATATCTGTTTGTAAAACGGTGGGAACTTTAACCGGTAAAATGTATTTTAAGGAGGTGAGATAAAACAACTTACTTATACTAAACCAGTAAGGTGTTATTTTTATTTTACACCAATATTTTAAATGGGAAAGTTATTTAACCTCACCTCCTAAGCAGCAGGTGTTATTTATCATTTATAGTAAAATTAATTTAACTTTTTAATTATGGAAATGGGATTTATGAAAACAAATTGGATTTATATGATTCTGTCTCTAACATTATTGGGTTTGATTGTTTCATGCGGAAAAGACACTCTAAATGATGAGAAAGTAGTCGCCCGGGTTGGCTCGGAAGTTTTAATGCTCGATGATATTATCCAACGGGTTCCAGATGGGATGCAAAAAAAAATCACCCTTGATCAAATAAAAGGCTTTGTTGATCACTGGGTAAATACGCAACTGGTTTATCAGCAGGCCTATCGGCTGGGATTGCACAATACCCTGAACGACGAATTGCAGCAAGAATTGAAAAAGTTCGAGATTGAATTTCTGGCCAATAAGCTGGTTGAAAGAGAAATCAATCGAAAGATAAAAGTCACCGAAGAAGAGATTTCGGCCTATTATGAGAAAAATAAAGAGCAGTTTACCAGACTCACTACCGAAATTCGCGCTTTTCATTTACTCACTTCTTCTCAGGAAAATTCAAATCAAATTCAGCAGGAATTGAGGAAAGGGAGTAATCTGGAAGCGCTGGTTGAAAGTTACGGCGAACCCAATAGTCTTTGGCCAAATGGTGATTTAGGCTATTTTCCCGAGGAAGTTCTACCCGAAAATATTCAACGGGGGATTGCCCGTTTGAAAAAGGGAGAGACTTCCCGACCCATTCAATCCGATTTTGGCTATCATTTTTTTCACATTTTTGATCGTCAATCAAAGGGCAGTATCAAAGCGCTGGACCAGGTTCACCAGCAGATTGAAGAAAAACTAAAGGTCGAAAAGCGCAATGAAGCTTATCGGGCTTATCTTGTAAAACTGAAAACACGCGCCAATGAACAAAATTCTTTGTCGCTTAATTATGAGGTTTTAAAAGAATTTCAAAAGGATACCACACATATTATTTTTAATTAAGAGGAAAAAGTATGCAAAAAATAAAGCTAATTTTAATAACATGTTTTTTAATAATACTCCAACAAACTTATTTTGTTGGTGCACAAGAAGAGCAGGTGCTGGATCAGGTGGTAGCGGTGGTTGATAATGAAATTATCTTATTGTCAGATCTAAAGCAGCAGTCACTCACCTACGCGGTTCAATATGGTATTAATCCACAAACTGAACCGGATAAATTTAATGAACTCATGGAACAGGTTTTAGACAATTTGGTTACCCAAAAAATATTATATGTGAAGGCAATTGAAGATTCGGTGGTGGTTGATGATCGAATGGTGAATGATGAACTTGATCGACGGATTGAAATGATGGTTCAACAATACGGATCACGAGAAAAAGTAAAGGAATATTTTGGGGCCTCGATTGAGAAAATTAAACGAGATTTTGCCGAAGAAGCCCGTGAGGGGATGATGGCCCAAATGGTTATGAATAAAAAAGAAACCCAGGTAAAAGTAACCCGACGCGAAGTTGAAGAATTTTTTCGAAATATGAAGGACAGTTTACCTGAATTACCCGAAACCTATTTACTCGCGAATATTTTGCTACAAATTAAACCCGGTGAAGCGGCTGAAAAAAAAGCGCGCGCTCGCATAGAAAATATCCGCGAACGATTAAATGCCGGTGAAGATTTTGAAGAGCTGGCAAAATTTTCTGACGATCCGGCTACCGCGGAGAATGGCGGTGAATTGGGCTTCTTTCAACGGGGTGAA
>Ga0180438_10010676_pt1 | contig 11231 bp, 7 predicted proteins | sample SS_ome_12_FD_132455 | JGI IMG/M metagenome (GOLD analysis project Ga0180438, IMG submission 132455) | Hypersaline lake sediment archaeal communities from the Salton Sea, California, USA - SS_3_D_2 metaG | ecosystem: Environmental > Aquatic > Non-marine Saline and Alkaline > Hypersaline >...
GATCAGCTCAACCAGGATTACGCGCCAAACATGAACACCTACACCATCTCAGGTGCTGTGGGCACCTTAGACGGTGTCACCATGAGCGGGCTTCCCGGAGATCCGGTCACGAGTGGTGGCGGCTTCTACTCAGGCACTGTGGACGAGGGTTGGTCCGGAACCGTAACACCCATCAGGGCCGGCTTCATCTTTGATCCAGTAACCAGGGTCTACTCCAATGTGACAGCCGATCAGCTCAACCAAGATTACACGCCCTCTTTAGAAGGACCTCCCACTGATGAGTCTCACCTGACCCATCAGAGTGGTCCCAGGGGTCCTGGCCTCAGTGGCGATTGTAGCCAGTGTCATACCGCCACACCTGAGAGCGCAGGGAATGTGGATTGGAATGTCTGCAACATCTGCCACAGCCCTGATGGTGCCTTTGACGGGGTAAATGATCCTGATATCGGCTGCATTGCCAACTGGGCCGGTGGCGTCTATGAGGCTGATGGCAAGAGCCTTCAGGCCGGAAAGCAACAGTGGTGTGCCACTTGCCATGACGACGTTTCCGCCTACAGCACCCGTCCCGTTGAGATCGTGGTAGACAACCCTGATGCTACCTTTTTCCCTGATCTTGACTGGGATTACCTTTCAGATACCGTTCAATACGGCGAGGATTGTCGCTTCAAGGCAGAAGGCGATGGCAGTGGTACAGCGACCTGGACACCGGATATAGTCGCAGATGGTGATTATAATGTCTATGCCTGGTGGCTTGAGGGCTCTGCACGGGCCACCAATGCCCCCTATACCATTTACTATGATGGCGGCTCTGAGACTGTGCGGGTAAACCAGAAGGAAACAGACAGTGGTGGGAAGTGGAATCTGTTGGGAACCTACAGTTTTGTTTCGGGCACATCGGGCTATGTGGTGCTCAGCGATGGGCCTGATGCTGATGGTGTGGTCCTTGCTGATGCCGTCAAGTTCGAGCTCGTGGTACCGCCTGACGTCATAGTAGACAACCCTGATGCCAGCTTTTATCCTGAGCTTGACTGGGGTACGGACTCAGATACTGTTCAACAGGGCGATGATTTTCGCTTCAAGGCAGAAGGCGATGGAACTGGCACAGGCACCTGGACCCCGACTATCAGTGATGAGGGTTACTACAGGGTGTATGCTTGGTGGCTTGAGGGCTCTGCACGGGCCACCAATGCCCCCTATACGATCTATTATGATGGCGGCTCTGAGACCGTGCGGGTAAACCAGAAGCAGGCAGGCAGTGGTGGCCGGTGGAACTTATTAGGCACGTATAAGTTTGTTTCTGGCACATCGGGCTATGTGGTGCTCAGCGATGGTCCTGATGCTGATGGTGTGGTCCTTGCCGATGCTATAAGGTGGCAGCACCTTGATTCTGTGCCAGGCATCCCAGCGCCTAATATCATTGGAGAAGATATAGATGATGATGATGTTATTGACTGGGGTTTTTACAAAACCGGTCACAACATCAATTGCCAGTCCTGCCATGACGCAAGGAAAGACCATATAGACCATGAGCACAGGGCCTATCGTAGCGAATCGAACAACTATCAGGCCGGCTATAGGCTCAGGTCTGTGGCACGTGCCTCTAAGCCTCTGAAGGTACCAAGGGCTGGCACGGATCCCGTAGCAAATTGGCTAGACTTTGCCCTTTGTTTTGAGTGCCATGACCGCCATGAGGTCCTAGGGCAAGATGAATATGATGTGGATGCCACCAACTTCTGGGATCCTGAGGATGACCCTGTGAACTCTCACGTGGGCCATTTGGGGATCAATTCTTTGAATTTTGACTCTGACTGGGATGGGGAAGGTGATTCAGCTCAAAGCTGTGTTGCCTGCCACAACGTGCACGGTTCTCCCTCCCCGACCATGATCAGACATGGGGAGTTAATCAGGACAAACAGAAACTTCCCGTCTGATTTTGCGGCGCTGAACTTTGGCTATGTGACCTTAACATCAGATCCGGATATAGATCCTGATGGTACTGTAGGGGCTAGTATTGCGGGCAAGATGGACTATGCTGGCAGGTATATATCTGACAATGGGGTCTGCGATGCATGCCACGGTGTATATACCTGGTATAGAGACCCACACGATGATGTAAGGTTAGTGTCTCTGCAAGCAAGTCCTGGCACGGCGCCTTCAGATGGCGTCACCGAGGTGCTTTTGACAGTGACGGTGCTTGATCCCAATAACAACGTATCTGGTGTAACGATTGATCTTTCAGACATAGACGGAAGTGATACGCAAGCCATGTATGATGACGGCACCCATGGTGATCAACAGGGCTATGATGGGCTCTATAGCTATGAGACAACTGTAGCGGATACGGTATCTTCTGGTTTTAAGACTCTGGAGGTTACGGCCACAGACACGGAGGGTCAGGCTGTAAGCGACATGGTCTTGGAGGTGATCTTGCCTGGGACGGTAATCGTGGATAACGATGATTTTGGTGCCACCTATGAGGGCCAGTGGCCTTCGGCCTCAGGTGACCAGGAATACAGGCATGATCTTCGCTACCATGGGGAAGGCGATGGGAGCAGTACGGCGACCTGGACGCCAGATATTGCTGATGCTGACTATTACAAGGTTTACGCTTGGTGGTTTGAGGGCACCCAAAGGGCTACGAATGCCCCCTATACGATTTATTATGATGGTGGCTCTGATACCGTGAGGGTAAATCAGAAAAGGGATGGCAGTGGTGGTCGTTGGAACTATTTGGGGACCTATCCCTTTGCTGTGGGCACATCGGCTCCAGTGGTGCTCAGTGATGGGCCTGATGCCAATGGAACAGTCGTTGCTGATGCTGTTAAGTGGGAGCCAGTAGACCCCAGTGAGATCATCGTGGATAACGATTATCCTGAGGCTAGTTTTGACCCTGAATTGGATTGGGAGTACTACTCAGATACGGTTCAGCACGGCCTTGATTGTCGGTACAAGTCAGAAGGCAGTGGCAGTGGTACAGCGACCTGGATACCGTTTGTACCTGAGGTGGGTGCTTACAATGTGTATGCGTGGTGGATTGAAGGCGGTGCAAGGGCCACCAATGCGCCCTATACGATTTATTATGATGGTGGCTCTGATACCGTAAGGGTAAATCAGAAGGAGACAGACAGTGGGGGACACTGGAACTATTTAGGGACCTATGATTTTGTCACCGGAACATCGGGTTATGTCATGCTAAGCGATGGCCCTGGGGCTGATGGGACTGTCCTTGCTGATGCCATCAAGTTGGAACTGCAACCGTAGGGGATAGTTATGCAAGGAGGAGGGACCATGTGGCGAAAGCTTCTGATCATCAGTATGGTGTTTGTCTTCGGTATGATCCTTTTGAGTCCTGCTGCGTGGGCTGATGAAGGGTTTGAGGAAGATGAAGGGTTTATACCCTGCGAGCAGGTGGATTTGGCGGGAACATGGAGCGCCAAGGTGGGTGCAGTGGATGAATTTGGCAACCATGTATGCTGGGAGCCGTGCAGCCTCACAGTGGATGCCCAGGGCTTCCTTGCACAAAGTGGTTCCTACGAGGACTGTTGGGGCGTGGTCTCCGATATCACCGGAGGAGAGCTGATCCTATCTCCCGGCTGTGTGATCCAAGGCTACATAGAGACTTCCAGCGGGACCGTGGACATGGGTACCGGAGCCATGGTTGGCAGCGAATTGGTCCTGGGAAGGACTCAATACTAGTCCGGGAACGTAAGGGGAAGGTCAACGGTTGAGTCTAGCTGGGGTCCAGATTCTTACAGCGGTTTAATATGAAATAGGGCCATATTGCACAATGGATTGACAGGCAGGCAGAGATGACCTAATTGAATGGGCCTTTGGCAGGGGCCCATTTTTATTTGGAAAGGGTGGAGAAAACCAGGAAGCCAAGAGGGGTCCCAAGAGATGGAGCGATGACAGTGTTTGTGTGCGCCAGTCTAGGGGATTCTTGAAAAGCAACGAAGATATGTGCGGGCAAGGCTGGATGAGTGTTCTCGGTGGCACCGGGGAAGGGGTAACAATATTTCTTATGAGTTCATCGTTATTGATGGTATATCTGTACATCGTTGTCCTTGGCAGGCCATCTGCATGGGGTTTGTGGCGGGAAAACCCGCTGACAGCGAAGAGGCCGTCTTTCAAAGCGGCCAGGGCAACGGCGTGAAATATCTCCTCCGTCTATAAGATTTACAGTTGGATAGTTGCCATGTTTAAGCAGAAGAAAGTTGTCGTGGTCATGCCAGCTTACAATGCAGCAAAAACCCTACGGAGAACCTATAATGAAGTCATGGAGCAGGACATTGTAGATCAGATCATTGTGGTCGATGATGGGAGCCTAGACGAAACCGTATCTGTTGCAAGGCCCCTACCTAGGACAATAGTCCACACCCATGATAGGAACCGAGGCTACGGCGCCAATCAGAAATCATGTTACAAACTTGCCCTTAAAGAAGGTGGCGACATTATCATTATGGTTCACCCAGATTACCAGTATACTCCGAAACTGATCCCTGCCATGGCTTCCATGATTGGGAGCGATCTTTACCAATGTGTAGTGGGTTCCAGGATTCTTGGAGGGTATGCGCTAAAAGGTGGAATGCCCATTTGGAAATATGTGGCCAACAGGTTTCTCACCCTTGTGGAAAACATTCTTCTGGGCACGAAGCTCTCCGAATACCATACCGGATATAGGGCTTTTTCCCGGAAGCTCCTGGAGCAGTTACGCTTTGAATGCAACTCTGATGATTTTCTCTTTGACAATCAGATGCTAGCGCAGATCACTTGGCTTGGTTACACGGTTGCCGAAATCAGCTGCCCGACCAACTATTTCCCCGAAGCTTCATCCATCAATTTCTGGCGCAGCCTCAAGTACGGTGCTGGATGTCTCTTGACAGCCATGACATTCCGTCTTTCAAGGATGAAAATCATCACCTCAAGGTTATTCCCTAGAAATGGATGAGAGTTTGGAGATGCGCCGTTATGTGTTCATCTGCCTATGTCTTGTTGCCATAACCGCTTCTGTCTATTGGCAAGTGCTGAACCATAATTTTGTGTACTACGATGATAATGTCTACGTCACCGAAAATTATCATGTTCAGTCTGGCTTGACCTTGGAAGGGGTTATCTGGTCTTTCACTACGAATCATGCCAGCAACTGGCATCCATTGACGTGGCTATCGCACATGCTGGACTGTGGGCTCTATGGCCTCAAACCAAGGGGGCACCATCTCACCAATTTGCTGTTTCACATAGTCAATTCACTTCTACTTCTTGTGGTTCTCAGACGGATGACCGGCGCACTCTGGCGAAGCGCTTTTGTGGCAGCCATGTTTGCCCTCCATCCCCTCCATGTGGAATCTGTTGCCTGGGTTGCAGAGCGAAAGGACGTATTAAGCACTTTCTTCTGGATGACAACGATGTGGGCCTACGTCCGTTATGTTAGATCTCCAGGGTTTAGGGGATATTTGTTGGTCCTGATTCTCTTTGCCCTTGGACTTGCAGCCAAGCCCATGCTCGTTACACTTCCATTTGTACTTCTTCTGATGGACTATTGGCCCCTTCAACGTTTTCAGTTTGGCTCTGGTGAGTTGCAACCTCAGAAATCCATCAATCCAGGTCATCCCATATCGCCCCTCCTTCATTTGGTCCGGGAGAAAGCGCCTTTCTTTGTCCTTGCGGCCCTTTCGAGTGCTGTGACCATTGTCGCCCAGCAAAGTGGTGGAGCCTTGACGCCGGTGGATAAGCTTGCCTTTGGCGCCCGCATCACCAACGCTCTGGTTTCGTATGCAAGCTATATTGGAAAAATGCTTTGGCCGTTCCACCTGGCCGTGGTCTATCCGCACCCTGGGAAGGTAGTTATTTGGCAGGCTGCAGGAGCAGCTTTCATATTGGTGTGTATATCCATCCTGGTGATTCGGGCGGCGCGGCGGCACCCTTATTTCGCTGTAGGGTGGTTATGGTACCTCGGAACACTTGTGCCAGTTATCGGCGTGGTACAGGTGGGAAAACAGGCTATGGCAGACCGGTATACATATGTGCCACTCATAGGTCTTTTCATGATCATTGCCTGGGGGGCTGCTGACCTGACGGCAAGATGGCGGTCATACAGGCTCGGGCTGGCCACATCCGCAGGGGTACTGGTGATAGCGTTAGCCACATGTACCTGGTTCCAAGTGGGCTATTGGCAAAACGGCGCGGTGCTCTTTGAACACGCCCTTCACGTGACTTCCAAAAACTACCTGGCCCACAATAATTTGGGGGTAGCACTGGCCCGTCAGGGGAGGTTTGACGAAGCCGTTGCCCATCTTGCCAAGGCCCTGGAAATAAGACCAAAATATGCATGGGCCCACAACAATCTCGGGGCTGTGCTGGCCCGTCAGGCAAATCTCAATGAAGCCATTGCCCATTTCTCAGAAGCTCTGCGGATAGATCCGAAATTGGCGGAAGCAGATATCAGTTTGGGAATTGCCCTGGCAAGCCAGGGACATCTCCACGAAGCCCTTTCCCATTTCTTAAAGGCCCTAGGAAAAAGACCCGACAGCGTAGAGGTACACAACAACCTCGGAGTGACACTGGCTCGGCTGGACAGGTTTCACGAAGCCGCTGCCCATTTCTCCAAAGTCCTGGAAATAATGCCTAACAACGCAGAGGTGCGCAACAACCTGAGACGAGCTTTGAAGGAAGCTCAAAGGCAAAAGGAAACACCGGGCGCACCCAGAAGCCGCTAGCCAGGGTTCTTATGATCCGGCTAAACAAAGCATGCCCCCGGTTGGCATTGATCAAAGCAGACGAAAAGCCAAAAACCGGTCTAATTGAGAAGCTGCGTTTGAGTTCTGTACGTATCTGAAGAAGTCTTGGCTGATGCCATGGATGCTGGGATTCAGCTCCGTAGGTCTTGGGGGGTAGTTGAAAGGGAGGTGTTGAAACCCATGGTCATGTTGTTGCTTGGGGGCGTTCGTAATCACTGGGCTTAGGATTCTCGGCTCCCCAAAGGGCCTTTTTATTGGTCAAATGTCCCAAATCAATGTATGTTACATGTGCGATTGGAGGGTCGCTATCCACTGCCAGTGCGTTGTTGTTCGTCGTCGATTTCGAAGGAGCGGGCACCCGTCGTCATCTTTCGGACCTCTTTAAGTGGTTGAGCTTATGTAAAAAATTTGTCATTCTGCTCGTTCATCAAGGGGCCGCAACGATGGACCGATCGTTAGCGCTAATGAACCCACTTGGCATTAGGTAACCGGCCTCACGTCGGCCTGTAATGCGTTTGGTTTTGGCATGGCGGACAGCGTGTCATTTACAGGCTTTGCGCCATGCCCTATGCTTTTCTTCGTGGAAATGGCCGCGGGCCTCTTGTTCGGCGAATCTCCTGATGCCTTGCTATTGCCATAATACCGCCAGAAAACACTGTCAGGAACGGAGGATAGAATGCTCCGGCGTATTTGTATTACTCTTTGTTCATTTCTTCTCTGTGCCCCTTTAGCCCAGACTGGTTCGAGCCAGGTCCTGGGAGACAGAGATGGTGATGGTCGCGTTGGACTGGCAGAGGCCCTATTCGCCCTGCAGGTAACCGCTGGGATGAGGCCCCAACCCGAGGTCCTGGCCGACAGAGACGGTGATGGTCGCGTTGGACTGGCAGAGGCCCTATATGCCCTGCAGGTGACCGCTGGGATGACGCCTCCTAATACGCATACCAACACTCTAGGTATGACTTTTAACCTCATCCCTGGCGGGACATTCATGATGGGAAGCCCGCTAGATGAGCTCGGAAGGTACAGTGTCGAAAGACAGCACCAGGTGACCATTTCCACTTCCTATTACATGCAGACCACGGAAGTCACGCAGGCCCAGTGGGAGGCTGTGATGGCAAGCAACCCTTCTTATTTCTCCGGCTGTGCTGATTGTCCCGTTGAAGTGGTGTCATGGCATGACGCACAGGCGTTCATCAGCGCCCTAAACGCCATGGGCCAAGGCTCCTATCGTCTTCCGACAGAGGCGGAGTGGGAGTATGCTTCGAGGGCAGGCAGCGATACGGCCTTTGCAAATGGCGACATCACTGAGATCCTATGCTTGCATGATCCGAATCTGAATGTGATGGGCTGGTACTGCTACAATTCCGGCAATCGGACCCATCCGGTTGCCCAGAAGGATCCCAATGCATGGGGGTTGTATGACATGCACGGCAATGTTTGGGAATGGTGCCAGGATTGGGTCGGCCCTTATCCGTCAGAACCGGTCACCGATCCCACAGGGCCTTCATCAGGCGAGAACAAGGTGATTCGCGGTGGCGCCTTTGACGACCAAGCCAGGCATTGCCGGTCAGCCATTTTGTACAGGGACGGCCCTAATACCCGGTTACTCCGCATAGGCTTCCGTCTTGTCAAGATCCCTTAGCTCCTCACATACCTATCATTTCTAGGGTCAAAACAGCCTGATCTTCCCAAGGAATGGGAACCACGCGATGATGGGATACGAGATTCTCTAAGGAAGGACAATCATAGCAGATTAGAAACGCAAGGGGTAGCCATACCGCAGAGACTGGGACCTTGGCAAGGCCGCTGCCGGGTGGCAGGAGACGGCGATATTGGAAGACCATGTCGAGCGGTGGCGAAGCAGTGGAATGACGCAGAAAGACTATTGCAGGAAGACCGAACCGAAACGGCTGGCATTTTATTGTTGGGAAAAGGGCCTGAAGGAGCTTTCAGCGGCTGTGATGAATTTGATCCAAGTCCCGCTGGGACCCGTAAGGGACATCAACGACGTGAAGGGCTGGTCAGGGCTTGCGAGGATTCCGGTCTCGCCTGACAGTCTTGACCGACTAAAGGCCCTTCTCACTCAACACCTCGTAAGCAGTTTTTCCGAGAAGCCCGGCGCCTGCGCTACTGCCCTTTTCCATACCCAGGATGTCTCACTTCAAACCCCGAAATACCGACAGATAACTCTTGCATGGATAACGGGTCTTTTCGACATGTTTGGACACCCTCAGTTTCCTTCAGATGCCACATTCACCTTTCGCCACGACAGGACCTTCAGTTCATCTTGGACCATTACGGTAGCAGAACCATCAAGCGATGTCCCGTATTTCACCACCATCGAACCAGGAGCGCGTTTCCCAATTAGGGTATAGCCATGCTATTCAACTCAATGGAGTTTGCAGTATTTCTACCAGTCGTGCTCACCCTTTATTGGATTATACCCAACCGACACGTCAAAATACAAAACGCACTCCTAATACTAGCAAGTTACACATTTTACGGCTGGTGGGATTGGCGATTCCTCTCATTGATTGTGATCAGCTCTGCTGTGGACTATCTTGTTGGATTGGGCCTATCCAAACAAGACAATCCGCGAAAAAGAAGACTCCTACTATTGACTAGCATATTTGTCAACATAGGATTTCTCGGATTTTTCAAGTATTTCAGCTTCTTCGTTGATAGCTTTGTTGATGCTTTTCTGCTATGCGGGACAAAGCTCAATCCTACCAGCCTCAATATAATCCTACCCGTCGGCATTAGCTTTTACACCTTTCAGACCTTAAGCTATACCATAGATGTTTATCGGAAGAAGGTGGCTCCAACCTACGACGTCTTAGCTTTCTTTGCCTTTGTTAGTTTCTTTCCTCAATTAGTGGCTGGCCCCATCGAAAGGGCAACCAACCTCTTGCCCCAGTTCTACAAAACACGCAAATTCGAATACGAAGGAGCAGTCGACGGGCTGCGCCAGATACTGTGGGGCCTCTTTAAGAAGATAGTTGTTGCTGATAACTGTGCTGAATATGCAGACACTATTTTTGCCAACTATACTGATTATTCCGGAAGCCTACTGTTATTGGGGGCACTATACTTCGCTTTTCAGATTTATTGCGACTTCTCAGGCTATTCCGACATTGCAATTGGAACGGCCAGATTGTTTGGTTTTAGCCTAATGAGAAATTTTGCCTTTCCATATTTTTCAAGAGATGTCGCTGAATTCTGGCGCCGATGGCATATCTCCCTATCAACCTGGTTTAGGGATTATGTTTACATCCCTCTTGGAGGAAGTCGCGGTGGTACATGGACGAAAATACGCAATACCTTTGCCATCTTTCTCGTTAGTGGTTTTTGGCATGGAGCGAATTGGACGTTTGTTATCTGGGGCTTTGTCAATGCCTGCTATTTTCTCCCACTGCTCCTGTTGAACCGCAATAGAACCCATCTCAATACGGTCGCTCAAGGCGCCCTATTCCCATCAATTAGCGAATTTTGTCAAATCACTACCACGTTTCTTTTGACACTCATTGCCTGGGTCTTCTTCAGAGCCCAGAGTTTGGACCATGCATTTGGATACATATCAAAGATCTTCCAGGCTTCACTCTTTTCCGTCCCATCTTTCCATAGAGAACACTTGCCTTGGATAGCATTTTTGCTTATAGCGGAGTGGTTCCAAAGAGACAAACCACATGTTTTGCATTTTCAAAACACAAACCTCCCGAGGATTGTGCGTTGGGCCTTCTATTCATTTCTTATTTTTCTCATAGGCATGTATATGCAGACAGAGCAAACACCTTTTATTTACTTCCAATTCTGATATTGAGATGAGACGGCATTTCAAAGATATTCTTTTATTTATTGCTTTTTCAGCAGGATTCTACTTCTTGTGCATTGTCCTCTGGGGTCAACTCCTTCCACCCTCCTTCAGCGCCAATCTTCTTTATAGACTTGGTACGCACGGCTTCATGAATTCCAGAATTAAGGACTTAAAGTCACGAGGCACTGTTGATATCCTTTTCGTTGGTTCCTCTCACGCCTACAGGGGGTTTGACACACGGATCTTCACAGCCCACGCAATAACGTCCTTTAACCTGGGGTCAAGTGCTCAAACGCCCCTTCAGACAGAGGTGCTAGTGGAAAGATATTTGGATTCATTGAGTCCAAAATTGGTTGTGTATGAAGTATATCCAGCCACCTTCTCCATTGACGGAGTTGAGTCGGCCCTGGATCTGATTGCAAACGATAACAATGACATGCAAAGTGTACGCATGGCCTTAAGGCTGAACCATATAGAGGTCTACAATACCTTGCTCTTTGGTCTTTTCAGAGATCTGTTCGATCTGAATAGTGATTTCGTTGAAAGCACACAAAACGGTCAGGATGTTTACATCAATGGTGGTTTCGTCGAGCATCAGCTCTCATATTTCGACAATTCTGCCCATTACTCTTCAAGGACTTGGAAGTTACGGCCATATCACTGCAGGGCCTTTGAGAGGA
>Ga0180438_10010677_pt1 | contig 11230 bp, 9 predicted proteins | sample SS_ome_12_FD_132455 | JGI IMG/M metagenome (GOLD analysis project Ga0180438, IMG submission 132455) | Hypersaline lake sediment archaeal communities from the Salton Sea, California, USA - SS_3_D_2 metaG | ecosystem: Environmental > Aquatic > Non-marine Saline and Alkaline > Hypersaline >...
CTCATACTGATGTCCTGTCCAAGCTGCCGAACAGAATATAGTAGGTTCTCCATGCCATCCCCTGCAACATATAGAATCTCCGGCCGCGTCTCGCCATAGGATCGCACCATCTTCGCATCCAGACTGTAATGTTGACCTATCTGGGTAAGACTTCCCCATATGACGAAGTCCGCGCCTGCCCCAGAGCCCAATGCGCGGATCTGGTCCAATTTCAAATCCTTGGAAACAAATGGAGGCTCATCAGGAATCGGCGCTTCCACAACCACCATCCCCTCCTCTTTGAGTTGATTTGCAAGGAGTTTCCGGATTTGGCCTTTCAGGCCTTCGCCCCCTTCAGGGGTGTGTATCTCAAAAGGAAGAACCACTACTTGCAAGTGCTCCTGAGCCATGACACTTATCCAGCCGGGCAACAAGATCAGGACAGCAAATAACCACCGCCTCAGCAGACGCACCTCCCCCTACCAAGACTGCCCTCCCGTCAATCAGGGTAACCTGACGGGATAGTCTTTCAGCTAGCTTCATGTTATGAGTCACAATGACGGCCGTAACATCGTCATCGCGGTTCAATGAGATCAGAAGATCGTGTATGGTCTCTCCAGTCTTTGCATCAAGATTGCCGGTGGGTTCGTCCGCCAGGAGGACCGATGGCCGCAGCACCAAAGACCTAGCCACAGCCACCCTTTGTTGCTCCCCTCCCGACAGCTCGCCCACTTGATGGCAAAGCCGGTCCTGCAAACCAACGCGGACCAACATAGTTTCCGCCCGTTCAGAGGCCTCTGTAGCATTCATGCCCTTGATAAGGGCGGGCATCATGGTGTTTTCCAAGGCATTAAACTCGGATAGCAAGTGATGAAACTGAAAGACAAATCCAATAGCCTCGTTGCGAAAAGAGGCCAGTTTTTCATCATCGTAGCTGAAAACCTTCTCACCCCTATAAAGGACATCTCCACGGTCGGGTCGTTCTAGAGTTCCCAAGACATGAAGCAATGTTGACTTACCTACACCAGAGGCCCCCACAACGGCAACCATCTCTCCCTGCTGGATCTCCAGGCAAACCCCCCGTAACACGTCCACGCGGTTGCCATTGGTGGCAAAGGATTTGTGGACGTCTACAACGCTGACCAATGGCGAAGGCGGGCTATTCATACCTGATAGCTGCGGCCGGATCCAACCTGGACGCCTGATATGATGGATAGAGGGTCGCCAAAAAGCTAATGGCCACTGCCGACAGGGCTATGAGAACCACGTCTAACACTTGGACCCTGACAGGAAGGGTAGAAATATAGTAGACATCGCTCGGAAGCTTCACGAATTCATAGCGCTTCAGCAGATAGCACAGCAAGCCCCCCCCCATAAGGCCCAGGATGGTCCCCGCTATACCTATGAGAAGACCATCGAGCATGAAGATCTTCATGATGCTCTTCCCCTTTGCACCCATGGATTTGAGGATAGCGATCTCCTTGGTCTTGTCCATCACCATCATGGTCAGCGTACTGACGATGTTAAAGGCAGCCACCAAGATAATTAGTACCAAAATGATAAACATGACAGTCTTTTCCAGCTTCAAGGCAGAGAAGAAATTCTTGTTCATCTGCATCCAGTCCTGAGTCCAGTAACCAGGGCCAAGGCTCTCCAAAACAGTCTGGCAGATAGGACCGACACGATAGATGTCATCGGCCCTCACCTCGATTCCGTTAACTGAATTTCCAAGCCTCAACAGCCGCTGGGCCGATTCAATAGAGACATAGGCAAAAGATGTATCATAGTCATACATCCCTGAATCGAAGAGCCCCACGACTCTAAATCTTCTCATATATGGCACCCGCCCCCCGACGGGAGTGAGGCTGCCACCTGAGGGGGAGATGACATGCAATTCCTCTTCAGGACCCACCATCAGCAACCTGGCAAGCTCCTGTCCCAAGATAATGCCAGGAACGGGAGGGCTGCTTTTACCTGCTTGGGCCCCTTCTGGGTGCTTCAATGCTCGCAGATCCTTGCCCCTCATATTCTTTTCCAAATCCAACACCCGACCAGCCCTGGAAGGGTCGATTCCCTTCAAGATCGCCCCGGAAATGTGGGACCCTCCGCGAAGCATGACCTGGCTGTGGACGAAAGGAGCAGCAGCCCTTACCCCTTGAACACCCTCAATCTTCTTTAGCACCTCTTCATAGTCTTTTAGGTTGCCACGTTGGCTCATGACGCGGATATGGGCATTCATTCCCAGGATCTTCGATTTAATGTCCGTACTGAACCCGGTCATGACGGCCAGGACCACCATCATGGCCGTAACGCCGAGCATGACCCCTGCGATCGATATGAAGGCGTTTATTGAAATAAAGGCCTCTTTTTGTTTTGCCCGAAGGTACCGAAGGCCGACAAATAGTTCAAAGGACATGTATTAGACTTCTTTGTTTGATCGTTTCGTAAAAAATTATCACCCCGGTGAAAACCGGGGCCCAGAAGCATTTTAACTCTTTGATATTTAAGGCTTTCGGCTTTCGCCGGAATCACAGAAAGAGGTGTTTTTCCACTCTTTGCGATTTCATCTTGTTTAACGTCTCAGAAAGCCACTACGGTTTCATCAACGACATGGTGGGATATTGAAAATGTCGCCTTCAATAGGAGGCCTCTTATTTGAGTCATGCCAACCCCGTATGCAGTCACTGGCTACTTGCCATCCATTAATGACTCCCCTTTGATAAGCGGCCCTCGCCCCAACCCCCTTTGCGGCCTTGCTCATCAAATCCCGACACGTCGGGACTGAATTGGAGACTGACCGGTGCCCAGGCCCTAAGGATTCATTTGTGGATAGGCACTCACTGACGATCAAAATGCCTCAGCAAGGGGAAAAGGATGACTTCGCGGATGGAAGCGACATCGGTTAGCAACATGACAAACCTGTCAATGCCGATACCTTCTCCCGCCGTAGGAGGCATACCATATTCCAGAGCCGTCACGTAGTCTTCATCCATATAATGGGCCTCTTCATCACCGTCTTGACGATCTGTCACCTGGTCCAAAAAGCGATTTCTCTGGTCAATCGGATCGTTTAGCTCTGAAAACCCATTTGCTATCTCATTGCCTCCAATAAACAGCTCGAATCGTTCGGTTACACCGGGGTCTGAGCCGCTCCTTCTGGCAAGGGGCGAAATCTCCACCGGATAGTCTACAATGAAAGTGGGCTCCACCAACTTGGGCTCCACCAGTGCGTCGAACAGCTTGGCCAAGATTTTGCCGAGCCGTCGTCTTTTTGTCACCTGAATCCCTCTGGACTGGGCAAAATCGAGCAATCCTTGCTTATCATTAAAAAGAAGGGGATCGACCCCACCTAGCTCACTCAGGGCGTCTTTAAGGGTCAATCGGCGCCAAGGTACATCCAAATCAATGTGGTTTCCTTGGTATGTAAAATGGGGTTCTCCCAAGATTTTCCGGGTTACAAATCTGAACATCTCCTCAGTCAAGGTCATCAGGTCGTCATAGGTGGCATAGGCCAGGTAGAATTCCAGCATGGTGAACTCTGGGTTGTGCCTCGTTGACACCCCTTCATTCCTAAAATTCCTGTTTATTTCAAAAACCGCTTCAATCCCCCCTATGACCAATCGTTTCAGGTAAAGCTCCGGGGCTATTCGCAGGAAGAGTTCCATCCCCAATGCCTTGTGAAAGGTCTTAAAGGGAGTGGCCTCGGCCCCTCCTGGAATAGGCTGCATCATCGGCGTCTCTACCTCCAGGAAATCCCGGGCAAGGAGGAACTCCCTGAACGCTTGAATGATCCGCGCCCTGTTAACGAAGATGTCCAGAACACTCGGGTTCATAATGAGGTCAAGGTACCTCTTTCGGTAGCGCTTTTCCGGATCTCTCAGTCCATGGAATTTCTCAGGCAAAGGCCGAATCGCCTTACAAAGCAATCGAATCTCTTTGGCCAAAAGGGTCCATTCGCCCGTCTTGGTCTGAAACACGGTGCCTCTGAGTCCGATGAAGTCGCCAATGTCCACTTGTTTGAACATGGCGTGGGCTTCCTTGCCAATCTCGTCCTGTTTGACGTAGGCTTGAAGCCTACCCGTATGGTCTTTGAAGTGCAGAAAGGCTGCCTTCCCGAAAGATCTGAGCGCCATGATCCTGCCGGCCATGGCATAAATGGCCTCAGGATCTACGGCCTCTTTGTCTTTCTCAATGCATGCTTTCACGTCCCCCACAGTGTGCGAAACCCTAAAGTCATTTGGATAAAGTTCAACACCACGATCAGCTAGGAGCTTTGCCTTCTCTCGTCTTTGACGGAAAACATCAGATTCGTCCACGGTATATCGACACCTCATCAAAAGATTTGGCAACGTTCAAGCCATGAGGCAAACCCCTTTATAGGCACCTAAGGCTATAGACAAAAGCGCTGAACACAGGCATACATTTGCACCTATGCCAATGACATCAGCGTCTCAAAGACATTAGATGCCGAAGAGGTGCTTGTCCCTATGCTCAAATGGTTCCTTCAGGCATACAAGAGGCCACAATATTTGAACGTTACTAAAAGTTTAAAGGATTTCTGCTAACTTATTTGCCCCAACGTGTCAAGACAAAAGGCCCCGTAGGTCGAGTAAGATCACAGACCGCGGTCCATCAGCAAAGGAGTTAGACTTGTGCCCATCCACGGACACCCTTTAACACCTCTTTGAACCTGCCCCGCCTCCACGCAATGGGCACCCTTTTCTGCGGCTACGTCACCATATAACCATTTGATAGTAAAACAACTCCTTGCACATTTTGGCCCTGCAGAGGAGGGGGCATAGTCCCCCCTTGGGTGCATGCCCCATGGTTCGGGTTTGCCAACAGGACCCATTGGAACAGGGCCTCTGGCCCCACTGCCATGGGGGCCCACATCCCGCGGCTTTGAGTCTTGTTGAACCAGGGAAATTGAAATGGACGGAGGCGCGTGCAGGGCCTTAGGGCAAGCTTCTACATACCTTTGCTAGTGGCAATGATTCCAAGGCCTCAGTACCCACGGCATGGGCACAAAGGGGCAGGAGGTAGGCCATGCACTATCAGCCAACAGCACCAGCCATCTTGAAAATGGGTAAGTACATGGCAATAACCAACCCGCCAATGGTGGCACCCAAAAACACCATCATAAAGGGCTCAATCATGGCTGTGAGCGATGCAACTGCGGCATCCACTTCTTCATCATAGTAATCGGCTATCTTGGCAAGCATGGAATCCAAGGCCCCTGTAGATTCTCCCACCGCCACCATCTGACACACCATAGAAGGAAATACCCCGGTCTCACCCAGGGGGGCTGCCATGGTCTGCCCCTCGCTAATAGCCGCCCTGGTCTTGAAGATGGCCGCCTCAACAGTCTTGTTGCCCGAAGTCTTTGCCGTAATATGCAATGCATCCAAGATGGGCACCCCGCTGGCGACCATGGTGCCTAGGGTTCGTGTAAATTTCGCCACCGCCACCTTGCGAAGGAGTGAGCCAAAGACAGGTACCTTAAGCATAAAGTCGTCCACGAGGACACGGCCCTTTTCAGTGGAATAAAACCTCTTGAACAAGAAGACAAGAACTACAATGCCGACAACGCAGTATAGTATCTTGCTCTTAACAAACTCGCTCAGGTTTACGACAATCTGAGTGGGAACTGGCAGGGCCCCGCCAAAGCCCTCGAACATCTCTTGAAAGACGGGAATGACAAAAACCAAGATGACGGCAACCACAATGACGGCAACGACGAGGACGATAATGGGATAGGTCATGGCCGACTTGACTTGCTTCTTGAGCTTCTGAGCCTTTTCCATATACTCTGAGAGTCGGTTTAAGATCGTGTCCAGAATACCGGCTGTCTCTCCGGCCGCTACCATGTTTACGAAAAGCTCATCAAATATGGCGGGATACTTCCCCAAGGCATCCGCAAGGGTAGAACCACTCTCTACAGACTCCTTGATATCTTTCAACATGGCCTTGAAGGTCTTATTTTCTTGCTGTGCCTGGAGGATATCGAGGCACTGAATCAGCGGAAGTCCAGCGTTTATCATTGTCGCAAATTGTCTTGCAAATACAACCACATCGGAACTATGGACCCGAGGCTGCAAAAAGCTGACGTTTTCAAACAAATCTTTGGGCTTTTTCTTTATCTTGGTGACCCTGACATTCATGCGCCGCACTTGGGCTTCTGCGGCCTTCTGGTCAGCAGCCTCTACTTCGCCCTTCTGGGTAACGCCCTTTCTGTCTTGTCCTTGCCACAAATAGATCGGCATAAGCCACCTCGTCTCCTGATTCAGCCCCCTCCCCTCAATGGGGGTTACAACCTCTTGGCCCTGAGTGCGTCTTTATTACACCCACCTGTAATCCATTCAGGCCTGGTCGCAGGGCCGAAAGACCGCCTTTACCAAAGGACACACCTGCGTCCTTGCCACCCTCAAGGTCGTTGGATTCACAAAAAGTCAACTCTGCCCACTCCGTGACCATTTTGGACACACTCAAGACGTCCAGCTAAAATGCCAAAATTCGGGCTAAGGCCTTCAAACAGTTAGTATTTCTTAACGCTGAACATCTCAAGTGCTTTTCTCCTCGGCCACTGTGAACTCAGTGGCGTTGACCAAAGACTCCTTACGAGTCTATCAACGCTTATTAGCAAAAAAAGGAGATGTCCACAACCAAAGTGCTTGGACCTTCCCCTGGTTTCTCTCATGAAAAAACCGTGGCACTCGAAAAACATATGCAAAACTCGTTCCAATGGTCGCCTTCCCGAAAAAAACCGACACCTGGCAACAAAAGACCGCCGCATGGAAAAAGACAAGGAAGGTTTGGGAATCTTGTTGACAAATCGCCATTTGGTTCATATTAAAGGACCTTTCTTGGGCTCTATTCATAAGCCTATGCAATCAAAAAGAAAGGGGGTGATTCCAATGGACTGTACAACTGTTAAGCCGGGCGTAGAATGTGTATTTATGACCAAGAACGGGTGTTCTTTTAATGGCGGTACGTGCCATCCCATCGTGGAACAATGCCAAGGCTGTGATCGCACGTCCGAATGTGCCTCTGGATGGTATTGCACGGCTTGCCCCGACCCTTCACTCAGATGGAAAAACGGCAAATGTAACCTCGCCACCCATGTAAAGGCTTCGGCCAGGGAAGAAGGCGGCAAGATCAATCCGCTCAAGGCATCCAAGCGAAATGCCCACTAGTTCCACACCTCACCATCAGTCAGTGGTCATTCGTGCAACGGGCTGTTGCCCAAACAAGGATTCCTTTAAGCGATCGCCAGACGATTTTTTGCCACCAGATCTTGGCCTGGCCTCTTTTGGAGTGGCACCGGAGCAAGCCTTCATCCTGTCCCGGGCATGATCAAAAGACATCTTAGACCCAGCAAAAAGGAATTTGGGCAACAGCCCGTGCAAAATACCATCGTGAGGTCAACACTGAATCCTGCCTAGCCCAGCCTGTGAAGTGCCTCCTCCACTCTCTCTAACCCGTCCTTGATAACCTCCAGGCTTGTTGCAAAAGAAAATCTTATGAAATCGTCCGCACCAAAGGCAACGCCCGGCACAAGGGCTACCCGTGCCTCAGTCAAGAGGTACTCGCAAAGGCCAGCAGAGCCTTCTATGTTGCTGCCTGTCAAATACGAGCTAAGATTCGGGAAGGCGTAGAAAGCCCCTCCAGGCATGTTGCAGTGGACCCCGGACAGGCCATTTAATCGCTCTACCAGGTAGTTGCGTCGCTCGTCAAAGGCCTGCATCATATGGGAGATTAAATCCTGCGGGCCCTTCAATGCAGCGGTGGCAGCCCTCTGAGCGATGGAATTGGGATTTGAAGTACTCTGGCTCTGCACTTTTGTCATCCCTGCGATCACTTCACGGGCACCGCCCACATACCCAATGCGCCAACCCGTCATGGCATAGGCCTTGGACACCCCATTGACAACAAAGGTCCTTGATTTGAGTTCCTCCCCTACCTGTGCGATGCAGAAGAAGGGCTTGCCGTCGAAAATGAGCTTTTCGTAGATGTCATCCGAGACCACCCACATGTCGTGCCTCAAGACCACCTCGGCCAAGGCCTCCAGTTCGGATTGGGTATACACCGATCCCGTTGGATTAGAAGGGCTGTTTAGAATCAAGAGCTTCGTTCGGGGTGTGATGGCATCCTCCAAGGCACGGGGGGACAACTTGAAGTCCTCAGCCTCCTTTGTCTCCACAATGACAGGGCTCCCACCTGCAAGAACCACAATGGGAGGATAAGAAACCCAATAGGGTGCAGGAATGATGACTTCATCGCCTGGGTTCAAGGTGGCCTGAGCCAAGTTATAGAGCACGTGTTTGCCTCCGCAGGAAACCATGACCTCCTCGCGCTCGAAGCGCAGGCCATTGTCGTGCCGGAATTTCTCCACAATGGCATCTTTTAGCTCTGGTATCCCTCCTACGGCCGTGTACCGCGTAAACCCCTCCTCCATGGCCCGGGCCGCTTCCTCGCAGATGTGCTTCGGTGTGTCAAAATCGGGTTCTCCAACACCAAAGCTGATCACATCCACACCGGCCTGTCTCATGGACAATGCCTTTGCGTTCATGGCCAGGGTCGGAGACGGTTTGATAGCCTTGATTCGTTCGGACACCAACATGATCATCCCTCCAATCTGTTTCTTTAGGGCTTTTCACTTGACCCACGCTGTGAGCGTCACTATAAGTCTATGTCGACACACGTATTTGGTCAATCCCGTAATTTAAGACCACATATTTTAGCAGCCAACAAGGGTTTTCAGAAAACGACCCGTCCAGTACCAAACATTGAAGTAAAAGGCAATTGCTTTGAAAAATAAGGCGCAGGCAACTCGCTTTGCATCCAGACTGACAACTGCCCGCATCACCTCCGCAGGCAAATGGACATTCTATTACATACTCATAGGTCTCATCGCAGGGCTCGGCGCTATTGTTTTTCAATATCTGTGCCAAGTGGGCCTCTATGTTTTCTTAGAAATGATGGCCGGCTATCGTCCCCATGGCCCGGCTGGAGAAACCCATCTTTTTCTCCCTTCAGGGAAACCCTTGAACCCCTGGATGCTCTTCTTCTTGCCCTCTCTAGGCGGGCTCTTCAGCGGATGGCTCGTTTACACCTTTGCCCCTGAGGCGGAGGGTCACGGGACAGACGCGGCCATTGACTCCTACCATAATAAGGGGGGCTTCGTTCGAGGGAGGATACCTTTTATAAAGACCATCGCCTCTGCTGTGACCATAACGACCGGCGGTTCAGGGGGCCGCGAGGGGCCCATCGCCCAGATAGGAGCCGGCTTTGGCTCCTATCTTGCCACAAGACTCAAACTCTCTGACCGGCAACGTCGAATCATGTTGGCAGCAGGTATCGGCGCCGGCGTTGGAGCCATATTTCGTGCCCCATTGGCAGCAGCACTTTTTGCTGCCGAGGTGCTCTACCGTGAGCCTGAATTCGAGGCAGAGGTCATTATACCTGCCGGCATCTCTTCTATTGTTGCCTACTGTCTTTTTTGCCTCGTCTTCGGATGGGGCTCCCTGTTTCAGGCACCGGATTTTGTCTTTCGAAACCCCATTGAGCTGGGACCTTACATCGTGCTGGCCTTTGTCCTCGTAGGCGGTGGAATTCTCTATGTGAAATCCTTTTACGGAGTGCACCGATTTTTCAGTAAATTGAACGTCCCGAATCATCTAAAGCCGGCCATTGGCGGTCTCTGCACCGGTGCTATCGGCTGTTTCTTCATGAAAGAGACGCTTGCCTTTGGTTACGGTTCTGCCCAGATGGCCCTCGACAATGAACTCCCCACCCTCTTTCTCGTCGGTCTGGCCTTTGGCAAAATCTTTACTACCTCTTTTTCTATAGGATCAGGTGGAAGTGGTGGTGTTTTTGGCCCCTCTGTTGTCATCGGCGGGGCCTTTGGGGGGGCTGTCGGGAGAATCTTCCACAGCATCATGCCGGGCGTTGTGACCGAGCCGGGAGCCTTTGTCGTCGTGGGGATGGCTGGTTTCTTTGCTGGCGTCTCCAATGCCCCGATTTCCACCGTTATTTTTGTCAGTGAAATGACCAATTCTTATCACTTGCTCTTGCCCAGTCTGCTCGTCTGTTCTCTGGCCTACTTGCTTACCAAAAAATGGACCATATACGAGAAACAGGTGTCCACAAGAATAGACTCCAATGCCCATCGCGGTGACTTCTTCGTAGACGTCCTCGGTACGATTCGGGTCAAAGAGCTTATGCCTAAAGTCAGAAAGGTGGAGCTTGTACCTGAACATATGCCCTTGACGGCCTTCAGGGACATCTTCTCTTCCACGGATCAGCATTACTTCCCGGTCGTGAACAAAGAGAATCTGTTGACCGGCATATTCTCCATAAACGATATTCGGGGAATTATCTTCGACCAGGCCATGGGAGATCTCATCGTCATGGAGGATGTGGCCAACCCAGGCATCATTGTGACAACCCCCTCCGAAGACCTCAATGAGGTGCTCAAGAAGTTCACCATTCGCAATATTCAAAGGCTTCCTGTCGTCAAAGATGAAAACCACAGGGTGTTGCTGGGTATGCTCGACCGCAGGGAGGTCATTGAGTATTACAACCAGAGAGTGGAAGAGATAAAATCGACTCGCCAACGGGTGGATATTGAGTCTGACCGCGAAATCAGTCAACTGAAGAACATCCCTGTACGCGTGGCCATGAGACGGGAGGTTGAGACCGTCCACGCTGACATGTCTCTCAAGAGCCTCCAGGAATTCGTCTACAAGAGCAAGTTCAACAGCTTCTGCGTCCTTGAGAGCAATAATCGACTAGTGGGCATCATATCTTTGTCAGACTGCCAGAAGGCTTATGAGGGCGAGGGGGAAAAGGCGCTGACCGCAAAAGACATCGCTACACGCAATTTGGTGACGGTCACGGAAGAAGACAGTCTTTTTTTGGGCCTCACCAGAATCACGCAGGGAGATTTCTCCATCCTCCCTGTTGTTGACATCAACGATCCCAGACGTCTGCTTGGAGTCATCAGTCGAAGGGACATCATGTCCACCTATGACGATATTGTCATCAAAAGGAGCAACAGGGGGCGCTAACGCTGACCCTCTAGCCCATCGGACCCGAAGTATTCTCATATTTCACTTCTCTCAAGAACAGCCCCTGTGCAGGGGCTGTGATCCCCGCCTCTTTGCGATCCATTGAAGTTAAGATATCTCCGAACCCCTCTGGGAAGTCTTCCCGAACCCTACATCCACGAGGGTCCCCACGATGTTGCGGA
>Ga0180438_10010678_pt1 | contig 11230 bp, 20 predicted proteins | sample SS_ome_12_FD_132455 | JGI IMG/M metagenome (GOLD analysis project Ga0180438, IMG submission 132455) | Hypersaline lake sediment archaeal communities from the Salton Sea, California, USA - SS_3_D_2 metaG | ecosystem: Environmental > Aquatic > Non-marine Saline and Alkaline > Hypersaline >...
GTGAGCGTTAAAATAAGCGCCCAATAAAACGGATTTTTTCTTACAATCCAACCCTGCAAACTTTTTTCTATCAAGTAAATATTTGGGCCGCGCAATTATTTCTTCCTCTTGGTCTTCCAGGTACGGTATTTCTCTAACACTGTTGAAAAAAGATTTAAGTGTTGTATCAAGATAGCCGCCCAGGTCGCGCCAGTATGCAGCCATTTGATAGATCCGTTTAGCAGTTTGTCCCCTGGAGTAAAGATTTTCACTTGACAACTTCATAATTAGACAATTGAAATTTTACCCAAAAAAAAAAAAAAATGCAACCGGATTTCCCCGGCTGCATTGTTGCATATATGCAATAAAAAATATGCTAATTGGTGAGGTATTTTAAAAAATGCAGATTTTTCTTTTAAGGTTTATTCAATCAGTTATAAAAAAAGCTGAAAAAAAATTTTGTTTTGTTGCATTGATACAATTAATTCATGCCAACCGGCGGCACACCCGGCATATTTTGGGGGCCATGGCTTGGGAAAATATCCGGTTCTAATTTTGTGATTTTCAATTCATAATTTTGTTTAGAAAATTTTTTTACAAATTCTTTTACTTCAGTTTCATTTTCAGCAGCTATCCAGGAATGATGACACACACTTGCACCCTGCGGATCTGCCTGCGTTAATGTTACCCTGTATAAATTTGGTTTGTTCATTTTTCATTTTCCTTATAAAATTCGGTTATATACTCTATAACTTCATCAATTGAATGTGAAACATTAAAAACTGTATCGCTTGTTGAATGTATGTTAGTTTTTTTATTGTTCCATACATCCCTAGAGATCGCAACAATACTGGAAACTTTTATAAAAACTTCCCCGGTAAAATTTTCAAAATCATTTTTACCAGTTCCAGTTATTTTTTTTCCCTCATAATCAAAAGCCAAAAATATTTTTTTCATAGTATGTGCCTTTCTTGATTGTTTGTAAGTAACTATTGCATAAATGTAACAATTTCCAAGGTATCAAGGGAAAAAATACCACAATTACCAGGAAAAAATACTACTGGCCTTAAATTGTGTATATATTGTGGATAGAGTATTGAAAACTAAAAAAAGGGGATTTTCAAAACAGGGCATAGTATCCCGATAAAAACAAAGAGCGCGCCCCCTGGCTGCATAGAATTGCCCGGTGCGCTTTGAGGAAAGAGATCGCGCCGTGCCGGCGAGATACTACCCCCCCAAACCCCCCCTAAATTTTTCGGGGAGTAGGGGCAGCCCGGAATGAAGAATTTTCTACCGCTGGTGTTTGCCGTCTAGGTACTTGCCAGCCGCCGCGCGCGCCAGGTTCCGGCCCTGGCCGCGCAGCTCCCCCCCTGGATTAAGGCCAGGAACACTTTTAAAAAATCAACTTAAAACTGCTGAATATTCCTTTTGTATTTCTTCCATTGATGGCCTGCCGTATGTATCGGCAGTTGTAGCAATAGATTTGTGTCCAAGGATGTCGCGTATAATTTCCAACTGCACATTTTTTGATTTTAAATAACGCGCTAGGGAATGCCTAAAAATATGTGGGTTTACATTTCGCCGGGCCGGATCCGGGTTCTTTACTTTGGCGCGTTCTGCTGCCGCCGCAACTATCCGGTTGATTTGTGGCCCTGACAGTCCGGCCCTGCCTGACCTGGCAGGGAAAATAAAACCAGTTCGGCGCGGCCCCAAATAAAAAGTTAGATCTGCCGCCAGGTGCGGCGGAATAGGTACCAATCTTTCTTTTCCCTTACAACGCATTTTAAGCCGCTTGTCAGGCCGGAAAAAATCATGTATAGTCAGGCCCGAAATTTCTGCCCTTCTGGCTCCAGTATAGGCCAGGATTTTAAGTAGTACGCGATCGCGCGTATTTTCCGCCGCATCAATAATCTTTTCTATTTGTTCCCTGGTTAGGGTAAATTGTCCCCTGGTATTCTGTTGTTTCATACAACCCCCTATTCTATTTATTACTTCAATGCAATAAAAGATAGGGAATTTAGGGTAATTAAGCAATTGAAAAGCCGGAAAATACAACATATTGTGTAAACTGTTGCCTGGTTCCTTTATTTACAACCGCATAAGGGGCATTTAGGCGGCTTTTTAATGTTTTGCAGTTCTGCCCTGGTTGACTCTCTTTTCTTTACTTTTAGGCTGTCCCTGGCCCCCTGGCTAGCCTGGTACCGCTTGCCGGCCCGGTGTGCTTTCCCAACGCTGCTGCCGTCTTTCCTGGCCGCTATGATTTCCCATGCAATGGGTTCGGAAATTATACCGCTTGTCATTGCATCAAAAAATTCGTTTAATGACGGCTGCCGGCCCGGCACCATTTCGGAAACCATATTGTATTGTTGTTCCATCCATTCCCGGTGTAATGCAGTTACCTTAAATTTTGCCATGCTATACGCTCGATTCTGTTAAATTCCGGCCAGGATGCAGCTGCACCTTTTAACTTATTTGATTTTCCTTTTTTTCCAGGTGTTCTTTTATCATTTCCGGATACCTGGCGCTGTTTTGTACCTGATATTTCTCTTGAAAAAAATTGAAAAAATCATCATCAGCAGCAGAATAATAAACCAACCAGGCAGGAACAGGCCGCGCATTGGGGCCGGCAAATTTACCGGGTGATACAATACCCTGCAAAATAGTTTGAACAATCCAACCCTGCTGCCGTGCAAATTCATAACAGCCATTTATTTCGTATGGCATGGCAACCGGGACAATATGACCTAAAAATGTACTACTCATTTGGATCCGCCTTTTAATATTAATGTTGTGATTGCAGTTACAACCCTTTCAACAGCGCTTTCAAGCTTTGCCATTCTGTTAATCAATTGTAACCGGGTTATAAAATCAAATACTAACTTCATAACAACCAGGACGAAAGCAGCGCCAAAAATACTTTTAAATTCCATTTCGGTTATTTGAGATAGAACACCAAATCCCATAGACCACCAAAAGAAAAATTGTCCATTGAATTATTGCCGTTAAAATTTCGATCATTGCTCAAGTTCAAACCCCAACTTTTTCATTAAAGCGCCCATTTTATCCGGGCCGATCTCCGGTTCCTCGCAGCCGGCAGAATAAATTATACTGGCAAGCTGCGGATCCGCTTTGGCCGCTTGCATCTGTTCGCTGCCGTCTATTATCGGTTTAATGCCTAAATCAATTCCGGCCTGCGGCATTTTTAAAATTTTTGGCCCCCACTCCTTAATAATTCCAATTACATCTTTAACAATGTTGTACTGGTCTTGTGTTGGTTCAACCTCCGGCAGGGCCGGGACCGGCGGATCCAATTTATCCAGGGTTTTATCAACAACAGCATTGCCCACTTTTTGCAACATTCCGATCATCACTTCCCCCATTTGCTCAACCGCGCCGAATTCATTTTTTGGCTTGTTTTTTTCTTCCACCATTTTGACCAGGCTTGAAATTATTGTGTCCTGTTGATCGTTAGTAGGTACATCAAGCGGCTTGTTAAAGCTGCTGTCCAGGTAAATTGTTTTGGCAATTATTTCATTATCTGCCTGCCCCACAAAATCAGCTTTTAACCAGTATTCGCCGCCGCCGAAAAGCTCCCCTAATTCCTCTTCACCTGGTATGTAATCAAAGCGCTTTAAAAAAAGCCGCCTTTTTCGCCGGTGTTGTTTTATTACCCGGTATGCAATTATTTCTATATCCTCTGCATAGTCCGGCAGGGTTTTTTCAAAATAACTCCGAAGATCCGGATCCGGATCCTCATATATTTTCTGGTTAATATCTGGTTGCATGGCCGGCTTTACTTCCTGGCCGTTTGCATTTTCCACATTTTCAATAGTTTCCTGTTCCATATTATCCGCCTTTTTTTGTGCCGCCCTGGCCCTGCCCCATGGTGATCATAATACAAGGAGTTAAACAGGATAGACCAGGGCAGCAGTTATGTACTTATTTTTTCATTCATCCACTTGTAAAATCTTTTGGCCGCCAGGCCCAAACCCAAAGCAGTAAAAGCCAGGCCTGCATATTGAGTATATTTTTTTGATATATCCCTGTTTAAATTCACATGGATCCACCCGGTGTTGGTTTTATCTGTCTTTGCAGTAAAAGCAGAATAACCAGGCCAAAGCGGCTTAATGAATTCATTATATACTTGCCGCATCTGTTTATCATCCAGGAACCGGCCCTGCTTATTTTTCAATACAAAATCCCTGGCCAGGTTGTACATGTGACTGCTGTCAATAGCGGCAGAATAACCCTGCTCCCTCAATTTTGTGTTTTGCTGTTCGGATCTGTATCCGCTTGTTACCTGGTAATCAAAAGCCGGCAGATATTTTTCAAAAAAATCGTTTAAGGTGCGGTCAGTAATAAAGCCGTTAATTTTTATGGTAATTGGATCTTTGGGTATCATGGTGTTGTTGTAAATCTGTGAGCGCTTACAAAATATTCTGCCGCTGTTCCGACCACATCCGCCGCCGTGTTGCTGTTTGTTAGCCTGAATTCAAATACATCTGTACCATTTACTGAAACATCACCGGACAAAACCATTCTAGATCTGCCGTTGTCAACATTCCGCGCCTCGCTGCCTGTCATTTCAACCCTGTCCTGCGTAATGTTGTATAAATCCAAATAATTTTGATTGGTGGCGGTGCCTATATCGGTCAAGGTGCTGCAGCCGCTTATATTATATTTTCCGGCGCTCGGTTGCCAGGTGCAATTGCTTATATCAAATTCGCCGGCTTCATCATAGGATTCAGATCCGAAAAAAGATAGATCATCCTTTTGAAACATATTTCTTGCCGGTGTAAAATCCTGGTTTGCAGGGGATTGATTGGCATATACCCGGATCGCATTGGTTGAAAAGCCTGCCGGCCCTGCCGGCCCTGCCGGCCCCTGGCTGCCGGAAAGCTTGACCAATATCCATGTTGTATCTGATTGTAGATCGTCGCCGCCGCTGTCTGCCGTGTATTCGCACCGGATTAAATCATTTGCGTTGGCTTCAAAGGGTACGCCTTTTGAAATCATGTCCCAATCATCATTGGCGGCATTTTCTTTAATTGCATGTACACTATCGGCAATTGGTACACCATTTAAAGTAAATCGGGTTTGTATGGTGACATTGGAATTATTGATCAATGTACCATAAGCAAAGGCCATATATAGGCCGCTTACAAGTACGCGCATATCACCGCCGCCGGCATTGGTTATAACTGCCGGTTGATTGAATAGGCCGGCCCTGGTAAAAAAGGTTCCGCCCCAACCTGGGGTAGGAATTGTTGTCCTGGCTTCTAATCCAAGAAGACCAACAGCCAGATCGCTAGATAGGCCGCCGCCGCCGCTATCAATTGGCCATCCCCTGCCATTAGTTCCCCATGCCCCGGAAACCATCAGCGCCGCCTACCGTATGTTTCCAGGTTCGCGCCGGTGTCAAGCTGTTGATCAATGTACCTTTTAACCCACTCCCCGGAAGCAATTCTGTATATGTTGAATTGTACAAGCGCGTCAATATTGTTTTTGCCTGCAATGGTTCCATCCTGAGTAATGGCCCCGGTGAAAGTTGCCTGCAACTTGTCGCCCTCCTGGCCGGTATTAAAATATTGAACAATTGAAAAATTGGAAAGGTAAGTAATAAACGGCTGCCGCTGTTGGAAAATTTGCTGCCTGGTACTTTCCAGGGTTAATTGTATTTCTAATTCGCTGCCGCCAATTAAATTATTTTCAAAGCCGCTTTCCGGAATGTTCAGCGAAAAATTAACGCGCTCAATCATATATACTGAATACTCGAATAAATCAAGCACATCAACATTCTGATTGGCCGGTATTCCCCATTGATAAGTGCCATTGGCAACAGGGGCATTATATAGCGCGTTAAATACATTTTTAGTAATTAACGGAAAGCTTTTTACTGGTATAGTGTTTGAAATACTCATAATGATAATTGGTAGGCTGTTCTGATTTGCAGAAATACCATAATTGGAATTGTATCGCCGTCAAGGTCTGTTGGAGCGTTGAACATGTTTACCCGGCCCAACACTTCCACGGAGATCCGCCAGTCCAAAGCTGTCGCCGGATAGCTTACATAGGTATCTAAGGCAACCAGGTTGTTAGGTTCCGGAACAAGGAGCGCCCCACCATCACCAAACTGATCCAAGTCCCCATTTTGTGAATTGTCCCGGTTTGCCCATCTTAAATTAACTTGCAATGGTAACAATGTAGCCTGGCCGAATTGATAGGGAAAGCAAATATTAATTCCCTCAATTAGCAGGCCGCCGCCCTCCGGAAAATATTTTCTTGAATTTATATCTTGTAGATCGCTCGCGCTGCTGTCAATGGGTACTTCATCAACAGACAGATCCACATCAAAAGAATTCAGATCCGGATTATAGATAAATTGTCCGTAGCCCTCAGCCATTTTATACCCTGCTTAATTTTCTATTTAAAATGTTTTCACCGGCGCACAATACATCCAGGGTTATATCTCCGGCAGTATTGATGTAATTTGTAAACTTGATTTCAAAAGCGCCGGTTTTTAAAAACAAGCGTTTTAAATCCATACTTTCAAATACTTGCCCATTGGCAGGCCTGGCAACCGGAAATTGATCGTAAATTCCAGGTGTTGAAATCAATACAATATCCGTAGGAACATTAAAGCGTTTATTGCTCCGGCACAAATCAACTATTTGCATTTGAATAGTTGAATAAGTTGTAGGGGCAGCAGCGCCAATTGAATTGTATTGAATGTAGATTTTATGCAGCAAATAATCTGCACTATCCGGTACATTGATTATAACGGATGCAACCGGATCCCCGGAAACAAGATCCAGCTGCTTATAGATCCAATATGGATACCTATCCGGATTGTAAAAATCCATCATCCGGCATTGGTGCGGTATTTAGTACCCCAGAAAGCAATGCTAAAATTATTTTCATAATTCGCATTGTTAGAAAGGTCTATAACTATCTGACTGCTTGCCAGAAAAGGATAGACAAAAGCTTTTGGGTAAAAAAGCGCATTGGATGGATCGCCGGCAATACCACTTGTGCGCTGCCGGCCAGGTGAAAACACCAGGTTTGCCGGCACTAGGGTATTAAACAATTTAATGTTTCTGCCCTCATCCGTGATATTAAATGAAATTGAATTTACTCCGCTGTCCTCTGTTCCCTCATTATCAATTAAGGTTGTAAAGCTGCCAGTTATTTCCAGGCACAAAAAATGTGCATCAGATGTAACCGGGATCTGCATTGTTGTGCTGCCATTGGCAGGCACCGCTTTACTTCCATGATAACAGAAATCATAAACGGTCAAGGATTCGTCCAGAATTTCATCAATTGACATGTCTTTATACAATAATCTTTCCTGCATTTTATTTCCTTTTAAAGTTAATGTTTATGCTGCCGCCCTGGTTGACCAGGGCGGCGGCGGAAAGATTAAAGCCTGACCAGGCCGCCCACCAGGGAGATCTGCAACTTGTCGCCCTCCAGGCTTGCATCAAGCGCCGTATTGAAAACAATATTTACAGAAAAATTAGATTTTGCAGGCAGGATGATTTCAACCGGACTCTCCCAAACTCCGGTGTATTCGCTGCGGCCATAGGCTTGATCGCCGGCGGCTGCACCGCTGACAATAATCGGGAAAGCGGCACCCATAAGCTGCGGAAGGGGCAGCTGCACCAATGGCGCTTTGTTTGTGAAATCGAATTCCAGCCAGCCGGTGCGAAAAGCATTAATAATGTTTTGCGCTTCTGCCTGGCTTTTTGCGGCCTGGGGAATGTAAAACAATTCAATTGCCCTAACTTCAAGCTTTTGTGCCTGGGGCATCTGGTTTGCTGCCGGAAAATTTGTTTCCGCTTTTGTCTTTCCGCCCTGTCCTAGGGGAGTAGAGAAAAACGAATATTCCAGGGTAGCCACTTCAAGCAGCAGGGTGTCATAATATGACCACCACAGCAGTTCCCCCATTTCGGTATTATACGCGCCCTCTTCCATTGCGCGTAGTGCGGATCTTACTTCTTCAGCCATGATAATTTATCTCCTTATATGTTAATGTTTGGCTTTTGATTGATTGAAATTTTTTACCTGGTGTAGGCGCGCTTTCCGCGACTATACCCGGTTGAAAGTCCTTTTCTGGTGACATCAACAGGCTTGCCAAGCATGGCGGCATTTACCGGCCTGCCGGTCTGAAGTTCTGCCAGTTCTGCAGCGTTGAATTCCCTGGCCCCCATTGTAAGACCAAACCCTGAAATTAAGGGTTTAAGCTGCTCGATTGCAGCGCCGGCAATAAAGCCGGATCCTACCTTTTTAACCATGGGATTTTTTACCATGGTTACAAGGCCCAAACCAATTGCAACATTGGCAAGGGATTTAATCCAGGGTGCTTGTGTTTTTACAACCGGGATCTGATTTACGGCAACGGATGAAACGAGAGCGCCGCCGCCAACGAGAGCGCCATTTAAGAGCGCATCAAGGGTGTTTTTTTGTAGCCTTTTCATTGTTGGTCTTCCTGTCCTTTTTGATGTTCTGGCGGCTGTCCTGGTTGTTTTTTTCACCGCAACAGGCCTGCCGGTTCTTTTTGTTGTTGTCTTCTTTTTTGCCGTGCCGCTTGTCCTGGCTGCCGCCCTGGCTGCCGGCCTGCTGGCAGGGGATCCGCTTGTGCGTTTACGCGCAGCGCTCCGCCGGGCTTTTTTGTATTCAGCCCAACCTTTTTTAAATCCCATTTTTGCGTATTTTTTCGGGAGTCCCTTTCTAGCCATTTTATTTTTTCCTTTTTAAAGTTTTGAGTAAAGGAGCGCCAAAGTATAAACCAACGCCAAGCAAAGCGGCAACCCCAACCCATTTAATCCATGTTATTTGTTTTTTAATATCTGCTTCAATGGCATCTGGAATTAGTGCGGAAACAATGCTTTCTTTTTTTGGTGCCGCCGCCCCTTTCCACCATTTCAGATCAATTTTTCCCTGTTCTGCCATGTCTTTAATTCCGGCAAGAATTAAAATTATTTGGCTTTTATCCATGGCAGATTTTTCAACAACAAAATCAATGGTTTGTTCCTGTCCTTTTTGTCCATACCAGGGCAGGCCTTTTTTTAAAGCTTCGGCATAAGAATTGTAGACGTTATCTACAATTTTTGTGTTCCATTTCCGGTGTGGGTAAGTTTCCATTAAATACCCTAAGAACCAGAGAGTAGGAAAAGTCCCCGGAACAAAAGCGCTACCTACTTTATACTGCATTTATCGCTTTTTCCCCATCATCATAATTAAAAGCAACCCACCAATTGCGGCGCCGCCCCAAATCAACATTTTTTTATCAAGTTTAAATCCGCCGGCTGCCGGTGGTGTTGATGTGCTTGCTGTTGCTGCAACTTGTTTGACAACTGTTTTTGCTTTGGGCATTAAAAAGTCAAGGCCGGATTTTTTCGCATAGCGATCAACCATTGACCATCCTTTATCTACCATGCCACTATCTGCAATTAACGATTTGAAATCAACGCCTGAAAGTTCCATTTTATTTCCTTACCATAAGTAAATACAACGCCAGGGCCGCACTACTCGCAAATATCGAATAGCGGATAAATTTTTCATATTTTTTATTTTTTTCTGCCTGGTTCATTTTTTCTTTTTAACAACATTCATAAATAAAACAGTCCCAATAAGTCCGGCGGCAGCCAGGCCGATCACTTTCATGTTCTGCTGTTTTTTCTGTTCCTGCATTGCAGCGCGTTCAATTTTTGCCTGCTCTTGTGCTGCGGCTGTTTCGGCTGCAAAAATTGTCTGCATCAATTCAGCCGTTAAATTTTTATCAATTTTTTGTTCCCACCTGGCCGGCGCGTATTTTTCCAAAAAGGATTTTATGTCTTTAGCATATTGGGCGGCCTGTACCGGATCCTTAAGGGTATCATAAAAGGCAATGGATTCTTTCAAAAATCTGTTGAGGTCTTTTTTTATCATGGCGGAATGTAGCCACTCTCCCCCCCACTCCGGCCACATACCATTAACAATTGAAACCATGGTTGTATAGTCCAGGGATTCAATGGCCGCTTTTATTACTGCATCTGTAAAACCCATGCTTTTTAAAATTGCCTTGATAGCCTGCGAATAAGAAATTTTCCCGGCTGCATCTTGATTGACGTAAAAATTCCAAGCGGATCTTAAAAACTGTCCAGGTGATTTTAAAAAATATGCAGCATGCCAAAGGGTATTATCATTTCCATAAATTGCCGGATCGATACCAAGACCATAAAAATAATTCATGGCTTCGGTATAACTTTTTGAATTAATGAAATGGTTTAAACCTGGCGTAATATCTGCCAGATTAATTTCTGCAATTCCGGAAAGCTTATTGATTTTTAATTTCATTTCATTGCCATCATTAAGATTAATAGGGCCGCCAGCCCAATTCCACCATATAACAAGTATTCTTTGGGCATACCGGCGGCGGATCCACCGGCGGCGGCATAGTTCACTTTGGCGCTTTGTCCAAAGCCGCCAAGCAGGCCGCCCAATGTATCCATTAAGCCGCCGCCGCCGCCCTGGCCCTGCAACATTCCTTGCAAACCCATTGACGCGCCGCCGCTCGCATAGGCCGCGCCGTATTGCATTACACCATTTACAACTTGTTCATCTGTCAACAAGCGTATTGCATCCCCGGTGTTTCTTCCCACCCATCCAGAAACATCTGAAAAAGTGTTTCCTACACTTCTTGTCACCGCTTTGGTTGATTTTTTTAAATCCGTCCACCATCCGGAAAGTTTAGCCTGCTCGAATAATTCCCCAAAAGTTATGCCTGGATTTTCTTTTGCAACCAGGGAAAGAAACCAAATCCCTGCATCAATATCGGAAAGCTGCCGGGGATCCACTTTTTCCAGGGCGCTTTTCTTTTCTTCCGGCTTGCCGGCCATGCTGAAAAGTGAAAAGCGGAGATCCGCGCCGGTTCTTTTTGCTTTGCCTGACATTGTTACAAGTTTAGTCATTTAATTTGCTCCATTACTTGCGCCCTGGTAACATCCGGTTTGGCTTCAAATAATTCGTAATCTGAATAGGTTGCATCTGCATTAAGCCAACGATCACCGATTTTAACTTGTGGGAAAATATGGTGTATTTCTTTGTTCGGCTTTTCTGAAACAGTAACCAGCCGCCAGGGCATGCCGTGAGCGTTAAAATAAGCGCCCAATAAAACGGATTTTTTCTTACAATCCAACCCTGCAAACTTTTTTCTATCAAGTAAATATTTGGGCCGCGCAATTATTTCTTCCTCTTGGTCTTCCAGGTA
>Ga0180438_10010680_pt1 | contig 11228 bp, 9 predicted proteins | sample SS_ome_12_FD_132455 | JGI IMG/M metagenome (GOLD analysis project Ga0180438, IMG submission 132455) | Hypersaline lake sediment archaeal communities from the Salton Sea, California, USA - SS_3_D_2 metaG | ecosystem: Environmental > Aquatic > Non-marine Saline and Alkaline > Hypersaline >...
AATATATTGATATTTTAAACAAAGAGGGTAGAATAAAACCATCTAAGCCCGAAAGATTGGGCGGGAAAAGATAAATTCGCTCTTTGTCAAAATGGATTGCGAACGACGGGAATCCATCCCAAAAATTCCTCGTCGAAGAAACTCGAACTTGCGTACGACGGCGACGGGGGAAGAGTGCTTCGCGAAGCCGAGAACGAGTCAACTCTCTACATCGGTTCATCCTTTGAAGCGGTCGGCACCCCAGGCGAGCCAGCAGACATTGTAAAAAAACATGTCTTTATGGGTTCCACCAGAATCTGCACCATCGAAACCGAAACCGGCTCGCCCAGCAAGATTTACTGGACGCACCAGGATCACGTAGGAAGCTCGAACGTAATAACGGATGAAACCGGCACGGTCGTAAACATCCTCGAGTATACGCCCTACGGGACAGTGTCGCGCGATACTGGCGACTACGCTACGGATAAGCGATTTACCGGCAAGACGTGGGACAACTCGTCCGAGCTCTTCTACTACGGGGCGAGGTATTACTCGCCCGAACTCGGCCGCTTTATTACTCCTGACCCGACGATACAACGCCCGTTTGACCCGCAGGACTTTAATAGATACCAATATTGCCGTTCAAATCCCGTCAGGTTCGTCGACCCGACGGGCTATGGATGGTTCGACTGGCTTAAAGATGCCTGGAACTGGGTTAAGGACAACTGGCAAGGTGTTGTAGCTGTTGCCGTGATTGCTGTGTCAGTCGCGGTTATGTGCGTTGCGCCCCAGACCATTCCTTATATGATGCCAACGCTCATAGGACAGGTATCCGGCGCGATTATCGGAGGCATGAGCGCCGCAGAAAGCGGAGGCAATATAGGCTCTGGCATGTTGTTCGGAGTAGCAGCCGGGACTGTAGCTGGCGGTTCAATAGGCGGTATGTCTAAACTGGACTATGGGGGATTCGTCCTGGGTAAAATGGCTATGGGGGCTGTAGGTGGTGCAGCCGCAGGAGCCACAAGCGGCTACGCAGGTGGCAAAGGAAATATCGGAGATATTGTAAAATCCGCAGCCCTCGGCGCAGGCACTGCTGCCATAATTGCAGGCGCAATGGGCGTATTGCAAGGCGATCCATTATTACCCGCCGGCAATGGCACAGCTCCCCAAGGACTTGCTCCAACAAATGAAGCTGCTGGCGCTGGAGACTCCTCGCCCGGTACAACCTCTATACCAAAACCAGAAACACCGGAAGAAGCGTTGAAACAAGCGCTTGTTGTAAAACCAGAACCAGCTCCTGTAGTAACACCATCACCAACACCCCAAAAAGAGATTTCATTTTGGAAAACATTATACCCGAATAAAGAATGGTGGCAATGGAGAAAGCAACAACATATAGATTTTATGGCAAAACCATTTCGAGCAAAAATGGAACATTTTCTACAAGAATATATAAATTGGGCTATCTATCGTTAATAGGAGATTTTTATTTTTTATGTCAAAAATTACACAACAAGATATGCCACTTTTGATAATATGGTTAATTATCGTCATTGCGGCTACCTATTTTTGGATTAAGTTTGTCTTTAAAAAAGGTGCTAAAAGTATGGAAGGAAAAGATTTTATTTTTGGAACGACAATAATGCCTTCCATGACCGCTAGACAGCTAAAAATATTAGCCAGTATACTTTATCTTGTATTAATCGGAATGACGATATTTTTGTTTTTGTAAGTGTAAAAATAGGAACAGGCACCGGTAGATAACATGCCACCCGACACAAAATCCATACTTGTAATCGACGACGAGAAGGACGCCTGCGAGATGGTGAAGTCTTTCCTGGAGGCGAGAGAGTATACCGTCCATACGGCGCTTAACGGCCGCGAGGGGATAGAGGCAGTAAAGAATAAAAAGCCCTCCCTCGTCTTCCTTGACGTTAAAATGCCCGGCATGAGCGGCCTGGACGTATTAGCCGAGCTCAAAAAAGAGAATATAAACGTAAAAGTTATTCTCCTCACCGGCCTTGCCGAAGGCGAGCAGATCGACAAAGCCAAAGAGTTAGGCATATCCGGCGTCTTGACGAAGCCCATCCAGCTAGCTGAACTCTCAAAACTCGTAAAAGAGAATATATAGCGCCTTCAAAACCACCCGCCTTGACAAACCAACCAAAATTGTGCTATTATAATTGTGCAAAAAAAGTATAATATAATATAAAAACCGCAAGGAAAAGAGAAGCCCATGAAAACAGACATATTAACCATAAAAGAAGTGGCAAAGTACCTGAAGCTCAAGGACATGACCGTATACCGCCTTGCCAAGAAAGGAAGCCTCCCGGCTTCCAAGGTAGGGGGGATGTGGCGCTTCAAGAAGGAGCGCATAGACCAGTGGCTCAGAGACCACGAACAAAAACCCGGAAAAAAACATGCAAAAAGATAAAAAGATATTCATTACGGGCGCCACAGGCTTCGTCGGATCTAACCTGGCGCACAAGCTCCTGAAGGAAGGTTGCAAGGTTAAACTTTTAGCCAGAAGAAAACGCGCCGAATCCGCCCAGGAAAGAATAAACGGAATCTTCCTCGAGCTCTGCGACAATAAACTAGCCGAATTCAGAGAAATCAAAAAGAACATGGAAGTAATAGAGGGCGATGTCACAAAAGCGGATTCTTTGGGCATTGCGGAAAAAGACCTAAAAAACTTTCCAAAAGACGTTAGCGCGGTATTCCATTCGGCGGCCTTCATGAGCTTCGATAACACGAAAAAAGAGGAGCTTTTCAGGCATAACGTCGGAGGGACAAAAAATGTCTTGGATTTTATATTAAAAATGAATATTCCCGAAGCGCACTTTTTAAGCACCGCCTACGTATGCGGAAGGGAATTAGAAGAGGAGATTGCCGAGGAAACACTAAAGAGGCCGCGGATATTCAATAATCCGTATGAAGAAGCCAAGTTCGAGGCCGAAAAAATAATCAGCGAATATAAAGAAAAATACCGGATAAAGACTAATATATACCGCCCAAGCATTATAGTAGGTGATACCAAAGCCGGGAGAACGCAGAACCTTTTCGGGTATTATACCGTAGTCCGCGCCATGCACGTCTTGAGGGAAAAGGTAATAAAACACCTTTCGAAAAACGACCCCCGCCTTAAGCCTTTAGGTGTCAGGCTCGATAAAGGAAAACTTCACCTTCCGATAAGGGTAGCATGGCTTAAAGAAAGACCCCTGAACCTTGTCCCGATAGACTACGTAGTTGAGGTAATCTTCGAGATATTCCGCACGGGAAGCGCCTCTGGCAAGACCTTTTACATCTTAAATCCCGTTCCTCCTTCCGTAGACGAGGTCCTTAGATATACCTGCGAGGCGTTGGGCATCTCGACCTTCCGGCTTATGGCGCTTGAGGAATTCATAGAAAAACCAAAGACCTTTTTAGAGCGCTTTTTGTTAAAAAACGTAAAAGAATACCTGCCGTACCTTGATATTCCCGAGCCGCGCTTCAAAGACGAAAATACGCCAAAAGTAATAAAGGACCGCGTAAAGCCGCCTGTCGTAAACTCAGAGTTCATACGAAAACTCGTTACCTACTGCGTCCAGACCAACTGGAGAAAAAAGATATACTTAAATAACGAAGAAGCGGAAATAAAAGATGTATCAATTTAGCCTTCTTTCCATAATCAACCTTGTTGTCGGCGCATGGATACTTCTTATGGGGATTTTTCTTTTCCTTACGAGGCGACATACCTACATACATCTTACATATTTTACTACCGCAGGCTGGATCCTGGGCTATGGATTCGCTCATTCGGCTATAGACGAGGGGCTTGCTCTATTCTGGTGTAAATTCGTGTACGCTTCGGTAATTTTTATCGCGCCTACCATGTATCACTTTGTTGTCGTATTCTGGCGTTTTAAAAAACAGGCTCGCTATGTCTGGATCAATTACGTTATAGGCCTTATTTTTTTAATAGTTCTTTTTACCACGCCGTACTTTATCGAAGGCGTGAAAAGATTCACGTGGGGCTGGCATACGGAGGCGAATGTCCGGCTTCACCCGATCTTCTTTTTATTCTTCTCGGCGGTATACGGCGTAGGCCTTTTAAATCTTTACACGAGGTATAGCGAGCAGAAAAAAGAAGGCTCCGCGCACGAGGCGCTCAGGACGAGGTACTTCTTTTTAATTTACTCGATTTCGGTTCTGGGGGTAATAGACTACCTCCAGGATTACGGGCTTGTCCGCTTTTATCCGGCAGGCTTCCTCTTCGCCGGCTTAGGGGTAACCGTTGCCGCTTACGCTATCATAAGATACAAACTTATGGACATAAACCTCGCCATCGCGAGAGCTACTATCTTCGCGATTGTGTATTTGCTCGTCCTCGGCATTCCTTTCGAGACGGGATTCGTAGGAAGGGTGTTTTTATCGGAGCGCTTCGGCGTAAACTGGTGGCTTATTCCGCTGGCCTTTTTGGGGATACTGGCTACGGTAGGACCTTTTATCTATCTATACCTCGAGCGCCATGCGGAGAATACATTGTTAAAAGACCAGCACAGGTATCAGGAGATTCTTCATAATCTATCGAAAGAGATGACGCTTACGAGGGGTTTGGATAAACTGCTTGAGCTTGTGGTCCATGTTTTGACAAAGACAATCCACATAACATACGCCGGGGTATATTTATACGATAGAGAAAAAGAGGGCTTCCTTTTATCGGCCTCAAGGGGCGAAAAGGTGAGCGCGAAAGCGAAAGCGATAGACAAAGACAACCCTCTGGTAAGATGCCTCCTTCAGACACGAAATCCCCTACTTCTCGAAGAGATGAAATACTCTCTCAATTTTGCGAACATAGGAAAAAACGAGATGAAGCGAGCCGTAAGTTATATGCACGGCATGAACGCTACCTTAATAATCCCGACATACGTAGAGAGTGAGATATTCGCCTTCCTCGTATTGGGCGATAAATTATCAGGCCGCATATACACCGAAGACGACTTGAACACCTTGTCCGTCCTTGCAAACCAGACTGCCTTAGCCATCGAGAATGCCCAGTTCCTGAAAGAACGCGAGGCGCTCGAGGCGCGCCTTCGCGAAACAGAAAAACTCCGCGCAACCGGCGAGATGTTAGGGTCGGTCCGCCACGAGATGGGAAACCTCATAAACAAGGCCTCAACCGGCATGCAGATGATGGACGAGCTATACCTAAAAGGAGACAAGGAAAAATACAACACCCTCAGAAATAAAATCGTGGATAACTTGACCTCCGCCAAAGCCATCTGGAAATACGTCGACGAGTATAAAGCGAAATCAGAATCAGGAAAAGTCGTATCTTTTAAGCTGAGGGATATAATAGAAAGCGCCCTCTCTGATTCCAACGGCCTCTTGGAAAAATGGAATATAAAGGCGACAACCGCAATCGATCCCAGAATCTCCCTAAAGGGCAAGGAAACCCTCCCCGATATCTTCAAACACCTTATCATAAACTCCTCTTACGGAATGGAGCTCTGCGGCGCGGGAGACAAAAAAGGAGAGCTCAGCTTCTCTGCCGACGTAAATTCCGAGACCGGCAGCGTAGAGATAATCCAGCGCGACACAGGTTGTGACCTTGCGAAAGAGAGCCAAGGGCACAAGCTCATGGGAGGCGAACTCTTCGCCGAACAGGGAAAACTGGGCGGCATAAATCTATTCCTTGCGCGAAGGATAATTCACGACCACAAAGGCACACTCGATATACGGTCTAACGACGCAAAGGGCACAAAGTTCATAATAAAACTGCCCCTGAGATATACCGGCAATGCTTCCGGCTCTTCTGAAAGTTAACTAGCAGCTCGCCCGATTACACGCCTGCTTGACTACGAATCCCTCTTACCGCGCGCGACTTAAGAGACATATAGAGTCCTACATACTCTCTCTCCCTTTTAAGGGAGAGAGAGCCCTCATCCCGCCCCTTTTGAGGCAGTATAAAGAGTGAACCATCCCTCAAAAGGGGCGGGATGGAGGAATGTGAGTGAGGGTATAAAAGAGAGGAAATCGACCTACGAGGAGCGGACACGGGCAATAAAAATCCAGCGCCGGCTTCATGAACAGACAAGAGGCTCAAGCTCGTTTGGCTTTTAGCGCTAAATTTTACGTGAGGGTTGCCAAAGAAAATTTTGGGCTAAAAGCCTCTTGCTCGTAACGCCTCTTGTCTATTCATGTAGTTTACATAACAGCACATTATCGATAAGGAGCGGCTTTATTTACCCCGAGTATGGCATGGCATGCCATTTTGAGGGGTAAACAAAGCCGCTCCGTCTCAATTTGTCTTTTCGGCTTCCTTCTCTATAAAGACAAATTTAGTATCGATAATGTCCGTGTGTTATGTAAAAGGCGCTGGATTTTTATATCGAACGCGGTATGCGGACGCGGAGTGTGCCGCCTTCCTTATTAAAAGCCACAAGAGGATTTAGCTGGGTCTCCCCTGAGCGACCGAAGGGAGCGAGGGGGAGACCCGCATGGCCAGGGTTGCGATTACCACTGAACGTCGCGCGTGGATAGGTGTGCTCGAACTCGGGAGGGTATAAGCGAGGGGACGGACTCTCTTGGTTACGAACTCTGGCGGAACGAATGAGCGGGAGTGCGCTCGAAGCGGCGAAACTTCTTACGATTCTGTGTCTCGTTTGCGAGCGCGTTCCCAGGGGTTGTTCTAACCGGTCTCTTTTGCTTTACTTCGCACAAGCAGCGCGTCAATGAAGTCAGCCAGGGTCTTCCTGTCTTTGGGGGAGAGGGCTTCAGCCTTTTTTAACTTACGCCACAAGGCCGCGTGGTTAGAATCGGATACCTCGGCCTTCTTTAAGCCCAAGAGCTCATCTATGTTTATCTTAAGCGCTTTAGCGATTGGGATTAAAAGGTGCGTGGGAGGATAAGTCGTCTCGCCTTCGTAGTAAGCGATTACGCGTTGCGAGACGCCTATTTTATCTCCGAGTTCCGTTTGGGTAAACCCTTTGGATCTGCGCATCTTGGCCAGTCGCTTACCGAAATCCTGGACAAAACTCTTCTTTTTCACATTTTTAGTATAGCACATGAAAAATAATTTTCGCATATTTTACTTGACAATTTAATACGTTTATCGTATATTATTAATATAGGAAAATCAAGCGAAAAAAAGTCGATATTTGCTCTTGACAGTTCGCAAAAAAAGGCCACCAGTTTGTGATTTATGCCAAAACCAGGCTGGTGGCCAGGCAAAAGCAGCCCATGCCAGCAATGGCGAGACTGCATGCCCACTTTAATTCTACCACGAAAGGGGGTGGCTTACAAGATGGCGGTAAAACAAATGGAGATTAAAACGCGCGACATATGGGAGTCGGCCTACATCTTAGCTAAAGGGGGGAGATTGGAAGATATCCAGCTTACCGATACGAACGCTAAACTCGTCACCTTTATCTTTGAAGAAACCCCGGAGCTCTGCAAATTAAAAAAAGAATTTACCCTAGGCCATGCGGAATGCAGCGTATCAAAACTCAGGGCTTCTATGATCCATCTAAAACACGAGGTATTCCGGCTCGTTGGCAGATATTAAGATTGATTATGGAAAGGAGATTGAAATTATGCTAAACGTAACCTACGAAAATATATCCCAGATAAAGCGCCTTAACCTTCCCGAAATCTTGCAATCCAAAGGAATCCATCTAAAACGAAATTCTAACGGATCATATATAGGGCAATGCCCATTCCACGATGATAAAAATCCGTCACTCTCGGCATCCCTTAAAAACGACATATGGCTCTGGCACTGCTTCGGCTGCCATAAAGGCGGGACCCTTATAGACTTCTTGCGGCTTCTCGAAGGACGAACATTTAAGGAAATATATAAGGACTACTCGAAGACAAGCATAGAGAGACCCGTCGTTATGAGTAAAGACATCCAATCCGTTCTAAACCAGATAATTCGGCTCTACCACAATATCCTCTGCGAGAACGACAAAGCCCAAGAATACCTGAAAGCCCGCGGCCTCCTTGACAGAGACTTAATAAATACCTTCAAACTCGGATATTCTAACGGCGCCGTCTTGGATCTTCTCCCGAACGATGAAGCCATAAAGTCAAACCTCAAAGACATAGGCATCCTGAACGAAAAGGGAAATGAGTCTTTCTACAAATCAATAACGGTTCCCATATTCGACGAAAACGAAAACGCCCTAGGCCTCTACGGCCGCAACATCGAAAGAAAATCCCACCTTTACCTTAAAGGACCTCATAAAGGCATCTTTAACCACAAAGCCATAAAGGCCTTCGATGAAGTAATCCTGACAGAGGCTCTCTTTGACGCCTTAACGCTCTATAAACAAGGCTTCAAGAACGTAACATCTTCCTACGGCACGAACGGCTTTACAGGGGATCACCTGAAAGCATTTAAAGAGAACAAGGTAGAAAGAGTCTATATCGCCTATGACAACGACACGTCGGGAGAAACCCAGACCGTAAATCTTGCGAAGGATCTTACGCGCGAAGGCTTCGAGGCGCGCCGGATCCGGCTTCCGGAAGGTATAAAGGATATAAACGATTATTTTAGGTACAACCGCGGCCTCGATTTTATCGGGACATATGGCACCTTCGCGAATCTAATCAAGGAAGCAAAAAAGATAGGCTATTCCGCAACCCAAAGACGAAGAGAAGAAGGCCTCCTTAATTACGAGGACGGATGCGCCAACTTCCGGTATGCCGATGTGTTATACGAGATAAAGGGCATTGATATAAAGAGCGCCTCAGATCTAAGGGTGGTTATACTGGCGGAGCGCGGCGGCTGTCGGCACCAGGATCGCCTCGATCTGTATTCGGCAAAGACAAGAGGCATATTCGTAAATCATGTGAGCAAAAAGTTCAATCTCGATAAAACAAGGATCGAAGAGAACCTCTTAAACATAATAGAGGGGCTTGAGAATATAAAACGCGATGAACTCGATAAAGCGGAATCAAAGCCCTCCCGTTACCAGATGACAGACGAGGAAGAGAAAGAGGCGAAAGAATTCCTTAAAAGCTCATCCTTAATTGACAAAATCGTAACCGACATCGAAAAAGCAGGCTACGTAGGGGAGAGGGTAAATAAAGAGATCGCCTATCTTGCCGCAACCTCGCGAAAACTCGAGAAACCCCTCTCCTGCATAATAATAAGCCAGTCTTCCTCCGGCAAAAGCCATCTCATGGAGACGATTGCCTGTTTAATGCCGGATGAAGAAGTCGAATTTTACTCAAGGATTACGCCTCAGTCGCTCTATTACATGGGACGAGACGACTTAAAACACAAGCTTCTTATAGTTGACGAAAGATCCGGCTCTGAAGAAGCCGACTACGCTGTTCGAACCTTACAGACCCGGCACAGGCTCACATTGGCGTATCCGGTAAAGGACCCAAACACAGGCCGCATGAAAACAATCGTCGTTGAAATGTCAGGTCCCATAAGCTTTATAGAATCCTCCACCAAGGAAGCCCTGAACCCTGAAAACACCTCCCGGAGCTTCCAGCTTTACCTCGATGAATCAGAGGAACAGACGAAAAAAGTACAGGAGTACCAGAGATTTATCCGCTCGCTCGACGGTTGGAAGCTCCTCGACAAACGCGCCTCCGTCATAAGGATACATAATAACGCTCAGCGCCTACTAAAACCCATCAAAATCATAATTCCCTTTATCGACAGAATAAAATTCCCCTCGCGCTGGATAAGAACCCGGCGGGACCAGGACAGATTCTTGTCCCTAATCGAGGCTGTAACCTTCCTTTATCAGTACCAGAGGCCCATAAAACAAGACCAAAGAGGCAAGCCTTACATAGAATCAAGCCTCAAGGACTACGAAATCGCCTATAATTTAGCCGGAAGGGCGCTTCTAGACACCCTTGAGGACCTCCAGGGCTCTACAAAGGCCTTTTACGAGGCGTTAGAGACCACTATAAAGCGGAAAGCAACCGAATCCCTCGAGAAGTTTACATTTAAAAGGCGGGACGCGCGTGAATGGATGCGGCTTCCCGACCATTACGTAAAAAGAAAACTTGCCATGCTGGAAGAGTTAGAATACGTATCCTGCGAGCGCTCCTACAAAGGCGGCTCCTTCACGTATAGATTTATCCCACGGCTTACGCGAGAGAATTACATCTCCGGCCTTACGCACCCGAAAGACCTACAAAAAAGCGGGACATAGTGGGACAAAAGCGGGACTTTGCGTATCTTATTTAAAATAAAAGACTTAACCAAGAAGTACAACCCGGACACCTACTCATGGAATGGTATTGTATAGAATGAGGGAATTCATAAAAAGACACAGAGAATATTTAAGCCAAAGAGGGTATTCCGATAGGACGGTCAATGAGTATGCGTGGTGTATAAATTATTTTTGCAGGTGGATTAGAGAGAATAAGAGGAAAATCCACCCGAGAGACGTATCAAAAGACGACATATATGACTTCCAGAAACACCTCTTTCACTACAAGTCCAGAAAGGGGGGATACCTTAAGCTGACGAGCCAGGGAAAGCGCCTTCGGGTCCTGAAGAACTTTTTTAGGTTCCTCGCGAGAAGAGACGCTATCCTTTTTGATCCGACAACCGGCCTTGAGCTTCCCAGGGAAGAAAAACAGATTCCCAGAGACGTATTAACCAAACAAGAGGTAAAAAAGATCCTCAACAGACCCGACACAACCACTCTTTTAGGCCTCAGAGACAGGGCGATGTTAGAGCTTTTTTATTCGACCGGCATAAGGCTTAACGAGCTTATAACCACAAAGCTGATAGACCTGGACCTGGAAAGAGGCCTTTTGAGAGTAAAAGGGAAATTTAAAAAGGAAAGAATCGTTCCCGTAGGCAATATCGCAAGAAAGTATCTCATAAGCTATATCGATAAAGTAAGGCCTAGATTGCAAAGAGACGGCCGTCTGACGGGGCTCTTTTTATCAAAACAAGGTACGGCCTTCCACAGGTCGTCTCCCAACCCCATATTGAGAAAATACGTCAGAGAAGCCGGTATAAGAAAGCGAAACATAAACTGCCACGCCTTAAGGCACGCCTGCGCGACCCACATGCTCGAAGAAGGGGCGGACATCAGGTATATTCAGGAGCTTTTAGGCCACAAGTCCCTGGAAACTACCCAGCTATATACTAAAGTAGCCATAACGGGTCTCCGAAAAGTTCATCATAAGTTCCACCCGAGAGAGAAGGACTACAGGCGTGAGTTCACCCCTACTAACAGATATTATTATATTAAGAAGGGAAATACATATCACAAAAAATATATTGA
>Ga0180438_10010681_pt1 | contig 11228 bp, 7 predicted proteins | sample SS_ome_12_FD_132455 | JGI IMG/M metagenome (GOLD analysis project Ga0180438, IMG submission 132455) | Hypersaline lake sediment archaeal communities from the Salton Sea, California, USA - SS_3_D_2 metaG | ecosystem: Environmental > Aquatic > Non-marine Saline and Alkaline > Hypersaline >...
CAGGCAAGCCCAAGATACACATTGAAGGGCTGTCCCCACTGATCGTTCACCGGAATGATCTTGACATAGAACGGGGAGAGGGCCGTGATAAAATCATGACCAGCGGTCAAAGCACCGGCGCTAGCAATTCCTGCATTATCCCATGCGCCCTGGTCCGTGATAAAATCAGCAGCTCCTGTTGCGATGGTGTTGATGTCCTTCATTGTGCCTTTCTGTTTGGCCTTCTGAATCGCGGTAATCGCATTGGGAATCAGAAGAGCGGCAAGAATTCCAATAATGGCCACAACAATCAGCAACTCAATCAGCGTAAAACCTCTCGCTTTTTTTAACATTTAAAACCTCCTTTTTTACTCCTGGTGGTTTCTATTTTCTTTCACCAGTAAGTTTTTTTTATCGGGGAACAAAAGTGATGCAACTTTTGTGCCAAACCGACGTTATCGTAATCACTTGATATAAAACAAGTTAGCATCGTATCTCAAAGTTTTTGCGATCCATATTGACATTTATTGTCACCTTGCTGCCAATATTTGACAACTCCGCACTATACCACATATTCTTCCTTAAAGCCTTCTTTATTTCCCCGGTTCGCATCCTTCAATCCATGTTTTTCCACAAGATACCTGAGCGACCGGTAATTAATCCCGAGAATGCTTGCCGCCTCCTTCAAGTTTCCCCGGGAAAAATGGAGCGCCTGCTGGACATAACCGGACGTTATCTTATCCAGCACGGTATTCAAGTCAAATCCGGGCTCGAGAGAAGGAGCTGTTTCCTGCCGGTCTTTCGGTTGGAGCATTTCTTTCGGAAGACTTCCCTTGGTAATGGTTCCCCTCTCCTCGATAGCCACGACCCTCTCGATGGCATTTTCCAATTCGCGGACATTGCCGGGCCAGGGATAGGATTCCAAGATACCGATGACCTCTGGAGCGATTCTTTTCATCTGCCTTCCCATCCCGTTGCAGTACTTTTCAAGAAAATGGTTGACGAGCAAAGGGATATCTTCCTTTCTTTTCCTAAGGGGAGGCATCTCAAAAGAAATGACGTTCAAACGATAAAACAGGTCTTCTCGAAAATTGCCTTCTTTGATGCTCTTTTTCAAATCCTGGTTTGACGCGCCGAGAATCCGGACATCTACCGGAATCTCTTCGGTTCCACCCACTCGCCTGATCCTCTTATCCTGAAGGGCGCGAAGAAGCTTGACCTGCGTCCAGGGGGACATCTCGCCGACTTCATCCAAAAACAACGTCCCTTTTTCCGCGACCTCGAACATTCCTTTTTTGTTGACAATGGCTCCGGTAAAAGAACCCTTGACATGGCCAAACAGCTCGCTCTCAAGAAGGTTTTCCGGTAACGCTCCACAGTTGATCGAAACGAATGCTCTATCCCGGCGCGTGCTCATATAATGGATCGCCCGTGCTGCGATCTCTTTTCCTGTGCCGCTTTCCCCTGTAATGAGCACGGTAGAATCCGTCCCAGCAACTTTTTCGATCAAATTGTAGATCTCCTGCATCACCTTGCTTTTGCCGATCATGTTTTCAAAATCGAATTTCTCTTTAAGCTCTTTTTTCAGAAAGAGATTTTCTTCTTTCAAGCGCTTTTTTTCCATTCCCTGTGCCACGATGATCTTCAATTCTTCCACATCGAAGGGCTTGACGATATAATCGATAGCTCCCGCTTTGAGGGCTTCAACAGCCTGTTTTATGGTCCCGTATGCCGTGATCATCACGATCGGGATGTCCGGCCTCTTTTCTCGAACATAACGGAGGAGCTCCATCCCGCTCATCTTCGGCATCTTGATATCGGAAATGATCATATCGAAATCTTCGTTGGCCATCAGATCCACTGCCCTTGTCGCCGATAAGGAGGTTTTCACAACGTATCCTTCTTTTTCGAAAACCACGGTCAAAAGATCGAGGATGCTTTTTTCATCATCTATGACGAGTATTTTTTCCATTTTCCTACATTCTCATTCTCGATGTCGATTTTTCCTGCAACTTTGGCAGGACGATCACCACCTCTGTCCCTCGTTCTCGACCGGGGCGCACACGAATCTTTCCGCCGTAATCGTCTACGATCCTGTGCACGATCGCCATGCCGATTCCCATCCCTGATTGAAATTCAGTAGAAAGGAAGGGTTCGGCAAGTCTATTTCTTTCTTCATCTTCCAGACCGTTCCCTGTATCCACAATTTTCAACTGGACTTCATTCTTCTGATCTTGATCAAAATCGATATTTATGGACCCGCCCTCGGGAGCAGCTTTAATAACGTTTCGGAGAAGGTTCCAGAACATCTGTCTAAACTGCTTGGCATTGCCGAAATAGGGGACTCGGGACACTTTGTAATTCCCGCTCACCTGAAAACTGCCGTTCAGCTCTCCGTTATCCTCCAATAAAAGGAGCGTCTCTTCCAGCACCGAGGCCAGATCCATGTCGGAAAAGGTGTTTCTATCAGGGGAAACGAGGCTGAGGAACTGTTCTATCGAGTGAGAAACCCTGCCGGACTGTTCGACGATATTATCCATCAACTCCTTCTGTTCACCTGACAGGTCAAGACCCCCTCGAAGCACTTGAACCGAACCGGAAATGGTAGCGAGCGGATTCCTTATTTCATGGGCCAGGTGCGCGGAAAATTCTCCTGCTAAAGCCAATCGTTTCTTGATCTCCAATTCCCTTTCCGCTAACCGCAGTTTTTCTGCCGTCCGTCTCAATCCATCTTTCATGTAGTTCACCAAAAACGCCACGATAAAAAACATGCTCCAGGAGATGAAGATGTTGTTGATTACCGTTCCCGGAGATAGCTCCGTCGGTTGATCGGAACCCAAATACGGCAAAAAGCCCAGATGCATCCCGTTGACCAGAACGCCGAACAATACTCCAGAGAGAGCCGCGGTCAAATAGGCGGCCCGCTTCGACAGAACGATGCTTGCCGCGATAATTCCGAATATATAAAGGAAATAGAAGGATCCTCTCAAACCTCCGGAGACATACACAAACGCCGTGATCAACAGGAGGTCGAAAAAGATCTGGAGACTAACCTGAAAAGTTGGGTATTTTCCCCAATAGTACAGGAGGAGATACAGGATCGACAAAATGTAAGTGGCGATAATCAGGTAATAGAAGAGCGAGAGGGGGAGAAATGTGGACGTGCTGAACTGAATGATGACTGCGGACACGGCAAGGGTGGTGACGATGATCAACCGCAGCAGGATGAGCCAAAAAATGTCTTTTCTTCTCTTCAATGCTCTGTTCCTTCTCTAAAGGGAACCTATCCCATGAGATTCCTGTTTTTCACGCTGCTTTCCGTTTTTTCCTAAAACTTGTTCATCAGGTCGAAGATCGGCAAATACATCGATATAACGATCGATCCGACGATCAAACCCACAAAGATCAGCAGTATCGGCTCCAATATGGAAAGCAGGTTTGCCACAGAATATTCGACTTCTTCATCATAAAAGTCGGCCAGTTTGGTCAACATCTCATCCAGCGTTCCTGTCGCCTCGCCGACACCCACCATCTGAATCATCATGAACGGAAACCGTCCCTTTTCCCTCATGGCATCCCTCAAGCTCGTTCCCTCGGCAACCATGGACCTGGCCTGCATGATGAAATCTTCGATGATGACGTTGCCCGAGGTAGAAGATGTGATCTTCAGGCTCTCCAGCATGGGAACACCTCCGGAGAGAAGGGTGCTCAGCGTACGGGTCACGCGCGACAGCCCGACTTTCTCGAGTAATTTTCCAAACAGGGGCATCCGGAGAAGAAACTTGTCGACGATCTTCCGGCCTGACTCCGTTTTCCTCCAATACCGAAAACCGAAGATGAGAGCAATGATCCCGATGAATATGAAGAGGATGTATTTCTGGATGAAAATGCTCAGGGCTAAAACCACGGATGTCAGCATTGGAAGCTCTGCCCCGAGTTCCAGGAAGATATTGGCAAAAACCGGAATGACTTTCCACAACATAAAAATACACACAAGCACAGCAAAGGACAAAACGGCAGTAGGGTAGATCATGGCCTGACGGACTTGAGCCCTCAACCTGACGATTTTCTCCAGGTACTCCGCCAATCGCCTCAACATGATGTCCAGAGAACCGCTCTGCTCTCCAGAAGCGACAAGGTTGCAATACAAGTCGTCAAAGACGTTTGGAAATTTGCGCTTAGCCTGATTCAGCGTGGAGCCCGCTTCCACATCGGCCCGGATATCTTTGATAACATTTTTGAAATATTTGTTCTTTGTCTGCTCTGCCAGGATGTTAAGGCTCTGGATCAGCGGAAGCTCGGCATCGATCAACACGGAGAGCTGCCGGCTGTAGATGGCCAGATCTTTGAGTTTGACTTTCTGTTTTTGAAGAAAAGGTATCTCGAGTTTTTTTCTTGCAGCGGAAATATCCATCACCGAGATCTGTTCCCTTTGCAAGGCTCTGGATAAGTCGTTTACGCTGCGGGCGATCCGGACACCTCCGACAACATCGCCGTAACGATTTTTCCCTTTCCATTGAAATGTAGGCATGATAAACCCCTTTTATTTTCCTATTTGTTGAGGAGAGAAGTTCGCAGAAGTCACCTTCAAACCTTCTCTCCGTTGGATGATATCCGTTAATTCCTCAGGTTTAGAGGACACATTCATTGCCGTCTCGAGAGTGATGGCTTTTTTAAAATACAGGCTTGCCAGGGATTGGTTGAATGTCTGCATGCCGTATTTTTCTTGACCCATCTGCATGGAGGAATAGATCTGGTGAATTTTATTCTCTCGGATCAAATTCCGGATGGCGGGGTTGGGAATGAGAATCTCCATAGCCAGCACCCTGCCTCTACCGTCTGCCCGGGGCAGAAGAGTCTGGGTGATAACCGCTTCCAGACTCATCGAGAGCATAATCCTTACCTGGGACTGGTACTGCGAGGGAAAAATGTCGATGATTCTCGAAATGGTCTCTGCAGCGGAGTTCGTATGGAGGGTCGAAAAAGTCAGATGACCCGTTTCTGCTACGCGCAGCGTGGCTTCGACAGTCTCCAGGTCTCGCATCTCCCCGACGAGGACGACATCCGGGTCTTCCCGCAGGACCGAGCGCAAAGCATTCGGATAGGATAGAGTGTCGACCAAAAGCTCTCTTTGATTGACGATGGCATTTTTCGGCGCGATATAATATTCGATGGGATCTTCGATCGTGACGATGTGAACGCGTCTTTCCTTGTTGATATGTTCTATCAAACAGGCCAGGGTCGTGGACTTCCCGCATCCGGTTGGACCGGTCACCAAGACCAATCCCCTGGGTATATAACACAACTTCGCGAGTCTTTGGGGAATTCCGAGCTGTGAAAAGCTCCACATAATCGGCAGGAACCGGCGGAAAGCGCCGGCCACCGCGCCTTTTTGCATGAACACATTCCCTCGAAAACGCCCCATGTCTTTGATCCCGAAGGAAAAGTCCAGTTCCATCTTTTCCTCGAACTGTTTCTTCTGCCTGTCTGTCAACAGGCTGTAGATGATGTTTTTCGTCTCGGAAGGCGTCAGGGGAGGGTAATCGAGTGAAACCAAGGTCCCGTGAACCCTTATGCGGGGCGGGATATGTGTGGTAATATGCAGATCACTGGCATCCCTGTCGACAGCCAACTTCAACAATTCTTGAATCGTAATGCCCATATCAAACCTCCGAATCTTTAATTGTCTCTCTCAATACTTCTTCAACAGACGTGACTCCGCCCATGATCTTTGTCAAACCGCTTCTCCTCAATGTGGTCATTCCCCTTTCAATGGCCTTTTTCTTGATTTCCTTGGACTGAGCCCGGGACAGTATCAAATCCCTGATGTCATCGGTGACTTGCATCACCTCGAACAAGCCGACCCTGCCTTTGTATCCTGTATTGTGGCATCTATTGCATCCCGCCGGTTTGTATACTTTCACTTCGGCAGCCTCTTCGCTGGTAAATCCGATATCCATCAAGGCTTCCGGGGTCAGGTTGTGGCGCGCGCAACATTCCGGGCACAACCTTCTGACCAGTCTCTGTGCGACGACAAGAACGACCGAATCGGCGATCAGAAATGGTTCGATATCCATATTGACCAATCGGAGAATCGTGCTGGCCGCATCATTGGTATGGACGGTGGAAAAAACCAGGTGTCCCGTCAAGGCGGCTTTGATGGCGATATCCACCGTTTCAAAATCCCGCATCTCTCCGACAAGCATGATGTCCGGGTCCTGACGCAAAAAACTCCGGAGCGATTTGGCGAAAGTCAAGCCGATTTCATCTCTTACGTTGACCTGGTTTATTCCCCCCATATAAAATTCGACCGGATCTTCCGCGGTCATGATATTTTTTTCCATCGAGTTCAGGTTGGAAATCGCAGAATAAAGGGTATTCGTCTTTCCGCTTCCGGTAGGACCTGTCACCAAAATGATTCCCCACGGCCTGACAATCATTTTTTTGAAGACATCCAGCGACTCCTCTTCAAAACCCAATTTTGTCATATCTAACTGAAGCATGGCCTTGTCGAGAATCCTGACCACCACCTTTTCCCCGAAAATGGTGGGGACGCTGGAGACACGCATATCGACGTCCTTGCGATCGCCGTTTTCCAGCTTGACCCTCATTTTGATCCTGCCGTCCTGAGGCAACCTTTTCTCTGCGATATCCATATTTGAAAGGATCTTGACGCGCGACGTGACTGGGTTTTTAAACTTCAGTGCCAGATTCATCATTTCGTGCAAGGTCCCATCCAGCCGGTATCTCACACGGAAATTCTTCTCATAGGGCTCGAAGTGCACATCGCTGGCGCCCTTCTTGATAGAATCGATGAATATGGTATTGACGAGCGTGATGATCGGGGCTTCCTCTGTTGAATGGACCAGTTCTTCGATATCGTAATCCTCTTCGTCTTCTTCGATAATGTTGACGGAGGTATCTTCCGCCTGTTCGATTTCATCCACGATCTGTTTTACGCGGAGAGCGTCAGAGGATCCATAATATTTGGAAATGGCGCTCATGATTCCCGATTCCGAAGCGATGACCGGCTGGATACTCAGGCCGGTCCGAAATCTCACGTCCTCGATGATACCGAGATCGGTCGGATCCACCATCGCCAAGGTCAAAAAGGACCGGATGCGGTGAATCGGCATGATCAGATATTTTTTGGCGATCTCGACCGGGATGAGGCTTATGACATCGGGATAGACCTCGAATTGATCGAGATTGATATACGGATACCCGAGCTGCCTGCTAAGCGCCTGCGCCATTTCTTCTTCAGACAGATAGCCCAAGCTAACGATGGCTGAGCCTATTCCCACGTCATTCTTTTTATGAAAGTCCTGAGCGCTTTTCAGCTGATCGGAATCAAGCAGCTTTTCTTGAATCAGGAGTTCGCCAAGATTGGATGCCATGGATTCTCCTTACAACAAAATCTCCAGCGGAGCTACCACGTTAGATAAATTGACATTTTTTGTCAAATCTTTTTCTCCATAAATAGGGACGAACGATAGGAACGATTTTTCTCTGTCAGATTAGCCATTTGTTTTTGATCCATGATTCGTGTGAAAACGCCCATTATATTCTCAGAGATAACCCTTAGCGTCAATCACCTGATGGGAGGAATGGGGAGGTGATTTTTACAAAAATTGTCTCACCCTTAAAGGCTATGCCCCTCGTCCAAAAGGAGACGCCAATTTCACAAATAAACGCAAAAATGACATTTTTTGTTACTTTCTCTATATTAGTCGGAGAATACGGTCATTATCCGACAATTAAATCCCTCGCTAAAAATAAACATTCGCAGTCAGTCCATTCGTATTATCTGTGTAACGCGATTATAGGGAGATAAAGGGAATGAGAAAACTCGTCATCGCCATAGCCATTATCCTTATGGTCATCTTATTATCCGCACAGGAAATTCAGCATGGTGTCATCACGATCAATGTGGAGGTTCCTGTGCGTGTCTTCAAGGGAAATCGATTTTTGGATCACCTCACGAGGGAGGACTTCGAAGTCTATGAAAACGGCATCCTTCAACAACTCGAGGCCGTCTACCTCATCAAAAAAACGGACATCACCAGAGAAGACACCAGCCTGCGACCAGATGAATCGAGAAAAAGATTCGTGCCGCAGGTCGGCAGAAATTTTATCCTCGCCTTCGAAATCACGGATTATTTCCCTAGAATAAAGGAGGCGCTCGCCTATTTCTTCGAACATGTGATAACTCTCCAGGATACACTGACAGTCGTCACGCCGGTAAAAACCTACCGGTTCAACAGCGCTGCCCTTAGGGATATGCCGAAAGAAAAGATCTCCGCGCTCTTGAACGAAAGATTGAGATCGGATATCAAAAAAGGATGCATGGAATACCACAGCATGCTCCGGGAATACAAAAGTCTCTGGGACTCATCTCTTTCTGCGCAGGAGACCCAACGTCTGTTGATACAGAAAATCAGAGAATTCCGTCAATTGAGAAATCTGAGCGAGGAAAAAATTCAAGCCTTCGCTGACCATCTTAAAAATTTGGGCGGGCAGAAATTCGTCTTCCTTTTTTATCAAAGGGAACTCTTTCCTTTCCCGGAACTTCCTTTCGAATACTTTGCAAATCTGGAACTCACCAGCGAATTGATGACCCTTGTTCCGCAGAATATCCATAAGATCAAACAACGCTTTTCCGATTCCTCGATAACGATCAATTTCTTCTATATAACACAGCCCCAAAGGGAGCTTGCAGACGACTACTTTGCCTTGCGGCAAGGCATTTTGTGGGAAGATATTTCCGCAGGCATATTCAGCACATTCCTGGAAATGGCAGAATCCACGGGCGGACTGGCAGAGTCCTCTGCCAATATCGCTTACGCCCTCGAGAAAGGCTCCGTTGCCTCGGAGAATTATTATCTCTTGTACTACTCACCAAAGCATTACGCGGCCGATGGAAAATTCCGGGAGATCAAAGTTAAAGTGAAAGAACTGAACTGCCGTGTCATTCACAGGGCCGGTTATATTTCCGATTAAATGGAATATTTCGATGACCTGATTGTATAGAAAGAGAGGGGGGACTAAGAAAAGGAGGTCCCTTAGACTAATAACGGGGACTTGAATCCGAAAGATTTCAAGAGGGAACAAATGAGACTCGGGTTTATCGGGTTTTTGGCGTTGCTTTGTTTTTTGATTTGCTGCGCGAGTCCCGGTGCCAAGCAAGCAAAAATTTATCAAAGCAAACTCGAGACAATGCTGGGAGAAGAAACGAAACATGTCGTTAGCGTCGTCAAGGATTGGAGATATGAAGTACTGGACCAGTGGGAAAAGGAGAATCCGAGCGTCGCCGAGGTCAAAAAGCACAATCGTTCCGGATGCGGATTTTCCAATACTGAAATCCAAGAGATTTTTTCCCAGGAAGGAATGTTTAAATGCATGCTCTTCCTGAAGAAAGTGGATGCGGCTGTCGGATCTCTCGGTCAAATCGACATGACGGGCATGACCGACCTGAAGGACAGAGGCGTCATGACCGCGCAATTTTCTTTGATCCGGGTTGTTTTCATGGACGACCGATTCATCAATTTTAAAGTATGGCCCTGTCTCAGTCAGGCCGGCATGATCCGCCGGAAAACGATTGGATGAGGTGGCGCGCCAGGGAGGACTCGAACCCCCGACCCGCTGCTTAGAAGGCAGCTGCTCTATCCACCTGAGCTACTGGCGCGTGAAGGAATTCGTGTTTTCCCACTATAACGCAACGCCTGACATTTTTCAATGCGGAAGAGGGACGAGGCGGGAGCAATCGGGGAGAGCGGATTCGAACCGCCGACCTCCTGCTCCCAAGGCAGGCGCGCTAACCAGGCTGCGCCACTCCCCGACAACTTGGGATTCTCTATATTACAATGTTTAGGGGAAAATGGAAATAGGAAGGAGCTCTTCTAAGTTCTCTTGATTTCTTTCTCGATCTGCCCCTTCCCGATTTTAAGAACTATCGGTCTGCCGTGTGGGCAGAGAGACGGATTGGACGTCCGGAAAAGTTCTTCCATGAGGTAAGTCATCTTTTCAAATGCCAGGGGTTGGCCCGCTTTGACAGCACTCCTGCAAGCAAGGGTGGCGATCAGCACCCTTTTCTTATCCTGGACCTTCTCCTCCTTCATCTCTTCGAGGAGAGTAAGGAAGACCTGTTGCGCCTCTTCGTCCTTGAAGATATCCGGATACTCCTGGAGGGCATAGCTTCTCCCTCCCATGTTTTCGACACGGAAGCCGACCTCCTCCAAAAAACCCCGGCTCTCCTCGAAGCTCAAAACCTGGGAGGGTGAAAGGTCGAAAACCAGCGGGAGAAGCGGCATTTTCCCCGGCCAGCCTTTTTTCCGGTCGATCTCCTCGTATCTCTCGTATAACACCCTCTCATGGGCATTGTGCTGGTCGACGATCAGGATCCCCTCTTCATCCGTTGCAACGATGTATGTGTCCAGATACTGTCCCAAAACTCGGGCGAGTTCGGTTCTTTTTTTCGGTGCCGGGCCATAGGCTTCCTTGGTCCGCATATCCACTTGCTCGGGGAATTTCATAAGGGAGGGCTGATCCTTCTCTTCGATCCGCCCTGTCTTCCGGATTTCCGGACGAGCCAAGTAAACCTCCTTGATCCCGATTTCCCCGGATATGGCCTTTGCCACGCCTCTTTGAATGAGGAAAAAGATAGGTTGGGATTCCAGAAAACGGACCTCTGCCTTGGCGGGATGAACATTGACATCCACCTCGCTGTATGGAAGAGTCAGGAACAAAAAGGCTTCGGCGAACCGATCTTTCTCCAGATATCCCCCGAAGCCTTGATTCAATGCGGCCAGGAGGACCCTGTCCCTCACCACCCGGTTGTTCACATAGAACAACTGATGCGAGCGATCCTTGCGCCCTATCGGGGGCCGGGAAACAAAACCATAAAGGCAGCGACTTTCCTCTGCGTGATCGACTTCCATGAGCCTATCCAGAACCGATTTTCCGTAAACCTGAAACAGCCGTTCTCTGAGACTCGACACGGCCGGATAGTCAAAAACACGGCGGCTGCCATGCTGGAGAGAAAATCTCACACCTGGGAAGGAGAGCGCGATCTGTGTCAAGTACTTGGCGATCGCAGAAAGCTCCGATCTTTCCGACCGGAGGAATTTTTGCCTGGCGGGAAGATTGAAAAAAAGATCTTTTACTTCGAGGCTCGTTCCTCTCGGAGAGGCCACATCTTCGCACCGGAGCATTTCTTCGCCCTCCCGCACGATCAGGGTTCCTTTTTCCCC